>OHXI01000004.1_pt1 | contig 279161 bp, 213 predicted proteins | sample 1579941 | NCBI WGS metagenome assembly OHXI01 (sample SAMEA3882553, study PRJEB24775) | human gut metagenome | biome: human-associated habitat; feature: intestine environment; material: feces | place: Netherlands | collected 2009/2010
GCAAAGGTATGAAGAACTATATTGGCCTATAATACGCGGTTTGCTGAATGCTTACACTCTGCCAACTATGGCAGAGTAAATGGCAGAGTAAATGGCAGAGTAAATGATACAATAAACGAGAATGAACAAGCTATTCTCAATCTACTGGCAACCGTTCCCGGTTTGAATGCTTCTGAAATCAGTAAGCATATTAGCAAAAGCTTAAGAACGACTATGCGATATATCAAGATTTTGCAAGATAAAGACTTGATAGAGTTTAGGGGTGCGCCCAAAACTGGAGGATATTTTACAAAAAATGGATTATAATATTTATAAATTATCTGAATCAAATAACTTTTTATTAATCAAATCAATCATTTCATTAGCAGATATTTTACACCTATCTATACTATCTAATAGTTCTTTTAATTTAGAGCAAACATTTTTCTTTGCCAATATAATATATTGAGTCATTTTAGGTAGCCCTTTAACTGATTTGTAAAATTCGACTAATTGCCCATATGACGAATCCACATTACTCAATAATAAACGAAGTGCTTCTTTATTCTCTTGCCAAGATTCCTCCGGAATAATATTATCAGAAACTTGCAATAATCCTTTAAAAGCCCCTACTATTTCTTCAAAAGAAATAATCCAATTCTGAATTGGTTGTTCAATTTTCATAGCGTATTGATTCATCGCTTTAGCAGAAGTATTAATAACTGCTCTAGCTAATTGAATCTGATTTACAGGCTTTTGTTCATTAATTATATTCAGTTTTTGGGCAGATTCAGAAATTTGTTCACCTATCCAAATAGTTGAAACGGTTATTTCATTTAAAGATTTTACAGCTTCCGCAGACTTAGTATTCAAAATATCCTGAAATTCTAATAATCCTAATTCGGAGACTTCATCTTCAATGGGTTCTATAATGACAGGTAAATTGGACAAATTTACTTGTGTAGTTAAAGGTTTACTATTAACATTCCAATTCTCTATAACTTTATATAAATGAGCACGCAAATCATTTTTAAAATTCTCTGAACTTACATATGTAAAATAATAACAGCCTAATTCTGCTATTTGTTTTTGAAAAGCTCTAACTTTAGAATATTGTTCAATATCTAAAGAATCTAAAGGTACTCCTTCAATATTAAAATACATCATTATATGTACTTTACCGACTTGTTGGCTACGCTCTAATGCCCTATAAAACTCTTCTTCCGTACCAGATTCATAATTTAGTGTCTTTGAACCAAATCTAGTCCATAATATTCCTAAAAAAATATCATATTCATCACCTATTTGGGAATTAATCACAGCTTGGGGATATTCACCGACAGAAGGATAACTCGATTTTTCCCAACTACATAATTCTATTCTTGCATTTAACTGCGAAGAATATGTATTATTAAAATCGTTAATAATGCTCTCTACAATTAAACGTTCTTCTTTTACATCACTTGGTGATGCCAAGAACAATTTATATAATGATATAGTTTGTGGCATATTTTTTGCAAAGATAAGTTTTTTCTATGCAAAAGCACTAATTTTAGAAAGAAATATTACCTTTGCATTCAGAAATCGTACCCAAGATACAAACTTGTGTTGAACGGTGCAAAGCTGTGAAAACCTTATTCAAGGGACTAACATCGTAATAAAGATATAACTTATTGAGAAATAGTGCTATATAAACCGATTTTCGGTTACTGGTGGCACCACTTGAAAAAGAGAGTTACAACATTTTGTAGTTCTCTTTTTTTATATATTTATCCTTTGTTTGAGCGGCAGTTTAAGCAGTTTGTTTAAACCATAGTTTAAACCGTGGCAATTACAGTAAAAGTAGTTTGTTACAAGTCTAAGATACTTAGTAACAACAAATCACCTCTAATGTTGAGAGTAACGAAAGACAGAAAACCAAAATATGTCAGTGTTAGCATATCTGTGAATCCTACACATCCATGATGACATAAAGGCAACATCGAAAATGAATTTGATTTTGGTTTGGGCTGACTACGGCCATCCTTCTGTAAAGAAGGACGAGGTATTCAAGGAGATTTTGGAACAGGCAGATATTTTAAAAAATATAACGTGTGATAAGATGATGGCAACCGAGTCTCAAAACACAGGACTACATACACTCTCTCCCCCTATAAATTTCTAAAAAGCCCCTTCATCTTTCAGTTCGACCCGTAACCCATTGTCTGAAAGCCTATTGACGGGCTGAAAGATTAGGTGTGCATCTTTCAGCTTTCTGTCATGCAGAAGAGGACAAATCATTCTGCGCCAAACGAAAAATCATTCTCAGCCGAACGATTTTTCGTTTGGCGCAGAAAAAAATAGTATCATGACCAAGGCGATGTTCACTTTTCTACGAAGTACGGCTGAAAGATGGCCAGATAAGCGTTCAGCCAGTAATCAGCTTATTATAATTTTGTTATATCAAAACCTGAAAGATGAAGGGCAATTTCGTAAAAATCTTGGGAGAGGGGGAAGCTGCATGAATATCCCTAATAATGGAAAGAGCTTCCCCCCACAAACTCACGTAACAGGGAAGTCGGTGGGATTTCATCGTCTGCCATAGGTACGAAATAGCGCAGGAACTTACGCAAACGATAAGCCTCGGAATACTCCGGTACATTTTCAGGCACCCTCTCCAATATCGGCAAAGCCTGATTGCGAATGACTGCCAGTTCGAACAACAAAGCACTGTTGAACATGGCATCGGCCTCCTCCTGATAAGGGAAAATCCATTTGTCTTCTCCCTCGCGTACACTGGGCCAGCGGCGGATGGTATCCAAGGCCGAATAACCCCGATATTTGTAATCGCGAATGATACGCCGCAACAAACGGTTGTCCGTAGTCGGAATATAATTATGCGCATCCAACAAGATGGTCGTCATGGCCGAGACATAAATACGATATTTGTATTGTTCCTCAATCTGGGCTGTCAGCTCAGGATTCAAACCGTGAATACCCTCCAGAATCAGTATCATGTGGTCTTCCAACCGAAGTTTCTTCCCACTCTTCTCACGTACCCCTGTCTGAAAATTAAAATGAGGCAGTTCCACCTCCTCGCCTGCCAACAAAGCCTGCAGTTGACTGTTGAAAAACGGAAGATCCAAAGCATAGAGCGACTCGAAATCATATTCTCCATGCTCGTCCCGTGGCGTGTGCTCCCGATCCAAAAAGTAATCATCCAACGATATGGGGTAAGGTTTTATCCCGTTAGCCATCAACTGAATGGACAAGCGTTTGCTGAATGTCGTCTTCCCACTCGACGACGGACCGGCTATCAATATCAGTTTCAGATTCCGCCTCGACTGTATTTCATCGGCAATACGTACGATCTTCTTTTCCTGTAATGCCTCGGCTACGTTGATCAATTCCGTAGTCCGCCCCTCTTGACAAGCTTTGTTAAAGTCACCTACAGTACCCAGTCCGACGATTTCCTGCCAACGATGATGTTCCCGAAAGATTTCAAGCATCTTCTCCTGATGTACCATCTCCTCCAGTTTTTCAGGATTCTTCCTGGACGGAATACGCAACAACAGGCCATCATAATATTTCATTACGTCAAACACCTTCAACCCTCCCGTCGACGTCAGCAGTGAACCGTAAAAATAATCCACCGTCTGATCCAACTGGTAATAATGTGTATAGATAGCACCGTAACTCTCCAACAACCTCACCTTACTCGTCATTCCCTGACGGCGGAACATTTCTATCGCATCCTCCGTAGGACTTTGTATACGGTGAAAAGGTATATCGGCATCTACAATTTCACGCATCCGACGCCAAATGGCAGTCACGTCATCCTCTTCTATCGGCCGCCCTATACGCAAGTCGCAATAGTACCCTCTCGATACCGGCGTCTCAATGCGCAACACACACCCGGGAAATAAATCTTTCACAGCTTTTACCAACACGAAAAAAAGCGAGCGGGTATAAGTACGCATCCCTGAAGATGAAGTGACATCAAGGAACTCCACATCTTTATCATTATAAAAACGATAATGAAGTCCTTCCACCTTATTATTGACCTTCGCACTGACCGGTCCGTAAGGCATTTGCAGATTTAACGCATGATAAGCATCCCAAAGTGTACTTCCGATAGGGAGTTGAAGAGTTTTTTTATTATTTTTGCAACGTATTTTGATTTCTTGTACCATAAAGCTTTTCGAGGATTTGAATAAACACCTTAAAAATAGGCAATGGGACGGAGAAAACATACTATCGTTCACTTATATTTCGACTGTTTATGGTGGTTTTAGCATTTTTAAAGCTTTTAGGTTGCCTTGGCCTGCTGATGTACGGCACAAGACTCATGGGAGAGAGTCTGCAGCAACTGGCCGGAGACCGGCTCAGACATATTCTCGATTCACTGACCACCAACCGCTTCACGTCATTACTCACCGGTGCATTGGTCACAGCCATGATACAGTCTTCCACCGCAGCTTCTCTGATGACCGTCAGTTTCGTACATGCCGGTATGCTCACACTCGTCCAAGCCCTGCCTATCCTCATGGGAGCATCAGTAGGCAATACATTCATCGCCTGGATTATGGCCGCCGAATTCAATTTCAGCATCAGTAACTACATTTACCCCTTGATATTAGTGGCGTTTATAATGACCTACTACCGCAAATGGAATGCGTTGGGAAACTCTATCTTCGGCCTATGCTTCATCCTGCTGAGCCTTGGCCTGCTCTGCCACATGGCCGACGACATGACGCTGACCGGTCCTGACGGTATAGCCCGCTACTTGGCCGTCTCCCATGAGAATTACGGTTCATACGCCATATTGTTATTCATTGGTGCCGCCGTCACTTTCGGCGTACAGTCCTCAGCCGTCCTCATGGCCACTTCAATGGCTCTGTGTTCCACCGGCGTATGGTCCATCTATTCCGGCGTTGCTTTTGTGTTGGGTGAGAATATCGGCCGCGCCATCGTCACTTGCCGTGCGGCATCTTCTGCCGGAACGCCTGCCCGCCGTACGGCTCTCGGACAACTGGTTTTCAATCTGAGTGGCGTAACCTGGATGTTTTTGGCCTTTCCTTATTTCGTCAATTTGCTATGTGACTTTATCCATTTCGACCCGACGCAAAAACTCATGACGGCCGACAAAAATCTGGCTTACGTTTTGGCAGCCTTTCATACCGGCTTCAATCTTTGCAACGCCGCCCTGTTTATCGGTTTGGTCAACCCTCTCGAACAACTGGCTACCCGCTGGGTGGCCAAACCACGGCACAACGACGAAGAGGAAAGCCAGTTGCGTTTCATTACCAAAGGGATACTCGACACTCCGGAACAGTCCATCATGGAAGCCCGTAAGGAAATCATCAACTATGCCGACACCGTCACAAAAATGTTCACACAAACCCGTTTCCTATTCTCCGTATCCAATGAAACGGAATTTAAAAATATTTTCACCTTGGTGGAACACTATGAAGACATTTGCGATGAAATGGAAGTAGACATAGCCAACTACCTGAACAAAGTCAGTACCGAAGAGCCATCGGCCGACCTTAAACGTGCAATCTGCGGCATGCTACGCGAAGTAGCTGAAATAGAAAGCATCGGAGACAGTTGCCATCATATCGCCCATACTGCCCGGAGGAACTATCGAAGCACCCAACAACTCACGGAAAAACAGTTGGAACACATTCACCAAATGTTTCAACTGGCAGAACAAGCACTGGAACAAATGCGAACCATCTTATCCATCCGGAAAGCCCCGAGAGAGGCTTCCACAGCCTACTATATAGAAAGGGAAATCAATAAATTCCGCAATCAACTACGTAATCTGAATTTTACAGACGTAAACAACGGTGTGTATAATTATCAGACCGGGGCAATGTATATGGACGTCATCAACGAATGCGAACAACTCTCCGACTGTATCCTCAATGTAACGGAAGCACGGTTGGAAGCCAAAGAATCCTAAAAACTCATGATTTTAATCCTTTTATCCCCACTTATCAACTTTGACAATATCAGACAACGGTCAGCAATGCTGCGCCATAGCTAAACCTCGCACTCTCCGGAACCAACAGCAATATTTTCTCACCTTTTTGTGCACGCGTAGCCATGTATTCATCCAAAGCAACAAAGATAGATGCAGACCCGATATTACCGACTTCAGAGAGGTTCGTAAACCAGTTATCCCATAATTCTACATTACGGCTTTGCATTTCCTTTTTCAGTTCATCTCCTATAAAAGCCGAAGAGATGTGAGGAATAACCGTTTTTATCTCATGTACATCCATAGCATATTCCTGTATACACTCTTCTATAAAATCCACCCAATACTTCATTCCGTTCATTAAAATCTTGAAATCCTGGCAGAGAAGGAAATTACCGATATTTAAACGGTCGCCGAACTCTTTCCAACCTTTCAATTCCCCATTCGGAAGCAACTCACCCCCCATACGCATACACGTAGAAGTCTCATTGGCATAAGATTTTGTCTTCACCCATTCTATTTTCAAAGAAAGACCAGCTTCATTCGGCCGATCCGACAAAAGCAAGGCTGCCGCACCGTCGCTCAACATAAACCTCAAGAAATCACGTTCAAACTCCATATATTGAGTATTGGACAACTCATCGCATACGGCTTCGGGCACCTCATAATTAACAGCCCTGAATGTAGGAGAAATCAACTCAGATGCCGTACAAATACCTTTATGACTCTCATTCAACCGAATAGCGTTGAACAAAGTCTTTAGAGCCTGCAAAGAAGTCAGACAAACACCGGAAAAAGAGAAAATCTCTACCGGATGACATTTCAATTGCCCATGAACCATAGAAGCATGCGATGGAACCAACTGATCCGGTGTCGTTGTCGCACAACACAAAATATCGATATCCTCTATGCATCCCCCGAGCGAAGATAATTTCTTGATAGCCTCTACCACCATTCCGGAATTCCGATGGGTCACCGCTCCTTCCTCATTCAGTGCATAATAACGATGCTTAATGCCATTACGCTTTAATACAATAGACTTAATACGTGATTTCTTTCCTTCGATGTAACCCAAGAAATCTTCTATATGTTCGTTGTCTACAGACTCATTCGGCAAAAACGAACTTAAACAATTTATATAAACTTTATTCATCGCTTTATAATATTATAATAAAACATTAAGTGCTTCTGTACCTCTTCTACCGTAAGCCCATTATTAAAAGACTCTTCAAAAGCACAACCAATAAAAATATACCTCAAGTGATGCGCTACCTCCTCGGCATCTAAATCTCTTATTTCCTTCGTTTTAATGGCATTTTTTACTACAGCCTTTATAAAAGAATACTCATGAAAAAACAGGTTGTAAATTTTACTATCAAATCCTTCATAGTTCTTATGTGCCTGATATAAAAGGCTGAAGTAACCTCCAAAGCCATTGTTCCCCTCCCAAACAAAAGGCTTCATCGATTCAATCGTATTCTTCGCCCCGTTTATATATACCTCAAGATATTCTTTCAAGGAAATCCACTTGGCAGCCTCCTCCTTAAAACCGGCCTTCTGCAATACATTCTGCTTGTTCAAGACAAAGCGATCTATGACGGCTTTAAAAAGTTCTTCCTTAGACTTATAAGAATAATATATGGCTCCCCTGGTCAGCCCTATTTCCGCTTCTAAATCGGACGTAGAGGCGCCTTCATAATCAGCATTTAAGAAAAGACGAAACGCCCCTTCCAAAATTTTCTTATCACTCTTAGTCATACGTATTTTTATAATGTGCCACAAAAATACCATAATAAAAAGAGAATAGCAAATAAAGTCAATAAAATAAAAACAATTATTATATTAAATCTATATTTCATATCGCAAAAAACAGCCACAACAGTTAATTTTACACAATTATTTTCAAATATATAATGCCAATTATAATAATCTGCTTACCTTTGAAGAGTGAGACCTATATCTTATTTCGATATAAACACAATAATGATAACTGGAAAAGCCGGATTCATAGATTCCTATCTTTTTGAATACCTGCTACATAAAGGTGATAGGAGCTTCTGTTCGGATAACAGCCGGACAAGATATCCGAAAGGCGTGTCAACCTTAACAAAATCCATACTTCAATAAGCAGAACACGCCATCACCATGCCCTATGTGATTAATGGTATTGATAAATCTACAATCTGACTTTTCCGGTTTTTCTATATATCTATATATCAAAACCACCTTATAACAAAAAAGCATTAACATACACTATAGAACAAACTGTACGTCCGAGTTTCAATATGGACGAAACCATTAAAAACGCTTTGGAACAATGGGAGGTCTTAAAAACAAAATTGCTTCCGGCCTGAATCCAGACCGGAAGCAATTTCGCTTTTGTCCTTTTTTAAATCTTATTCCTCGTAAGGCTCGAAATCATCCTTGCCCACACCGCAAACCGGGCAAACCCAGTCTTCGGGAATATCTTCAAAAGCCGTACCCGGCTCAATACCTGATTCAGGGTCTCCTACCTCGGGGTCGTAAACCCACTGGCATACTGTACAAATATACTTTTTCATCGTTTTAATTGGTTTAAATTCATTTTTATATCAATAACTTGTGCAAGTATACTACTTTTTAGGTAGAAAACAGCGGAAACGCCTGTTTGCTTTTGTTTTTTTAACACACATACCCGAATGTAACTTCGCCCTCTTCTTTGTTCCATTATTCTTTCTTGTGCGTAAATGTTCCGCTTTCACCCACGGTGCTGCCCCAAGGAGGGGTGACCTCATTCTTCCAGTGACAAAGATGGTAAGCATCTTGGTCTATTGTCCCGTCCTCCGTATAAATATCAGCCGAACAATGCCACCCAAAAGCAGAAGACTGCTTGGCACGCATTTGGACAGACTTCAAAATTCCGTCTTCGCCAAAGGAAGAGCGGCAATACATGCGATAAGAATAAAGTTCCATCCCCAACAAGTTCCTCAACGTGCAGGACTTTTCGAATACTTTTTCTCTTTCCGATTCCGCGCTGTCCCTGTCGCATTGTACCATACTTTCCATGTCTGCAATAAGGCAACCTATATTTTCAAAAACAATACGTCCCCCTTTTTCCGCTACTGCCCACGAACGGTAGGTATTGCCATTCCTGCACCATTCCAGTTCAATGGTTTCCATGCCCGCATGCATCCCCTTTTCACAATCGCCGCGAATGACGTCAATCATAACGGGCCGCTCCATCACGCCCGACAAGCATCTCATCAGCCCCACGCTCACCACGTCGTAGGCATCATGAGTTTTGTCATAATAGCACACTGTGTTGGCCACGTCCGAAAACAAGCGTGACTTCACCTCCTCCAATTCTCTTTCCGAATCAATCGTTCCCCGGTAAGCATATCCTTTCAGATAGAACCCCGTTTCGTTTCCATCCCGTCTTTTCACAGCCTCTTCCCCGTGATGCTTCAGAGCGTACTCCAACTGTTCTTTCCACGTTTCCGGTCGTACACTGGTTGCCACTTGTGCTGTCATCGGCATATTCCACATCAAGAATACCACACAGCTTACCTTGCATAAAATACCTTTCATTTATTTAGAATTTATATTCGACAATGCATCAAACAACTGTCATCTACACTCAGTCCTCATCAGCAGTCCAAAAACCTCCGGAGCAAGACACATACACACAAAATATGAGCAGCCCCATCATGATGATACAATACCCTATCTTCGCCCACTGCAACTTGGTTCTGAACATCGGCGCCCCCACAGAAAGGCAAACGATAGCCCAACAGTTCCTGTCAGCCAAAAAATAAAGCCCTAAAGCCAACATGCTTATTCCCCATGTCCAAGAAAAGGCTTCCACTATACCGTTCTTATATTTATGTTTCATTAGAATTACTAACTATTCATTTAAAACGCACTTTTCATACCCTGTTTATACCGTTTCATTTCAGCAACAATGCGATGTACTTCCGAGGATTCCACTTTTATAGGTTTCCGAAGTATGACTTCAGCCATGCGACACATGGCTACTGTATCGTTCTGAAGTTCATAAATTTTATATAACTCATAAAGCGGAACGAAACGATTAGGGCACATGTAAGAAGCTTGCTCCAAATAACGTTTCGCTTGTTCATATCGCTTTAACTGTTTACAGTTGTCTGCCATTAGGAGTTGAACAAAGTAATCAGCCATCAGTGTATCGCATTCTTGCCCAATACGCAGGCTTTCACCATAGTGTCCAGACACGTTAAGTTCAGCAGCGTAATTATAGAGGAAATATGGGTTTCTACCCAGTTCGCCATACAATTTGTTATAGGCGGACAACATTTCATCCGTCATTCCACCAAGGGAACAAGTAGCCACTTCGCACCAACGCATTTCGGTCCGCATCCGATGTATGGAAAGGCAGGCAGCCCCTACAAGACAAAGCGTAGCCGCCAAGGATATAACGCGGCATACAAACAGTGCAGGAGGATAGGCGTTAAAAAGCAATACCACGATGGAAATTCCACATAACATCCAAGTATGGACATAACGAAACGGATAAGAAAACAAGGAAAAAACAGCTATAGACAACAGGCAAAGCATGGCCACACGGGAACTCCCGTAAGGATGTTTCCGCCACGCTTGCAACAATAAGACTACGCCAACAAGCAGGACGATGCCACCTACGAAGCCAAATTCCGTAAGGAGTCCCAGATATTCATTGAAAGGGGCTTGAGTGTTGTCTGCCAACATAACGTAAGGACTTCCGGGATGAGCTTTGAAATAATCGGCTTGCGCATCCATATACTGGGCTTGGAATCCTCCGATTCCATACCCTATCCATGGACTTTCACGAATGACAGACCAAGTACATCTCCAAATCAGCAACCTGCCATCTGCCGAATCTTGCTTATAATGGTATAGAAAGACGGCTACGGCAACCAATCCCACGACCGAAAATATCATCCATAACTTACGTACGCACTTTCGTCTCATTACGAAAAATACGAACATCACCATGCAAACAGCCAATATGCCCGAACGTGATTCGAAGACAATAACCCCCATAGCTATGATGGCTATGCTTGCCCATGCAATTTTCCTGACATAGGAATACCGATGGCCAACCAGACCTAAGCAGAAAGGCAAACTGAAAGCCAAGGCTGAGGCTACCCCTGCGGGGTTATCAAAACTGCCGCAAACGGGAAATGTCCCGAATGAGGTACAAACTCCCGTTTTTTGCAAGATGGCATAAAAGGCTTGCGAAACTGCACACAGCATAATAGCGGCAGCAAAATCGGTGAAGCAAAACTTACTCGACACACCCCACCGGAATGTTTTTAGTACCCAAAACGTACAAAAGATAACAACCCCGAATAAGGCGAAATAGGCTTTCGGATCAGTTTCAGCATCTACAAACCGTTCCGAAACTATCCAAAACATTCCTCCGAACCAAATCAAAAAGAACAAAAACAACCATTTGTTTTTCATGAGAAACTGTATGTGCTTCATATTGTATGCTTTTTAGCCTTTTTTATTCTGCCTGCTTTAGAAGAAGCTACCAACGAAAATAAATAGCTTTCCAAAAATCTTTATCGACCATCCACCATATCTGGAGTAAAAGAAAAATTCCCCATATAATCCACCCCAACCGATCCACCCAAATATTCCGGCCTTTCAAAGCCGCAAACAACCAGACGAAAGACATGCCAACATTGAAGAATGCATTACTATTCCTTTCATATAAGTAATTGATGCCGGCTATCAGGTCAATAACAAACATCGCAAAACAAAAAAGCTGCAAATATATGTTTTGGCTGCTCTTCTTCCATTCCATATTTTTAACGTTAAAAAAGACCTAACAAATTCCCTTTACTATCATAAATTTCTGTAACCATCTGTGTAGTGCCACCAGGAAACTGTGGTAGAGGGTCATAAGTAGTCACAGCCTTAAGCCCCCCGCTTCTGGCCGCATTATATATCGCCTCTTCTTGTTTATCAGTTTTCCAATTGACTAAGTCACAAGCATACTCAAAAGCAGTGGCAAGAGGCCCACCAATCACTTTATTAACACCTTTTGACGCATAATAAAGTAAAACCCCCAAAGGTTCCTTCGCTTCTCTATAATCTTCATAATATGCTAAAGCTGCATTTTCATTTCCACACACAACAGTCTCAGTCCACCCTCCACTTGGCAATTCCTCTCTTTCTGTATGATAATTGTCATCGTCTGCTTCCGGCATAAGTTTTTTAAAACGTGGGAAACTTCTACGAGAAGAGGTATAAAAATACAAACGTCCATTACGAACATATATTTTGCCTTCTTTTAATAAAGTGTTATTACGTTTCGTTCCTTCTACAAAAATTTGGAAGATTTCATCTGAAACATTGATTTCTTTTCCAAATTTAAGCATAAGTTCAATATGCCCATCCTCAATTTTAAGGTACGGCCTGACTCTATTATTGGCTTCTTTCATTATCTCCGCATTCCTGAAATTATCCTCTTTGCTCATTGGTACAACAAATTCCAAATAAGGCAAGTTTGAACAAGTAGATTCAGCCTGAAGAATTTCAACACAATCACTTGACTCACAATTTGTAAATGTCAAACTTACAAAGAAAACAAAAACTATTTCTATTACTTTTTTCATGGCTTAATAATATTAAGAATTTAACCTATTCCAAAATAAGCAATAAAAGGACACATCAACAAATAAAAAGCGTATACAAATTGAACGAGCCTTAATTTGTATACGCTTTTTACAGTCCTTAACACGTCCAAGTGCCTACAACTTCATTATCATACTCCTTAAATCCATGCCGGAATCTCCCAGTTTTTTCTTCAACCTCCACCTCCGCAATCTGAAAGATGCCGGTTTCACATGTAACAACCGGGCTATCTCCGTATTCTTGAAAGACATCCGTACAAGAAGCATGATGAACACGTCGTCTTTGGTCAGACCGGGATAAACCTTTCGCACACGTTCTAAAAACAAGAGATATTCCCTTGCCAAGAAACTGCCTCCGGATACGAAAACATCCTTTCCTTTGAACAAGGAAACCACAATGTTCCGGAAGACCAATAGCATTTCCCTTTTCACATCATATTCGCGTTTCATGGTTATTCATATTGAGATTACATTCTTTATTCCAAATCTTACCACCATACTTGCCGTCCTTCCTCGTAAGTGAAGATTCGTTCGTCTTTTCCTTTCGTCCGATTCCGCAGCCAATATAGCGTGCCCACAGGCACGTCTTCATATACGAGACTGACCGTAGTAGCCACTTGTTCTCCTAAAGAAACCCAATGTCCCTTGGACCAATAAAACAATTCATAACGGTCACCGACTTCTATGGTATTACCGTCTCCACGCGGCGTGCAAAGCACCTTTTCCAACGATACGGGGTTCCCGAAATCCATCCCTACCCAACCACCGGAGTGTATAGGTGCGTCAAAATAAGTCAGCAGGTCACCGTCGAAAGCCTTTTCTTTCGTCCTTTCCGGATTGTTGCCCCAAGAACCATCCGTTCCTATTATAGCCCCTCGGATTTCCTCATGACTACCCCGTTCATAAAAAGCAACCTCAGCAATGTTACAATGTGTGCCGTGCCAAGGTTGGATATAACGCCAATACCGGTAAGCCCTTACCGTATCGGCAATCCAGATTTCATGCCCCAAAGCCGAACCGTCCGTAATACGGAACAACGTATCTGCCACCTCGAAATCAGGACTGTCAGAAGCTTGTATTTCAGCCCCGACAAGACGGCCTGCGTATGGCAGCACGTAAGGAAAAGCCGGATATTTCCGGCGTAACACAAGTTTTTCCGTTGTCAGTGTATCCGCTATGAATTCCTTTTTATGACCGTCATACTCCAATAGGAAAGGATGGCCGATGGCTTCTTGTTCCCCTTTGGAATTAAAGATGATGGGCAGATAGACAATGTTCAGCCCCACATCCTGAAAAACCGCCTTCCCATCTTCCATCCGGGCAAAGTCCACCGGTGCCCAGGTTTCCTTGTCGAACACGGCCAAATAGGCATAGCCCGTTCCAACATGGCAAACCACCTCCACATCTTTGCAATCCATGTATTCCCGGGTCACGTCTTTCATGAATGGCAGTTGGAAAGTTTCTGGAACATACTCGGCTTCTTCATGCAGTCGTTTCAGCTCCGGGTTTGCCGCATAAGTGTGCCGGAAAATCTTGGCTTTCTTTTCATCGAAGTTATGGGGTTGGTCGGGATTCGTATCAGCTCCCCCGAAAGTCAGGTTATTCCCGTTGTTCCCTTTGACCACGTTCCACGTATGCCCGGAAGCAGGGACCGGCCAGTGGGGTGTGAAATCGCATGCCACCGGAATCCCCAAGCTGCGCATCACGGAAACGGTGATATTGGAATAATCATCGCACACTCCGCAAGGCAGCCTCATCCGTGTCCTGAGACGGTACACCGGAACAATGGCAGATTCTATAAAATGAGGATGCAACCGTCTTTTTAAACTGTTGTTGGCGATAAGGGATGCTTGCAAAGCCGAGTTCCAATACAAATCGCTATATTTCAACCCATCCAACTCTCCCTAGTAGTCCTTCCACAAATAATCCCTCCAACCATCCAAATATTGGAACTCTTCCATCTTATAAGGCAAGAGATATTCACAAAACTCGTCAAAATCCAAATGCCTTGCCCATGCCCCATGTTTCCATCGTACAAAAGCGGTGTCTATGTGCCGTATCAGGTAATCCGCCGTAACGATTTCCACATCCTCCACTTTACCATAATCAATGTCGTCCATGCGGAATGGCAAACGCTCAAGAACACCTTTCACTTCCTCCATCGGGCGGCCCGACAAAGAATCCAATACCGCATCTACGGCATCATAATAACGGTTTACCGACACTGTGTCGGCAAACGAATAATGACCGGGCATGTTTCCAATGAGAAATTCTGCGGCTTTCGTTTTCAACGAATCTTCACGATAATATTCCAACACCGCCTCCAATTCCCCTCTGTTCTTTCCGGCTAACATTAAAGCTTCTTCCACGGCTGTATTTCCATAACGGCAAGCACAGCACATACATAAAACAATAAAGTAAACTATACCTTTCATCCGCTTAACCTTTTTTATGTATATACGTATGAAGACACAAAACTACCTGTTGGGAAATTACAAAATTAAAATTCTTTAATAAAAAGCCATAAAAGGGCATTCTCTTCCCCTCCTATAGTTTTTCCAAAAACATGTTTCATCTTTCAGGATGATACATAAAACTCTGGTACAAAACGCATTAATACCCTGAAGGATGGTTCGGCCATCTTTCAGCCTCCCGTCATGCAGAGAGGTGAAAATCAATCTCAGCCAAACGAAAAATCATTCGGCTGAGATTGATTTTTCGTTTGGCTAAGAAAAAAAGTGGCCCGTGTGCCAAACGGTTTCCGGTTCTCTACAAGACGCGACTGAAACAGGGCTGAAAGATGGCCGAACCATCCTTCAGTTCATAACTCATTAGATACAAGATTATTACGGTGAAACCTGAAAGATGAAGCATGTTTTCCCAAAATCCCTGGAGGAGGAAAAGACGTACCTCTACCCCTTCTCCCTCTTTCACAAAAACGGAGGCAAGACGGGCGAAACAGAGAGGCACGGCAACTATTTCTCCAAACAAGCCATAAGCTCTTCCACCCCTTCGGAAGCTCCTTTCATCAAATGATGCACACGTCCCCCACCATGGATTCCTGCCACGGGCTTGGGGTCTATCACATAAATGGGAGCATGGGACGGGACATAATTCAGCAGCCCTGCCGCCGGGTAAACATTCAGGGAAGTGCCGATAACTACAAAAATATCGGCCGTCGAGGTGATGTCGATGGCTGTCTCTATCATCGGTACCGCCTCGCCGAACCAAACGATAAAAGGCCGTAACTGGCTGCCGTCTGCCGCACGGTCGCCTATCTTCACTTCCCACTCTTCAGGGCGAAGCTCACGGATGTACTTAGGATTGTCCGGTTCCAGACTCGACGTGACTTTCGTCAGTTCGCCGTGCAAATGAATCACTTTCGTACTGCCGGCACGCTCGTGCAGGTTGTCTACATTCTGCGTGATGACCGTCACATCGTAATCTTGCTCCATGGCCGCCAGCAACACATGTCCCCGGCATGGCTCTACCTCCTGCAACTGACGGCGGCGTTCATTATAAAAACGGGTGACCAACTCCGGATTGCGGGCATATCCTTCGAGAGTGGCCACATCCTCCACCGGATAGCGGTCCCACAGCCCGCCTGAATCCCGGAACGTACTCAAACCGCTTTCGGCCGACATGCCGGCACCTGTCAAAACAACAACTTTTTTCATCTATTTTAGTTTTTTACCTACAAAAATAGGAAAAAATACAAGCAAATCACCCTAAAGGTCAAATAATTCAATTAACTTTGCGGCTTTAGTAAGAACATTTTAATAAAAACACCGCAAATGGATAAAGTAAGTTACGCATTGGGCTTGGGTATCGGGCAACAACTCAAAAGCATGGGAGCGCAAGACCTTTGCATCGATGATTTTGCACAAGCCATCAAAGACGTACTCGAAAACAAAGAACTGGCCGTATCGCACCACGAGGCACAAAGTATCGTGACCCAATATTTTCAGGAAAAAGAAGCAGCCATGAACAAGGAAAAGGAAGCCAAAGGCAAACAAGCGAAAGCAGACGGCGAGAAATTCCTTAAGGAAAACGCGCAGAAAGAGGGCGTAGTCACGACTGCCTCCGGACTACAATACATGATATTGGAAGAAGGCGACGGCAAAAGCCCCAAAGCGACAGACAAGGTGCGTTGCCATTATGAAGGGATGCTCATCGACGGAACGCTCTTCGACAGCAGCCTGCAACGCGGCGAACCGGCCGATTTTCCGCTCAACGGAGTAATCGCCGGATGGACCGAAGGCCTCCAACTGATGAAAGAAGGTGCAAAATACCGTTTCTTTATCCCTTACCTGCTGGGCTACGGTGCAGGCGGCGCAGGAAATTCCATCCCGCCTTACAGCACATTGATTTTCGATGTGGAACTCATTAAAGTACTTTAAAATTTTATTTAATTCATAGTAACAACAATGAAAAAAACAGGTATTATCGCGGCTGCCGGTTTGGCAGCACTCATTTCTTCTTGTTCTTCTTCGGCTCCGAAGGCAGACATGAAAACGGACGTAGACTCTTTGAGTTATTCCATCGGTATGGCGCAGACCCAAGGACTGAAGCCTTATTTGGTAAACCGCCTCGGCGTGGACACCACTTATCTGGCTGAATTCGTAAAAGGTCTGAACGAAGGCGCCAACGCAGGCGACGACAAGAAGAAAACAGCTTACTATGCCGGTATCCAAATCGGTCAGCAAGTGAGCCAGCAAATGATCAAGGGTATCAACTACGAAGTATTCGGCAACGACTCTACCCAGACCATCAGTTTGCAGAATTTCCTGGCAGGCTTCATTGCCGGTGTGATGGAAAAAGGCGGCCAAATGACCCTCGAACAGGCTCAGGAACTGGCCCAGGCCAAAATGAAGGAAGTGAAAGCCAAGAGCCTTGAAAAGACTTACGGCGACAACAAAAAAGCCGGAGAAGAGTTCATGGCGAACATCGCCAAGAAGGCCGGCATCAAGAAACTGGCCAACGGCGTATATTACGAAGTCATCAAAGAAGGTAACGGTGAAATTCCGGCAGACACCAGCCGTGTAGAAGTAAACTACGAAGGCAAGCTTATCAATGACACGGTGTTCGACAGCTCATACGAACGCAAGAGCCCGGCCACATTCCGTTGCAATCAGGTAATTCCGGGCTGGACCGAAGCTTTGACCCACATGCCCGTCGGTTCGACATGGATGGTATATATCCCGCAGGATCAGGCATACGCTGAAAGAGAAGCCGGCCAAATCAAACCGTTCTCTGCCTTGAAATTCAAAATCGAATTGCTGAGCATCAAAAAATAAGACCGGAAGATGAACGGATTAAAATATGCGGTCCTTTCCTTGGCTGTCCTCGCCTGCTTCGACGGTAGCGCAAAGAGAAAAAACAAAAAAGCCAAGAAAGCGGAAACAGTCCGGGTGGATACATGTTCCGTAGACACGTTCAGTTATGCCATGGGTATGGCTAACACGCAGGGACTGAAAAACTACGTCACCAGCCGTATGAACGTGGACACCGCCTATATGGCAAACTTCATCGAAGGTTTTAACGCTTCGCTCTCGGAAGCCGAACGCAAAAAGTTGCAGGCATACAGTGCCGGATTGCAGATTCGTCAGCAAGTAGAGGAACAAGTCATCCCGGGCATAGACAAACAGATAGCAGGGAACGACTCCGTGAAGACCCTCAACCGCAACCTCTTTTTGGAGGGATTCGGCAAGATGCTGGCAGGCCAACCTACGGATATGAGCTTGCAAAAAGCGGAGGAAGTGGCCCAAAAGCAAATGAAGTATTACCATGACGCAAACATGGAACGCAAGTATGGCGACAACCGCCGTGCCGGTGAAGCTTTCCTGAAAGCCAATGCTAAAAAGGACAGCGTACGGACCTTACCCTCGGGAGTGCAATACAAGGTATTGACCCAAGGCAACGGGGAGGTTCCTACCGCCACCTCCAAAGTAAAAGTGAACTACGAAGGACGTTTGGTAGACGGTACGGTTTTTGACAGTTCATACGAACGTAAGCAACCGGCCACTTTTGGCTGCAACCAAGTCATCAAAGGTTGGACGGAAGCACTTACACAGATGCCGGTAGGTTCCAAATGGGAAATCTACATTCCACAGGAACTGGGTTACGGCTCACGCGAAGCCGGCAAAATTCCACCCTTCTCCGCATTGATTTTTACGGTTGAACTGTTGGAAATTGAAAAATAAGTGAACTATTCTCTATAAAAGGACGCCAAAAACACGTTTTGGCGTCTTTTTTTGTTAAAACCGCATGCAGTTTGCAGAAAAACGGCTATATTTGCTTACAAAATGTTCAATCAATACAAAAACAGACCCATGGAGAAGATAGACAATTTAGATAAGAAAATCTTGGAAATCATTACGGGAAATGCACGTATTCCATTTAAAGATGTGGCTGCGGAATGCGGCGTATCACGCGCGGCCATCCACCAAAGGGTACAGCGCCTCATCGACCTCGGTGTCATAGTAGGTTCGGGATACCACGTAGATCCCAAGACATTGGGTTACAGCACCTGTACCTACGTAGGTGTCATTCTCGAACGCGGTTCGATGTACAAACGCGTAGTAGAGGAACTGAACCACATTCCGGAAGTCGTGGAATGCCATTTCACCACCGGACCTTACACTATGCTCATCAAGCTGTATGCTTGCGACAATGCCCATCTGATGGAACTGTTGAACAACAAGCTGCAAGAAATTCCGGGAGTAATCTCCACCGAAACCTTAATTTCACTGGAACAGAGCATCAATAAAGAAATTCCTATCGTTTTAAATAAAAAATAACTCTCATGAGTTCCGGTTACTTCGACTGGGAAACCGCTTACGGCCAATACCACAACCGCTTCCCGGGATATAAAAAACAACCTGTAATCGGCATTACGGGCAATTTCGGAGAAAAGGGGTGCGAACTGGCCGAAGGTTATTTTGAATCCATACTGAAAGCGGGAGCCACTCCGGTCATCATCCCTCCTTTTGAGGACCGGGATGCGTTGGCCAATGTGCTGGAGCATGTAGACGGCCTTTTGCTTTCGGGCGGAGGCGACCTGAACCCTCTGTTTACCGGCGAAGAACCGATTCCGCAACTGCACAGCGTCAACTACAAACGTGATTTGGCCGAACTGCTGCTTATCCGTCTGGCTTACGACCGGCAGATTCCGATGTTGGGTATCTGTCGGGGTATACAAATGCTCACCGTGGCATTGGGCGGCTCTGTCTATCAGGACATCTACAGCCAACAGCCGGACCGGCAACTGCTCGGACACGACCAACAACTGGATCGAAGGTATGCGTCGCATACCATACAGCCTACCGCCGACAGCTTGGTTTTACGCCGCTTGCTTGGCGAGGCACCGGTCGCAGTCAATTCTTTCCACCATCAGGCCGTCAAGGAGACAGGTCCTCTCCTGCGGGTTTGCGCCACGTCACCGGACGGTCTTATCGAAGCAGTGGAGTCGGCGGAATATAAATCGGTATTGGGTGTACAATGGCATCCCGAATGTTTCATCCTGCGGCAAGACGAGAGCATGATGCCTTTGTTCCGGTGGCTATGTGAAGAAGCCGGTTCTTTCCGCGAAGCCAAAGCCCTTCACCGGAAGATGCTGACGTTGGACAGCCATTGCGATACCCCCATGTTTTTCCACAAAGGCATTCATTTTGACCAACGGGACCCGAACATCCTCGTCGACCTCCACAAAATGACGGAAGGCCGGTTAGATGCCACGATTATGGTGGCCTATCTGGCACAAGGCGAACGGACGGACGAGGCTTTACAGACCGCCACTGCGAAAGCCGACCGCATACTGACACAAATAGAAGAAATGGCGGCAGCCCATTGTACGGGAGTAGACCTCGCTTACACTCCATCCGATTTGCTACGTTTGAAAAATGCCGGCAAGAAAGCCATCATGTTGGGCATCGAAAACGGATACGCCATCGGGAAAGACCTCTCCCGCCTGCGTCACTTCCGTGACCGGGGTATCGTGTACATGACTTTATGCCACAACGGCGACAACGATATTTGCGACTCGGCGCGAGGGAAAGGAGAGCACGGCGGACTCAGCGCATTCGGTCGTGAGGTCGTGCAGGAAATGAACCGCTTAGGATTGATGGTGGATCTCTCCCACGGAGCGGAAAGCAGCTTTTACGATGCGCTGGAACTTAGTACCACTCCCATCGTCTGCTCCCATTCGTCTTGCCGTGCCTTGTGCAACGTACCGCGCAACTTGACCGACGAACAGATGAAGGCACTCGCCCGAAAAGGCGGAGTGGCCCAAGTCACTCTCTATAAAGGCTTCTTGCGCGAAGACGGTGAGGCTTCCATCCTCGATGCCATAGAACACCTGAACCACATGGTAAACATCATGGGCGTAGAGCATGTAGGCATCGGAACGGACTTCGACGGTGACGGAGGAATACCGGGATGCGCATCGGCAGCGGAAGTCATCAACTTCACCCGCCGCCTGTTAGCCGAACGGTACAATGACACGGACATAGCCGGCATCTGGGGAGGAAATTTCCTAAGGGTCATGCAACTCGTGCAAAACAGCAGGACTTGCTGACCGGAAAACAGAATAAGCAAAACAGATTCATGAAAAGAACGATTTTAAACTTGCAATGGAGCACTGTCCTCGGTGTTTTTCTATCCGTCTGTACGGCTTGCGGACATAAAACCGGAAACGGAACAGGCACAACCGACAGCATTCCTATGGCTGCCGCACCGGAATTCAATGCAGACAGTGCTTTCGCCTATACGGCTGCACAATGTGCGTTCGGGCCTCGTGTACCGAATACGGAAGCCCACCGTCTTTGCGGTACGTACATTGCCGAGAAATTCAAAAGTTTCGGCGCGACCGTCACCGACCAATATGCAGACGTGAAGGCATACGACGGTACGGTCCTGAAAGCCCGTAACATCATCGCATCTTATAATCCCGATGCAAAAGCACGCATACTGATTTGCGGGCATTGGGACAGCCGTCCGTGGGCCGACAACGACCCGGACTCTGCCAACTGGCACAAACCGGTGTTGGCAGCCAACGATGCAGCCAGCGATGTGGCCGTCATGTTGGAAATGGCACGGCTCATCCAACTCCATCCCATTGAAATAGGAATAGACTTTATCTGTTTCGATGCGGAAGACTACGGCGTGCCGCAATGGTCCGACCAGGCCGGAGACGCTTCGTCATGGTGCCTCGGCTCGCAATATTGGGCGGCCAACCCGCATGTATACGGTTATCAGGCGCGCTTCGGCATCTTGATGGATATGGTAGGCGGGCGAGGCAGTACTTTCTCCAAAGAAGGATATTCCCAAAGATACGCCTCACAAGTCGTCGATTTGGTTTGGAACACGGCTGCCCAATTAGGATACGGGCAATTCTTCCCGATGCGTGACGGGGGTTATATCACCGACGACCACGTACCGGTCAACGAGATAGCCGGTATCCCGTGCATCGATATTATCCCTTACTTCACCGATGCCCCGTCCGGATTCGGCCCCACGTGGCACACGGTAAACGACAATATGGAGCACATAGACCGACAGGTACTGAAAGCTGTGGGACAGACGGTAATCCAAGTGATTTATAACGAAAACCAATAAAATGGAAACGATTAACGAAATACAAGACGAAATCATCGAAGAGTTCAGCGGCTTCGATGACTGGATGGACAAATACCAGTTGCTCATCGACATGGGCAGTGGACAGGAACCGCTCCCCGAAGAGTACAAGACCGAACAGAACCTGATAGACGGCTGCCAAAGCCGGGTGTGGCTGCAAGCCGACTACCGGGAGGGACGGGTCGTGTTCCGAGCCGAAAGCGACGCGCTGATTGTAAAAGGCATTGTGGACTTGTTGGTGCGGGTGTTGAGCGGACATACGCCGCAAGAGATTCTCGATGCCGACCTTTACTTCATCGACCGTATCGGACTGAAAGAGCATCTTTCGCCCACCCGAAGCAACGGTCTGGTAGCCATGCTCAAACAAATGAAAATGTACGCTTTGGCTTTCAAGGCCAAAGAGGAAACGGCATAAACACGCCTTCCTTAGACGAGTAACTGAAACTCAGGTGTAGGAAGAAATCCCGCACCTGAGTAAATACATTTTAATCCTATGTGACTAAATTTTGCCGACCAAATCAATACTCGGCTTCAACGTGGCGGCTCCTTTCTTCCATTTAGCCGGACAAACTTCCCCATCGTGTGTAGCCACAAATTGCGCAGCTTCCACCTTACGCAACAATTCGTCTGCATTGCGCCCGATGTTATTGTCTTGTATCTCGGCCAATTTGATTCTACCTTCAGGATTTACCAAAAAAGTACCGCGATAGGCCATACCGTCTTCTTCTATCATCACGCCAAACGCACGGCACAAAGCCCCTGTCGGGTCGGCTAACATCGGAAACCGGATTTTCCGAATACTCTCCGAAGCATCATGCCATGCCTTGTGTACGAAATGCGAATCGGTGCTTACGGAATAGACCTCCACGCCCATGGCCTGAAATTGGTCATAATTCTCAGCCATGTCCACCAATTCCGTCGGACATACAAAAGTAAAATCGGCCGGATAGAAAAAGAAAACAGCCCATTTGCCTTTTACATCTTCGTTTGTCACTGTCTTGAAAGTTCCATTCTGAAACGCCTGAACTTTGAATTCAGGAAGTTGTGAATTGATAATCGGTTCCATAATCTTTTAAAGTTTTAGTTCGTTACAAAAATAAACCATTTCCTCCGTATCCAATCTACAAATCCGATTGAAAATATAAATGAGCCGATAGACGCAATCTATACCAATACCTGGGTAGAGTGTAGTTCCTGCATTTCTGAAGGAACAGCCCTACGGATTTCCCGAACAAGCGTTTCTTTCAATGTTTGCCGGACAAAATCTTTATGCGTCAACAGAATGAGTTGACGGGTCGGACAAGGAATAGCAAAGGCATGTACCAACTCTTTTTGTGCCTCACTGAGCTGCAACACGGCCAGTCCCGGAATAAAGGTAATCCCTCTTCCCCCCTCTACCATACGCATAAATGTCTCCATACTTCCCAAATGGTAAGCCATCTGACTGGCCTTCGCCGCTTTAAGCTGACAAAAACGTACCAACTGGTCGCGGAAACAATGCCCTTCGTCCAACAGCCACAGTTGTTCACCCGACAAATCCGAAGTACGTATCACTTCACGCCCGAATAATTCACTTTCGCGCGAAACATATACATGAAAAGGTTCATAAAACAAGGGTACACGGTCAAACTCATCCATATCAGACAGACCGGCCACGATGCCGGCATCTATCTCTCCGGTACGTAAGGCAGACTTGATGACATCGGTTTTCATTTCCACTACTCTGATATCCAGTTGCGGATATTTCTTCATCAACTGCGGAAAAAAACGAGGCAATAAATAAGGGGCTATCGTGGGCAATACTCCTAAATTAAACGTTCCGGACATAGAATGTTTTTCCTCTTCTATTATATCTCTTATACGTCCTGCCTGGAACAGCACGTTACGAGCCTGGGATATGACCAAGACTCCGGCAGGCGTCGGACAAACCGGTTGTTGTCCCCGGTCGAATATTTTCGTTCCCAACTCCTCCTCCAGTTTCTGTATCATGGCACTCAGAGTAGGCTGTGTCACCCGGCAATGTTCCGCCGCTTTGGCAAAATGGCGAAAACGGTCTACAGCCAAGACATATTCCATTTGTTGTAAAGTCATAGCAAACAAGGATTTAAAAAGTGATATAGAATCAATCTATGCAAAGATAGAAATTATCTGTTTGACAAGCGTAGGTTTATAGCCTATCTTTGTCACATCAAACAAAATAAACAGAATATTAAATCTCAAAAACAGAAACATTATGAATACTTTAAATTATTTGCATTTGGACGAGAAAAGAGTAGCGGACGTCGTTACGGCATTACATCTTTTATTGGCAGACTTCCAGATTCATTACACCAACCTCCGTGGCTTTCACTGGGATATCAAAGGACATGGATTCTTCGTTCTTCACAGTAAATTTGAGGACTTGTACAACGATACAGCCGAGAAAATCGATGAGATCGCAGAACGTATCTTAACGTTGGGCAGCGTCCCCTCAAACAAATTCAGTGATTATTTGAAGGTGGCAAGAATCAAGGAAATTTCAGGCGTAACCTGTGGCAGTGAAGCCGTAGAACACATCCTTTCTACTTACGGTCATCTTATCGGAGAAGAAAGAAAGGTTCTTGATCTGGCAGCAGAAGCCGGAGACGAAGTAACGGTATCGCTGATGAGCGACTACCTGAAAGAACAGGAAAAGATGGTTTGGATGCTAACGGCATTCAGCAGCAAGACTTGCAGCAAATAGACTGTCGGAAAATCCGATACGGATAACATTCCCCCCCAATAGAGAATTTCTTTCCATACAAACGTTAAGAACATTCTCTTTGGGGGAATGTTTTTTTATTTATACGTTTTACCTAAAAAGGCTACACGAAAAGGTGGTCTTAGAAAGCACCAAAAAGAAATAGAATGAGAACAGCAAAAGCATTTTAGGAGGTACGTAAATGGTGAAAAGCAGGCATATTGCAAAAATAATATACTTCAGCATACTTCCATTTGAGAAAAATCGCTACCTTTACAGCGTGTTTGGGAATCAATTCTTCCACATTTACTGATGAAACTTATGAAAAAGACAATTGTGGCTTTCGTATCATTGGTGTGGCTTTTTATCGTTACCTTCGGAAGCCATGCACAAACTACCGTAAAACTGCCCGCCAAGGCGTATCCCGTGAAAGTACCTCACAAAACCGATGCCGGAGTGGACCGCTATTGGCACGTCACGCAAATCCTCTGTCTCGGTCCGTCGTCAGGCGGCTACAAGTTCCGCATCTACGGCAAGGCGGCCAAGTCATCTTCTTCCCATACCATCAATATGATGTACCTGCTTCCCAACAACCGGGTACAGATAGCCGGGGCTTACATCTTCCCTGCCATCACGGAAGGCAAATCGTTCAAGTTCGACATCGTGTCGGCTTTCAAAGGCTATGCGCCATCCTCGTTCAACGGTTTCTTTATCCATGACGAGGCATTGGCACGGATTTTGGAAAACGAAAGGCGCGAAGCCGTCCAAAAAGCCGAAACGGTATCTCCTCCACCCGCACTACCAGAAATCCAGAACATCGTGGAGGACGCCATTGCGGATACGGAAATCCCCAGTACGGAACAGCAGCCCTCGGAAACAGAGAAAGACGAGAACATCTATGACACAGTGGAACAAATGCCGGAGTTTCCAGGAGGATTGTCTGCTTGTATGTCCTACATCACCCGTAATGTGAAGTATCCCACAATAGCCTTGGAAAACGGAATACAAGGTAGAGTCGTCGTACAATTCTGCGTGGAGAAAGACGGAAGTATCAGCAACACCATAGTGACCAAAAGCGTGAATCCCTATCTCGACAAAGAAGCCCTCAGGGTGGTATCCTCCATGCCCAAGTGGACACCCGGCAAGCAGAAAGGCAAACCGGTTAGGGTGAAATACACCCTCCCCGTCCACTTCCGATTGAAATAATTTTCCTTTTTATACCTTATTAATACCTTATCCGTATGTACAACAACGAAATTTGGACCAAACATACCCGCCTCATCCTGACAGGAGTTATCATCGTAGCCATAGCCGGTTGGGTGGCCGGTATCCTACAAGCGGCTTCCATTGCCATAGACACTGCCAACGACTTGCTGAAAGCGGCTGGCGAAGAAGAATTGCCTTTAAAACCGTTCACTCTCAGCGCACAAACCCTGACTATCATAGGCTACATCTTGTACCTCGTCGGACTGAATGGCTTTAAGTCGATACAAAAGAATTACGAGGCGTCAGCCATGGTGGGACGCATCTCCACTGCTTGCGGTTTTGAAATCACAGCCACCCTATTGCTCTTCCCAGCCTCTTTCCTACCCGTCATTTTCGGTTGGTTATTTCGGGTCAGCGCTTTCGTATGCACGATAATCTCGCTAATCCTCCTCAAATCGGCTTTTGAAGAACTCCGTGAAGAAGCGACATGGAGTAAACCGGCTCTCAAAGGTGCCGAACAGCTACGCAAATCCGCCGTATACAACATCAACTTGATTTGGATGCCGTTCGTAGCTGCCGCCGTCATTGTGGTCAGCATTCTTCTCTTTACGAAAGGTATAGATTTCAACAACCTTATGTACACGGGCTTCGATGAAATCTCCCGTCAAATCAAGGGTACCGCTTTTGCCGTAGGGCTTGAGGTACTGGCCTTCGGCCTCATTATGCTCTATTGGTCTGTCATGCAGTTCGTGCTGCGTATCCTCGGATGGGTCAACATCCATGCGGGGCGCCTCGTAGAGGAAACCAATGCACAAGATGAGAACTCAACTGCAACCGCTTCCTTTACCCCCGAAGCCCAAACAGACACCTCCTTGTACACATCCCATACGAACACTCCGGATACCGAAAACAGCGTTCCCCAATCCCGCCCTTCGCAAAGGAACAAGCTCCTCCTTTACAGTGGTATCGCTTTGGCCATCCTCGTTACAGCAATTTGCATGGCTTTCTGTGGTTCTTCCGCTAAGGACAAATTCTCGGGTACATGGCGATTCGACAACGAATCCGAAGCCGCTGAACTCATCCTCGACCTCAAAAGCGATTCCACAAAAGGCACATTCTATTTCGGCAGCAAAGAAGAGATGGGGTTCTTCTCTATCAGTTTCAACGTGGCCTCTGTCCAGGTGGAGGGCAATACGGCCAAGCTCGAACTGACATGGTGGGACGAATTGGAAAACAAAGATATCATCGTGCCGGCCACACTTTTCCTCCGGACGGACAGTGCAAAAATAGACATCACCGTAGGTAACGAGGATACGCCTGAATTGGAATGCGGAGGATACGGTTATATCTTCCCCGTGACATTCACACTCGACCGTATCTCGGACCGGACAACACCTGAAAACGGAGATGAATCCGGTAATGAACCCGAAACCGCCAACGAGCCCACAGCCGAAATGGTCGAAGCTGACGCTCCTACTGAAAAGACGATGGATGTCACAGAAGAAGACTACTCGCAACCTTTCCGCGGCACTTGGAGTTGGACCGATGAAATGATCCACAACGACTACTATGATGATGACATACCAGCCGCCGTCGTCACTCTCAAGCTTGATTTCTACAACGCCAACTCCGTGAAAGGAGATGGCGGAACAGCCGACGGATGGATGAACCTTGCCACCACTTCACCACAGCGAGTATCCGAAAACAAGATAACTCTCAACGAAGTCATCGGCAACAAGGCATTCATCACTGTGTTAGACGGCTATAGCGAAATGGCTGAGTACCAAGCTACGATCACTTTCAATCCCGCAAACAAGACTTTGGAGTTCGAATTGGGCGACCTCATCGGTGAACTGGACGAAAACCAAGCGTTTATAGCGGGACAAAGCCCCACAGGAAACTACAGCCGCGTGATACTGAAACGGAAATCCGAATAACCGTAACGCCACTGTTCTTCCTTTTAGTGGTATTGGAAACACAACTCAACCGATAAATACACCATGAAAAAAGCTGTTTTATCCCTTTTCTTGTTCTACACCGCCGTAGGCATACAGGCACAAACCGACCGCGATGCCTGTTGGCTTAACGCCGCGACCGGCGCGTGGGAATGGGGCTTCTTCAAGGACTTTGCCGTACATGGCGCACGTCAATGGCAATATGCCTCCGTCAAGGAAGGCAGAAAGAAAACCGCCGTCACCTTACGAAGCGGCAAAGAAACCTTGCAACTGGAAATCCGTTACCGAAACGACTCCGTTTGCACCATCGCCGTCAACGACGGAAAGGCACAGACCTACCGGCTGTGGGACAGCGCGAAAGGCATCCTTTCCTACCTGCCGGCTGACGACACGCCGCCGCAACCATGCAGTTACCGGGAAGACAGCGTCACATTGTGCGGTTATCTGCCCGGCATGGAGCATGCCACTTTTACCTGTTCCATGCCCCAACTCACCGAATATCCCAAATTCCAGACACAAACCGACTCGCTCGGACGTTTCCGGTTGCGTTTCCCGGCCTTCGGACCGGCACAAGCCCTTTGCCGCATCGCGGGACGCACGTTCACGCTGCTGTTCAGTCCGGAACAAGACTACTACCTATATATGAACGGCCGTACTCCCATCCTGATGGGGGAAGACGCACGGACGAGCAACGAACTGTTGGCTGTCGGAATGAATTTAGACGTATTCTCTCCGACCGAAAGGGACATCCACTCGGTAGACAACCGTACCTGCCTCGACGAGGTACGGCACGAACTGACGCGCCGTGAACGGCAATTAGACAGCCTCATCGGCAAATACCCCAACCTGTCCCGGCGTTACCGTACCCTGAAAGAAGAAGAAATCCGTTACAGTGCCCTCCACCGTCTCGCCTACCAACACTACAACCTTTCGGATTTCGGCGAAAAGTGTCTCTCCCCGGAAATCATACAAGCCATTGATTCCTTATGCCATACCATACCGCCCGTACCCTACACCATCTTCCCCGACTACCACGGCTTCCTGCAACAATCCGTCTACTACCAGTACCAACAATTCCTCGGCCGTTTTGCCGTCATGATAGACTTGGAGAAGTTGCAGCAAGTGTTGCCCTGGCAAGAAGACTTGCATCTCCCCGACACGCTTTTGCAACTTATAGACCGGACAGTAGACATGGGACGAAAGTTCTCCCGCGACAATCCGGCTGACAGCACGGCCATGCAGGCATATAATGAAAACCACTTCAAGATTGCGAGAGAAATACACCAGTTTCCGGAATTTCGGGAACGGGAGCCCCGAATCATCGGATACGTGGATTTGTTAAGATACCAGGAACTCCTTGCGTCTTCCATACGGACCCGCTTCCAGAAAGACCTGGCCGGAACCTTGTTGGCATGGGAGGCATTGGAACGTGACCATACCCCCTTTCCGGAACCGTTGATGCGCGAAACCATGGCGCATATCCAAACTCCCGTGTTGCGCGAGGCCGTCGCCCGGCGGCAAAACTTCTATGGCCGCCAACTGCAAACGCCCTTCGACTACCAAGGTTCGCTGAAAAGCAACGACATTGTGGCCGGACTGACCGACGGGAACGAAATCCTGCAACGCATCCTCGCCCCCTATCGCGGCAAGGTGGTCTATGCCGACATCTGGGGCGGATGGTGCGGCCCGTGCAAGGGGCACATGCGTGATTTCGTCCCGGCCATCAAAGAAGCCATGAAAGGGCGCGACGTCATATTCCTTTATTTGGCCAACCGTACACCGGACGACGCATGGCGACAAATCATCAAGGAATACGGCTCAGTAGGCGCACAAACCGTACACTACAACCTGCCCGGCACACAACAGGAAGCCGTAGAAGGCATACTCTTGAACGGCGGTTATCCCTCTTACGCCATCTTCGACAAGGAGGGACGGCTCGTCACCAAGAATGCTCCTCGCCCCAACGAAAAGGACAAACTGATACAGACATTGGAAGAACAGCTCAACAAATAGAAAGCATCATGAAAAAGATTATCCTATCCCTCCTCCTGCTCTGCGCCGCCGTAGGCATACAGGCACAAACCGACCGCGATGCCTGCTGGCTTAATGCCACGACCAGCGCGTGGGAATGGGGCTTCTTCAAGGACTTTGCCGTACACGACGCACGGCAATGGCAATATGCCTCCGTCAAGGAAGGCAGAAAGAAAACCACCGTCACCTTACGAAGCGGCAAAGAAACCTTGCAATTGGAAATCCGCTACCAAAACGACTCCGTTTGTACCATCGCCGTCAACAAAGGAAAGGTACAGACCTACCGGTTGTGGAACAGCGCGAAAAGCATCCTTTCCTACCTGCCGGCTGACACAGCCGCGTCCCGACCTTGCCAATTCCACGAAGACAGCGTCATGTTAAGAGGATACCTGCCGGACTTTCCCAACCAAAATTTGGAATATATCTACTATGAAAGATTTCAGGACACGCAAAAGATAGCCAATGTACCAACCGATTCCGTCGGACGGTTCGAGTTAAGCATCCCCGTTTTAGGTCGGACAGAAGTGCTTTTTCGCATTCAGTCGTTCGGTTTTCACCTTCTGCTCAGTCCTCAATCCGAATGTTTCCTTTGGATAAAAGGAAATTCGTTTTTGATGATGGGCGAGGATGGAAGAATCAACCATGAGTTGTCGGACATACAGGAAAGTTTTTTCGTCGAACCGAAAACTCTCCGGTATCCCAATGTGGTAAGTGACAGCGTCTGCCTGAGCGAAATCCGGAAAGGGTTGGCTGAAAAGGAATCCGCGTTGGACGCTCTTCTCAAGAAGCATCCGAACCTTTCGGAAGACTTCCGGACCTTGGCAAAAGAAGACCTGTATTACAGTAGTCTCGGAAGGCTAATCACACAATCCTACGACAGCCATGCACAAGGAAACGACCAACTGCTTCCCGGCATCTTGGACATGATAGATTCATTGATGAAAGAGATGCCTCCCGTGCCGACCACCGTAAACTCCCGCTATTCCAACTTCATCTCGAACTACATCAACTATCATAACTACCAAGCCCACAAACACGGCAATATCGCATACGACCTGAGACGGCTGAAACAAGCCATGCAAGAACACCGGGACTTGCAAGTCCCGGACAGCCTCATGCAGCTCATCGACCATACATTGGCCATGGAAGCACGTATAAAATCGAGAGAAGGAAAAGACACAGCCCTTGTCCGTACCTACCATCAAAACCACGAGGACATCGTAAAAGAACTTGAAGCTTCCGTCCAGAAAAACTCGTTCATGGACCTTTTCAAGATCGTGAATCTGAGGGAAGAGTGGGACATCATCGACCGCCTTGCCCTATCCGGTTTCCAAAAGGATTTCGCCTCAACCCTTTCCACACTCTATGCACTGGAACAAAGCCATATCCCATTGCCGGACAAGATATTACAGGAAGCCATAAGCCGTATCCACACTCCGGGATTGCGCGAGGCCGTCGTCCGGCAGCAAGACTTCTACGTCTGCGAACAGCAAAGACCGTTCGATTTCCAAGGTTCACTCAAAAGCAACGACATCGTAGCCGGACTGACCGACGGAAACGAGATTCTGAAACGCATCCTCGCCCCCTATCGCGGCAAAGTGATCTACACCGATATCTGGGGCGGATGGTGCAGTCCGTGTAAACACGCGATAAAAAACGACGTTCCTGCCGTGAAGGAAGCCATGAAAGGACGGGATGTCATATTTTTATACTTCGCCAACAACACCTCGGACACTTCTTGGAAACAAATCATCAAGGAGTATAAGTGCGTGGGGCCGCAAACCGTACATTACAATTTGCCACATGAACAGCAAAAGGCCGTGGAGGCCGTTCTTCGCCAAGGCGGCTACCCCTCCTACGGCCTGTTCGACAAGGAAGGGCGGCTCGTCACCAAAGAAGCCCCCGACCCTGTCTTCAAGGACAAACTGATACAAGCATTGGAAGAACAACTCAACAAATGACCCAAAACATGAAACAGAAAAAACAAACGGCACAAGTCCTATGGGCGTTGTGCCTCGCCCTATGGGGCAGCATCTTCACGTTGCACGGACAAACAGCCATTGGAGACTCCGTAGCATACAAAGAAGCACTCATCGAGATGATAGAACAAAGCGGCGACCTGCTCAAATTCAGAAATGCCACCGCCGGATTCCAAACGATGGCTCTGGGAAAGATTTCTTCCTCCGAAAAAGAAGGTATCCAAAAAATGACGGATGCCGAAAAAAGACAAATGGCCGAGAAACTGACCACAGAATATTTCGAGACGCAATTCCATGAAGACATAGCCGGACTACTGTGGCCCGACTATGCGGGAAACGTTTCATTGGAACAGCTAAAAGACTATACCGAATGCCTAAAAGACGAACGGCTGAAAACAGCCATACAACATTCCACTGCAGCCATGATGACATCCTCCATGCAGACCGACTTGACCGCGGGAATGACGGCCATCATGACGGGCAAACCTGCCGCTCCCGTGCCCGCCAAAGATTGTCCGACCGTGTACAAAACCTTGTTCGAGGAGTTTTTCAATACATCTGATACACAAGATATCATAGACGGTACGGTCGCCCAAATGGAAAGCTTCATCTCCGTGACCGGAATCGACGTGGAGAAAATTAAAGAACCGCTTGCCGCTCTGCGGACATATATGGGAGAAAACATGAAGACCCTTATGCTGAACTCATATATCGGACAAGTGACGGAGGACGACCTGAAAGCCTTATGCGAACTCCAACGCCAACCTTCCGCCCAAGCCGTCACGAAGGCCGGACAGAGGATGACAGCACGTATCATACCTATCGGGACAGGACTGGTTTCCATTTTCGCTACATGGCTCGACAAGAAATTACAAACCATCACACCACTGTAAAACAATACTTTATACATCCTCAAGAAGGACTAAAATCAATCTCAGCCGAATGATTTTCCAATCTCAGCCAAACGATTTTTCGTTCGGCTGAGATTGATTTTCCGATTGGCGCAAGGTGATTTTCCCGCCTCCCGCTTTCAATCCGTAACCTGCCTCACCGCCTCGCGGGCACGTTCCAGAATGGCGAAAAGTTCGTCCACCGTTTCGGCACGCAACATGGCGATACGCGTCTCACGGAAATTAGGAATCCCCTTGAACACGGGTGAGGCGGCCAGATGGCGGCGGCTGTGCAGGATGCCCCGGTATTCGTCGATGCGGCGCACGCTGGTGAGCACCTGCTCCTTGAGCACGTCTATCTTCCAGTCCGCACTCATCACCGGATAGCCGCTCTTCACGGCTTCGTGCGCAACCGACACGCTTTCCGGATTCAAGACATCCATGATTTCCTTGAAAATCCATGGGCGGCCGAAAGTGGCACGTCCCACCATGACGGCATCCACCCCGTAGCGGTCGAAACACTCACGGGCGCGTTCGGGCGAGGTTATGTCGCCGTTGCCGATGATAGGAATTGTCATGCGCGGATTGTTTTTCACCTCGCCGATGAGCGTCCAGTCCGCTTCGCCGGTGTACATCTGCGCCCGGGTACGGCCGTGTATGGTCAACGCCCGGATACCACAATCTTGAAGGCTTTCGGCCAAATCCACAATCACCTTGCTGCCTTCGTCCCACCCCAGACGGGTTTTCACCGTGACGGGAATGTCCACGGCATCCACCACGGCCCGCGTGATTTCCAACATCTTGGGAATGTTCTGCAACATGCCGGCCCCGGCTCCCTTGCCCGCCACGCGCTTCACGGGGCAACCGAAATTCAAGTCGAGCACGTCGGGACGGGCACGTTCCACCACGATACGGGCCGCATCGGCCACCGAACCCGGTTCCTTGCCGTAAATCTGGATGGCCACGGGACGCTCGTCGTCGCACACCGCCAGTTTCTCCAAACTGCGGTTCACCATGCGCACCAAGGCATCTGCCGCCACAAACTCGGAATATACCATCGCCGCGCCGAAACGCTTGCATAAGAGACGGAAACCGATGTCCGTCACATCTTCCATCGGAGCCAGAAACACGGGATAAGGCCCGAACTCTACATTTCCTATTTTCATGGGTGCAAAGGTAGTGAAAGGTGAGAGCAGAGACAAATGAAAACGAAGTTTTCTTATTTGGCTCTGCTGGGCCGAAGCCTACCTTCGCGGGAAGCAAGGTCAGCAACCTTTTCAATGAAACGGCAAAGAAAGCCCAAAGAGAGCGTAAAAAAGCAAAAAAAACTACCGCGTCTCCGGTATGTCGGGAAAAGGGCGTATCTTTGCAAACAAAACCCCACACCATGACGAGAAAAGATTTTGAAATCATGGCACCGGTAGGCTCGCGCGAATCATTGGCCGCAGCCATCAAAGCCGGAGCCGACTCCATATACTTCGGCATCGAAAACCTGAACATGCGGGCGCATTCGGCCAGTACGTTCACCATTGACGACCTGAAGGAAATGGCACAAACTTGTGCCGCACACGGCATCAAGAGCTATCTGACGGTAAACACCATCATCTACGGCGAGGATCTTCCGCTGATGCGTACCATCATAGATGCAGCCAAGGAAGCCGACATCTCCGCTGTCATAGCTTCGGACGTAGCCGTCATGATGTACTGCCGACAGATAGGGCAGGAGGTACACCTGTCCACCCAACTGAACATCAGCAACATCGAAGCGTTGAAATTCTATGCCCAATTTGCCGATGTCGTGGTGTTGGCCCGCGAACTGAATATGACGCAGGTGGCCGACATACACCGGCAAATAGAGGAACAACGCATTTGCGGTCCGGGCGGAGAGCTGATACGCATCGAGATGTTCTGTCACGGAGCACTCTGCATGGCCGTCAGCGGGAAATGTTACCTCAGTCTGGACAACACGGGCCGGTCGGCCAACCGGGGGGCCTGCATGCAAATCTGCCGCCGGGGCTACATCGTGAAAGACCGCGAAACGGGCACGGAACTGGAAATCGACAACAAATACATCATGAGCCCGAAAGACCTGAAGACCGTACGCTTCATTGACCGGATGATGGAGGCGGGCGTACGCGTGTTCAAAATCGAGGGACGTGCCCGGGGACCGGAATATGTGGCCACCGTCGTGGGCTGCTATCAGGAAGCTATACAAAGCGTGTTGGACGGGACATTCACCGAAGAGAATAAAGACGGATGGGACGAGCGGCTGGCCCGCGTGTTCAACCGTGGTTTCTGGGACGGGTACTACCAGGGACAGACTTTAGGCGAATGGACGACGAACTACGGCTCGGCCGCCACGGAAAAAAAGGTCTACGTGGGCAAGGCCATCAAATACTTTTCCAAACTTGGAGTGGGAGAGTTCCAAATCGAAGCGGCAGACATGAGCGTGGGCGACCGTCTGCTCGTCACCGGTCCTACGACAGGGGCATTGTTCATGGATTTGGAAGAAGTGCGTTACGACCTGAAACCGGTGGAAACCGTAGGAAAAGGCATGCGCGTGTCGTTTAAAGTGCCGGAGAAAATAAGGCCGAACGACAAGTTGTATAAGTTGGTGAAAAGCGCGAAAGAAGCATGACGCGTCGTAATATCGGGGCAAAGCGTAGGCCCGTAACAAATAATCAGGCTTTTTTTTGGGAAGGAAGCCTGATTTTTTTATCTTTGCACGGAGAATATCACACATTTTAAAGTTTAATGAGTTTGTTGAATTTCACTCACCTTTTGGCACAAACCGTCACGGAATTATCCGAAGACTCGTCTCTGAAAGGTTTGTTTCATGAACATCAAGACGGAGACCCCCTCCCTTCGGGAAAAGTCCTGCACGAAATTATCGAATTGTGCCGTGCCATCCTTTTCCCGGGATTTTACGGGAAATCCACGGTCAACCATCATACCATCACTTATCATATCGGTGTCAACATCGAACGGTTGTACAATCTGCTGACCGAACAGATACATGCCGGACTATGCTTCGATGCCAAGGAAACAGGCGACTGTGCATGTGACACCAAACGCGAAAAGGCCATCGACTTGGCCGGACAGTTCATCAGCCGCCTGCCAGCCCTGCGCGAAGTGCTGGCCACCGATGTGGAAGCGGCTTACAACGGCGACCCGGCTGCCGAGTCTTACGGCGAAATCATCAGTTGTTACCCTATCATCAAGGCGTTGAGCAATTACCGTATCGCCCATGAACTGCTTTTATTGGGCGTGCCTTTGATTCCGCGTATCATCACGGAAATGGCGCATTCCGAGACCGGCATCGACATCCATCCCGCCGCCCGAATCGGCCACCACTTCACTATCGACCACGGCACGGGCGTCGTGATAGGGGCAACTTGCATCATCGGCAACCACGTAAAGCTCTATCAGGGAGTCACGCTCGGAGCCAAAAGCTTCCCGCTCGACGACGACGGACACCCCATCAAAGGCATTCCGCGACACCCGATTCTGGAAGACGACGTGATTGTCTACTCCAACGCCACCATTCTGGGGCGCATCACGGTAGGCCGTGGCGCGACGGTAGGCGGTAACATCTGGGTGACGGAGGACGTACCTGCCGGTGCCCGACTCGTACAAAAGAAATATAAATAAACCAATAGCAAACAAGCATCCATCGAAAATCGCGAGTAAGCGAGCGCAGACCGAGCTTGCTCGAGTCTGCCGAGCATGAGCGATTTATCCAACAAAACTTACACAATGGAAACTGAATTTGAACTCATCGCCAAAACCTTCCAGGGATTAGAGAATGTTTTGGCCAAAGAGCTGACCGACTTAGGAGCAAACAACATCCAGACCGGACGCCGAATGGTGTCTTTCACCGGCGACAAGGAACTCATGTATCGGGCCAACTTTGCCCTGCGTACGGCCATCCGCATTCTTAAACCTATCAAGCATTTCAAGGCGGAATCTGCCGATCAGGTTTATGATGCCGTCAAGGCCATCGACTGGAATCAGTATCTGAACAATGAAACCAGCTTTGCCGTAGACTCTGTGGTCTTTTCCCAAGAGTTCCGTCACAGTAAGTTCGTGGCCTATAAGGTAAAGGATGCCATTGTGGATTACTTCCGCGAGAAAACCGGTTCGCGCCCCAACATCAGCGTGACCCATCCGGACTTGCAACTGAATATCCATATTGCAGAAAACGACTGTACGCTGTCGTTAGACAGTTCCGGTGAATCGTTGCACCGGCGCGGCTACAGGCAGGAAGCCGTGGAAGCCCCGTTGAACGAGGTATTGGCCGCCGGCATGATCCTGATGACGGGCTGGGACGGCGAATGCGACCTGATAGACCCGATGTGCGGTTCGGGAACGATAGCCATCGAAGCGGCACTTATCGCCCGCGGCATCGCACCGGGCGTATTCCGCAAGGAATATGCTTTCGAGAAATGGCCTGACTTCGACAAGGAGATGTTTGACCGGATTTACAACGACGAGTCGCAAGAACGTGAATTCACACATAAGATCTACGGTTACGACATTAACCGCAACGCCGTAGACATCGCCACACGGAATGTCAAAGCTGCCGGACTGAGCAAAGAGATCGAAATAGCCCAGCAAGATTTCCACAAATTTACGCAACCGGCCGAGAAAAGCATCATCATCACCAATCCGCCGTATGGCGAACGCATCTCCACGCCCGATTTGTTGGGGCTGTACCGGACCATCGGCGAACGGCTGAAACACCAGTTCCTGGATAACGATGCCTGGGTTCTGAGTTACCGCGAAGAATGTTTCGACCAGATAGGCCTGAAACCTTCCATCAAAATACCTTTGTACAACGGTTCGTTGGAATGCGAGTTCCGCAAATACCAAATATTCAGTGGAAAATACAAAGAACTACGCGCCGAAGGCAAGGAAATCAAAACCGACGAAGAACGTCGGCAAATGGCGGAAAAACGACGTTTCAAGATGCACCGCGAGTTTAAAAGGGCCATTGATGACGATGAAGAAGACTTCACCCCCAGAAGAAGGGATTACGACGACCGCAACGGCCGGCCGCGCGGAGGTCATTCTTTCGACCGCCGTACACGGGAAGACCGTGAGGACAGAGGAGGGTCATACGAAAAACGACCGTTTAAACGCGAAGGAAAACCTTTTGAACGCAGAGAACGCTCGTTCGACCGCAAAAACAAGCCGTTCGACCGCGAGCGGAAACCTTTTGACCGCGAACGGAAGCCATTCGGAAAAAACCGTAAATTCGACCGCTATGACGAAGAGGATTAATCTTTTCATAATGGTTTCACTTCTGTCCGTCCTCGCCATGGCACAAGGAAAAAAGAGCTTTACGTTGGATGATTTGCTTCCGGGAGGAAGTACGTACCATCAATTACAGCCCCAGAACCTGTACACGGCTTGGTGGGGTAACCGGTTGGTGGAAACGGACTTGGACGGCTGCAATGAGATAAACCCCAAGAACGGAAGCAAGAAGGTGCTGTTCACCTTACAGCAACTGAACCAATGGCTGGGAGCCGGGGAAGACTCATCGGTCGTGCGTAGCTGCTACAATGTGGAGTTCCCCGATGGCGGACAACCATGGGTAGCCACCGTCGTTTCCGGGAAAGGAAAAAACGGGGGTAAACCGACCTCCATATACACGGTAGTAGACTTCAAATCGGGAAAGAAGGTATGGGAACAGGAATATCCGGCGGATGCCACGGCATTGGACCGCTCCCCGTCTTCCAATAGCCTGGCTTTCGTGCGGCAACACAACCTATATGTCACGACGAAAGAGGGGCAAACGATGGCCGTGTCTTCCGATGGCAGCAACGACTTGGTGTATGGAGAAACCGTACATCGTAACGAGTTCGGCATTACCAAAGGAACATTCTGGAGCCCGGACGGGAAACAACTCGCTTTCTATCGGATGGACCAAAGTATGGTGCCCAACTATCCGCAAGTGGATATCACGACACGTATAGCCACCACTTATCCTTGCAAATATCCGATGGCAGGAGAAAAAATGCACAAAGTGACGGTGGGTGTCTTTACGCCGGCCACAGGCCAAACGGTATGGTTGCAAACAGGAGATCCCACCGACCGTTATTTCACGAACATTTCCTGGAGCCCGGATAACCGGAAAATATACATGATTGAACTGAACCGCGACCAAAACCATGCGGAACTGGTTCGTTACGATGCGGCTACGGGCAAAAAGGAGGGTGTGATATACGAAGAGGAGCATCCCAAATACGTGGAACCGATGCACGGCCTGCTGTTCCTGCCATGGGACAGTTCCAAGTTTATTTATCAAAGTCAACGGGACGGTTACAACCATCTCTATTTGTTCGACCTGTCCAAACCGCAGGCTCCACAACGACATAAGACATTTCAGGGCGGCGCGTGCGAAGAGCATGTCGAAGTCACCCCGTTGACCTCCGGCGAATGGGTGGTGAAAGAAGTTTTGGGCTTTGACCTGAAAGAAAAAAGCCTGCTTTTTTGCAGCAATGAAATCCATCCGTTGCAGTCCAATATATATAAGGTACGCGTAAAAGACGGCAAACGTACCCTTTTGGACAACGGCGAAGGCGTACACTACGGTAGCGTGAATGCAGACGGCACTTACGTAGAAGACCGTTACTCTTCCCCCACCGTGGCGCGCAGCATCAGCCTGACAGACACCCGGAACGGGAAAGGCCGTAACTTGTTGACTGCCGAAGACCCATGGAAAGACTATAACGTGCCGGAAATCACATGCGGTAGCATCAAAGCCGCCGACGGCACCACCGACCTCTATTACCGGATGGTGAAACCCGTGGATTTCGACCCGAATAAGAAATATCCTACCGTAATCTACGTGTACGGCGGGCCGCACGTTCACAACGTAGAGGCGAGCCGGAATTATCTGGCACGCGGTTGGGAAATCTATATGGCACAGAAAGGTTACCTGCTGTTCATCCTCGACAACCGAGGTTCGGAACATCGGGGGCTGGCTTTCGAGAACGTTACCTTCCGGCATCTGGGCATAGAAGAAATGAAAGACCAGATGGAAGGCGTAAGGTTCCTGAAATCATTGCCCTACGTCGATGCCGACCGGATGGGTGTGCACGGATGGTCGTTCGGCGGTTTCATGACCACCAACCTCATGCTGACTTATCCCGACGTATTCAAGGCCGGTGTGGCCGGAGGTCCTGTCGTCGATTGGCAATACTACGAAGTGATGTACGGCGAGCGTTATATGGACCGTCCGCAAGACAATCCCGAAGGCTACAAAGGCAGCAACCTGAGACTCAAAGCCGGTAACCTGAAAGGCAAACTCCAAGTCATCATCGGTTACAACGACCCGGTGTGCGTCCCGCAACACTCCCTGTCGTTCCTGCGTGCCTGCATCGACGCGGGTACCCAACCGGATTTCTTCACTTATCCGGGCGACGAACATAACATGATGGGAAAGGACCGCGTACACCTGCACGAACGCATCACGCAATATTTTGAAGACTATTTGAAATAAAAACAATCGGATATGAAGATATTACTGTTAGGCAGCGGAGGGCGCGAACACGCTCTGGCCTGGAAAATCGCCCAAAGCAAGAAAGTAGACCAACTGTACATCGCACCCGGAAATGCGGGTACGGGCAGCGTGGGGGAAAACGTACCGCTCAAAGCCGATGATTTTGAAGGCATCAGGCAATTTGTCCTCAGCAAAGGCGTGGACATGGTGGTAGTCGGCCCGGAAGATCCCTTGGTCAAAGGAGTGTATGATTTCTTCAAGAACGACAACCAACTGAAAGACATCCCTGTCATCGGTCCGTCCAAACAGGGCGCCGTACTGGAGGGAAGTAAAGATTTCGCCAAGGCATTCATGCAACGCCATGGCATACCGACAGCCGCCTACCGTACGTTCACGGGGGAGACGTTGGAAGAAGGCCTGAAATTCTTGGAAACCCTGAAAGCTCCTTACGTACTGAAAGCCGACGGACTTTGTGCAGGCAAAGGCGTGCTCATCCTGCCGACATTGGGAGAAGCCCGCAAGGAACTGAAAGAAATGCTGGGCGGCATGTTCGGCACGGCCTCCTCGTCGGTGGTCATCGAGGAATTCCTCAGCGGAATCGAATGTTCCGTATTCGTGCTGACAGACGGACAGAACTACAAAATCCTGCCGGAAGCTAAAGATTACAAACGTATCGGAGAACATGACACCGGCCTGAACACCGGCGGCATGGGGAGTGTGTCTCCCGTCCCGTTCGCTACCCCGGAATGGATGCAAAAAGTCGAAGACCGCATCATCCGCCCCACGGTGGAGGGACTGGCCGAAGAGGGCATCGACTACAAGGGCTTTATCTTCTTCGGACTAATCAACGTGGAAGGCGAACCGATGGTCATTGAATACAATGTACGCATGGGCGACCCGGAAACCGAAAGTGTCATGCTCCGCGTGAAGAGTGACCTGGTAGAGCTTTTGGAAGGCGTGGCACAGGGCGACCTCGATCGACGGACACTGGAAATCGACGAACGCAGTGCCGTGTGTGTCATGCTGGTATCCGGCGGGTACCCCGAAGCATACGAAAAAGGATTCCCCATCACGGGTATCGAAGACGTACAGGACAGCATCGTCTTCCATGCCGGCACGGCTTTGAAAGACGGACAGGTGGTTACAGCCGGTGGACGGGTCATCGCAGTCAGCTCTTACGGACAGGATAAGGAAGAAGCCTTGAAGCAATCTTTCAGCCAGGCGCAGAAAATCCGGTTCGAGAAGAAATATTTCCGTTCCGACATCGGTCAAGACCTATAAGGAAATGAGACGGAACAGATTCCAGAACAAGGTGGCTACGAGCAATTTCACACTGCCCGTAGCCGCTTTTCTCACCACACTGCTGTGGTGTGCGGAAGGAATCTATACGCCCGACCGCATACTGGGTTGGGCCGTTTGCGGCCTGACGGCCTATTTTTGGGTAGAGACCAACAATGCCCATTCGCTCATCCACATCCGCAGCCGGTTGACACCGGCCATTTACCTGTGGATGACGGGATGTATATTCAGCCTGCATCCTTTGCAAGACGGCTTAATCATATCTTGCCTCATGCTGGCGTCCTATTATCTGTTGTTCAAATCCTATCAGCGCACGGAAGCCGTAAGCCCTATCTTTCACTCGTTTCTCTGTCTCGGCATCGGCAGTCTGTTTTTCCCGCAACTGCTTTTTTTCGCCCCGTTTTATCTTTGGTACGCCACAGTCTACCTCCGTTCGCTGACATGGCGTACGTTCTGGGCGGCCATGACGGGCTTGATTCTCCCTTACTGGTTCATGGCCGGATATTTCCTTTATACGGAAGACTTCAGCCGGTTCATCGGACATTTCCGGGAACTCATCCTCTTCCAACCAATACATTATGAGAATTACCGGAATCTCGATTTCTTGCAAATCAGTACCATAGGACTGGTGGCGGTATTTACCTTTATAGCCGCACAGCATTGCATACGCACCAGTTTCAACGACAAGATACGCACACGGATGTTCCTGTATCTCATTCTCACCCAAGAGTTGCTTATCGCACTGTTCATGGCCCTGCAACCCGTACATTTCCAAGTACTGCTCGGTCTGTTGGTCATGAACTCCGCTCCCATCCTATCCCATTACTTTGCTCTGACAGGCAGCCGGTTTACTCGCGCGGTATTTGTGCTGTTCCTGTTCATGTTTGCAGCCTTATCTTTTCTGAACGTATGGACGCAGTGGTTGACTTTCTGATACAGTACGGCTATTGGGGCATGTTTCTGGCTGCTTTTCTGGCTGCCAGCATATTCCCGTTCAGTTCCGAGGCTGTCATGGTCGGTCTGCAACTGGCCGGTCTGGATCCGGTCATGCTATTGGTGTGGGGCACCGTAGGCAACGTGGGCGGCAGCATGTTCAATTACTGTTTAGGGCGGCTCGGCCGCATGGAATGGATAGAAAAATACTTGCACGTGAAGCGGGAAAGCGTGGAGAAAGCGCAACATTGGATGGAACGTAAAGGCGCTTGGGTGGGCGGTGTCCTGTGTGTGGTCCCCGTCATCGGCGATGCCATTTCCGTGGCATTGGGTTTCATGCGTGCCAACTGGCTGATATGCCTGATTTCCATTACGATCGGGAAACTGGTACGTTATGCCATTTTAGTCTATACCGTCACTTTATTTTAATGAAAATGAAATTACGACCCTTCCTGTTTTACCTATCGGCATGTCTTTGCCTTCTCACCGGATGCAAGCCGTCCGGCCGTACAGACAACAAAGACACGCAGCGACCGGTTATCACTGTATCTATCGAACCGCTGCGCTACATTACGGAACGCATTACAGGCGACGGATTCCGCGTAGAAACCTTCGTACCGAAAGGCAGCAGCCCAGAGACTTACGAGCCTACTCCCGAACAGATGATGAAACTCGGGCAAAGTCTGGTCTACTTCACGGTCGGCGATTTAGGTTTTGAACGTACTTGGACAGACAGGCTCCGGCAAATGTCCCCCGAAGTCCCGTTCGTCCGGACTTCGGAAGGCATCAAGCTCATAGAGGGACATCATCACGGCTCGTCCGACACACCGGAAAACGAAACCGACCCGCACGTATGGACTTCACCGGCCCACATGAAAACCATCGCACAAAACATCTGTGCCTCGCTCTGCAAGCTCGACACGGCACACGCCCGGCAATTCCGCCGGAACCTGCAACAGACACTGGCCGACCTGCAAGCCACGGAAGACAGTATACACACGCTCGTAGACAGCCTGCACCCCAAAGCTTTCCTCATCTACCATCCCACGCTCACCTACTTTGCACAGGATTACGGGCTCACGCAAATCGCCATAGAAACCGACGGTAAAGAACCTTCCCCGGCACAACTCGTCCGGCTCATCCGGCTTTGCAAAGAAAAACAGGTCCGCACCATTTTCGTCCAACAGGAATTCGACCGGAGAAACGCGGAACTCATTGCCAAAGAAACCGGCACGCACCTCGTAGACATCAATCCGCTCTCATACGAGTGGAAAGAAGAAATGCTGAAAATAGCCCGTACACTACACGCACAATGAAAATCGAAATGAAGAGAGAGCAGACCGAGCCTTGCTCGAGTCTGCCGAGCGGGGGCGATTTATCCAAAGAGCCCCTTATACAATTAAACCGGATCCAGGTAGGATATGACGGAAAACAAGTCCTGCGGGACATCGACCTGACGGTGTACACCCATGACTTTTTGGGTGTCATCGGCCCGAACGGTGGTGGAAAGACCACTTTAATCAAAACGATTCTCGGATTGAAAAAACCGATGTCCGGGACAGTCACCTTCTTCCGTGAAGGCCGACCCGTCCCCTCCGTCCGCATGGGCTATCTGCCCCAATACAACAAAATAGACAAGAACTTCCCCATCTCGGTCTACGAAGTCGTACTGTCGGGACTGCGGAAAAGCTTTTGGAAGCGTTATTCCCAGGCACAGCACCAAGCCACGCGGGACATGCTCTGCCGTATGGGGCTGGACACATTGGCCGACCGTCCGATAGGCCGTCTCAGCGGCGGCCAATTGCAACGTGCCCTGCTCGGCCGGGCCATCATATCGCAACCGGATGTGGTCATACTGGATGAACCCAATACTTATATAGACAAGCGGTTCGAAACGCAACTCTATCAACAACTGGAAGAAATCAACCGCGAAAGCGCCATCATCCTGGTCAGCCACGACTTGGGTTCGGTACTCCAGAATGTACGTACCATCGCCTGTGTCAACGAGACCCTCGACTACCATCCGGACACGGAACTGCCGGAAGGCTGGCTCGAAGACAAGTTCAACTGCCCCATCGATTTGGTAGGACACGGCAACTATCCTCACCGTGTATTAAAATGTCACAAACATAGTTAAAACGGCCGACAAACCTTTTAAAGTTCGGAAAAGAGCCGTACAGAAAGGAAAAAGTTACTAATTTTGCAACTCAACCGATAAGAACAAAATCAAATAACAGCAAAACAATGAAACAGTTCAAACTTGTAAACACTCTTTTGGGATGGATTACATTTGCTATTGCCGCGTGGGTTTACTGTTCCACCATTGAACCGACCGCAAGTTTCTGGGACTGTCCGGAGTTTATCACTACCGGCTATAAACTGGAAGTAGGACACCCGCCCGGTGCACCTTTCTTCATGCTTACGGCTAACTTATTCTCGCAATTTACCAGCGACCCTTCGCAAGTGGCCCTGATGGTCAACACGATGTCGGCGTTGATGAGTGCCGGTTGTATCCTGTTCCTTTTCTGGAGCATCACGCACCTGACGCGCAAACTGGTATGTAGCGACTACGACCAGATGACAACTGCCAAGTTGATTACCATCGAAGGAAGCGGTTTGGTGGGCGCGTTGGTCTATACTTTTAGCGACACATTCTGGTTCAGTGCCGTAGAAGGTGAGGTTTACGCTTATTCATCCTTATTTACGGCATTGGTGTTCTGGCTCATTCTGAAATGGGAAGAACATGCCGACGAGCCTCACAGCGACCGTTGGCTCGTGCTGATTGCCTACCTGACAGGGCTTTCCATCGGCGTGCATTTGCTGAACTTATTGTGCTTGCCGGCCATCGTACTCATTTGGTATTACAAGAAAAATCCCAATGCCAACCTGAAAGGTTCACTTTGGGCTTTGGTGGCTTCCTTTATTCTGGTAGCCGCCGTACTATACGGCATCGTACCGGGCATCGTGAAAGTAGGAGGATGGTTCGAGCTGTTCTTCGTCAACACTTTGGGACTTCCGTTTAACACCGGCCTCATTTTCTACATTTTCTGCCTGATAGCCACCGTACTTTGGGCTATCCGCGAAACGCTTGTCCAGAAAAGCCGTCGCCGCATGAATATCGCTTATCTGGTATCCGTAGGCATGCTGGGTATTCCCTTCTACGGATACGGATGGAGCAGTTTCATCATCGGAGTCATCGTCTTAGGCATTTTAGCTTTCGTCCTCAGCCGAAAGGTACAGGGAAAACCGCTCATCAGCCCCCGCGTCATGAACACCTCATTGCTTTGCATGCTGATGATCATGATCGGATATTCCACATACGCCGTCATCGTCATCCGTTCCACGGCAAATCCACCGATGGATCAAAATTCACCGGAGGACATCTTCACGTTGGGACAATACCTGAACCGTGAACAATACGGTAGCCGTCCGTTGTTCTACGGGCAGGCCTACACTTCGAAAGTTCAGTTAGAGACCAAAGACGGCTACTGCATGCCGGAATATAAAGAAGGGGCACCGATTTACCAACGCGTAGAAAAACATAGTGCCGACGAGAAGGACGCTTATCGCATCGTGTATTACGACAAAGAACCTATCTATGCACAAAACATGGTGTTCCCGCGTATGTATTCCGACCGCCCCGAGCACGTCAGAGCTTACGAAGACTGGATGGGCGGCGTAGAAGGCAAGCAAGTACCTTACGACCAATGCGGACAAATGGTAATGGTAAAGGTACCGACGCAAGCCGAAAACCTGCGCTTCTTCTTCAGTTACCAGATAAACTTCATGTACTGGCGGTATTTCATGTGGAATTTTGCCGGCCGCCAGAACGACATACAGGGTAATGGCGAATTGGAACACGGTAACTGGCTGACCGGAATTCCGTTCATCGACAATGCCCGTCTGGGCGACCAAAGCAAACTGCCCACTGAACTGAAAGAGAACAAGGGACATAATGTATTCTACTGCCTGCCCCTGTTGTTGGGTCTCATCGGACTCTTCTGGCAGGCTTATAAGAACCAAGAAGGCGTACGCCAGTTCTGGGTCGTCTTCTTCCTGTTCTTCATGACCGGTCTGGCCATTGTGGTCTACCTCAACCAGACGCCATTGCAGCCGCGTGAACGCGATTATGCTTACGCCGGTTCGTTCTATGCCTTCGCCATTTGGGTAGGTATGGGCGTAGCTGCCATCGTAGACGGACTGAAACGTCTCAAAGTGCCGGAAACCGCAGCCTCCTTAGTCAGTCTGCTCGCCTTGCTTGTCCCCATACAAATGGCCGGACAGACGTGGGACGACCACGACCGCAGCGGACGCTACACCTGCCGTGACTTCGGACAGAACTACCTGAACTCCATGGACGCCAAGGGCAATCCGGTGATCTTCACCAACGGCGACAACGACACCTTCCCGTTGTGGTATAACCAGGAAACGGAAGGCGTGCGTACCGATGCCCGTGTCTGCAACTTGAGTTACCTGCAAACCGACTGGTACATTGACCAGATGCGCCGTCCGGCCTACGACTCGCCGTCGTTGCCCATCAGTTGGACCCGTCTGCAATACGTCACCGGCACGCGCGAAGGCATCCCCGTGCAGCCCGATGCCCTCCAGCAAGTCATCGACTATTACAAAGACAGTCCGGAAGACTTGAAACAGATGTTGGGCGACAACCCGTACGAGTTGAAGAACATCATCCGGCATTGGGTGTTGAACGACAACCCGGACTTGCAAATCTTCCCGACCGACAGTATCGTAGTGACAGTGGACAAAGAAGCCGTGAAACGCTCCGGCATGATGATCGCCGCCGATTCCATTCCCGACGTGATGCACATCTCTCTCAAAGGCAAACGCGCCGTCTACAAGAGCGAAATGATGATGCTGGAAATGATTTCGCAAGCCAACTGGGAACGCCCGCTCTACATGTCTACGACAGTAGGTCCCGACAATTACGGACATCTGGGCGACAACTTCGTACAGGAAGGCCTTGCCTGCCGCATCACGCCGTTCGACACCAAACAGAGCGGCCGCACCATCGACAGCGAGAGAATGTACAACAACATGATGAACAAGTTCAAATATGGCGGATTGAAAGAGAACCCGGACATTTACCTCGACGAGACCGTGATACGCATGTGCTACACACACCGTCGCCTCTTCAACCAACTGGCCCAACAGTTGTTAAAAGAAGGGCAGAAAGACAAGGCATTGAAAGTGTTGCAACGGGCCGAAGAAGAAATCCCGGGCAGCATCGTCCCGCACGAAGCCTTTTACGGCCATTCGCTCGAACTGGCTGACGCCTGGCTGGCATTAGGCCATAAGGCAGAAGCCGAGAAACTGCTTAACGCTGTAGGACAGAATGCAAGGGAATATATAGAATGGTATTTAAGCCTGAATACCCAGCGCCTGTTACAATCGTCGAGAGAGTGTCTGATGCAGATATACATACTGAACGATATCGCCAAGACATGGGAACCTATAGACAAGAAAAAAGCGGAGACCTATCGCATGGAAGTGAACAACTATGCTTCACGTTGCCACCAGAGAGGCATGAGCTTGTAATCCTGTCTGAAACCCGAAGAGACCCATGTTCATAGAACAACCCGCAGTCTTTCTCCGATGGCTCTATCCGACCGCGATATGGCGGATGAGCCGCAAGAAGAAAGTAGTCTATCTGACATTCGATGACGGACCGATACCCGAAGCCACCCCATTTGTGCTGGACACATTGGACAGATTCGGTATCAAGGCCACTTTCTTCATGGTGGGAGACAACGTGCGCAAGTATCCCGACATCTACCGTATGGTCGTCGAACGCGGGCACCGCGTCGGCAACCATACGTTCAACCACATCGGCGGCTTCCGCCATTCGAGCGAAGAATATCTGGAGAATGCCGACAAGGCCAACCGCCTGCTGCATACCAACCTCTTCCGCCCGCCTCACGGTTGGATGCGATTGCTGCAATTCAAACTGCTGCGTAAGCACTACCGCATCATCATGTGGGATTTGGTCACGCGCGACTACAGTAAAAGGGTGACGGCGGAGGACGTGGTAAACAACGTGAAACGCTATGCGCGCAACGGTTCCATCATCACGTTCCACGACTCGCTGAAAAGTATCGACAAGCTGCAAACGGCTTTGCCCGAAGCCCTGCAATGGCTGAAAGACCAGGGATATGCTTTCAAGGTGATAGAAAATCGCGAGTAAGTATGTCTAATGACAAAAACGCGAGTAAGTGAGCGCAGACCGAACTTGTTCAGTGTCTGCCGAGCGTGAGCGATTTATGCAAAAACGGATGGTAAAAACAGAAAACATACTTTCTGCCACTCAAATAAAAGCCGAGGCCGCACGCCTCGGCTTTTCTGCTTGCGGACTGGCCCCGGCCGAACCGGTCGCTCCTCTGCACGTCGCCTTCTTCAAACGTTGGCTCGGCGAAGGACGGCAGGCCGGTATGGCTTACATGGAAGGGCATGAAGCCAAACGGCTTGACCCTCGCCTCCTCGTGGAAGGATGCCGGACGGTGGTCTGCGTGGCCCTGAACTACCGCCCGTCCACGCCCATCCCGGACCATAAACTGCAAATCGCCTGGTATGCTTACGGGCAAGACTATCACGACATCATGCGGCAGAAGCTGAACAGCCTGCTCGAGACCTTGCGGCACAGTACGCCGGAAGGCACCTTGCAAGGCCGCGCCTTCTGCGACACGGCACCGATACTGGAACGTTATTGGGCCTGGCGGTGCGGCTTGGGCTGGATAGGCCGTCACACCCAACTCGTCATCCCCCGGGCAGGCAGTGCATTCTTCCTCGGCGAACTGATGCTCAACCTGCCTGCGGATGCCTACGATGCGCCTTTCCCCACCGACCGTTGCGGCACTTGCCGCCGTTGCATCGAAGCCTGCCCCACACAGGCCTTGGAAGAAGGACGCGGACTGGATGCCCGCCGCTGCCTGAGCTACCTGACCATCGAGAACCGGGGCGGGATTCCCGAAGAGGCGGCTGCCCGGATGTATCCTTATTTCTACGGTTGCGACCGTTGCCTGCGTGTCTGTCCTCACTTGCGTTCCGCGCCTCCCGCCACGGAACCGGCCTTCACTCCCCGTCCCGAACTGCTGCAAATGGAGGAGGAGGACTGGATGGGATTGGACGTGGAGCGTTATCGGATGCTCTTCAAAGGCTCTGCCGTGAAACGGGCGAAATACGAGGGCCTCATCCGCAACCTGAAAGCACTACGCAGCAACGGGGATAGATAAAAATATATTCCGGGTTCGACAAAAGAACAAAGGAATACAAGTATTAATGGCGTGAGCGGAGGAAAAATCTGGTTTTTGAATTGGACAGAAGAACATAAGAACAGAAGTTTTAATGGCGGGCAGAATTGAAAAAATTTGTTCTTTTGTTCTTCTGTCTAAAAACAAATCTGCAAACGCCATTCTGACAATCTGTCAATCCAACACCTTCAGAATTTCGTTTTTGGACACAGTGACACACACGGACGAAAAAACACGATTCTCCCATGCCTTGCAAAATCCTTTATGTCGCTCGTTTCCCTCCTTACGCTTACTTCCTGTATACAAAGCCATCATCCCGTGCGCAAGCCGTTACACACCACGTAAGCTCGGAGCCTTCCCGGCCAATCATCTTGTCACACGGGTTTGGATAGGAACAGGCTTCCATCTAAAGAAAAAACAGGCCCTCGGAGCACGCCTGCATACCGCCCGAAGCCGATTTTTCCAACGACATGCGGACAAACACAAAAAGTCCTGCGCAGAAAAAAAGTGTTTTTTCAGCCGAACGGAAAATCTTTCGGCTGAAACTGATTCCTAAAAATGCTTTAGATACATGAAAAACGAGGCTGAAATGTGAATATATGTATTCAAAATAGCCTAAAAAACACACGGAACGTACTTTTTAGGCTACTTTTATCTCTCCAAAAATCGACATATCGCTTACATTCTGTCGGCATAAAGAGAGATTCCGACATCAAATGTCCAAAATCGGAAAAGACGCACCAATCCTAAATGCTTTCAAATAAAACAAACGAAATTGTACGCAAATATAGCCAATCATCTCCAAGCTATAAAACCCAACAGGCTTCTAAAAGTTTTATCCCCAACTTTTAGAAGCCTGTTCGATTTCATTTGGTTCCGGCCTTTATCTCCAGTCCGGCTATACCTTTTTTCTAAAAAGCAGAAGTCAATCCACCACGACTTTACATAATTTGCTCACGCTCGGCAGACTTCGAGCGAGTTCGGTCTGCGCTCACTTAATCGCAAATTTCCGCGTACCCACGATATAAATCCCGCGCGGAAGTCCGTTCACGGCTTCATGCGGCATGACCGCACTGCGCACTTTCACGCCGCTCACGGTGTACACATCTACCGGAACCGCAGCCAAGCCCGTCACTTCGCGTATGGCAGTCGGTTTGGCGACATACAACAATTTGAAGTTGTCGAAACAGTTCCAGTCGTGGTACCTATACTCGGTCTTATCCAGACCGACCCGCAAATCCCCTTTCGCCAATAGCTCGTATTCCACTTCATTGGCACGGTATTCCCCGTCGCGGTTGAAAGCATTGTCAGCCGACCGCACATCATCGGGATAGGTATAGGGATTGTAAGTGTAGGGAGCGGAACCGTCGAACAAAGACATGAACGTCTGGCGGCTGCTATTGAGATACAGTCCGGCCAAAAGCTGTTCCGAACCGTCCCGATGCGTGTCATAGGCTTCCGCCTTGTCTCCATAGCGATAAAAGCCTTGGGCGCGAAGGAGGTATGTACCGGCCGGCATACGTTCCAACACCTGATAAGTGTCGTAAGTCTTGTCGTAAAACTCAGCCACACCGGAAGAAGCCGCCGTAAAAGACGTGCCTTCCCATCCCTTGCTGCCTTCCGAAAAATCGGGATTGACTAAAAGCCAGGTAAGGTCTACTTCCTCTCCGGGTGTCCAACCGGCGCACAAGTCCTCCGTATAGGTTTCCACCGCCGCTTTCAGGGCCTCGTAGGCCGCAGGCAAAGCCATTGACAGTTCGGACACGGAGGTCAGGTCCAACGCTTCTTCGGCTTGCCGGATGGCGGCATCGAACACTTGGCTACCGCTCTCCTCCTTCAGATCCTCCACACGTGGCAGATACAAACGCACATCGCTCCATGCCTGCAACAGGCGGTACTCTTCTTCCGTCACCGTCATGACGGAACCGTGCTGGAACGCTCCGGTCCCTTCCACATTGGAGGAATGCGTCACGTTCAATCCCAGATGGTCTGTCTCGCAATACTTGTAGGCACTGCCGCCGGAGTAGCGCATATAATACAGGTTGTACACGTCCTCATTGATGCGGCGCACCGTACTCGAACCTTCCACCTGTTCCGAACCTTCGTTCGTCACGTGCATCACTTCCGTCCAGGTACCTCCCACCAACGTCTTGCTCGTGGCCTCATAAATGCCCCGTTCCGTGCCCGAAGCCCCTTCACGTTTGTAATACATATGGTAGAGGCTGTCGTAAGGATTATACACGATGTCCGCGTCGATTACCGAGATTCCGGGGTCGAAAAAGACACGGGGTTGGGTCAGCGTCTTGAACTCCCGGTCGGCATAGGAATAAAAAATACGGTCGTGGTTGTCGCCTTCGTTGGTGGACAGTATAGAATAGTACACCAGATAGGCACCTTCTCCCCCGTTATAGTCCTTGTCCCAGATGAACTGCGGTGCCCATACACGGTTGATGCGGGCATATTCCTCGTCGGTGTCATATACGCCCGTCGTGACATCGGGGTCGGAGAAGATGGATTTTCCCCGGTTGAAGTCGAACGTCGTACCCTCCCAATGTATCAAATCCCGGGAACGTACCAAGTTGATGCCGTGGTTGTTCCACACGCCGGAAGCATGCTGTTTCATGTCGGTGGTTGTGATGAAATAGCCGTCCGGCGCTTCACCGCGCCCGATATAGGCATCACGCGTACCGTGTTCTATCTCCGCAATCTTCTCCGTGTCGAAGACTTCTCCCCCGTCCAGCAAAACGTTGAACACACGACCTTGGTCTTCTTTCGCGCCGAGTGCGAAGTTGGTGATTTCCTTTCCGGAATTCATGAAGCAGTACAAGTAACCGTAGCGGTTGTCATCGGGCGCCAATATCACCGGATACTCCACTTCCACCGTATCGGCTTCGCAGCTCAGCTTGGCAGACAACACCCCGGCACGGACCGCCTCATCCCCTTGCGGCAAGCGGTGTACCACCAGTTTCTCGTTTTCTAAGGCGATGGCATCCTCATAACCCTGATTCACAGAAAAGAACCATCTTACGCCCACCCTATCGGAAATATTTTCGGGCAAATCCGTCGTGGCATGCAAGCAGTTGAACTTCTTCATAAACCGTGCCAGTTCTTCACGTGCGGCACTCATGTCCACTTCCCGCGACTCCGCCGCACGGCCTTGCACCTGGGCGTAGAGTTCCTTCATCTGCCCTCCGTCCAAGGCCACGTCGTATATCTGGAAGTCGTCGAAGAACGCCTCCGTCATCAAGGCATCGGCGGCAAAAGGCGAACGCCCGATAAAAGCCTCCGTCAACTCCTGCGCCATGTCGGCCGGCCTTTGGGTCACTTGCTGCTCACTGGCCATGCGCCCGTCCACGTAGAGCCGCCCCATGTTCCCTTCTTGCACGTATGCAATGTGGTGCCACTCGCCGTAAGACAATCCCCCATGCGACGGGGCATCCGCGCTCTCCCCATCCTTGATGGTGTAATACCAGCCCGTGTTGTCCGGACTGTTGACCAAGCCGACGTACTGCTCCGTCCCGTTAGAAAACCCATACGCCCAGCAATATTGGTCCAAGGCACCTACGCCGGGCAATGCGATGGCCACCGACATGGTATAGTCGCCCTCCAGCCCGGAAAAAGTTTGGCGTGCCATGTCCACGCCTAAATCAAAAAAACCTTGCTCTCCGTTACTGCCGGTATAAAGTGCCTTGTTTCCGTCGTCCATCGCCACGATGGCTGCCCCGCCGTGCAACTTTCCCGGGAATTTTCCCTTGTCGTCAGCCTCCTGCCCTCCGTCGAAAGAATACTGTATGAGCGGCTCCGGAAGCTCTGCCTTTTCCTCCGCCACGATTTCCACGTCCCGCACGTCCAGACGGAGAATATTCAACGAATAGGCGGGCAGTTCGTAAGTGAACTGTTGCCCCTTCACATCCAACGTGCGTTCTTTCGGTGACACGCGGTCGGGGTTTTCCAGATTGTTTTCGTCCGTGCCGTCAGCCGAAGTCAGTACGACCACGGAACCTCCCGTCACTGTCGCGTGGGCCAGGTTGACGGTTGCGGTCTGTGCCGAAGCTCCGGGATTCACTAACTTCACGTACAGAACGCCAGCCTCATCGTCGATACTGGAAGAGACGTATATCTTACGGCTCACCGGCAAAATGAAATCATGCAGGAGCGCACCGTCCAGATAGCACTTCACGTGCGTGCCGTTCACTTCGACTTTGATACGGTAGGCATGTCCTGTTTCCAAAGACCCTTTCACGGAAGCCGCCGTAGTCTTCGACCCGTTGGTGCAAACCTCCACGCCGTGTTGCGTATTGCCCCATCCGCCGAGGTTCCACCAACAATAATTGTCTCCGTCTCCGCAATTAAAGGCAATGAGGAAACCCTCCGCCCCACCGGTCTTCGTGGCTTCCACTTCATACGTATAGTTCTGCCCCGGCTGCACATCGCAGACATAGAGTTTGCCTTGCATACTCTTATCCGTCTGTTTCAGCACGCCGCCCGAAGTGGTCCACGTGCCTCCGTCGGCCTTCCATTCAGGTTTTACGGACGAGAAATCGTCGTGGAAGACCACCGTCCCGTCGCCTGCCGTGACTTTCACATTGTCGAAGGTGGCACTCGTACTCCACGTGCTCAGGCCGATGCCCCCGGAGCGCAACAGTTGGTTGTTTTCTTCCGTCCACTTCACATTCTGTTTTCCTACATTGTTCGGGAAAAGCTGCTGCACGTAGTACGAAGGCGTACCGTAACTGGTATAACTGTTGAAACGGATCATATCCGGACGCCAGTTGTAATTGTTTTCGTTGACGAATATCGGGGCATAGCTGTTCATGATGCAGACATCGGAGTTGTTTTCCATCCCTTGCATGAAAACGGCCTCTCCCAACGCCGCATTCAAATGGCCGTTGATGCCATAGTCCTGCGTCACGGCATACTCTCCTACGTAGATTTTGTGGCTTGCCCGGCTGTACGTGTCATATTTATTGTATTGGCTGACGAACCATGAAGGATTCCGGTAGTAATGCTCGTCCACTGCATCTACCGGATACGGGTTCCGCCAACTGGGATTGTCCGTGCCCCATGATTCCACATTGCCTATCAGCGTCACTTCGGGATACTTGGCCTTAATGGCCTTGCGGAACTGTTCGTAACGCTCGGCATAGTGGTCGCTTTGGTCGTTATTGTTTTCCGAACTGAAGTTATAGTTCTCGTTCCCGATTTCCAATAAACGGAGATTGAAAGGTTCGGGATGGCCGTTCTTGGCCCGCAACGCGCCCCATTTCGTAGTTTTGGCATCGCCGTTGCAATACTCTATCGCATCGAGAGCCTCTTGGATGTATTCGTCTATCCGGGTATAGTCCTCCACCCAAGCGTGCCCCATACCCATGTTCACCACGAACAGCGGCTCGGCTCCCAAATCCTCGGTGAGCTGCAACATTTCATGGAATCCGAAACCGTCCGACACCCTATATCCCCAATTCTGGTTCATGTGTCCGGGACGTTCCTCTATAGGACCAATGGTATTCTTCCACTCGAAACGGTTGGTTTTTCCGTTAGCATAAAATCCTTCCACGTAGCAGCCGCCGGGGAAACGTACGAACGACGGTTTCATGGCTTCCAGCTTTTCCGCCAAGTCGATGCGGCAACCGTTGTCGCGGCCTTTGTAAGTGGGCGGAAAAAGACTTACCATGTCCAACACGACCGTGCCGGGCACGGAGCCTTTCAGGGCGAACCAACCCTCGCGGGCCTCTCCCGTAGCCGTGATTTCCGCCGTCAGCTTCGTCCACTCCGAACCGACATCCACCGTGAGCTCGCGGCTACCCAGGCTCTGACCGCCTTCAGTCTGCAACTCGGCTGTGAGGGCACCCTTGTAAGCCGGACTTCCTTTTATCCAGAAAGACAGCTTGTAAGTCTGCCCGTTCACCACATGAATGCCCCAGAAACCCTCGTTGCGCACACCGTCGCCCGCGCCTTTGAATTCCAATTCGAGCGCATGCTCCTGCGCCTCGTTCAGCATCCCGTCGGTAACCACGGCCATACGGGCGTTCCCCACGGCCCACCATTTGTCCGGGTTCGACGCATTGTCCTCGAAAGAACGGTTGTGAATCAGCTCGGCGTAAAGCCCACCGTCGCCGGCATGGTTGATTTCCTCAAAGAAAATACCATAATGGCGCTCGCCGATGGAAGCCCCCCGCTGTCCGGCATCGATATTCAATGTCACTTGTGCCATGGAAGAGGCCATACACATTCCGCAAAATGCCACGGAAACAAGCCTCTTGAAAAAAGTTCTGTCCTTCATTTCATGAAAAATATAGAGGTTAATGTTTTTAATTTACAAGACGTTGACATCTTTGCCCAAAAGTAATTAAATCCACGCTTCAAACCTAATAAAAATCTAAATAAATGTGGAAGACACACCATTTTCTCCTTTTTTCTCCTTAACTTTGCAGCCGTAAATACAAATGTGGATAGATTTGGGCGGCTTGCAACCACGGTAAAAAATGCTAAATACAGTTTTGAAACTGCACGCATACCTTCCCAATGAAACCCCATTCTTATTATTAATTTTTTAATTTAACTACGTAGAAATGGGTTACTTATTTACTTCCGAATCGGTGTCTGAAGGACACCCGGACAAAGTGGCGGACCAGATTTCCGACGCTGTATTGGACGAATTATTGGCTTTCGACCCTAATTCGAAAGTCGCATGTGAAACATTGGTAACAACGGGTCAGGTTGTCGTGGCCGGAGAGGTAAAATCAGAAGCTTACGTCGACCTGCAAGAAATAGCCCGCCGTACGATCCGCCGTATCGGCTATACCAAAGCGGAATACAAGTTCGAGGCAGAAAGTTGCGGCGTATTCTCTGCCATCCATGAACAAAGCGCCGACATCAACCGCGGCGTGGAACGCCAAGACCCGATGGAACAAGGGGCAGGCGACCAAGGTATGATGTTCGGTTATGCCACCAATGAAACGGAAAACTATATGCCGCTATCCCTCGACCTCAGCCACAAAATCCTGCGTGTATTGGCCGAAATACGGCGCGAAGGCAAGGAAATGACTTATTTGCGTCCCGACGCCAAAAGCCAAGTGACGATTGAATATGACGACAACGGGAAACCGGTCCGCGTGGACACGATTGTGGTTTCCACACAACATGACGAATTTATCCAACCGACCGACGGCAAGCAGGAAGAGGCCGACCGGAAGATGTTGGACAAGATACGCCAGGATGTCATTACGATTCTGATGCCGCGTGTCATTGCCGAGATTCACGATCCGGCCATACTCCGGCTGTTTGACGAACATATCACTTACCACGTGAACCCCACCGGCAAATTCGTGATAGGCGGTCCTCATGGCGATACCGGACTGACCGGCCGTAAAATCATCGTAGACACTTACGGAGGCAAAGGAGCCCACGGAGGAGGTGCCTTCTCCGGGAAAGACCCTTCCAAAGTAGACCGTTCGGCCGCATACGCCGCACGCCACATCGCCAAGAACATGGTGGCAGCCGGGGTGGCCGACGAAATGTTGGTGCAAATCAGCTATGCCATCGGTGTGGCACGGCCGGTGAACATCTATGTCAATACTTACGGACGCAGCCATGTCAGCCTGAGCGACGGAGAGATTGCGCAAAAGATAGACGCGTTGTTCGACCTGCGGCCGAAAGCCATCGAAGACCGCCTGAAACTCCGTAATCCCATTTATGAAGAGACTGCCGCTTACGGCCACATGGGACGCCAGCCGCAGACCGTAATCAAGGAGTTCCACAGCCGCTATATGCCTACCAAGACTCTTGAAGTGGAACTCTTCACGTGGGAGAAGTTGGATTATGTAGCTCAAATCAAAGAAGCATTCGGACTATAAGATGAACACGATTCAATCAGTGTGTGTATACTCGGCCTCCAGTACGAAAATAGCCGATTGCTATTTCCGTGCAGCACGGGAGTTGGGTGAACTCTTGGCCCATCATGGTATCCGTCTGGTGAACGGTGCCGGCAACCTCGGGCTGATGAGAGCCTGTGCCGATGCCTGTCTGGAAGCCGGAGGGCAAGTGACCGGCGTGATTCCCCGTTTCATGGTGGAACAAGGCTGGCAACACCCCGGACTTACGGAACTGATTGAAACGGAAGACATGCACACCCGCAAGCAGACAATGGCCCGCCTGTCGGACGGTGTCATTGCCTTGCCGGGCGGATGCGGTACGTTGGAAGAATTGCTCGAAATCATTACGTGGAAACAACTCGGGTTATACCTCAATCCCATTGTGGTGTTGAACACGGAAGGATTCTATAATCCGTTACTGAAAATGCTCGAACATGCCGCCGAAGAACATTTCATGCGCCCGGCCCATCTGGACATCTGGAAAGTGGCTTCCAGTCCAGCCGAAGCCCTCGGCTTGTTGTACTCCACTCCACTTTGGGACAAAGAAGTCCGTAAATTTGCAGCCATTTGAACATGAAAGACTCACTTCAAACGGCTCTCCCGGCGCACGAGAAGGCTTCGTATCCCATCCAACAGAAATTCAATCCGAAAAAAATTATTGAAAGTCTGCCCGCCGATGCCACACCGGCCCAACAGGATTCCGCCATTCAGGCGATGCTGCCTCCACGCCCGACCGTGCGCTCGGCACGTCCCGACACCCTGAACCTTCCAGGATGGCAGATACCGTCGGCCAAGACTGTCCTTTCCGTACAAGACATCCGATACGATGAAAACTTTTTCAGCACTTCTCCCTATTACCATGCTGAAATAAACATCCGTTCCACCGGCATGGATGCCGACCCGTTACCCTATTTGTTACGCCACGATGATTGGGTCACAGGTATCTTGCTCTGCTGTTTTCTGGTAGTCATGACCATCTTCGCCAACAGCAAGAAGTTTATCAAACAACGCTTACAGGACTTTTTCCTCAACCGCATGGACAAGGAGAAACTTTTCTCAATAGAGACGGGCCGCGAAATGCGCCACGCCATTTTCCTTTATTTGCAAAGCGGATTGCTCGTCAGCCTGTTTTTCTTCGATTACACACAAACCACCCGGGATCTCTTCATGTCCCCCGTTTCCTCCCATATCCTATTGGGCATTTATGTTTTGATTTGCTGGATTTACTTAGGACTCAAGCAACTGTTTTACGCGTTTGTCAATTGGATCTTTTTTGACAAAGAACGCAGAAGTACCTGGCTTAAATCATATTCATTTCTCGTTTCGGCCGAAGGGGTACTGCTTTTTCCGCTTGCTTTAATCACAGTCTTTTTCAATCTTCCGACCTACAGTGTGATATTATGTTTGTGCCTGTTACTGGGTTTCATCAGACTTCTACTCTTTTATAAAACTTTTTGTATATTTTTCCCAAAATTTCATGGTTTCTTGCATTTAATTGTGTACTTTTGTGCCCTTGAAATGCTGCCTCTTTGCGGCTTATGGCAAGCACTTACATATACAAACGACATACTATTGTAAAATATTGAACACTTATGATAAAGAAGATTCTGGTTTCACAACCCAAACCAACCTCCGAGAAGTCTCCTTATTTCGAGATTGCCTCCAAGTATGGTGTGGAAGTAGTTTTCAGACCATTTATCAAGATTGAAGGTTTGTCTGCTAAAGAATTCCGCCAACAGAAAGTCTCTATATTGGATTACACCGCCGTGGTATTCACTTCACGTAATGCCATCGATCATTTTTTCCTGTTGTGCAAAGAATTACGCGTGACGATACCCGAAGATATGAAGTATTTCTGCATTACGGAAACCATTGCACTGTATATCCAAAAATATGTGCAGTACCGCAAACGCAAGGTCTTCTTCGGCTCTACGGGCAAAGTGGACGATCTGCTCCCGTCTATGGTCAAGCATAAAACGGAAAAATATCTGGTTCCGTTGTCGGATGTACATAACGACGAAATCACGAACCTGTTGGATTCCAAGAAGCTTATCCACAAGGAAGTGGTAATGTACCGCACCGTGAGCAACGATTTCAAGAGCGACGAGAAGTTCGATTACGACATGCTGATTTTCTTCAGCCCCTCGGGTATACAGGCTTTGCTGAAAAACTTCCCTGATTTCGAGCAGAAAGAGATTGCCATCGGTACGTTCGGGCCGGCCACAGCCCAGGCCGTCAAAGATGCAGGACTGCGATTGGACATGGAAGCTCCCACTTCGCAATACCCGTCCATCACGGCCGCATTGGACGATTTCGTAAAGAAGCACAACTGTTGATGCTCATCAAATAAGAAAGGGTGCTTTTCCGGCACCCTTTCTCCTTTATCCTACAACACCGTACCTTATGGAACAGAAACCGGACTTTTCATTTCATAAATCGGAGCGCTTGTGTAGCAAACGCATCATAGACGCCCTGTTCGCCGGAGGCAGCAAATCCATGTCGGCCTTTCCGCTCCGCGTAGTCTTCATGCCGGTTCCCGTAGAAGCCCCGGCTCCTCTTGTATCCATACTGGTGTCCGTGTCGAAACGACGTTTCAAAAGGGCTGTAAAACGAAACCGGGTGAAACGGCAGATTCGCGAAGCTTACCGCAAACAAAAACACATCTTGACATCCGTTTTGCCCACGTCATCCGGGCAGGGTCTGGTAGTGGCTTTCCTCTGGCTTTCCGACCGCCTGTACGCTTCGGCCGAAGTGGACGATTGCGTGAGACGCCTGTTGGTGCGTATCTCCGAACAACTTCCGGCATCCCCGGACGAACACACCGATGATGCATCCGCCCTATGACCGTTTCCGCCATTTGTTATCCGCCGCGTTGATTGCTCCCATTCAGTTCTATCGCCGTGTGATTTCCCCCATGACTCCCCCATCGTGCAGGTTTACGCCGACTTGTTCACAATACGCTATTGAAGCCATCCGCAAGCATGGCCCCTTTAAAGGCATGTACTTGGCCGTGCGTCGTATCCTGCGTTGCCATCCCTGGGGAGGAAGCGGTTATGACCCCGTCCCTTAAGCCTATGGAAACATTTCTGAACCTCCATGCCCATCGACCGGCCGCATCTTCGTCGGAAACTGTCATTCGCAACTATATCCTTCCTTTGCCTCCTGCCGGACACGAAGACCCCGAATACGGCCAAGCCTTTTCCGCCGGTATCCATCCTTGGTATATCCCCGCACATCCGGAAGAAACCCTGAAAGAACTGGACCGTCTGGCCGCCTCCCCCTTCTGTAAAGCCATAGGTGAAGCCGGACTGGACAAATTCGTATCGACCTCACTTTCCCTCCAGCGTGAACTTTTCGTACGTCAGGCAGAACTGGCTGCCGCCCACCGGCTTCCCGTCATCGTCCACTGCGTCAAAGCATGGGACGAACTGCTCTCCGCACGAAAAGACATTCCGGCTGCCGCCGTTTGCATCATCCACGGTTTCAGAGGCAAGCCCCAACTGGCCGAAAGCCTTTTAGGCAAAGGCTTTTACCTCAGTTTCGGTTTCCGTTTCCATCCGCAAAGCCTGACGCTCTGCCCGTCCGACCGTCTCTTCTTCGAAAGCGACGAAGACCCGCGTCCCGTAGATACACTATACCGTACGGCTGCCGAACTACGCTCTTGTACTCCGGAAGAACTGCGCACACAATGTTGGGAAAATCTCGTCCGAATCGGCCCGTCGTCTAAAAAATAGGAATATAGTTGCAAGTCTCATTGAAAGGTCGTACTTTTGTACGACTCAATTTTTATTAAACAAAATAAATTCATACGATGAACTTTGTAGAAGAACTGAAATGGAGAGGCATGATTCACACCATGATGCCGGGCACCGAGGATTTACTTGAAAAAGAACAGGTCACCGCCTATCTGGGCATCGACCCCACGGCGGACTCCCTGCACATAGGCCATCTTTGCGGCGTGATGATGCTCAAGCATTTCCAACGTTGCGGGCACAAGCCGCTGGCCCTTATCGGAGGCGCCACCGGAATGATAGGCGACCCTTCGGGTAAAAGCCAGGAACGCAACTTGCTCGACGAAGAAACGTTGCGCCACAACGTGGCCTGCATCAAACAGCAACTGGCCCGATTCTTGGATTTCGACAGCGACGCTCCCAACCATGCCGAGCTGGTGAACAATTACGACTGGATGAAGGACTTCACGTTCCTCGACTTCGCCCGCGAAGTCGGCAAGCACATCACCGTGAACTACATGATGGCCAAAGACAGCGTGCAAAAGCGTCTGAACGGCGAGGCCCGCGACGGCCTGTCGTTCACCGAGTTCACTTACCAACTTCTTCAGGGTTACGACTTCTTATATTTATACGAACATAAAGGCTGCCGTCTCCAGTTGGGCGGAAGCGACCAATGGGGTAACATCACGACCGGTGCCGAACTGATACGCCGTACCAACGGCGGCGAAGTGTTCGCTTTGGTATGTCCGTTGGTGACAAAAGCCGACGGAACCAAGTTCGGCAAGACCGAAAAGGGCAACATCTGGCTGAACCGCGACTATACCAGCCCGTATGCCTTCTACCAATTCTGGCTCAACGTGGCCGACGACGACGCCAAACGCTATATCCGTATCTTCACCACGTTGGACAAAGAAGAGATAGACGGCCTCATCGCCCAACACGATGAAGACCCGGGACAGCGCATCCTGCAAAAACGCCTGGCCAAGGAAATCACCATCATGGTGCACAGCGAGGAAGACTACAATATGGCAGTGGAGGCCAGCAACATTCTGTTTGGAAAGGCGACTAAAGAAAGTCTGACGAAGCTGGACGAACAAACGCTGCTCGACGTGTTTGCAGGCGTGCCACAGTTCGAAGTCAGCCGCGAAGTTTTGTCGGCCGGTATCAAAGCCGTAGACCTGACAGCCGAAATGACGCAATGCTTCCCCAGCAAGGGCGAGATGCGCAAGATGGTACAAGGTGGTGGCGTTTCGCTGAACAAAGAAAAACTGACGGCCTTTGACCGCATCGTAACTGCCGATGATTTGCTCAACGGCAAATATTTATTGGTGCAACGCGGCAAGAAAAATTATTTCCTGCTCATCGCCAAATAAAATTTCAAGGAAAAAATTTGTAGGATAGCGATTTTCTCGCTATCTTTGCACCGCTTTCGAGAGAAAGACATAAGGATTGGGATATGGTGTAATGGTAGCACAAGACATTTTGGTCGTCTTAGTCTTGGTTCGAACCCAGGTATCCCAACCAAAGACAGCCCCTGAAAATCATTTCAGGGGCTGTCTTTATTTTACGACTATCAGGACTCTTTCCGTCTATCTAGGGTCAACGTACATTCGATGTGGACATATTTATACACCCTCACGTCACGAAATAAAAAGACATACCACACTCCGCCAAACCCGCCTCATTTTGCCCTTGTTTTTTTCTGCGCCAAACGATTTTTCAATCTCAGGCGAATGATTTTCCAATCTGCGGCAAACGATTTTCCGTTCTGTACCGACCTTTTTCGTCCCCTGCCCGAGCAGAATTGCAACCAAGTTGCACGCCAAATAGTTGTGTGCTTGGCATTTTTCCCCTATCTTTGCTCTCACGAAAACGAGAACCGCCGAAACGATGAAGAAACAACTCCATGCCATCATCTTGTTATGGCTCTGCATGTTGATGCAGGCCGTTTCGGTCTATCCCCATCACCATCATGCCCATACCCTCTGTCTGGGACAGGAGATGGAATCCACCCGTCCGGTCAAGAGTACACATGCCTGTACGTCGGAATGTATCACGCATTTCCAGTTGACGATACCTTCGTCCGGCTCTTGTTTTTCCCATAAAAAAGCCGTATCCCGCCCGCCTTTCATACTTTGGGCGGCATGCGACCTTTCAGCTATCCATACTTTACAAATATCGCGCAGGCCTTACAACGCTTACCGGCCTGATTTGTATCTTTCCCGACCCATCGGCGGAAAAGGCATGAGGGCTCCTCCCCGCGCCTGAACGGAAACCAGACAACTTTTTATTTTATTCATTTCAAATTTTAATATCCCTATGAAGAAAATATATTTCTTGATGGGTGCTTTAGCCGTAAGTATGCTGAGCGCCTGCCATAACCATGACCACGAAGAGGAACATGCACACGGAACGGAAGAAACCGCCCGGGAAGACAACCACGAAGAACATGCGGACGAAATCATCCTGACGGCCGAGAAAGCCAAGGCGGCAGGCATCACCACCGAAACCGTGAAACGCGACACATTCCGCCAAATCATTAAAACCGGCGGACAGATACTGGCTGCCCAAGGAGAAGAAACGACGGTGGTGGCCGGTACGTCCGGTGTAGTAAGGTTCGCACGGACACTGACCGCCGGCGCTCCGGTGGGACGCGGCACCGTGTTGTTCCATTTATCCTCGGACAAAATACAAGGCGGAGACCCGGTGGAACGCGCATACGTGGCCTACCAAAACGCCAAGGCCGAGTACGAACGCGCCAAACCGTTGGCTGAAAAACAAATCGTGACGCGCAAAGACCTGGAGAACCTGAAAGCGGCTTACGAAGACGCACGTATCAGTTACGAGGCACTGGACCCTCATCATACGCGAAAAGGAGTGGCCGTCACAGCTTCGACGGGCGGATATGTGAAGAACGTGGCGGTGAAAGAAGGCGACTACGTGACGACAGGACAACCGTTGATGACCCTGACCCAGAACCGGCGCCTGCAACTGCGTGCCGATGTGTCGGAACGTTATTACGGAGCACTGAAACAAATCGCTTCGGCCCACTTCAAGACCCCGTATGACGATACGGTCTATGCCTTGGAGAACCTGCACGGGCGTGTCTTGTCCTACGGGAAGGCTTCGGACGAGAATGCTTTCTACATCCCCGTTTTGTTTGAATTCGACAATACAGGCGACATCGTGCCGGGAAGCTTTGTGGAAACCTATCTGACCGGAGCCACACGTGCCGGAGTAATCACTCTGCCCGTCTCGGCACTGACAGAGGAACAAGGACTGTACTTCGTCTACTTACAAGAAGACAAGGAAGTGTACCGCAAGCAGGAAGTAAAAACAGGAGCCGAAGACGGACTGCGTGTGGAAATCCTCTCAGGTCTGAAACCCGGTGACCGCGTAGTCACGCAAGGAGCTTACCACGTGAAACTGGCTTCGGCTTCAAATGCCATCCCAGCCCACAACCATTCCCATTAATCCATAAGGAGAAAATATTATGCTGAACAAAATCATACAGTTCTCCCTGCAGAACCGTTTATTTATATTGATAGCCTCCGTCCTGCTGATGATAGGAGGCCTCTACCAAGCCTACCATACGGAAGTAGACGTCTTTCCCGACCTGAACGCGCCCACGGTTGTCGTCATGACAGAAGCCGGGGGCATGGCAGCCGAAGAGGTGGAACAGTTGGTCACCTTCCCGATAGAGACAGCCGTCAACGGTGCCACCAGCGTACGCCGCGTACGCTCCTCGTCCACCACGGGCTTCTCTGTCGTATGGGTGGAATTCGACTGGGACACGGACATCTACCTGGCCCGTCAAATCGTATCGGAAAAGCTGGCCACAGTGGCGGAAAGCCTGCCCGACAATGTGGGTAACCCGACTCTGGGACCGCAATCTTCCATTCTGGGAGAATTGCTTATCGTAGGACTGACAGCCGACAGCACGTCTATGCTAGACTTGCGTACATTGGCCGATTGGGTGATTCGCCCACGCCTGATGTCCACCGGAGGAGTAGCCCAAGTAGCCGTATTGGGCGGCGACATCAAGGAATACCAGGTTCTGTTGCACCCCGAACGGATGAAACACTACGGAGTGACGTTGGGCGAGGTAATGGATGTCACGCGGAACATGAATACCAACACCAACGGCGGAGTGATTTACCAATACGGCAACGAATACATCGTACGTGGAGTCGTCTCGACCGACGACGTGCGGAAAATGGGCCGGGCGGTCATCAAAACCGTAGGAGGCTCGCCTGTCATGTTGGAAGACATTGCTGACGTAAAAACTGGCAGCCAGCAACCCAAACTGGGTCTGGCCTCTGAAAAAGGCAAGCCCGCCGTATTGCTCACCGTAACCAAACAACCGAACACGGGTACCATAGAACTGACCGGAAAGTTGGAAGAAGCCTTGCAAGACCTGCAAAAGAGCCTTCCGGCCGACGTGCATGTGTCCACCGACGTGTTCCGCCAGTCCCGCTTTATCGAAAGCTCCATCGGCAACGTCCAGGATTCGCTGCTCGAAGGTGCCATCTTCGTAGTTATCGTCTTATTCCTCTTTCTGGGCAACGTGCGCACTACGGTCATCTCGCTGGTCACCCTCCCTCTTTCGCTGCTGGTCACCATTTTGGTGCTTCACTACATGGGGTTGACCATCAACACGATGAGCTTGGGCGGTATGGCCATCGCCATCGGTTCGTTGGTGGACGATGCCATCGTGGACGTGGAAAACGTATGGAAACATCTGCGCGAAAACCGCATGTTGCCGGAAAGCGAACGGTTACGTGTACGCGATATCGTATTCAACGCCTCCCGGGAAGTGCGCATGCCCATCCTGAACTCTACGCTCATTATTATCGTCAGTTTCGTCCCGCTGTTCTTCCTGAGCGGCATGGAAGGACGCATGCTCGTGCCGTTGGGCGTGGCTTTCATCGTATCGCTGTTCGCCTCCACCATCGTAGCCCTGACGTTGACGCCCGTACTTTGCAGCTATCTGTTGGGACACAAAGCCAAAACCGGCGGACTGCCTAAGGAGGCGTTTCTGGCCGTATATCTAAAAAAGCATTACCAGAACGGACTGTCTTGGGCTTTGTCGCACAAGAAAATCGTATTGGGCACCACGCTTACGCTTTTCGTCGCAGCCTTGGGGAGCTTCCTCACGTTGGGACGCAGCTTCTTACCGCCGTTCAACGAAGGTTCGTTTACCATAAATATCAGCTCCCTTCCGGGTATCTCCTTGGAGGAATCGGATAAAATCGGACGGCAGGCCGAGGAACTGTTGCTCTCCATCCCCGAAATCAAAACCGTGGCACGCAAGACGGGACGGGCGGAACTGGACGAGCATGCTCTCGGCGTGAACGTATCGGAAATAGAAGCACCATTTGAATTGGAAGACCGTAGCCACACCGAAGTTTTAGAGGATGTGCGACGTAAATTGTCCGTCATATCGGGAGCGAACATCGAGATAGGACAACCCATCAGCCATCGTATAGATGCCATGCTGAGCGGTACGCAGGCCGGCATCGCCATCAAACTGTTCGGCGACGACCTGAACAAAATGTATCAAATCGGCAACCAAATCAAATCGGCCGTCAGCGACGTGAAGGGCATAGCCGACCTGAATGTGGAACAACAAATCGAACGTCCGGAACTGAAAATCGAACCGAAACGGGAAATGCTGGCCCGATACGGCATCTCATTACCGCAATTCAACGAGTTTGTCACGGTGAACATGGGAGGAGAAGTCGTATCGCAAGTGTACGAGAAAGGGCGCTCGTTCAACCTCATCGTCCGTTCGGCAGAAGAAAACCGCAGCACAATGGAGCGTATCCGTAATCTGATGATCGACGATGCGAAAGGCAACAAAGTGCCCTTCTCGTATGTGGCCGACATCCGGTCGTCCATGGGGCCGAACACCATCAACCGCGAAAACGTGAAACGTAAAATCGTCATCTCGGCCAATGCCAGCGGGCGAGACATGCGCAGCGTGGTGAACGACATCCGCAGCCGGATAGACGAAAAAGTGAAACTGCCCGAAGGTTACCATATCGAATACGGCGGCCAGTTCGAAAGCGAAGAGTCGGCCAGCCGGGTGTTGTTGCTCACATCGTTCATTAGCATCGTGGTCATCTTCCTGTTGCTTTACTTCCAATTCCGTAATGCAGCACAGAGCGGAGTCATCCTGCTCAATCTGCCCCTGGCATTAATCGGCGGTGTGTTCGCCCTGTTGCTGACCACCGGGGAAATCAGCATTCCGGCCATCATCGGATTCATTTCCCTCTTCGGCATTGCGACACGCAACGGAATGTTGCTCATCAGTCACTACAACACATTGCGCGAAGAAGGATTGTCGTTGCGGGAAAGCATCCTGCACGGGTCGCTCGACCGTTTGAACCCCATCCTGATGACCGCACTTTCATCGGCTCTTGCCCTTATTCCGCTGGCCCTTCGGGGGGATCTCCCGGGCAACGAAATCCAGAGTCCGATGGCCAAGGTGATATTGGGCGGCCTGCTGACCTCAACTTTCCTGAATGCCTTTATTATTCCTATTATATATGAATGGATGAACCGTAAAAGTGTCCGTTCCTGAACAAAAACGATAGTCATGAAAAGAATCATTCTTATCACAACCGTTTGCGCCTGTGGCTTGCTCCCTTTGCAGGCCCAGAGCGTGGACGAAGTGCTGCAGAGTGTGGCACAACATAACAAATCCATCCAGGCACAACAAAAAAACGGAGAAGCTGAAAAGATAGGTATTGAAGCCGAAAACAGCTTGGAGGACCCTACGGTGGAATATAGTTCTTTCTTTAGCAAAGGAGTCAACGGACAGTCCGGTTCCGAATTGGTCGTATCACAAGGATTCGACTTTCCCACGGTATATAACAGCCGTAACCGTGCCGGACGAGACAAGAAAGAAGCCGTAGACTACCGTGCCGAAGCCTTGCGCCGCAACGTGCTGCTCGAAGCCAAAACCCTTTGCCTGGACATGATACGGCTGAACCGGCAAAGAGACCTGCTGGACAAACGCATGCAAAATGCCGACGAGCTGTTGGCCTTGTATGAAGAGCGGTTGAGAGCCGGTGATGCCACAGTCATCGAAGTGAACAAGATTAAGATGGAACGTATGAGCATACAGACAGAAGTCCTACAGAACCATACCGACCACCGCACGGCCTTGCAGTCGTTGCTGGCTCTGAACGGCAACATGCCGCTCACTTTCGAAGGACGGGAATATCCCACAATCCCGACAACCCTCGATTTCGAGGCTTTATGCGATGAAGTCCTCGGCCAAGATGCCGAACTCAAAGCCGCCGAGGCCGACACACGGGCAGCCGAACGCAACCTTACGGTCAACCGTCAAAAATGGTTGCCTAAACTGGAAATCGGTTACCGCCGGAACACGGGAGAAGGCAGCAAAGAGCACGGTTTCCTCGTAGGAGGCTCCATCCCGTTGTTTTCCAACCGCAGACAGGTGAGAATGGCACAGGCACAATCTATCGGCACACGTTTACAAGCGGACGAAATACGCCTGAAAGCAGAAGCCGCCTTGCATTCCGGTTTCAACGAACTTCAACAACTAGGACGAGCCATGTCAGTGTATGACCAGCCCCTGATGACACAGACTCTCGAACTGCTGAAAGAAAGCGTAAAAGGCGGCGAACTGTCCGTGACGGACTACTTTGTGGAAGCCGACCAGATTTACCGCAACCTGCAAGCCTACATGGAACTGGAATGCCAATATCAGAAAGTGGCAGCCACGCTGTATAAGAACAGGTTATAGATGCAAACATTCTGCCGGAAAAAGAAAAAGGAAAAAGATTCTCGTCAAATTGTGTGCGTATGTCAGTTACTTTTTCTAACTTTGCCGGAAAGGAAAACGCATTATTAAATCATCAAGAACATGGAAAAGAATTTTTTGCAGAATTTCTCTTTGGAAGGTAAAGTTGCTTTGGTTACCGGAGCATCTTACGGAATCGGTTTCGGCATCGCTACGGCTTTCGCACAATGCGGTGCTACCATCGTATTCAACGACATCAAGCAGGAATTAGTGGACAAAGGACTGGCCGCATATAAGGAAAAAGGTATAGAAGCCCACGGTTACGTGTGCGACGTGACGGACGAAGCTGCCGTCAATGCCTTGGTTGCCCGTATCGAAAAAGAAGTCGGCGTGATAGACATCCTCGTCAACAACGCAGGTATCATCAAGCGTATCCCGATGACGGAAATGTCGGCCGCAGAGTTCCGCCAAGTCATCGACGTGGATTTGAACGCTCCGTTCATCGTATCGAAAGCCGTTATTCCCGGCATGATCAAAAAAGGACACGGCAAAATCATCAACATCTGTTCCATGATGTCCGAACTGGGTCGTGAAACCGTATCGGCCTACGCAGCAGCCAAAGGCGGTCTGAAGATGCTGACGCGCAATATTTGCTCGGAATACGGAGAATACAACATCCAATGTAACGGTATCGGTCCGGGTTACATCGCTACTCCTCAAACCGCTCCATTGCGTGAACGTCAACCGGACGGCAGCCGCCATCCTTTCGACAGTTTCATCGTGGCCAAGACTCCTGCTGCCCGTTGGGGTACTCCTGAAGACCTGCAAGGTCCGGCCGTGTTCTTGGCTTCGGACGCTTCCAACTTCGTCAACGGTCTGGTATTGTACGTAGACGGTGGTATTTTAGCTTACATCGGTAAACAACCGAAATAAAAGTTATTTCCCCTTTTTTAAAATCCGGTGTCTTGAATTCACGACATCGGATTTTTATTATGATGAATTCCTCTCTTCTTATCTCATTTGCGGCAAAACCTACAAGAAATCCGATTTTTATGCCAAAATGATAATTATTGAATCAAAAACTCAATCTTCATTGTTTGTAACGAACTATCTTTATCTCGACTAATTCTAATGTTATATACAAAATGTTATCATGAGAAACTTTACATTGAAGCCTTTGCTATTCTGCACCGCGCTGGCAGGAATGGCATTACAAGGCACGATTAAAGCGCAAGACATTACATTTCGTGCAGCAGAAAACGAAGAAGCCGAGGCCATTGGAGTCAATACGAGCGATGGAGTACCAGTCGTAGCCGACTTCGACAACAATGGTTTTATGGATCTTTGGGCACCGGGACAAACCTATGAATGGCGCCCAACCTCGGAAGTAAACGAAGACGGTAGCGTAAAATGGGATTGGACATGGTATGACGATACCAAGCTCTCGTTCAACAACGGTGACGGCACATGGAACGTCAAAAACCGCGACAGTGGCACAGGCCTGCCCTTTGCCTACGGTGGCATCAGCAACAAGGCTTTCGACTTCAACCAGGATGGCTTGGTGGATTTCATCTATCCGAGTGTCAATGTGGGTTGGACATTCGAAGCCAAAAAAGCTCTGCTTTTGGCCATCAACAACGGTGACGGTACTTTCACCATGAAAGAAGATGCCGCGCTCTCAGAAATCAATCCCTCCCTCCAAAACAACAAATGGAACCAACAAATACAGAATACCACAATCTCTATCGCCGACTATAACAAAGACGGCTATCCGGACTTGCTGATACAGTTTGAGAATGAAAACCCGTGGGAACGTGCCGTATGGCTATTCAAGAACGTGGAGGGCGACCATTTTGAACGGGTTACCGACCCATTCATTCCTGAATTTGGCAAACCCTTTGTTCCCCAATGCGCCGGCAGCATATCCTTCGGCGATTTCAACAACGACGGATGGCCGGACATTGTATCCACCGGATGGGGAGACGGTAATGAAGAATTAGGTATCAATGGGGGAGGACAAGTACATTTTTACCGTAATATGAAAGATGGTACATTCCAGCTCGCCGACACCGATTTCGGAGAAATCAACGCCATTTCCGAGAAACTAAACTTCCCTTATGGTGAGGAACATTTCATCACCGTCGTAGACTATGACCAAGACGGCAAACAGGACATCCTTGTTTTCGGACAGACAGGTTTCCAAGGAGAAGCCATATACGCTCAAAATGGCAAAGTAGCCCTGATGCTACGTAATGTCTCAACTGATGAGAAGTTTGCTTTTGAAGAAGTTGAAACCCAACTTTATCCTTTGTCGGGCGCAAATGTCCGTTTGGCTTCATTGGCTGATTTCAACGGAGACGGTTGGATAGATTTCGTAGCCAGAGGATGGAACGGAGATTGGCATACGGCAATCTCAAGCAGTACCGGCTCATACGACGGTTACTACATCACGGAGGATGTTCCCGACGCGGAAGACAACACCGATCCTATCCGTATTAAGGAAGCCTACATGGCACACGGCGACCTGAACAACGATGGTCTGCTCGATTTGTTTACGCAAGAAAATTGTGACCGTTTGTCTTGGACTATTAATACCACCGAACCTGATTACGGTATACAAATCCCCGGAGCACCCGAGGATGTGAAAGCCGAATACAATTCGGATACGAAACAACTCACCGTAACTTGGGCTGAAAGTTACACTCCCGACACAGAGAGCAAAGCTTTCTACAACCTGTATTTAAAGAATAAAGCTACGGGCAAAACCTTTATGATAGCCCCGGCCAACCCTGAAAACGGCAAACAACTTACATACACCGCATTTTCCGGTTATGTGAACCCTACTTCCTATACCTTTGAGGGAGTGGAAGAAGGCAACTACACCGTCGGAGTACAGGCCGTGACTTATTCTTGGCAAGCTTCCGAGTTCTCCACCACAGATGTCAACCTGAACGAAAACCCGACTTCCGCTTTCACCGTAGTGTCTACCGACCCGTCTGGGCGGAAAGAAATCGAGTCGCTCTCCCACATCACGTTGAACTTCAACGAGGAAGCATATCCCAATGCCATGGAAGACGCACCGGCCATTACCCTGACCAACGGCGCATCGGAAGCTTTGGACATCACCCTGAAGAAAGTAAGCGGACAGGCCAAGCAGATACAAATCATACTGCCGCCCACGATTGAAGCCGGTACATACACGCTCACCGTACCCGAGAAAGCCGTCTGCCGCACCAACGGCGACTGGAACACGACCTTTACAAAGACGTTTACCACCACCGGAATAACGGCATATATACCTACTGGCATCGAAGGAGACGAAGGCAACTATGGCTCTTTGAAAGACTTTACCCTCACTTTCCCGGAACAGACAAACGCACAGGTAAATCCCGAAGCAACCACATTGGCTTATATGGTGAACAACGATAACGATTACCAAGTTCCGGCCACGCTCTCACAGGGCAACAGACCCAACCAGATCAAACTCACGTTGGACGAAGAACTGAAAACAGAAGGTTCTTATACCCTCATTATCCCGGAAGGCATGATTCAACGCGTCATCTTCACGGAAACAACGGAAGAAAACGCAGAAAACACCACGGTATTGCTCACCTCGCCCGAAATCAAGTACGACTATACCATCGGACTCGACTTCGCCCCCACTGGCATCACGCCTGCCGCAGGAAAAGTATTCTCCTTGAAAGACTTCACCATAAAGTTTGCCGAGGGGACAGTACCGCAGCTCAACGAAGAATCCGCAAGCCAGGCCTACTTGCTCAACAGCAAAAACGGCAACCAAGCAGCCGCCACGCTGGCTATCGGTACGAACACGACCGAAATCATTGCGACATTGGCCGAAGAGGTCAGCGCAGAAGGCAACTATACTCTGGTCATCCCGGCCCGCATGATACAGCAGACGAGCATGGATGAAGGCGACGGCACAGCCGAGCCTACGGTAAAAACAGAGTATGCCCCCAACTTAAAGTATGACTACACGATTGGGCATGACTACGAACCCGTATCCATCACGCCTGCTGAAGGCACGGTGAGCTCACTGCATGAATTCGTCCTCCAATTTGTGGCAGACACCACCTATGCTACAATCAATACTGAGAATGAAGACAAGGCCTACCTTGCCGACAACAACGGGGAAAGCGTAGAGGAAGCCACGTTGGCCGCCGGTGACAATCCCAACGAAATAAAAGTCACTTTGGCAAATGAAGTAAACACGAAAGGTACTTACACGTTGGTTATCCCGGCCAAGATGATCCAACAATCAGCCGGAGAAGAAAATCCGACTATCGTAGACTATGCTCCGCAACTGGAATTCATTTTCACCGTTACGGACGGACAAAGCATAGAAAGTACCCTGAATGGAGCAAGCACGGCAGAAGTCTATACCATCAGCGGAATACTGATAAAGAAAAATGCCACACGTGAAGACCTGAAAGGCTTGAAGAAAGGCATTTATATCATCAACGGAAAGAACATGCTTGTGAAATAAGAGCTACAATCCGGTTTAAATAAACCGACAGAAACGAAAAAGGGCTGCCCCGCCACCTGCACGGGACAGCCCTTTTTCCATCCTTTCGGAGAACATAGTATCCTCACAAATATTTTCCTATCCTACAATGAAGCCTCACCGGTCCGCCAACGATGCCAACAGTTCACGGAATGTTTTCTTCAGTATCGGGTGCACCACATCCGGCGCCACTTCGGCCAAAGGCTCCATGACAAAACACCGCTCATGCATCAACGGATGGGGCAAGGACAAATGCACTTTCCTGCCTTCCGTTCCGGGAACATCGAAATCCTCCTCTACTACCGCATCGCCATAAAGCAACAAGTCAATATCAATCGGTCGGTCGGCATACGTCCCGCCCACACTCTTGCTACGCCGCCCCAATTCACGTTCGGCCGCCTGCGTAATACGGAGAATCTCTTCCGGCGTCTTCTCTGTACACAATACTGCCACGGCATTCAGAAAAGGGTGGTCAGAGCAGAACCCCCAAGGTTCCGTTTCATAAAAAGCGGACAGGCTTTTCAATCCGCCTATCCGCTCAACCAATATCTCTACAGCCCGGTGCAACAACCGTTCACGATCGCCCAGATTGCTGCCCAAACCTAAATATAAGTCTGTCATCAATCGTTCAATATAAGCATGGCATCACCGTACGTCCCGAAACGATAACCTTCTTTCAACGCTTCTTTATACCCTTGCATCACCAGGTCGTAACCGCCGTAGGCTGCCGTCAGCATGAGCAGCGTACTGTATGGCATATAGAAATTAGCCACCATGCAGTCTGCCACATTGAACTCATACGGAGGGAAAATAAACTTGTTGGTCCAGCCCGTAAATTCCTTTAAATGTCCGTCCGTACCTACCGCCGTTTCTATCACGCGCTGCACTGTGGTACCCACGGCACATACGCGATGCCCGCCGTCCTTTGCCGCATTGACGATGCGACAGGCATCCGCCTCCACAAACATCTCCTCGCTGTCCATCTTGTGCTTGGTCAGATCTTCCACGTCGATATCACGGAAATTACCCAACCCGCAGTGCATCGTAACGTAAGCAAAATCCACGCCCTTGATTTCAAGCCGCTTCATCAGCTCCCGCGAGAAATGAAGTCCGGACGAAGGGGCTGTCACCGCTCCCTCGTTACGGGCAAAAATACATTGAAAACGTTCCATATCCTCGGGTTCGGCCGGACGCTTCACAATATGTTTGGGCAGCGGAGCCTCGCCAAGCGCATATAAGGCTGCCTTGAACTCATCGTGCGGTCCGTCGTACAGAAAACGAAGCGTACGCCCGCGCGAAGTCGTATTGTCGATGACTTCTGCCACCATGGAATCATCTTCACCGAAGTACAACTTGTTGCCGATACGAATCTTACGAGCCGGGTCGACCAACACATCCCAAAGACGCAAATCCTCGTTCAGTTCTCTCAACAAGAACACTTCGATACGGGCACCCGTCTTTTCCTTGTTGCCGTACAGGCGGGCCGGGAACACCTTGGTATCGTTGAAGATAAATACATCCTTATCGTCAAAATAGTCGAGAATGTCTTTAAAATACTGGCGATGCTCGATATCTCCACTCTTCTTATGCAACACCATCAAACGGGATTCGTCACGATGGTGCGCGGGATACTGAGCAATCTGTTCTTCAGGTAACTTGAATTTGAATTGTGACAGCTTCATATAGAATAGTTCTCTTATATTGATTAATTATCTTCTGTTATCTCTATCGTCTGGCGATTCAACCATTCGGCAAAATCATCCAGTTTCAGGCAGTCTTCCACTCTGACCGCTCCGATTCGCGTACGGCGTAAGGCCGTCAGGTGGGCGCCGCTCTTCAAGGCCGCCCCGATGTCGCGGGCCAACGCCCGGATGTAAGTACCTTTGCTGCACACCACCCGGATGACAATTTCCGGCAGTTCGCATCGCAACAGTTCCAGTTCGTCGATGACCAACGTCTTGGCTTTCAGTTCCACCTCTTCCCCTTTACGGGCCAAATCGTACGCACGGCTTCCGTTCACTTTGCAAGCCGAGAAGACGGGCGGCACCTGTTCTATCGTACCTACGAAACGATTCAGCGTTTCCTCCACCATTTCACGGGTGATATGTTCCGTGGGATACTCCGCGTCCACAGGCTTCTCTAAGTCGAACGAGGGCGTGGTAGCCCCCAGACGGAGTGTCGCCACATACTCTTTCGTATGAGCCTGAAGTTCCTCTATCCGCTTCGTTGCCTTACCGGTGCAGACAAGCAGGACTCCGGTAGCCAAAGGATCGAGCGTACCGGCATGCCCCACTTTCAATTTCTTCACTCCTAACCTTTTGCACAACAGGTAACGTACCTTGGCCACCAACCCGAACGACGTCCACTCGTAGGGCTTGTCAAAAGCCAATATTTCTCCTTTCTTGAAATCCACTCAGGCGAATTTTAACGGTTAGAGGCAATGATGTACGATGAGCGCGACACCCACTACGGCACAGTAAACGGCAAAATATACCAACTTGCCTTTCTTGACTATGTTGATCATCCATTTGCAAGCCAGGCATCCCGACACAAAGGCCGCCACGAACCCCACGGCAAGCGGCCACATCCCGATACCCGCAGAAGCAGCCTCGACCCCATGGGTCACTCCCTTTGCCACATCGAGTATGGCTTCTCCTAAAATAGGAGGCATCACCATCAGGAAAGAAAACTGGGCCAACTTGGCTTTGTTGTTTCCCAACAGCAAGCCCGTAGCGATGGTCGTACCGGAACGGGACAAGCCGGGCAACACGGCACAAGCCTGGGAAAGCCCGATGATGAAGGCGTCACGAAGAGATATATTTTCTTTCTGACGGGGGCGGGCATAGTATGAAAACGTCAGCAGCAAAGCCGTCAGCAGCAAACAAATCCCTACTATCAGCAGACCGCTGCCGAATATCATTTCCACATAGTCCTTAAAGAAAACCCCGACAATGCCTACGGGTATCATAGAGACTAAAATATTCAAGGCATAACGTTGGGATTCGTTCATCCCCGGCCCTTTGAAGTCAAACAATCCCTTGAATATCCACACGATATCTTTCCAAAGAATCACCAACGTGCTGAACACCGTAGCCACATGGACGGCCACAGTAAACGTCAGATTGGCTTCTCCTTCTATTCCGAAAAAATGGGAAGCGATGGCCAGATGCCCGCTACTGCTCACCGGCAAATACTCCGTCAGGCCCTGCAAGAGACCCATCAACAACGCGTCTATTACATCCATGCTTAATCCTTATTGATCGTGGCGTCCGCACCGGACATTTCGTCTTTCTTTTCTCCGACACCCTCATTCTCTTCCTCCAACGGCGTGTATGCAGGCTTTCGCAAAATGGCATAAATGATGAACAAAAAGCCAAACAGACAGACTATTGGAGCCACTTTAATGCGACGTACGCTGAATACGTCCGGATTGAATACCGTTTCCGAACTCCCGGAACCGGACATAAGGATGAACCCGATGATTACAATCGCCATCCCGACGGCCAACAAAATAAAATTCACCTTGTCGAAAGCAAAATTTCTTTTATCCATAAACCTCTATTTATTATATGTTTCCTATTTAATATAAATCACCGACCTTCATCCGCAAGTACTTGTTGACGGAAACGTACGTACAGCCCAACGTAAGCAAGAGGCCGAACAACAGCACCGCCGCCCCGACGACGAGCAACATATCGACATGGATATATTGGGAAAGCGAAGGGTCGTACTGCAAAAGGGTATGCACGCCTCCCCACAACACGGCATCGGCCAACAGACCGGACAGGAACCCGAGATTGAAACTCCGTGCCATAAACGGCCTCCGGATAAATCCCCAACTCGCCCCTACCAATTTCATCGTACGGATAACGAAACGGCCGGAATAGATGCTCAGCCGCACGGTATTGTTGATGAGTGCAAAAGAGACCAAGGCCAAAAGCACGGCTAAGCCCAAAAGCACATAGCTGATACGTCGCAAATTGTCATTCACCGTGTCTACCAGCTCTTTCTGGTACATCACATCCTCCACCAAAGGATTCTTTTTCAGCTTTGCGGTGATCCACGCCAAACTGTCGGAATTGGCATAAAGGGCGTTCATACGCAATTCAAACGAGGCCGTGAACGGATTGGCTCCGAGAAACTCGGACGGATCGCTGCCCATGGCCTTTACCTGTTCTTTCAACGCCTGCTCTTTGGACACATAATCCAAAGCATACACATAACGTTCTCCCTTCAATGCCGTCCGGAATTCATGGATGTCCGAACGGCTTGCCTCACCGTCGAGCAACACGGTCACCGTCAGATTTTCTTTCACGGAATCTGACAAACGCTGGGCAAACAGTATAAAAAAGGATACGATTCCCAGCAGTATCAACACCAACGTGGTACTGACACCGGTCGTAAACCACTGCATACCCAAAGAACCTTTTGCTTTTTTCTTTCCCATGACTTCTATCTGACCGTATTAGCGTAGGATACAAAAATACAACGAAACACGGGGATTGATTCTTTCTTTAACAGCATTTAACTTGATTGTCAGTCTTCTACCACCTCTCCCTTCAGCGTAGCCGAAGAACTTCCGTTAACTCTCACCTTTACAAAATCACCGACATGATACTTTCCCCGGTCGAACACGACCACCTTATTCTGCTCTGTACGTCCGAACAACTGCTCTTTGGAACGTTTGCTCACACCCTCCACCAACACTTCATAAACCCGGCCTTCACAGCGGCGGTTGCTCTCTGCCGAGAGTTCATTCTGCAAAGCGATCAATTCGTTCAAACGCCGCACCTTCACGTCCTCCGGCACGTCGTCGGGCAAATGCTTGGAGGCATACGTTCCCGGCCGCTCCGAATACTTGAACATAAAAGCGCTGTCGTAGGCACATTCCCGCATCAACGACAAAGACATTTGATGATCCTCTTCGGCCTCGGAACAGTAACCCGAAAAAATGTCTGTGGACAAACCGCAATCCGGCACAATCCGACGGATGGCCGCCACGCGGTCCAAATACCATTCACGGGTGTACTTGCGGTTCATCAATTTCAAGATACGGTTGCTTCCGCTCTGCACCGGCAAATGGATATGCCGGCACACATTGGGTTCTTCCGCAATGACACGCAACGTGTCGTCGCTCATGTCCTTCGGATGGGAAGTGGTGAAACGCACGCGCATCCCGTCGGCCTCGTGTGCCACCAACCGCAAAAGTTCCGGAAAAGAAACAGTCTTTCCGTCGGCCCCCTTATGGAGGTAAGAATTCACATTCTGCCCCAAAAGCGTGACTTCCCTATACCCGCGCTTTTTCAAATCCCGCACCTCATTCAGGATGCTTTCCACATCCCGGCTTCGTTCCCGTCCACGCGTGTAAGGCACAATACAATAATGGCAAAAATTGTTGCAGCCGCGCATGATACTGACAAAACCGGAAATATGCGATCCGCACACACGTTGCGGAATCACATCCTTATAAGTTTCCGTCACGGACAGTTCCACGTTGATGGCCTTATGCCCCAGCTCCACTTGGGCTATCAGGTCGGGCAGGGACAAATAAGCGTCGGGGCCTGCCACTACATCCACATGGTGATTCTCTATCAACTCTTCCTTCACCCGTTCGGCCATACAGCCCAACACGCCGATAATCAGATGCCGACCCTTCCGTCTCAAAGCATGCAAAGCCTCCAGCCGGTTGATGATTTTCTGTTCGGCATTATCCCGTACGGAACAAGTATTCAGGAAAACGGCATCCACCTCATCCAGGGTTTCGCACGTCTCGTATCCTGCCATACGCATCACCGAAGCCACTACTTCGCTGTCGGCCACGTTCATCTGGCAACCGTAAGTCTCTATAAAAAGCTTTTTCATGCTGTTCTTTCAAATTCAGGCTGCAAAGATAACGAAAGGCGAGCGCAGTTGCAAGCCAAAAGCTTGCTTTTGAGCGAAAAACTGCCGAGCCGCATCCTATCTTCGTAAAACAAAGATAGTCAAAATCACACATATATATACCATTTACTTCTGCAAAGAAACAAAAGAAGGCACAGACCTTCTTAAAAAAGACTAAAAACAAAGTTAAATTAGCGTACAAGCCATTATTATCACAGAGATAATTCCGATATTTGTCCTCGAATGAAAACATTAGATTTTTTCATAGTTAAGGTTTAGTTGAGTAAGCGGGAGTTGTGAAACCCCCGCTTATTTTTTTAGACTGCCGTTTGGCAAAAAGACAACCATTTCCGAATTTTCATAGCAAACAGCAAGGAAAAAGTTCTCTTTAGGGATACACGGGTTCCGCTAAAAGCACAAAACAGAGGTAAACAAAAGCATTTACGGATACACTTTTTTAAGGTTTTGCCCGTTTTTTCAGTCCCGTTAACCCGAATTTAAGCCCGATTAAGGATTGCTCTCATGAGAAAAATTTTCCGTTTGGCTGAAAAAACACTTTTTTTCTCAGCAGAAAAAAAGATGAACGACCGCAGGCTACCGGAAAAACGGCCTGAAAGCGGGAATACAGACTGCTGAAAACACCGTTTTTTCTCTATTTGGCAAGAAAAGGCATGCAAGGATGCGCTGTCCTTTTGCAAAAGGTATGCGTTCCCGGACTTACGCCTCCTTCGCCAACCAGCGCAGGATCCACCTTTCCGGCAGGCCTTTGGAAAGCAAAATCCCTTTTCCACTGACATTCCGCTTCCTCCCGACGGCGCGAGACTCGCGTATTTCCGATGACAGCTCGGTAAAGGTACGAATACGCGAACCATGCAGGACCGGGATTAACATTTTGACAGTATGCACCCTGAATTTTACCCAATGCTCCCTGCCCAAGGTCTTCTTTCCCTACCGTTGGAGTTCCGCAACGTTCCCATACAATGGGACGTGGACCCGGAAGAATAAAAGTGGAAAAACCATGTCCTTTATGATATTTTTCATAACTTTGACTGCCGAAGAGGTTTAATACCTTTTTTTCTTTCCGGCAGCAAAATGGACGGCAATATTGTTTATATACAACTCATGCAGTACACGGCAGGAGCAAGCTTTATGTTCCTGCTGTGGCTGTGCATGTACTTCCTCCGGAACGGAAGCGGTAACCGACTCCGCCAAATCACGGGTTGGGTCCTGCTCGTATGGGTCATACAGTCGGTCAAGGATATGGCACTGATATGGTATCCCACCGTCCGGTTCGAGTTCCTGCACCATGTTTTCGTACTCATCGACATGACAGCCGTCCCCACCTGCGCCTTCCTGCTGTTTGAACTCACGCGTCCCGGTTCCATGACACTCCGGCGGGCTGTGCTGCATGAAATACCGTTCCTTCTCTTTATACTCGTCTACGTGCTCCATCCCATGGAAACGCTATACGAAAGTGCCATCGCCTGCGCCGTGGCATACGGTACGGTCGTGATGCTTTATGTCTTGTTCGAAATACCGGCTTATCACAAGCGGCTGAAACAAAGTTATTCTTACCACGAACGCATCGACCTGAGGTGGTTGTATATCATACTTCTCTCTTTCGTGGCGTTCCTGGCGGTATGGAGCCTGTCTTCCACCTACTATTCCGAACTCAACGACACGTTGTACTATCTGCTCACTTGTGTCATTTGGTCACTCATCAGCTACTTCATCAACCGGCAGGAGCAAGTGCTCGATTCATTGACGACCCGTTCGCACCAGGACGTTGAGACGGCCCCGGAAAACGAAGAGAATCCACATCAATTCACCCTCCAACTGCATCGGATCTTCGAGGAGGAGCATCTCTACCTCAATCCCAAGCTGACCATCATGGACTTGGCCCAAGCCATCGGCACGAACCGCACCTATATTTCTAATTATCTGAACAATGTACTGGGCACAACGTTCTTCGATTACGTCAACCAGTACCGCCTGTCATACGCCGAACAACTTCTTCGCCAAACCAAAATGTCTATCGAAGAAATAGCTGACCGTTCCGGCTTTAACTCACGAAGTACCTTCCGGCGTGCCTTCCTCAAAAGGTTCGGTTGCACCCCGAGCTATTACCGCCTTCAGCACTTACCAAAAGAAATAGAAAAGGAAATAAGCCTGACACAGTAACACCTTTCAAAAAAAATAGCTAACTTTGCGCCATATTAATTAAGGTATAACTATTAAGCAATCAACTCTATGGGATTCAACAAAATCACAGCAGCCGAAGCTGCTGCTCTCATCCAAAACGGAGATACCATCGGACTGAGCGGTTTCACACCGGCTGGCGTACCTAAAAGCGTACCGGCTGAGATAGCCCGAAAAGCCGAGAAAGAACACGCGGAGGGCAAAGAATTTAAGATCAACATCCTTACCGGAGCATCCACAGGACAAAGTTGCGACGGCATGCTGGCCAACGCTCATGCCATCAAATTCCGCGCCCCTTACACCACGAACAAAGACTTCCGTACGCATGTCAACAATAATGAGATTTCGTATTCCGACCTCAACCTTTCCAATATGGCCACTCAAATCCGCCAAGGTTATCTCGGACAAGTAGACTGGGCCATCATCGAGGCTTGCGAAATCGAACAAACAGGCAGTAAGGCACGTATTTACCTGACGGCCGCAGGAGGTATCAGCCCCACCGTCTGCCGTCTGGCACGCAAAGGTATCATCATCGAAGTCAACGCTTTCCACAGCAAAAAGTGCATGGGCATCCATGACGTATACGAAATAGAAGACCATCCCTATCGCACGCCCATCATGATCATGAAGGCGAGCGACCGCATCGGTAAACCCTATGTGGAAGTGGACGCCGACCGCATCAAAGGCATCATCGAATGCAACATCCCCGACGAGGCACGTGCATTCAAAGCCCCCGACGCCATCACCACACAAATCGGAAACAATGTGGCCGATTTCCTGTTAGCCAACCTGAAAAGCGGGAAAATTCCACCTTCTTTCCTTAATTTGCAAAGCGGTGTAGGTAGCGGAGCCAACGCCGTATTGGGCGCATTAGGCCAATGTCCGGACGTCCCGAATTTCAGTATTTACACCGAAGTGCTTCAGGATGCCCCCGTACAACTGATGCGCGAAGGCCGCGTACTCTCGGCATCAGCCTGTTCGCTCACCGTGACGAACGAATGTCTGCAAGGCATTTACAACGACATGGATTTCTTCAAAGACAAGCTCGTGCTCCGTCCTTCCGAAATTTCAAACAGCCCCGAAGTCATCGCCCGCATCGGCGTATGCTCTCTGAATACGGCCATCGAGGTAGACATCTACGGACATGTAAACTCTACCAAGATCTGCGGTACGAAGATGATGAACGGTATCGGCGGTTCGGCAGACTTCACCAACAATGCTTATTTGAGCATTTTCACTTGCGGTTCCACCACCAAGGGCGGAGCCATCAGCAGTATCGTGCCGTTCTGTTCCCATATCGACCATACGAGCCATTTCGTGGATGCCGTCATCACGGAATACGGCGTGGCCGACCTGCGTGGAAAATGCGCCATGGAGAAAGCAGCAGAGCTTGTCAAGGTAGCCCATCCCGACTATCGTCCGCTTTTGCTCGACTACATGAAGTACGCAGCCCAAAACGGAGGACACACCCACCACTGCCTGTCGGCTGCATTCGCCATGCACGACACTTATCTGCGCAAGGGAGACATGCGACTGACCGACTGGGCCGAATATGTAAAATAACACCAGGAATTTATGAAAAAAACATCATTATTATTATATCTGGCCTTTTCGTTCTGCGGCAGCATTTCTTTCGCCCAACAGGCACTCACCCCCGAAGTCCTGCAGACCTTGAAAGAGAGCTACTCGCACGACGATGCCCACAAAGCCATCCGGAATGCCGTAAATGCCAACTCCATCAAAAAGCTCACGGCCAACAGTGAACAAGCGGCTACGCCCGACACGTGGTTCAGCCACAAGGTGAAAAGCTCCGGCATCAGCGACCAGAAAAGCAGCGGGCGCTGCTGGCTGTTTACGGGTACCAACGTGATTCGTGCACAAGTCATGGCCCGCACGGGAATGAAAAATTTCTTTTTCTCGCAGGCCTACAACTTCTTCTACGACCAACTGGAAAAGAGCAACCTTTTTCTTCAAGGCATTATCGACACGCGCAAAAAGCCCATCGACGACAAAATGGTGGAATGGTTGTTCCGTAACCCGCTGAGCGACGGAGGGCAATTCACTGGTGTTTCGGATCTGATTGAAAAATATGGGCTTGTACCCAAAGAGGTCATGGCCGAAACTTACAGCAGCGACAACACCAATGAATTTTCAGCCCTCTTGAAAAGAAAATTGCGCGAAGACGGCATGTTACTGCGCGAAGCATCCGAGAAGGGCGCCTCCGAAAAGGAATTGGAACAACAGAAGATAGACATGATGAAAACGGTTTACCGTATGTTGGTCTATGCCTACGGAGAGCCTCCTACTTCTTTTACTTGGGCACCGAAAATCGACGGGAAATATACCGAGAAGCCCAAGACTTACACGCCCCAAAGTTTCTACAAGGAAGTATGTGGCGGAGAAGACTTGAACGCCAATTACGTCATGCTGATGAACGACCCTTCGCGTCCGTTCAACCAAGTATATGAAATTGATTATGACCGTCACACTTACGACGGGCACAACTGGCTGTACATCAACCTGCCTATCGAGGACATCAAAGAAATGGCCATTGCCAGCCTGAAAGACAGCACCATGATGTACTTCAGTTGCGACGTGGGTAAGTTCCTGGATTCCAAGAAAGGTACGCTCGACTTGAACAACTACGACTACGGCAGTCTCTTCGGCACGACGTTCGGCATGAACAAGAAACAACGCATCCAGAGCTTCGACAGCGGCAGCACCCACGCCATGACGCTGATGGCCGTCGACCTCGACGATAACGGCAAGCCCAAGAAATGGATGGTGGAAAACAGTTGGGGCAAGGATGCCGGCTATCAGGGCCATCTCATCATGACGGACGAGTGGTTCGACGAATACATGTTCCGTGTGGTCGTCAACAAGAAGTACTGCCCGCAAAACGTTCTGGACATGCTGAAACAAAAGCCCGTCCGTTTGCCGGCATGGGACCCCATGTTCCAAAATGAACAATAACATACACACAAACCCAATAATAAGACAACGAAAATGAAAAAGATCAGAGCAGCCGTAGTAGGTTACGGCAACATAGGACACTATGCCTTACAGGCTCTCGAAGCCGCACCCGACTTCGAAGTGGCAGGCATCGTACGACGGAACGGAGCTGAAAACAAGCCCGAAGAACTGGCACGTTATGACGTAGTCAAGGACATCCGCGAATTGCAGGACGTAGACGTAGCCATTCTGGCTACCCCGACCCGCAGCGTGGAGAAGTACGCCAAAGAAATTCTTGCACTCGGCATCAATACAGTGGACAGTTTCGACATCCACACCCAAATCACTTCCCTTCGCCGCTCGCTCGACGAAAGCGCAAAAGCAGGAAAAGCCGTATCCGTCATCTCCGCAGGGTGGGATCCGGGTAGCGACTCCGTCGTACGCGCCATGTTACAGGCCATTGCCCCCAAAGGCATCACCTACACGAATTTCGGACCGGGCATGAGCATGGGACATACCGTAGCCGTAAAAGCCGTGGAAGGAGTGCAAGCCGCGCTCTCCATGACCATCCCCACCGGTACGGGTATTCACCGCCGCATGGTATATATAGAGGTAAAGGAAGGATACGAGTTTTCGAAAGTGGCCGCAGCCATCAAAGCCGATCCCTATTTCGTCAACGATGAAACCCACGTCATAGAAGTACCTTGTGTAGACGAGCTGCTGGACATGGGACACGGCGTCAACCTGACACGCAAAGGCGTATCCGGAAAAACCCAGAACCAGTTGTTCGAGTTCAACATGCATATCAACAATCCGGCGCTGACGGGACAAGTATTGGTTTGCGTGGCCCGTGCCTCGATGAAACAACAACCCGGTTGCTACACGATGATAGAAATACCTGTCATCGACCTGCTTCCGGGCGATCGCGAAGAACTGATTGCCCATTTAGTATAAGTTTGTTTCTTGCGAAAATCCTTGCATTTTTAGGAAATAGAATAAAAAGAGGCCGAAAAAGCCTCTTTTTTAATTTTAATAACATAAAAACACAGACAAGATTACCAAATATGCGTATCTTTGTCATAGTATGTATGAACATATTTATTAATTTCAATTAAAACGATTATGAAAAAGTCTCTACTGTTATTAGCGGGTGCATTAAGCTTGGGAAGCTTAAACGCTCAAACGACTGAGGAACAAACTACAAAGTTCCGTGACAATTGGTCAATTGGTTTGAATGGTGGTATTGTGACTCCGCTCAGCCATAGTGCATTCTTCAAGAATGCCCGTGCCACCATGGGCATCGATCTCAACAAGCAACTCTCACCGATTTATGGCTTGACATTTGAAAATATGTGGAGCATCAATACGTTCGAGAGCAGTGCGGCTTTTGATGCAAGCAATCTGATGTTGTTGCACCGCATCAATTTAAATAATGTATTCTGCCGTTACAAAGGCAAACCCAGCTTGTTTGAAGTAGAAGCATTGGCCGGTTTCGGTTGGCTTCACGTGAACGATGCCTATTACACGAACGACGGAGAAAAGGACGGAAACTGGATTTCTTCCAAGGTGGGCTTGAACCTCAACTTCAACCTGGGCGAAAAGAAAGCATGGACCATAGCTGTTAAACCGGCAATCTTATGGAATGTGACCCAGTTTGGAGAAGACAATATCAATTTCCATTCCGACCAAGCAGCTTGGGAAATCACCGCAGGTGTTGTTTATCACTTCAAGAACAGCAACGGTAAGCACTACTACTCCAACGGTTGCAGCCACGCAGACCAGATTGCAGCCCTGAACGCCACCATCAGTTCGATGGAAGCCGAAGCCGCAGGCAAGGATCGCGCACTGCAAAACGCACAGAAGACCATCAGCGACTTGCAGAAGGATTTGAACGACTGCAAGAATAAGAAAGTGCCCACCACGACTACACAGGCTGTAGAAAAGAGTGAATATGTAGTCATCTTCCGTCAGAGCAGCAGCAAGGTAGACGCTCTCCAGATGCCGAACATCGACCGTCTGGCAAGTTATTTGAAGAAGAATAGCAGTGCCAAGGTTTCCATTTCAGGTTACGCTTCTCCGGAAGGCAACGCCAAATTCAACCAGAAGTTGTCTGAGAAACGTGCAGAAGCCGTGAAGAACATTCTGGTGAAAGAATACGGCATCAGCGCCAACAGAATCGAAACTCAAGGTAAGGGTGTGGGTAACATCTTCGGCAAACCGGCTTATAACCGTGCAAGCATTTGCGTGACCGAGTAATCACACAACAATCCTTAATTACATCACAAAAAGAGGGCAACCGGAGAGGTTGCCCTCTTTATATTTACTAAAAAAGGTTACTTTCAAATAATATTACCGTTATTATTTTGAAACCAATATAAATTTTACTACATTTGTAATGTATTACTAAACGAATAAATTATGAAAAAGTCTTTAATTGTATTATTAAGCGCTTTATGTGTAAGCGGCTTAAATGCCCAAGATTATAATTTGGGTGGAAACAAATTCGGTGACAACTGGTCGATAGGCCTGAACGGTGGTATAGCCACTCCCCTCACCCATAGTACATTCTTTAAAAACTCGCGCGCAGTCATCGGTCTTGACATTAATAAACAGTTAAGCCCCATTTACGGTTTGACATTGGAAAGCAACTGGACCATCAACACCCAGAGCCGAATGGCCGCCCAAAAGAGCGGTACGGCATTCGATGCCTTCAACCTGATGTTGTTGAACCGCTTGAACCTGAACAACATGTTTGCAGGATACAACGGTCAGCCACGCTTGTTTGAAGTAGAGGCAGTAGGTGGATTCGGTTGGTTGCGTCTGAACGATTTCTATGAGACGGGCGAAGGTGCCAATCACTTGGCATCAAAAGCCGGAGTAAACTTCAATTTCAATTTGGGAGAGAAGAAAGCATGGACCGTAGCCATCAAACCGGCTATCCTATGGGATATGAGCATGTGGGATGCCGACAGGGCTCACTCTCATCCCAACTTTAATGCCAACTATGCCAACTGGGAAATTACAGCCGGAGTGGTTTATCACTTCAAGAACAGCAACGGCAAGCACCACATGACGAAAGTCAGAGCCTACGACGCATCGGAAATCAGCGCATTGAATGCCACCATCAACAACTTACGTCAAGACGTAAACTCCAAGGATGAAAGCATGAGAAATACGGCAAACAAACTCCGCAACGAGGAACAGAAATCCGCCGATTTGGAAAGAGCACTGAAAGAATGCCAGAACCAGGATCCGAAAGTGATTACGAACAATAAGAAAACATTGGAGTCTGTCGTAACATTCCGTCAAGGCAAGATTGTCATCGACGCGTCGCAGCAACCCAACGTAGAACGTATCGCCACTTATCTGAAGAACCATAAAGAAGCTAAGGTGAACATCTTAGGATATGCTTCTCCTGAAGGAAGTGCCGAAGTGAACGAACGCATCGCCAACCAACGTGCGGAAGCCGTGAAGAATATGCTGGTGAACAAATACAGAATCGACGCCCGTCGTATTACAGCTAAGGGACAAGGCGTAGGCTACATGTTCGAGGAACCGGATTGGAACCGCGTCAGCATCTGTACGATTGTTGAAGATTAATCATCATTAGACTGATATAAAAAAGACCGCTTTTCGCAAGCGGTCTTTTTTTATACCCTTTGTCGTCCGAGAATCCTAAAACACTGTGATTCTGCAATCTACATATCACTCCATCAGGTCCCTCGTTTTAACATTTTTTCTCAGCCAAACGATTTTTCAATCTCATGAGATTGATTTTTCATTCTGCGCCAAACGATTTCCCGTTTGCCTCATATCGGCAAAACGCCTTCGGCAAAGGCATTTATCCTCCTGCAGAAACTGTCCCTTTTATCAAAATTATGGAAAACATCAACGGATAGCCCCTGCTTCAAGAGCCAACTCCCGGCAAGCCTTACGGTCTATTTTCCCGTTCCCGGCCACCGGTACGGCGGCCACACGCAAAATATGCCGGGGGACATGGTAGCGGGGCAGAAGCGCCTTCATCGCGTCAAACAGGCCGACATCATCCATCGGGAAATCACGGATAACCAACAACACCAAAGCCTCGCCCAACCGCCTGTCCGGTACGGAAGTCAAGGCAAAAGGCACGTCGATAAGCTCTTTCAGCCGCCGCTCTTCCTCCTCTATCTGAATTTTCACGCCCCCACTGTTTACCACATTGTCCGCACGCCCCACGATCGTGAACGTGCCGTCAGCATGCAGGTGAGCCACGTCGTTCGTCTCCAAATCGGAGGAGCACAATTCCGGTGCATGAATCACCAGCGTACCCCGAGCAGACAGCGACAAACTTACCCCCTCGAAAGGACGATAACCTACCGAAGCCTCCGGCCCGTTGAGCGGACGCAAGGCTACGTGCGACAACGTTTCGGTCATGCCGTAAGTGGAATACACCCGACAGGGCAAGTACTCTAAACGCCGTTCCAATGCCTCGTCCACCGCTCCGCCCCCCACGATGACGCAACGCACACGCGACAGACGCTCCCGCTCGTCCGCCTGCTCCAACGTGTGGTAAAGTTGCATCGGCACGACAGACAGGAAATCCACCCGCTCCTCCACGTCGGCCAACGGATGCCCCGACGGACGACGAACCCATAGATGCAGTCCGGCCACCAAAGCACGCACGACCATCATCTTAGCCCCGATATACTTCAAGTCCATGCACAGCAAAGCCGTGTCGCCCGGACGCAAGCCGAGGAACTCACACGTCCGAACGGCACTACGCATCATCCGCGCTTTTTCCACTCTCATCCGCTTGGGGACACCGGTGGAACCGGAAGTCTGCACTTCCACCGTAGACGCAGGCGAGAACCATTCCGCCAGAAAGGCATAAACGGCCCGCAAAGCCTCATCCTCCTCTTCAACGGACAACGCGGCCAGTTCGTGCAAGTCTGTCGCCGAGAAACGCCTCCCCTCCACGCCGACATGCTGCCATTCAATCTCCGTCTGCCACATACCACAAACAATCTTTCCGGATCTCCAACGGCATCGGCACGTTGTCGGTGAACAACATTCCCGTACCCAATCCCTGCGGCATCCGGGTGTGCCATGTGGCACACCATTGCGCAATGGCATTCAAACCAACGTTCGACTCCAATGCCGAGGTAATCCACCATCCGACGTTCCTCTTTTCCGCCTCTTCTATCCACTCCCGGCAACCGGAAAACCCGCCATGCAGCGAGGGTTTCAGCACGATGTACTGCGGATGGAGCGCGTCCAACAGCCTCCGCTTCGCTTCAAGGCTGCAATGTCCTATCAGCTCCTCGTCGAAAGCGATGGGCAAGGGCGAAACCGAAGTCAGTCCGGCCATTTCGTCCCATTGCCCGGCCCGTATGGGCTGCTCGATGGAATGCAAATCGAATTCGGCCAACCGTTTCAGTTTGTCCAAGGCTTCCGCAGGAGCAAAAGCCCCGTTGGCATCCACCCGGAGTTCCACCTCGCGAGCCGGAAAATGCCGACGGATGAAACGCAACAAGTCCAGTTCCTCCTCGAGACCGATGGCACCGATTTTCAACTTGACACAACGGAAGCCGGCTTCCAACTTTTCCCTGATTTGCCTGTACATGGCATCATGGTCGCCCATCCATATCAACCCGTTGATGCAGATACCCTCTTCACCGCGCGAAAAGGGCGTATCCCACAAGGCATACGTCCCTCGTTCGAGATGGCGCAAAGCCGTCTCCAACCCAAACAGCATGGAGGGGTATTCCCTCCACCGTTCCGTATCGACCTGCCCCGTACGAGCCACCTCCGCGCATATCCCGCGCAACACGCCTTCGTAATCCGGCAAATCGTCTACACTCAACTGCGGCAAGGGAGCGCATTCGCCCCATCCCTCACGTCCCGGACAGGCTTCGGATGCCATCCTGACGTACCACGACCGCCGCTCCGTGTACACTCCCCGCGACGTACCCGCCGGCTTTTTGAAATGGAAAAGCCGGGGGAAAATATCTATACTGTACGACGGAATCATAATTCGCCGACTTCTGCCACGGAAAGTCCCGTTAGTTCGGCTATATCTTCAGCCGACATGCCTTTCCCTTTCATGCGCAGCGCAATCTGCCGTTGCTTTTCCTTTTCGCCTTCGGCACGACCGGCGGCACGTCCCTCGGCAAGCCCTTTCTCAAGTCCCTTGGCAAGTCCTCCATCCCAAGCTTCCTTCATGCGCCTTTCTTCCCGTTCCTTGGCATAAGCCTCCACCGCCAAGTGGTCGCGGTAAATCTTGATGCTCTCGTCATACTTCATCCTGTCCTCCTTGGAAAGAGCCGCAATGTCCACAATCTTTTCCAATTTCTCAAACACTGATTTCCTTGCCTTGAACGGCAACCTCTGCAATGTATCCATATTCTTCAACACATATATCCATCGTTCAAAATCCGTCTCACACTCCTGTTCCTCCTTGGTAAAAGAGGGCAATTCCAAAAAGATAAAGCGCAACTTGTCAGAAAACGCCTCATGCGTCTCCCTGTCCAAAAGGACGATATCCGTACGCAACTTGTGTGAACCGGAATCCAAGCAAAAGTTCATGAAAAACACACCATACACGGCCTTGAGCCGGAACTGCCAATCCGCCCCGCGTTCGCCCTGACGCGCCACGGCACGCGACAAATAGTACAACGCCCTTTCGCGAAAATTCACTTGCGGGCGGTTTTGCATTTCCACGATGAACTGCTCGCCCGACTCATTCGTGCAATACACGTCGTAAATCACACCCCGATCTTGGGCAAAGGCAGGCAGCACTTCCTTGTCCAGAAAACGGATGTCCACAATATGCTTTTCCCCCTCCAACAGGCCGTTCAGGAAGTCTATCAGCAAATCCTTATTGATTTCCTGACCGAAAATACGTTTGAAACCCACGTCCGTAAACGGGTTGATGAACCTTGCCATATCCTGCTATTTTTACAGTCCCTCTTGCAAACTTACGAAAAAAAGCCGTCCATCCATGTCACCGTGCTGCAAAAAGACCTCATTTTAAGAGAAAATATGCAAAAATACAGCCGGGACAAAGGATTCCTTGCCCCGGCTGCCCAAAAGATTTTTTTAGAAAACTAATCTAAACCATGCCATGTGCCCGTCGCCATCATATTCCATGGACACCTTTCCCGTACCTGTCCAACCGTCTTCCGACTCTTCCATACGCATTTCCGCTTTCATTCAGGCACTAAAGGAATGACTCACTCCAATTTCTGGAAAGTAAACAGCAAACCGTCCACCCGTAATTCACCATTAACTAACGTACCGATGGTACCATCCGTGATATACACCTTATTGCCATCAAGCACATAAGTGTAAGTCCTCACATTTTCCGCCACGAAAGACACCGTCTTTCCTGAAATAGTTTCCGTATGAAACGCACCGGACTTATGGCCTATGTAGCAATTCGTCGTAAAACTTTCTACGGTATTAGCATTCAGGAAACGGTATGAAACGGCTCCTCCTGTAAAACCGTCTTCATCGGCATTGTCTTCTTCCACCGCTTCTCTCGCCATATCACGAAGGTCTGTCAACGGCAACCAATATCCTATGACGCCTCCGCCACCTGTTTCATCATCGTCCTTATCGCAAGAAGAAAAAAACACCAACCCCAATAACAGGCACAGTATGAATCCCGGCAACTGCCATAATTTGAAACTTTTCATATCCATCACATTTTATCTTTTAATTAATCATTTATCGGCCACCGGGCGTATGGCTCCCCCGAGACAACAGTCCATCCCGTCTGTCGGTCCAGGCTCACCACCAGTTTCTCCCAATCCATAAACCAATAGATTACCATAAGAATACTGCTCAAACGTGCCTGTCCAATAAACGCTAAGCCCATTGGTAAGGACTGTTGACCCTATCCGCCGCCCACACAAGGGGAAAAAGAGCTTGTTCCCGTTGGGAGCAACGAACAGCAGCCCTTCCACATTATTATACAGAACCGTTTTCACGAGACAATCTTCCACCAAGTCATCCATTTCTTTCCGCGTGGGCATGCGCAAGCGGCCTTGCGATTTCACGTAAGCAATGTCCAACTCCGTACCGCTTATCTCCTTCGGAGGATTCACCCCGGCATAATACTCATAACATCCGGGAGCAGGCACATAAAAGTCATAAGTATCAATAATCCCTTGGTACTTGACAGTGCCCGTAGGATCGCCCCATCCGCACAAAACGCCGGTCTGCTCCGGTGAAGACGCATCCCAATTACACGAGGCCCATTTCACCCGACCTCCCATATCTACCAGTTCGCCAGCCGTAGGCACATCGATACCATCGTCAGCAGGCTTCATCGTGAATGTTTTCGTATTGCCATATTCATAAGCCCCGTCTTTCTCAAAATATGCCCTGTAATAATAGGTCGTATTCGGTGTCAAACCTTCCAGAGTCGTTTTGAAATCTCCTGTCTCCGACATACCTACCTGTACTTTCACTACCCCTTCATTGCCAGCTTCCGGTGATTTCGATGTCCCGTAAACAAAACCATAAGCATATACCTCAGGCACTGTCCCGGTTATGGTGCACGTCCCGGAAACCTCCACTGTGGTGGAAGATAATCCCGAATAGGGTTGCGTCAGGATGGTCACGGAATACGCATCCTTATCACCGTTGCCGCTGCCCGTCCCGCCGTTATCATCGTCGCTACACGATACAAAAAACATCATGCTCAAAATCCACATCCAAACCGGACATTTAAAACATAACTTTTTCATTTTTTTTAATTTAATGTTGTTCTCGAATTCAGTTTACCATGCAAAGATAGGCAAATCGAGAAGATGAAACGGAAATGGATAGTTCCAAGAAGTTGACAGAAATATTGCCATTTGATTAACATCCCTATTCCGTTCCGGAACTAAAAGGAAGGGAAAAATTTACGTCACACTTCATTTCCTGTGAAAGGTCTCCGAAAAAGTCATGATGAAGAATACAAGAAATACGCCACAACAAAGAGATATCAATATTTTCTTTGCCGAATATTTTATATACGTTAGGCCGTGTGCAACACAACTGTCTTGCAAACCATGTCACCGTACGCCCTTGCTCATGAAGCGTGCAAGCTATAAGCTGTCCGATATGCAGCATACTCACTCCTCCAGTCCGGACTCCCGACAGACATATTAGATTAACGCCCCATAAAGGCAACTTCATATATACAGAAAAGGCGTAGGAATCTTACCTTTGCCCGTTCCGAGTTCCAAGGCCTTCGCATGCCCACCTGTCAAGAACGAGCAACGCAGAAAGCCCACGCCGATATGTATACGGCATGTCCTTTCCCCGAAAGGAAGGGACAGTACGTAAATATACATACCACGAGGACGTTACCGGTTGCCATCTGTTCTTTCGACAGGTCAAAAGGTGCGAAGTTCTGAAACCCGAAAGCCAGACGCTTGTAAACGTCTTCTCCATATATAATGCACATATCCTTGCCCACCCTTGGGCTTTCTGCGGAAATGTACAAGGCAAATATACGGAAACTCGCTCACATACGGATGGATTTCGCTGGAATAATGCAAACTGTTGGAAATAAAGGGAGATAAGCAGGTTTGCTCTATATTCGTCCACTGAGGGGTTTTGACCTGTTCGGAAGGAGTTAAGAGAATAAATTGCTACTTATCCGTTGCCGATTTGAAGTTGCAAAAGGTGCAGAAAAAGACCTTTTTCTCTCCTTGTTTATTATCCCTGTCATCATCGTAAAGAACGCTGTTCCACTCATATTTTGCCTTTGCAAAGGTAACATTTTTTTCGTCAACGGGAAAAATATACGTTCTGCAAGTGCTGTATGGGGCTTCTTTCCATATTCCGCCATATTCGTCATGCTGTTCATTTGCCCGATATCCGGTAATTTTGTAAACGAATTAAAGGGTTATGAATCAAGTGAATGTAAAGGTGTCGTTCTACCTCAAAAAGAGCGAGGCGGATGCCGACGGGATGTGTCCCGTAATGGCAAGGTTGAATGTCGGCAAGTATTCCGAGGCGGCTTTCAGCGTGAAGCTCCGTGTGCCGCAGTCGATGTGGAACTCGGGACGTGCTTCGGGCAAAAGCGTGAAGGCGAAGGAAATCAACAACCGCCTGGACGAGATACGCGCAATGGCGTTGAGTGTCTATGCGGAACTGTCGGCTGTCCGGGACGGTGTGACAGCCGGGGATGTCAAAAGTCTGCTGCTGGGCATGGCGGGAGAACAGGCGACACTGCTGGGCTATTTCCGCACGTTTATCGAAAACTTTGCAAAACGGGTGGGCGTAAACCGGACCGAAGGCAGTTTGAGAAGCTATCGCAACGCTTACAAACATGTGGAGAGGTTCCTGCTGGAAAAGTACAACTTGTCGGACATCCCGTTTTCGGCATTGAACCGTTCTTTCATAGACGATTATGACTTGCATCTGCGGACGGATTGCCACCTCGCGCCGGGGACAATCATCAACCTGACCGTGCAACTGAAAATCATCGTCGGTGAGGCCATCGCGGACGGTATCATCACCGTTTACCCGTTTGCCGGCTATGAACCCGTGCGTCCGAAACAGAAAAAGAGGTATCTCACAGCCGAGGAGCTGCAACGGATCATGACCACGCCCCTCCATAAGCCCCATCTCTATCTCACACGGGATATGTTCCTTTTTTCCTGCTATACCGGCATCCCGTACAATGACATGAAAAATCTCTCGAAAGAACATCTGTTACTTGCAGATGACGGTACATGGTGGATCAGAAGTTCTCGCAAGAAGACCGGGATTGAGTTTGAAATTCCCCTGCTGGATTTGCCATTGCGCATCATAGAGAAATACAGGGACACGGCACCGGACGGCAGGCTGTTTCCGATGTATTGCAACAGCATGATGAATCTCTATCTGAAAGACATCGCCCGACTTTGCCAAATAGACTGTCCGCTGGTATTCCATGCCGGGAGGCACACTTACGCGACGGAAATCACGCTCGGGCATGGAGTACCTCTTGAAACGGTCAGCAAGATGATGGGACACAGCCAGATTGAGACGACCCGGATTTACGCCAAAGTTACTGACGACAAGATAAATGCCGACACACGGATACTGGACGAGAAAATCGCTGAACGCTTCTCCGTAGTCATTTAATAAATAATTTAAAATCAACGATATGAAAAAGAAAACAGAAAATACAGAAAGCAACATCAGGCATCGCAGCACGTTCGCGATACTGTTTTATATCAACCGCACCAAAATACGTAAGGACGGGACTTGCCAGTTGTTATGCAAAGTGAGTATCGATGCCGAATGTGAGCAAATAGGCACGAAAGTGTCCGTCAATCCTTCCATCTGGAATCCGGAAAAGGGATGCGCCGGCGGACGCAGCGAGAATGCCGTTATCGTCAATCGTGCCATAAAGGAATTGACAAAAGAAATCACCGGGCATTACGACAAATCAATCTTTATGCCCGGGGATATTTTATCATGCTGACACGCGAACTGGGTAAGGTGTACGGTTTCGATTTGACCTTCCACCTTGCCCGGCATAATTTCGGGACCCATGTCACGCTATCGCTCGGCGTTCCGATAGAAACGGTCAGCCGTATGATGGGACACATGTCGATTTCCACCACACAGCTTTACGCGCAGGTGACGGACAAGAAGGTAGATGAGGATATGAAAGTTTTGAAGGCAAACGGGTTCAACGCAACAGCCAAACTTTGTGAAGAAGACTTCACTGTCGGAAAGAACAGGAAAAGGATAGCACGCACTACATGAAAATAAGAAAACGGAGAAACGCATATTCCATCGACAAGCCGTTTCTCCGCTTTATCACATTTTATTATACCCACCTCATATCTTCCCTGCACCGTTTATAGGCATCTTCCAATATTTTTTGGATATCAGACTCCTTGTAGAGAGCCTTGCCTTGTACAAGGTAATAAGGGATCACGCCGAGAGTGCGGTATTCCTGCAATGTCCGCCTGCTGACCCTCAGTATTTTGGAGAGCTCCTCATCCGTGAGGAAGCGTTCGCCATGAAATACGGATTTTGGAGCATCCTCCATTGCTGCGATTAACCGTTCCATATTTTCAAGTCCCTGAAACAGGACATCCACACGCGGGTCTTTCCGCTCTAAGAAATGATAGCTCATGATTTTCTTTTTAAGGGGTGATAATTCGATTCCAACATTTTTTTCACGTCGTCCGGCTTGAAGAAAATCTTGTGCTTGATACGCGAGAACGGCAGGATTCCCTTGTCACGGTACACCTGAAGAGTCTTTTTCGATATGCGCAATATCCCGCATACCTCCTGGTTGTCGATCCAGTTTTTCAAACCGGAGTCTTCCATCGGCCGGCATACTCCTGCCATCTTTTCCTCCAACTTACAGAAACGTGCCCGCAGTTCGTCAAACGTCTGTTTGTCTATACATACTATTTCCATAATCAATCGTTTTTGAGTTGCACATCCATCCGCTTTTTCAGTTTTGCAGGCAACACTTTCCCCTTCTGATTGAGGAAGGCTTCCACCTCGGAGGCCTTGTAATAGGTTCTCCCGTCAATCATATAATAGGTTACGTATCTTTTCTGGCGATAACGCGCCAGCGTGCGTTTGGTGACGCCGAGCAGCTGGCAAAGGTCGTAGTTGTCCAAAAGCGTGTCGCCTTCCAGACACTCCTTCAGCTTGTTCATCCGTTCCAGTGTACGGTCTATCCTGTCGAACCTCTCCATAATCTGATGAAGCATCACCTGGAAAGTTTCACGGTCTATCTGTATCATATTATAATCTGTTTTTTAGTGTAAATAATTGATTGGTTACACCTTGTCGCGCAACAGGTTATATAATGATATAGGCCAACGGCGTACCAATGTCACCGGATTTCACGGAACGGCATAGGTATTCCATTGAGATACAACGGAATAAAAAACGTCAAGGTAAAATCGGAGTTAAATAAAATCTTGCAAGATGCAAGGCTTTTTCGCAAAATGCGAGTTACTTCTTGCGAGGTTTGCGATAGATTAAACGACAGATGCCGTTGGAAAAAGAGGCTGTTTTATGCAACTGCCATTGCCGGGCAGGGTAAATGTCCAGTATGGAAATTCCTTGACCGATGGAATACGGCAGCAGGTAAACAATCAGTTCATCGACAAGATTATAATGAAAGAGTCCCCGGAGCAGTTCCAATGATTCAAGGTCACGGATTTCGGCAAGGTAGGTGAAGGAATCGTCCCTGCGGTCTTTCTCACAAAGCAGGTCCAGAATGGAATGGGGCAATATAAAGGCGGAACAGCGTTCCCGCCAACGGGGAAAACCGTTTTTATGGTTTATCACCCATTGCATTGACACATTGTCGTTGTCCGGCAGAAAGCCGTCCAGTGTCATCGCCGTTACTGCCTGTATTCTCGCCATGCCCGCTGTCTAAAAAGAAAAAGCGTGGTTGCCACGCACTCAGACAGAGGCTCTGGTAAGCCTAAAGGAGAACACGTAACACCACGCTATGCCGGAGCATAGCATAAGCATTACGCAATCATTCTCCTTTAACGTCGATTTACCAGATTTCTGTCCGAGAAGCTTGCGCTCTTATGTTATAATAGTCGGCAACTGCCTCATGGGCAATATACCGTCTCTTTCGTTATTTGGTTGCAAATGTACACATATTCAGTGACATTTCCACAAATTGCAATTGCCAAATTCATTTCAGTCCGTATTTCTTTATTTTCCTGTACAATGTTGCCGGGTTGATATTCAGCAACGCGGCGGCCTGTTCCCTGCGTCCGTTACAGGCTTTGAGAGCCCTTATAATGCTCTCTTTCTCCAAGGCTTCATCTTTCAGGGGCAGAACCGGAGATGCCGTCGGGACATCTTCATCCGGATGAATTCCGATATTCACCCCGTCCACGTCAAGCATCGGTGTCTCCGCGACAAGTACGGCACGTTTGATTCTATTTTGTAATTCGCGCACGTTGCCCGGCCATGAATAGGAGAGCAGTTCCCGTTTGGCATCATTCGTGAATCCCCGCGTTTCCCGTTTCAACTCCTTTGAGAAACGCTCACGGAAGAACTCCGCCAAAGGCAGGATGTCTTCCGGACATTCCGCCAATGAAGGCTGCCTGATTTCAAACTCATTCAAACGGTGGTACAGGTCTTCCCTGAACCGACCTTCCTTGATGGCCTTTGGCAGATCCTCATTCGTGGCGGTAATCACCCTCACGTCCGCGGTCCGTTCCCTGCCGCTCCCTATCGGGGTGTAGGTGTTTTCTTGTAACACCCGAAGCAACAGGGATTGGAGCTCATACGACATGGTACCTATCTCATCCAGAAATAGTGTTCCGCCTTTCGCCATGTCGAAATAGCCGTTCTTGGCAGTGTCGGCACCGGTGAACGCCCCTTTCTCGTGACCGAAAAACAGCGAGGCAGCCAGTCCACGCGGCAATGCCCCGCAGTTGACCGCGATGAAAGGGGTATTCCAGCGGTCGCTGTTGCAGTGGATGGTCTGCGCCACCGATTCCTTTCCGGTCCCGTTGGCACCGAGTATCATCACGGACATGTCGGACGGAGCGACCAGCCTGGCGAATTTCTCCACTTGCAGTATTCCGGGGCTTGTGCGGTGGAACAGCGCTTTCTCTTTCTTCCGTACCGTGGCTATCGGCCGGAACACTTCCTCCGCCAGTTCCAGCAGGTGTTCCCTGTGTACAGGCTTGGGCAGGTAATCCATGGCTCCCAGTTTGATGGTATATACCACATCCGGCACGGATACGTATTCGGTGGTGATAATAAACGGGATGTCCTTTCTCTCTTTATGCAACCATTTCAGAAGGGAGATTCCGTCCCCTTCCGGCAAACGCACATCCGACAATATCAGGTCGAATTGCGTCTTGCGTATCAATGCGCGGGCTATCGGCTCGCTCATGGCTGTCATTACGTCATAGCCGGCCTGGGAGAACCAGTCCTTTTGCATTTGCGACAGGCTCATGTTGTCTTCAACTATCAGTATCTTCCGTTTCATTCATTTGCCTTTTTATTTCTTCCTCCGCTTCCGCGATAAGCGTGGAGGTATAATTTATAATCTGCCGGGTCTGTTCTTTGAACGCACCGTCGTCTTGCGTGCCGTCCTTCAATAAGGTGCGGTATGCCATTAGCCTATCGCCTGTATGCAATAAATCCCACGACGATTGCATACGGTGCGCCGCTTCACGCATTTTTATCCGGTCATTGTTTTTCATTGCACTTTCGAGTTCCTCCCGGTCTTTTTCCGATTGGGCAACGAAAGAACAAAGCAGCGTCATGCCATCGCTGACTTCTGACAGCATGGTGCTGAAATCAATTCCCGGCTTTTCATCCGCTTGTTGCTTTTTTATGGCGGAAATAAGGCTGAGCAGTTCCGAGGATGAGAATGGCTTATAGATACAATCGGTGAAGCCTGTATTCAGGAAGGCCTCCTTGTCCCTGTCTCCACGTGCTGTCATGGCGATAACGGGTATCGTGTGGGAGTTGCCTATATTCGAGTTGCGCAACAGGGCCAGCAAATCAAATCCGTTTGTACCCGGCATTTGTATGTCCGACAACAACAGGTCATAGTCTTGGTTACGCATCGCCTTTACCACTTCCTTAGCGGTAGCGCAGGTTTTACAATTGACCCCGTTACGTTCCAGCATTTCTTTTACTATATTCAAAAGCATCGGATCATCGTCAATGACCAAAATGTTTTGAGGAAGATTATCGGAGTGTGGGGATATAATGTTTTCATCTTCTATCAACTTATCCGTCGTAGGCAAGGGCAAGGTTACACAGAAAGTACTGCCACTACCGACTTTGCTTGAAACTGTTATTGTTCCGCCAAGCAAGTCAACGAGTCCTTTCGTTATCGGCAGCCCCAATCCAAAACCGTCGGTATTCGTTTCGGACGCAAGCCGTTCAAACGGACGAAATATACGAGATAACATGATTTCATTCATGCCTATTCCGGTATCCTTTACCTCCAAGTATAAGTGTCCATCACTATAACGGGCATTGAAGCTGATTGTGCCGGATTCTGTAAACTTGACGGCATTAGTCAACAGGTTGTCTACGATCTGTGCGATGCGGTCCATATCACCGAGAAGTTTTACACCGGTATTATCGAATTGATGATCAAACAGGATGCCTTTGTTGTTTACTATATGGGAGAAACCGGAAACGGTACGCCCCAACAAGTCATCCAGGTTGAAAGGGACATCGTTCCGTGTTTCCTTGGCCTCGTTCAGGCGATATACATCCAACAGGTTGTTAAGCAGGTGAGTAATATGTCGGCATACTATTTTTATATTGTTCAGATGGTTGTCCCTGCGTTTCTTATCGCGGGTATCCATTGCCAGCTCGGCGCTGCCACCTATGACGTTCAACGGGGCACGAATATCATGTGATATGGTCAGGATAATATTTTTACGCATTTCCAGCAATGAGATATTCTGCTTTATTGTATCTTCCAACCGCTTACGGTTTTTCTCCTTTTCCCGGATATCACGTTGGATAATCAAATAAGATATTATTAGAAGGATGATGGCACTTACAATCAACCCGGTCACGATTACTACCGAGCGTTCGTATGATTCCTTAACATGCGACTCCTTGCTCAGAAACGCCTTCTGTGACTGCTCGTCCAAATATTGAATCAAAGCATATAGTTTACGGTTTAACTCCCTGTTTTGAATGCGCAGGCTGTCCGTATAATTATTTATCTGCTGCTGGCGCGAGATCAGCTGTTCATTCAAGGAATGAAGCGGGTTGGAAGGAAGTGGAACCTGTATGGTTTCCTTGGCTCCAAAGAATCCTGCAATGCCTTTCTTCTTACGGGTGACAGAGCGGACTCCTTTTGCCTGCTCAACAATGGCAGGCTCTTGTTCCTGCAACAGACTGTCCTGCCGTTGGAATGCCTGCATGGTATTGAACAGATGTTTTTCTTTATTTTCCAATAAAAGACGGAGCGTGTCAATAGGTTCGGACGGAGTAAATTCTTTATAGTTTCCCTGTAGAGACAATAAAAGGCTATCAACTTTCTGCCGTCGCAACCGATACCTTTTGTAATCTTCCTCGTCCCATGTAATGGCAGATTCTCCCAAAGTGGCAAGGACTGTAATATGCCGGTGGGCCGCGTTTATGGTTTGATTTGCCTCACGAATCTCAATCATATCCTCTTCAATCTTATCAACTCTGTTTCGCTCATGGAACATGATAGCAGCCATACTTCCAATGACTGCTATCAATATAATGTAGCCTAAAAGTATTCTATGTTGAAGTAGTAATTTTATTTTAATGATTGCATTATTCTTATCTGTATTTATTTCACAATTAAAACTAACTCTATGCACGATTCGCATGTGAGTTTCTTATAATCATTTTGTATTAAAGAGAAGAACTTAAATAAATAATAAATACAACCCGTTGGCGGAATTGAATTAGCGTATATTTAACTCTGCCAATGGGTGTGCCATTTTTATAGTTAATATATTGCAAGATTGTAAGTACGCTAACCTTCCCGATAATCCGAGTAAACAATCTGTCAGTGCCTTTTGCGTAATTTCTCGTAATCATGAATTAGTCACAAAGTTGTGAAAATAGTGTCTCTATCCCTTTCCTGGCTTTTATGAAAGTCGGAAATGTCGCTTTCCGGTCTTTCTGGTTGGCTCTGTATGGCACTTCCAGCCTGATATGGGCTGTCTCAAACAAATCCAATTATACCTGTGTGCTTATATATCCTCTGCCACCAATTAATGTGCAATTACTGTAGTCAATCTTTACATCCTTTAGGTAATGAATATCATGTACGCTTACCTTGGTAAGGTCAAAGGAGTGGATGACTCCACTTAACCCACAGACTACATGCAGGTTATATCCGTAATAATACATTCCTTGCGATGCGCAGTAACCGATTGACGGTGCTTTTCAAAATCCTTCTTTCCCATGCTGCAACGTTTGGAACGAGACGGACGGCATACTTCTATAGGCTTTGAATCAATGCAGAAACAGCCTTCACCTCCATCTATCTCATCAGCCATTCTATCACGCAGTTTATTACACAAGGATGAAGTGATTTTACGTCGGTCATTGTATTGCCTGCGGGATATAAGATTGGGTATTCTATTTCTACACTCCTGCAATTTTGCAAACAGTAATGACTCACTATCAATACCGATAGCTTCTGAGGCCATATTCAATGCTACAACTTCAAGGTCTGAGAATCCGGAAACAACTCCTCTTCTTGGTACATTTCCTGATTCATTGACTAAATTACCGGATACTGGCTTATATATGTCAAGAAATTTTGCGAATATTGTATATAGGCTGTACATACGATGATTGTAAATCAATAGTTTGGTCACTTCTAATTTGCTAAATATTAATAATACGTACAACTTTCTATACATTTTTTTACGTTTTAATTCTGTCAACGGGTTAGAAAAAATAGCATATTTTGGAGTAGCTGGTATGGGTTGGCAGTGTAGTGGTAACATTTATTTTCGCATAGTAAATTCATATATAATAAATACACAACCACACCTACGCATACTCCTCAATTAGCAATAGGTGTGGTTGAATTTCTGAAAGGATAAGTAATGTTTATCTACTTACGATTTCCACCACGTAAGGCTCATTACGTCCTTCCATCTGAATATTTATCTTCATTTTTCCTGCTTTGCGAGTTGATTGTACCACAATCAACGCTTTACCAAAATATGTGTCTAGTTCTTTAGTCCAGAATCTATCGTGTTTCAATCGACGCACATCACCATTATCAAGAGCGAGAAATTTCCCTTCTCCATCTACAGTAACAGTCAATTTACGGTCATCAGTTTGTACAAGGTTGCCATCTTCATCTTCAAGGTGAATAGCAATATGACAAATATCTTCTCCATCAGCCCTTAGAATGGTACGGTCGGGAATGATAACGGCTTTTGACGTCGCTTTTGTTGTTACAATAGAATAAGAAGCAACTTCTTTATCTCCATTATAACCCTTTGCTTCCAATTTGCCGGGATTGTATGGCAAATACCAAATAATGGTATTGTTGGTAAAGTCAGCGGTCTTTTGCCTACCCATCGATTTATCATTGTAAAAAAGTTCTACACTCTCACAGTTAGTTGTTGTTCGTAGTTCCATAATCTGCCCGATATAACTATCGGGAAAATTCCAATGCGAAGCCATTCTTAGCCATTGCCATAGGTCACGTCCCGGGTCTAAGTCTAACGATGCATCAATAACGGATAATCCTACTACCGGTTTGTCATTCCACATTGCACGATGATAAATAGCACGGGGTTTTTCGTTCATACATACATCGAACAGCCCATTAGGCCAACCTTTGCTGGGCCATACAGCTTCGCCAAGATAATCAACGCCAGACCAGATAAAGCCTCCGGCAATAAAATCATTTTCCGCTACAATATTCCAGGGGTTATAAGGAGTATAACTGCGGAAGTTCCCTTCTTCACCACTAAAATAGGGTAATTCTTCGGATACAAGACAAATGCGTTCCGAATATTCTTTCTTTTCTGAAAGCATACGAGCCTCAAGATAATTGTAACCAATCACTTCAGCTACTCCTGCAAATTCTGTTTTATGTTTATTTTGAACTGCCATTGTTGCAGGACGGGTAGGTTCTAATTTTTGTACAAATTCCTGCATCATTTTAGCACGAGGAACTGTGACTGACAAATCATCCCAGCAAGCTTCCGCCACTTCATTTCCATAACTCCACAGGATAATAGACGGGTGATTTCGATCCCGGATAATCATATTACCAAGATCTTTCTTCCACCATTCATCATAATGTTTCTCATAATAACCTGATCTCCATTTATCGAATGCTTCGTCAATTACAACAAACCCCATACGATCGCACATATCCAGAAATTCTGGTGTCGGCTGATTATGAGCACAGCGTATGGCATTACAACCATATTCTTTTAGGATTTTCAACCGCCGTTCATCTACCTTATCGGGGACAGCGACCCCCATACTACCGGCATCCTGATGTAAACACAGACCTTTTAATTTTATATGTTTACCATTTAGAAAAAAACCTTTGTCTTTATCGAACTTAATTGTACGGACACCAAAAGGTGTGGCATAAACATCGACTACTTTATTCCCGACTTTTACTGTTGTTTCCATCGTGTATAGAACAGGCGTCTCAATTGACCAAAGTTCAGGTTTCGAGAGAGAGAATGATTGCTCTATGTTTGTTGAATCGTTTCTGTTCAGTATAATTTTTCCCACCTTACTTTTTGCTATTTCCTTGCCTGATGTGTTCAAAACACGATGAGAAACACTCACATTTTGTTCTTTTACATCATCATTTTTTAAGGTAGTTACAATCTTTACATCAGCTTTTTCAATTGAAACGGAAGGAGTGGTAATATATGTTCCATAGGTGGACACATGTATCGGATTGACTACTTGTAACCACACATGGCGGTAGATACCCGAGCCGGTGTACCAACGGGCACTTTTTCCGGTACGGTCTACACGCACAGCAATAACGTTTTCTTCATTAAATTTCAGATATGGTGTTAAATCGTACTCAATGCTACTATATCCGTAAGGATGAAATCCAAGGTGATGTCCGTTTATATAAACATCGCTTTGATGCATAATACCATCAAATAGAATTGATACCTTTTTATCTTGATAAGATGTAGGAACTGTGAAACTCTTCCTATACCATCCTATACCTCCGGGGATGAAGGCAGATGCTCCACCTACTGATTTGTCGAACTTTAATTTTATACTCCAATCGTGAGGAACTTGTATATTTTCCCAATGAGTATCAATAAAGCTCTTTTGTGCATATTCTTTCTTGTCGTCCAGAATGAACTTCCAGTCGAAGTCGAATTTTTCTTTTAATCGGACTTTATCTTGCGCTGTTACATGATTCATACAAAGGAGCATTACCCCTAATATAATATATTTCATACTTAGCTTATTTATGGATGTTCCAATAATACAAATCAATAGACCTGCATCTCATCAATGTGACAATCGCTCAAGTAATAAGCTGCACGATTAATGCGCGTCACGTTACTATCCGATTCCACTCTGACCTCATTGTTTGTTCCACTTTTCAGGTTTACTTTCAATGTGGCATATTGGTAATTATTATACGAACCTGTGGGTTTCAATCGCACTATGGATTGCTCTCCATTTACTCTAATAATAAGCTTCGGCTCTTTATCACCACCATACGAATACCGGATACGAATGGTTCTCTCTCCGCCGGATTGACCATCAACATGATTGAATTGGACATATGCTCCTCTTACTGAAGGAAACTTGACGTAACCGTTACCTGCAAAACCTATTCCTTCATCTTCAGATAATACTTTCCCGGCAACACATGCATCAGCAAATTCGGCTTGATAAGTTTTAGCATCAATTTTTCCGGTATTATCACACACAAGACGAATGGTCGTTCCTTTTCCAATTTCTAAAACAATTGGTTGCCTATTTTCGGATGTGTTGAAATCCATTTTCCCCTCGACGTCCCATTGGTTTTCATCGTTGAACCGACCATAGGTAGCCTCAGTAATTTTAATTCCGGCCGGAATGGTGAATGCACCACCTTTGGTACTCATCAACAGAATTTCATTTTTACTACGGATGATACTAATACCTTGTGAAGTTGGATATGAAGGTGTAAATCCTATCCCTTCATTGCTTACTGATAAATCTGAATCGGTACCCTTCCAGTTGTGAACAAACAGTCCGTACCCGTTAGCATTGAGAGCAATGTCGGTTGGAGCACTTCTTAATATTTTATTTACTAAACGCACATCTTCTATATGAGCAGCATTTACTTTCACACCATTACCTTCTCGAATATATAGCCCCGAAGCATCGTAATAATTGAATGCATTGTTACCAGAAAGTGCCGCTAGGTGCATTTGTGCGGAATACGGACGTTCCGAGTTTGTTTCCATAATCATACGGTAGTTTTTACCATCATAGGGAACATTGCTTCGCATGCTGGTGATGAATGATTCGGACGACGGGAAATGATGACTATATGTGTCAATCCCTACAAAATCGATGTTTGTGCCTTCGGGTGTATTACGTAATCTTTCGTTTTCGAATACACGAGGATATATTTCCCAGAATACGCAGTTGGTACGTGTCCACACCACATAATCAGAGTTTTTAACTGCACTGGCAACATGACTCAAGTATGAATTAACCGTTTCATTACTATAAGGTTTGTGCATTCCTGTTACTTCATTCCCGATCTGTACCCCAATTAACGGATGTTTGGTACCGTTGTTTTTATCCCATTCGGCAATATGCGCCATAACCGCTCCCAGCACATATGTCTCCCTATCTCGCAGTCGATTATCTTCCAAATCCATGGAATAAGGTGTTTCACGAATAGTAAATTCACTTGCCGTTTCACTGAAACCTTCTACTTTTCGGTCAGACCAGTTAGGAGCACCATAGGAGGGTGCATAGAGTACATAGTCAGGAGTGCGTAGATGCACCGGTTCTGTTTTCGAACGACTCAACCACTGTACATGGCCTCCACTGTTTGTCCCAAACCAAAGCATTTCCATTTTCATATTATATTTATTCATCAGAGAGAGGTATTCGTCCAGAATGGTCCAATCGAATCGGTCTTTCTCCGGCTCAACTTCATACCAGTGTACCGGAATGGATACTGTGTTGAATCCGTCAGAAGCTAAAGCAGCAATCATTTCTTCACGTGCCTTTGCTGGCCATTTTTCGGAATGACGCATTAAATCCATTCTTACTTGTACATTTGTCATGTAGAAAGGTTTTCCATCTACACGAAGTACATATTTCTGAGAACCGTCCAGACTGGTATCTACATAAGAGATGACATGTTGGTTTTTTAACTGTTTCTTTTTACCTTTTTGAGCAAAAACCGATGGTCCTGCCATAACCATAATCAACATGACGAATAGCATGCGTTGGCTCCAAATGTTTTTCCTTTCTTTACTTTTCATTTTATATCAAATATATATGTTTCTGATATTACGAATTCAGTATATTCTTAAGTATAGCCACAAAATTGAGTTTCTGTGCAAAAGTAGTTGGATTGTACTATACCGACAGCCACATATTAAGCATTTAGGGGGAATAAATTCGTCGGGGTGTAGAATTTCCGTATATTTTTACCCTTTGCATAATATGAATCGCTATATGATGAATCTGTTACCTCTGATTTGCTATACACCTCATATATTTGCATGCATATAAAGTCTAATGGTAACAAATGGAATTACTATAAATTAAATTTAAAATTATCATGAAAAAAAAGTTATTGGTATATCACTTATACCTTGTAATCCTTTCTTGTATCTTATTTTCTTCTTGTAATACGCAAGAGGTTACCTTTAAGTCGGTGCAAGTGCAAGCTCCTTTTCCAATGGAGCCTATTAAGGAATGCATATTTCCTGAAAGAGACTTTTCGATTGTAGACTATGGTGCTGTCGAAGGAGGAAAACAAAAAAACACCGAAGCTATTGCTAAAGCAATTGATGCATGCAATAAAGCTGGAGGCGGGCGTGTTGTAATTCCGGCAGGGGAATGGCTTACGGGATCTATCCATTTCAAAAGTAATGTAAACCTTCATTTAGCGGAAAATGCAATTGTTCGTTTCACTGATGATCCGGCAGACTACTTACCCGCAGTGATGACGTCATGGGAAGGTATGGAATGTTATAACTATTCACCTCTCCTTTATGCATTTGAGTGTGAAAACATTGCTATAACCGGAAAAGGGTTATTAAAACCACACATGGGATTGTGGAAAGTATGGTTCAAACGCCCTCCGGCACATATGGAAGCATTGAAAGAACTCTATACAATGGCATCGACGGATGTGCCTGTTGAGCAACGTCAGATGGCTAAAGGTGAAAATAATCTTCGTCCACATCTCATTCAATTCAATCGTTGCAAAAATGTTTTACTTGACGGTTTCCATATCGAAGAAAGTCCATTTTGGACAATCCACATGTATCTGGTAGACGGTGGTATCGCTCGTAATCTGAATGTTAAAGCGATGGGGCACAATAATGATGGTATTGATTTGGAGATGACACGCAACTTCCTTATTGAAGACTGTGTATTTGAACAGGGGGACGATGCTGTTGTTATTAAATCGGGACGTAATCAAGATGCATGGAGATTGAACACACCAACGGAAAATATTGTAGTACGTAATTGTTTGGTTTTAGCCGGACAAACTTTATTGGGAGTCGGTAGTGAAATTTCGGGCGGCGTTCGTAATATTTACATGCACGATTGTGAGGCTCCTAACAATGTACACCGATTATTCTTCATTAAAACGAACCATCGTCGTGGTGCATTTGTCGAAAATGTATATATGGAGAAAATAAAAACCGGAGCTACATTACGTGTCATGGAAATAGACATGAACGTATTATACCAATGGAGGACATTGGTTCCTACCTATGAAGAACGTATCACACGTATTGAAAATATTCATATGATTGATATCGATTGTAAGTCGGCTAAGATGATTTACGATTTAAAAGGTGATCATAAATTACCGGTAAAAGATATAGAATTAAGGAATATCCATGTCGGTGTATTGGTAGATAGTCTGAAGCATGTAGAGAATGTGGAAAATATCGTAGCAGAAAATATTACTTTCGATGAACAGAATGCCGATGCGCTTAAAGAACTTGACAGATTTTTGAAGAATAAATAAATTAAACACGTTATAAATCAAATAGGAGGAGCGGTAAGCGTTCCTCCTATTTTTGTTCTCAGAGAGTTAGTACTTATTTGAATTGGAAATAATTCTTTGTGTTGTAATAACTAATATTTTCAATCACTTGAGCGATAAAAGGCAGTTCACTTGCCGGAAGCTCACCATTTTCTATATCATTGCCCAGAAGATTACAGAGTGTACGTCGGAAATATTCATGACGCGGATAAGAAAGGAAACCCCGAAAATCGATCAACATTCCGACAAAACGACTCAAAAGACCAAGTAATGATAGAGCATTCATTTGTTTTCCCATCCCATTTTTCTGATCGAGAAACCACCAGCCGGAACTGAATTGAATCTTACCAGGGGTTATTCCATCCTAAAAATTTCCAAGCATAGTAGCAATCACATCGTTGGCATACGGATTCAGATTATAGAGAATTGTTTTTGTTAGTTTGCATTGTTATTGAGATGATCAAGGAAGCGAGACAGCAACTTTGCGGTATTGAATTCGCCAATAGAATCAAAGCCTGTATCCAGGCCAAGTTTCTTAAACATGCGGGTGTTATTGTTACGTATTGCCCCATAATGAGATGTTGTACACAGCCTTTTTCCCGATCCATTTCCCTGAAAATAGTCAACATTGCTGATTTGAATTTAAGGATTTCTTCTTCCATACACCTTATTGGAAATAGACTGAATTTCATCATCAGTATAGTCCTCAGCATAGAACTCTTCAATACCGTGATCAGAAAGCCGACAACCATTGTCGGCAAAAATCATATCGACAGCGAAGGCTACTATCATCGAAAGGACTGACATATATATCACTTACCTCCGATAAAGTTTCTACATAGGAACGAAAAGTTGCAGGGACTTCTACTGACATTGCTTTATCCGGACGCCAAATCGGAAACATTTTGATATCGAAACCTGATTCGCGGGTTTGCTTATGATACTCCAATGAGTCGATAGGGTCATCGGTAGTACATACAACTTCCACATTATACCGTCTCATCATGCCACGGGATGGTCAGGCTGGGCAAGTTTTTCGTTACATTCATCGTATATTTCACGAGCGGTTTTGAAATTTAGTATTTTGTTGATACCAAATGCTGTTTTAAGTTCCAGGTATGTCCAATGGTAGGGAGGATTTCGCATGGTGTAGGGAACAGTCTCCACCCATTTTTCAAATTTCTCCCAATCAGTAGTATCTTCACCAGTGCAGAATTTTTCATTGATACCATTAGTACGCACCGCTCTCCATTTATAATGGTCGCCTCCCAGCCAGATTTCAGTAATTGAACGAAATTTATAATCATCTGCAACCATTTGAGATATGAGATGGCAATGATAATCAATAATTGGCATTTTTGCTGCATGATTGTGATGCAATTCCTGCGCTACAGTAGTATTAAGCAGGAAATTTTCATCCATAAAAGTCTCCATATTATGTCTTATTTATATTGTTACTTATTAGAAATAAAAATGTTACCTATAGTGTTACTCCGGTTTTGAAGATGGCTATTTCTCTGTAATTATTTAGTTCGTTATTAACCAATTTTCCGCTTACAACATCAATCAAAAATGAGATAAATTCTTTGCTAAGAGAATGCATTGTTTTACTTTCGAGTAGCACTCCGGCATTAAAATCAATCCAATTAGGTTTACGACTAAACAAATCGCTATTCGTGGAGATTTTGACTGTCGGGACGAAAGTACCGAATGGTGTTCCCCGCCCGGTTGTAAAAAGCACGATATGGCAACCTGCAGCAGCAAGTGCAGTACTGGCTACAAGATCGTTTCCCGGAGCACTTAGGAGATTCAACCCTTTAGTAACCAAACGTTCACCATATTCTAATACATTCCGTACCGTTGAAGTTCCTGCTTTTTGTGTACAGCCCAGAGATTTCTCTTCCAGAGTGGAAATTCCACCAGCCTTATTGCCGGGAGAAGGATTCTCGTAAATAGCCTGTTTGTTTTCGATAAAATACGATTTGAAATTATTAATAAGGTGCACTGTTCTTTCAAAAACGGCTTCGGACTCGCAACGGTTCATCAAAATAGTTTCTGCTCCGAACATCTCCGGCACTTCGGTAAGTACGGCTGTCCCTCCTTGAGCTACTAAATAGTCGGAAAAGACACCCAATAATGGATTAGCGGTTATTCCTGAGAAACCATCAGAACCGCCGCATTTTAATCCGATTTTTAATTCACTCATAGGTATTTCAATTCGTTGGTCTGTTGAAGCAATGCAATAGAGTTCCCGTAAGATCTGCATTCCTGTTTCAATTTCGTCATCAACATATTGGGTTTCCATAAAGCGAATACGTTGGGCATCATAGTCACCAAGCATTTCTCGAAATTCACTGATTTGATTATTTTCACAACCAAGACCGACAATTAATACCGCTCCGACGTTCGGATGCAATACCATATCACGGAGTATTTTGCGAGTATTCTCATGGTCTCTGCCTAATTGAGAGCAACCGTAATTATGCGGAAATGAAACAATCGCGTCCACACCTTTGCCTCGTGTCTCTTTTTGAAGTTCGGATGCCAATTGTCCCACAATCCCGTTTACACATCCTACGGTAGGAATAATCCATATTTCATTCCTTATACCAACATCTCCGTTCTTTCTGCGATATCCCAGAAAAGAGAGACTTTCAAATGATAATGGTTTTGGCACGGTTTGAGGAGTATATGTATATTCCTGCAAGCCTTCCAGATTCGTCCGGATATTTTTCTCGTTAACCCATGAACCTTTACGGATAAACTCCCGTGCATGTCCGATCGGATAACCGTACTTAACAATACGCGTACCCGGCTGAAAATCCTGCAAAGCGACTTTATGTCCGGCAGGAATGTCTTCTTCAATCTCCAGACTGAACCCATCAAGCAATACTTGCTCTCCTTTCATCAGTTTATCCACAGCAACGATCACATTGTCCTCTGGATTGATATGAATATATTTCTGCATCACAAAATCTCCTTTACAACAGCAAGCATTCCTTTTTCATCAATATCACCCAGATAAGTCGAAACCATGTCGAGCAGTCCGGGAATCTTGTTAAGGTCTTCTCCCCAGATAGCCGTAGCGCCCAATACACCTTCGGCGACGTCCCGAATACTGCCTCTTGTCCAAAGATCATCCAATAGTTTCAATATCTCAGTGGCATCGTTAGGCTCTGATTTTTTTCCATCCGCACGTACATATTCCTCATAATAGGTAATAATGGCAGCCAATCCTAAAACAAGGCCTTTAGGCAGTTCTCCCTTCCGATCAAGATACGTTTTCAATCCGGGCAAATCACGCGTCTTATATTTGGGAAAAGAATTTAGCATGATCGAAACCACCGAATGATCCACAAATGGATTATTGAACCGTTCCAGGACATCATTAGCATAGGTTTCCAGTTCGTCTTTCGACAGGTCGAGTGTCTCCATCAATTCGTCAAACATAACCTTACGGATAAACTTACCGATGACTTCGTGCCGGCAGGCATCGCGTACAATATCAATGCAGGATAACCAAGAGACCGGCGAAAGGACTGTATGCGGTCCGTTCAGCAAGGTTACTTTTCTTTCATGATAAGGAGCTTCACTGGGAACGAAAAGCACATTCAAACCGGCTTTATCGGCAGGAAACTCTTCTGCCAATGAAGCGGGACCTTCAATTACCCACAAATGAAAGACCTCAGCCTGTACTATCAGATTGTCGTTATATTGCAGTTTTTCTTTAATGGCATCAATTTCTTTTTTTGGAAAACCTGGAACAATCCGGTCAACCAACGTGGAATATACCGGACATGCTTCATTTAACCAGTTTTCAAATTCATCGCCTAACTCCCATAAGTCGATATATTGAGAGATAGCTTCTTTCAGCCTGTGACCGTTATGGAATATCAATTCGCAGGGAAAGATGATAAGACCTTTGGCTTTATCGCCATTAAATGTTTTAAAGCGGTGATAGAGTAACTGAACCAGTTTTCCCGGATAAGAGGAAGCCGGCTTATCTTCTAAATTGCATGTAGGATCAAAGACAATGCCTGCCTCCGTAGTGTTGGAAATCACAAACCGCATTTCCGGTTGTTCAGCCAGTTTGAGGTATGCATCAAAATCCTGATAGGGATTCAATGCCCGGCTGATCACATCGATCATCGTCAGGCTGTTTACTTTTTCTCCTTTTTCCAGCCCCTGGAGATTTACATGATACAAACAATCCTGTTTATTCAATAGGTCTACCATACCCCGTTCTATGGGTTGAACAACAACAACACTGCTGTTAAAGTCTGTCAATCGGTTCATTTCTCCTATCATCCAGTCTGCAAAAGCACGTAGAAAGTTTCCTTCTCCGAATTGAATGATACGTTCGGGACGTATTATTCGTTTTACTGTTTTTTTACTTAATTCCTTCATATTCTATTTCTATATAAAAAATCCCGTTAAATAATTTATAAATAATAGCGCTTCCTCTCCTTTCGGAGAGGAAGCACCTACCTAATCAACCTTAAAAATGATATCCTGAAAATCTAACATTCATATTTATTTTTCTGCTGATTGATTTTCCTCTGTCGGCCAGTACGGATTCTGGTAGATGGGAGAATTGGCAACTGATTGCCCATCAGGCGAAGTTATCATAAATTGATCAATACGAATTGGATGTAAATAATGTGCCATTTTCCATGTAAAACCGTTATAGCCTAATACCCCAGCTCCTTTTCGTAATGGACGAAGATATTCGCTATCATCTTTTGATGATACATTTGCCTTAGACGAACCATCGGATATTAATGTTGAATTTCCGTCTTTATCAACATACCAATTTTCCATGGGTGTATTCCACAAATGTATTCCTTCAGGAATGTAGGACTTGGTGATTAACTGATCCATAGCTCTCCAACGACACAAATCCATATAACGTAATCCTTCAGATATGAATTCGCTACGTCTTTCACGACGGATGTTATACAATGTTGCATCCGTCAAAACTTTCCCTGCCGAATAAGCACCAAAGTCATTTTCTGCTTCTTTCATCATATCAGTAGCAGATATGGTTTTGTCGATGTTATCATCTACTAAGGCACGACAACGAAGTATTTGCCAGTATTCACGTGCATTTCCGTCAAGTGAACCCGTTTTTTCATATGAGGCTTCCATATAATTAAGTAAAGCTTCGGCTGCCCGATAGATAGGGAACGAAGAGTAATCTTTATTCTGTACAAGGTATTTGCTATCCCATTTTCCACCTTTTCTTAAAGCATATCCGGTAACATATAAGTATTGTCCCGAACTACTAATAATTTGAGGAACTGGTTCATCTTTCCAAGCGTTGGTCGGAATACTTATGGTCGTTTCAATGCAGTACAATTGTCCGGGTTCTTTTAAAAATAAAGACAAGCGTGAGTCTCTATTTTCACGCACATTCTTAATCTCCTTATCACCCATGTAATAGCCATCGCCATCAGCATAGGATCCATGAGTATAAACAGGAGTGCCATCTGCCATTAGGAAATTTTGAACATAACTTCGAGTTACTCCTATACCAAAATTCCCTTGATTAGTTGCCAGTCCTAAATCATGTCCATTAACCCCTTGAACATATTGTTTCCATAATAATACCTCTTTCACATCCGATAAATTATCCTTACTGAACATTTCGAAGTATGGATTAGGTGTTTTAAGTTCATCCTTCGTTTGTGGAATTTTGCCTGTATTGGAGGCCAAACTGTTTTTATATTTATCAGCAACTTCTTTTGAGGCTGACATGGCTTGTTCCAGAAACCATTCTATTTCTCCATCGATACTTCCGGTCGGGAATTGATAATTTGCATTGTAATCTTTGGTTTTTCCGGGCCAACCATCTCCGTTGGGAACAAAAGCAGTACCTTTGAAATATTTAAGCCAAGTTCCTTCAAACAAAGCAACACGTGATTTCATTAATAAAGCAACATCCCTATTAACACGAGTTTTGACCATATCTTTATCTTTCATAAACTCTGCTGCCTTATCTAATTCAGAAAGAATAAATCTGGCTACTTCATTGCGAGGACTACGTTTACTTGCCTCTGTTAGTATTTCCATATCATCCTTCAGGGGTTCTGTGATAATAGGATAATCACCAAATTTTCTGTAACGGTTAAAATATTCTAATGCCCGCAGAAAATGCATTTCGCCTATATAGTGCTTTATATCTGCCAAATTGCCTTCGATCGTGTTTTGAGAGCCGTTTAAATCTTCTCCATACTTAGGCTGAACGTTTGCAAAGAAAAAATTAAGATGATAAAGATTCGAAAATGACCAATCTCCACTATTTTGGGGAACACGCCATTCGCCTTCAGAGAAATGAGACGGAGGTGTCTGCCCAATTTGATTGTCAGTACCATTATCATAACTATATACGCCGTATGAATTACTTGTACCTGAACTGGCAGGCAAAATACTTGGATACAATTTATCTGCGTAAGCTTGCAATTGAGATGCATTCTTAAAATAACCTTCGGGAGATAAGTTTGATAAAGGCTCCCTATCGAGGAAATCATTACAGGCAGTAAAACTACCTATTAACAACACCGTCAATAATATATGAATATACTTTTTCATTGTTTGACAATATTAAAGAGTTACACTTAAACCAAATGACCATGTTCTTGATAAGGGGTAGGTATTACCACCTGCTACACCGGTAGCGGTTTCTGGGTCAAAAATATCAGATAGAGAAGTAAATGTCAGCAAGTTTTCACCTGAAACATACACACGGCATTTGGATATACCAATTTTATGCATCCATGTCGATGGTAATGAATAGCCTATTTGAAGATTCTTTAGACGCATATATCCGGCATCTTGCATATAGCGGGTTTGCGTTTTTTGGTTTTTCGCACCATAAGTATTCCCATCAGAATTCGATGAAAAAATGGGGCGAGGATAATATGAATCTAAATTTGCAGGAATTTCGTGACCATCAAGTCCTATCGGATTGGCGCGAAAATAATCGTTATGCTGCTCCAATCCTAATGTGTGCCATTTACTGTATCCTCCACGAACTCCCCAGAAATAATTGGAACCTCCCGGCCAAAAATCCTTTTTCAATACACCTTGTAGAAAACAACGGAAGTCAAATCCTTTCCAATCGGCAGTCAAATCAATACCGTAAAAATAATGAGAATAAGAATCTCCGAGAATTTTCAAATCACCATGATCATCCCAAGTTCTTGAACCGCCACCAACTATACCATCACCGTTTATATCTTTATACATGATATCCCCTGCAGCCCATTGAGATCCAAGTTGGCTTTGGCCTTGCAATGGAGTTGAAGGAGCAACCCCGTGGTGTCTTTCGTAATTTCTATCTAACTGTTCTAAGTGAGCACGCATTTCTTCATCGGATCGAGCAATCCCTATGGTTTCGTAACCCCAGATAAGACCATCTTTTTTACCAGCCATATAACTATCGATTGAACCGGATTTGTTGCCAGGATAGCTGTCGATATAAGTAACCTGATCTGACAGAGATGCTGAAATTCCATAACCAAGCCCATTCTTTAGACGGTCTTTCCATGAAACAGAGACTTCCCACCCACGTGTTTGTAAGTCGCAGTTATTGACCTTCGGAGGATTAAGTCCTAAAGTAATAGGTAGTTGTGGAGCAGGTCCCACCATATCCTTAGTATAACGTATAAAATAGTCGAACGCTCCGGTAAGGCGATTATTGAATAACCCATAATCAAGACCAAAATTATAAGAGCTTACAGATTCCCATGTAAGTTCTGTGCTGATTAATGAACCCACTTGTGCCGTATTAGGTTTTACTCCTTCTTGTAACCATGAACCAGCACCAGGAGAATAGGTCATCTTTCGATAAGTCGGATAATAATCAGTTGTATTTTGATTCCCTAATTTACCATAGGAAAAACGTAGTTTCAGATGATTAACTGTATTTGATAAAGATTCGAAAAACTTTTCTTGAGCAATATTCCAACCTAAAGAAAATGAAGGTGATATTTGCCAACGACTTTCCCTACGGAAACGCGATGAACCATCATAACGCATATTTACTTCTAACAGATAACGACCGTCATAATCGTAATTCAACCTACCATAGAATCCGGCTGCGGCCCAATCCTTACTGTCGCCCGTAACTACAGTTGCTTTTTCTTCGCCTGAGGCAGACATTCCTGTTGTCAGATTAAATTCAGGGTAATCACCTGAAATCACACCATATTTGGTAACATCGAAATAATGATAATCCCATTCTTCGGCTTGAAATCCACCCATAATTTTAAAATTATGTTTGTCTGCAAACGTTCGGGAGTATGTACTGTAAACATTCAAATTCCAGTAATTTTCCTTTTGATCGCTTTCTTTCAAATCGGTATTTTGTTGACCTGTCACGATTTTATTACCAGCAGGGTCATAATTATACCATTCGAGATTCAACGCTTTGGTGCTTATTTCATTAATACTGTAATTAAATTCGACGTTGGTAATCCAGTTTTTGATAGGCTCAATAATAAATGCTCCTTGATAATAGTTGCGGTCGCGTTGTACTTTACGATCTCCTCCTTCTACCAATCTGCGAGGATTATCATGATTGATATTACCATTTCTATCGTAAATAGGCATATTGGGCCAGTTGGAACGTCCTAAATCATTAAAATAACTATCTGTAAAATAAGTTGGTCTGGTCTCATCACGACGAGTGAAACGTTGGCTGTAGTTAAATCTCAGCCAATTGGTTATTTGAGCACTTATCTTAGCATTTATATTATAACGAGTCATTGCTTCTTTCCCAAAATTCAGCATACCACCTAGGTCAAGGAGATTCAAAGAAGCATAGTATGTTAATTTTTTATTTCCTCCTTGCAGGCTAAGATTATGTTCTTGAGAGAAAACCTGATCTTTAAACATTGCATCCCAAATGTCGGTATTAGCATATCCTTTTGTCCATCGATCCTCATATTTTGAACCGTCTGCAACAGGATCTAATCCATTATTTTCTCGAAGTCTGCCAGCCTGATAATCAAGCATTTTTTGTAATACCTCATCAGTGTAGTCTGGATTTACACCTTGATTTCTGGCCGCTTCATTCATCATATTGGCAAATGTATAAGAGTCCATTGCTTTAGGCATATTAATTGGGCTTGAAATCCGGAAACTATTATTATAGTTTATTGACATCTTACCCTCCGAACCTTTTTTTTGTAGTTACTAATATAACTCCGAACGGAGCACGTAAACCGTATATTGAGGAAGCGGCAGCATCTTTCAAGACAGATATATTTTCAATATCCTGTGGATTAATAGTATTAAGGTCGCCTTGCATTCCATCAACAAAGATTAGTGGAGAGCCACTCGATCCATCACCAATAGTACCTGTTCCGCGCACGGAAATATCCATGTTTTTTTCTAGCATTCCCGAGTTAGTTGAAATTTTTAATCCTGGAACTAATCCTTGCAATGCCTGGGTAGCCGATGTTACCGGACGCGATTCTATTTCTTTAGCTGTGGCTATACCCACTGCTCCAGTAAGATTTACTTTCTTTTGAGTACCAAACCCCACAACAACCACCTCGTCCAGTGTTTGTGTGTCTTCTTTCAACGTGAAATTAAGGATACTTCCTTTTACCGTCGATTCCTGGGTGATATACCCGATGTAGGATACTTGTAGTTTCGCATTGGATGAGGAAACCGACAAGGAATAGTTACCATTTATATCGGTAATAACTCCATTGGAGGTACCGACTTCAATTACATTGGCGCCAATAATCGGTTCGCCATTTCCGTCAATAACCGCTCCTGAAACAGGCCTATGCTGGGCCGTTATTTGAACAGTTACCAACAAACAGAGCATCAGGAAGGATATCTTCTTCCATAACCCACCTCCACCTGTTTTCACATTTCTGGGTGAAGCGTGATTGTTTTTCAATGTGTAATTCATGTTTCTCATGTTTTAATTTATTTAGTGTAATTTTTAGTAATTGCACAGTGCAAAAATAAAGGTTCACATTCAGTAAGACCGCCTGTATTTCGTCAAAGACCGCCTGTTTGCTAAATCCATTTTTATAATAAAAGCCGATGATAATTTTATTGGAGTTTCAAAATAGAATCTCTTTTTGACGAATTTGTTATCCCCTTATTTCTGATAAATCTCCTAATTTTGGAGAATTATCAATATATATATATTATTTTTGTTGTTGAGGTGTAACAAAAAAAAAGATTATGCAAAAAAGACTGTTTATCATTCTATTACTACTATTTCATTTAGGACAGGGATATGCTGTTCTTTCCCTCTCCATGAGCAATCTCAATATAACAAACGGCCTTTCGAACAACTATGTAAAAGATGTAGCACAAGACAGACAAGGATTTATATGGATTGCTACTGAAGCCGGATTAAATCGTTTTGATGGATGTCAATTCACACGCTATACAAGCACTAACTCGGAGTTGAAGACAGATGCTATAAATACATTATTATATGATGAACAAAATAATCTATTGTGGATTGGGACACGTTCGGATTTAACTGTACTTGATTGTTCTACTTACAAATTCACCCATTATGGCATGCAAGACAATATTCATCTTAATAACATAGTGAGTATGTCACTTGCCGGTGACACGGCCATTTGGATAGCTACTCATTACAATGGAATTCTGCATTGCAACAAAAAAACAATGAAATTCACAAGCTACACAAATGAAAGCATTCCGGAACTTAAAAATTCTAATTGGTGTATTTTTGATGACGGACATGGAAAGATTTACGTAGGACATTCATTGGATGGGTTGACAATTATAAACGCAAAGGATTTATCGGCTCTCCATTATAAGAATGAGCCTGACAATTCTTCCAGCCTGCCGGGTAATAGCGTATATTCCATTTGTGTTGACCACATGGGGAATACATGGGTTGGAACCAATCAGGGACTGGCACTTTTCCAACCGGAAAAAGGAGAGTTCCAATCATTTAAGCATGACGAAAAGAATCCGAATTCAATCATTGCCGACCATATCTATGATATCAAGCAAATGGATGATGCCACTGTCTGGATTGCCAGTGATATAGGGGGGATAAGCATACTTGATTTATACAATCTCAACCTGAGCAATAGGGATAGCGTACGTTTCAACAATATCACGGCCACAAGTTCAGGCACAAATCTTTCTTCGGGAAATATTCGCAGTCTGCTGCAAGACTCTTTTGGCAACATCTGGATAGGGAATTACAGCAGTGGGCTGGATTTTATAAGCCATACAGAACCTCTCTTCAAAATACTTCCATATATTCGAACTGTAAACAACAAAATTAAAAACAAACAGGTATGGGGAGTCTATGCAGACAGTGAAGGGAAGGTATGGGTTGGAGGAGAGAATGAAGTCAGTATATTTGAAAATAATCAGTTGCTGCGCTCAATCAATATATCCCAATACCAGTCAAGACCTTATACTCAGGTTTTTACTCTTTGCGGCAATCGTCAGGGAATAATTCTGCTGGGAACATTTGACGACGGCCTATTGGAATTTGATTCAAATACAGGAAAGGTGCATCGTATTGATCTGGGTATAGAGCACGTAGATGTTTTTACCATCAAAGAAGCGACTGACGGCACAATGTGGATAGGAGTCGAATACGGACTTTATACTTACCGGAACGGCAAAATACACAGGGAAGAGAAGATTATCAGTCAATTGGTGAATCAATCTGTTTATGGCATAGCCCACGACCGCCAAGGAAAAATATGGATCGGTACAAATAATTCCGGTGTGTCTATATTCAATTATAACCATGAACTGGTGCACAGGCTAAATGCCGAGAATGGCTTTTTCTCCAATGCAGTCAACAGTCTTTATATGGATTCCAAGGGAGGCATTTGGATAGCTACCCGAAATGGCATAGGATATGTAGAAGATACAAAAGACCCGGATCATTTTGAAATGTACGGAAAGGAGGAAGGACTTGAAGATTGTTTCGTGCGCTCTATTCTGGAAGATGAAGCCGGAAATATCTGGCTGAGCACTAATCAGGGTATTTCATTATGGAACAAAGAAGAAAAAACATTCAGTAACTATGACCATAACGATGGCATACCGGCTGGAAATTTCATAGAAGGCTCATCTTGTCTGTCTGCCGATGGCACTGCCTATTTCGGTTCATTAAACGGTGTATCCTATTTCAATCCGGCATTTGTCTTGAAAAAGCAATCCATAGCTCCAATTCAGCTTATAGAATGCAAAGAAATATCCGTAAGTAAAGATAATGTGAATATTGAAAACATTATTCCCATAACAGAAGAAGAAATAAACTTCAGCCATCATGAAAATTCTTTTTCCATATCCTTTGCAGTCCCCGATTATGCGCAGAGCAAACAAGTGGAATATGCCTATATATTGGAAGGCTTCTATAAAAATTGGGTTAAATCGAATGGAGAAAACACGGCTGTCTTTCGTAATATACCTCCCGGTAAATATACTTTCAGGGTAAAGGCTCGTCTGAAAAATCAAGTATGGGATGAAAGCCGTATGGTTTCACTCAATATACACATTCATCCTCCCTTCTGGTTCACTTGGTATGCGTGGTTCTTTTATATCTTGCTCGCATGCATAATTATAATTTTCTACATTCTGTCCTATCAGAGAAAATTAAAGCTCAAAAGCCTCCAAGAAATCGAAAAGCAACACAGTTTGAATGAGCAGAACCTCAACAATGAGCGTTTGCAGTTTTATACAAACATCACCCATGAGCTGCGTACACCTCTGACCCTTATCATAGGGCCGCTTGAAGACTTGGCCGACGACAAGAAAATCCCGGAAGTTTACAGGAGCAAGATCAACTCCATTCACGGTAGTGCGATGAGATTGCTAAATCTTATCAATCAGCTGCTGGAATTCCGTAAAACAGAAACCAATCACCGGCAGCTGATTGTCTGCAAAGGAAATTTAACGGGACTCGTGACTGAGATCGGCCTCCGCTATAAAGAGCTGAATTGCAACCCCGATGTAAAGATACAGATAAAAACAGGTGAGCTTCCGATTCAAATTTACTATGACCCGGAAATCATAACGACTATTCTAAACAACTTACTGTCCAATGCCATAAAATACACACATCACGGAGAAATTATAATATCACTTTCTTGCGGCAATGAAACAAGCGGCAACTATGCAATTATCTCTGTTTCCGATACGGGGTGCGGCATCGAACCGGATGAACTGCCCCATATCTTTGAACGATACTATCAAGGAAAAGGGAAGTATCAGGCATCCGGTACAGGAATAGGATTGGCATTGGTAAAATCATTGGCCACCCTCCATCAAGGGATGTTGGAAGTTAAGAGCGTTGTCGGTAAAGGTACCACCTTTACCTTCCGGATACTTGCCGATTATGACTATCCGGATGCTATGCACAAGGAGGTTGCGTCTACTTCCGAAGTCGTCGACATGGCTGAAGAAGACAGCGAGCAAGACAATCGTCTGCTGCTTCTCGTCATAGAGGACAATGAGGACATACGAAAATATATCGTTTCATCATTTAATACCGAATACAAAGTATTGGAAGGAAGCAATGGAAAAGAAGGACTCGAAATAGCCTTGTCAACCATCCCCAATATAATAGTCAGCGATATAATGATGCCGCAGATGGATGGAATCCAATTATGCCGTGCTATAAAGGAGGATATACGCACCAGCCATATACCCGTAATCTTGTTAACAGCTAAAGATTCGATGCAAGACAAGGAGGAAGGATATGAGAGTGGAGCAGACTCTTACCTGACCAAGCCATTCAGTGCAAAACTGCTGCGTACACGCATGCTGAATTTGCTCGAATCACGAGCACGTTTGGCAAAACGAATAACTGATTCGTCATTGACTGGTAGCGAAACAGAGTCTGCTATTTTTATAGAAGAACCCTTAAAGTTAAGTAATCTGGATGAGGCTTTTCTGAAAAAAACAACCGAAATTATCGAGGAAAATATCAATGATGAGAAACTGGATATTATTTTTCTTACACAACAGATAGGAATGAGTCACTCCACCATGTATCGGAAAATCAAAGCATTAACTGGCATTACCATAAATGAATATATTCGCAAAATACGTTTGAGAAGAAGTATGCAATTGCTTCAAACGGGTGATTACAATGTCTCAGAGGCGGCTTATATGAGTGGATTTAATACTATGAGCTATTTCCGTACATGTTTTAAGAATGAATATGGATACTCTCCTTCAGAAGTAACACGGGCAAAAAACAACAATAAATAATCTTAATAAATTTCTATCCATGAATCGATTATTCTTTTTATCTCTTTTGTTTTTTCTAGGAAATACTTCTGAGTTCTTTGCTCAAACAGAACCTTTGTGGGATAATACGACAAAGAATAAACCGAGTCAGGAATTGCAAGAAGTTGAAATAATCTCATCAACTGATTGCAAAATTCAGAAAGCTTTTGTATACAAAACGAAAAGTAAAATCCGCAAACCGTTAATAGTCAGTCTTCATACATGGAGTGGCGATTATACTCAAAAAGACCCACTGGTAAATGACGTAATGGCACGTGATTGGAATTATATCCATCCGGATTTTAGGGGAGCAAATAATAAACCGGAAGCGACATGTAGCACATTGGTACTGTCTGACATAGAAGATGCTATTGATTTTGCACTAAAACATACGAATGCGGATCCTCAAGAAGTCCATATAATTGGCGTTTCAGGAGGTGGACTTGCGACTTTATACGCATATATGAATATTCAATATCCTGTTAAATCGTTTTCTGCCTGGGTTCCTATATCTGATATAGATGCCTGGTATTGGGAATCCGTAGGCCGAAAACAAAAATATGCCGATGATATTGTAAAATCCGTATCGGTTGATACTGTTTACAATCGGGAAGAGGCATTGCGACGTTCCCCATTGTGGCAAAAATTCCCGAAAGAAAAGCGCGAAAACTCTCAGTTCTATATTTACACCGGTATACATGATGGATACATAGGTTCTGTTCCTATTACCCACTCAATCAATATGTATAATCGCTTAGTAGGAGATTTGAAATACAATACTTCTAATCTTGATGATATTATGAAGAAAGCAAATTCGGATTCTGATCTAATTTCCGAAAAAAAAGTGATTGATTTAGTAACCAAACGGATGAACCCTTTACACAAAGTAAACAGTGTAATCTTTAACAGACCTGTGCATTTGACCCGTCAGTACCAAAATATCCGGTTGACTGTATTTGAAGGAGGGCATGAACAAATACCACAAGCACTGGCATTGTTGCCTCATAGCTATATAGCATCAACGAAATATAATATCCTGACGATTGGTGATTCAAATGGTCAAAATAAAGGCGGTTGGGTAGACCAATTGAAGATGATGATGCCCAATGCTCGTATTGTCAATAATTCACGTTCCGGACGAACCATTGGCTTCGATAACCTTGGCAACAAAGAATTGAACGCATTGAGAAACATAGATGATTTCCTAAATGAAGCAAAACATAAAATCGGACAAGATAAATATGATTATGTGATTGTCTGTCTGGGAACCAACGATGCCAAAAATGAATTTTCAGAAAAGCAGGATGAAGTAATTGCTAATTTTGAAAAACTTCTTCAGAAAATCAAAACGCATCAATTTATCAAAAACTCTAATCCGAAGCTTATATTTATCACACCACCGCCTATGCGTTCTACTGACGTTGAATATAAATATCAGGGAGGAAACGAGCGTTTATCTTTGCTTGTTCCGGAATTGAAAAGGATTGCAAAACAAAAAAACTTCCAAGTAATAGATATTTATCATCCTCTACAGAAGATTTTTAATCACTATGCTCCTGATGGTGTACACATGGTTCCCTCCGGACAGAGAATCATTGCCGAAAAAGTTGTTGAAGAGATAAAATAATGAATTAAAAATCCTTGTAATGCTTTCTTTTTGATTGTTTTTTTCTTTTTGACGAATTTGTTATCCATATTCGACAGATATATTTAACTGCTTTAAATACTACGGTTGTAATTTTGTATCTGAAACTTTAAATTAATAGTTTAGGACATGAAATATACATTTTTAATCCCTGCTACATTCTTGTTGTTAATATTGTCGGCATTCACTACAGTTGACACCCAACCTATTACCATTTTTACCATTGGCGACTCGACAATGGCAGACTATAATACTCAAAATGGTTATCAGGGACGAGGATGGGCACAAATGTTACCCTGTTTCCTGACAGAAGCCAATGTAAAAATCGAAAATCATGCATCAAGCGGTCGAAGCACTTTAAGTTTTATCAATGAAGGGCGTTGGGATAAAGTCTTATCACGATTGAAAAAGGGAGACTATGTATTCATACAATTCGGGCATAACGATGAGAAAACAACTAAAGAACTGCATACAGTTCCCGGAGGCTCTTTTGATGAAAATTTACGAAAATTCATTCGGGAAACCCGTGCCAAAGGGGCTTATCCTGTATTATTTAATTCTATTGTACGTCGAAACTACCCGCCATCAGGTTATGTGGGCGAGCGCAAGGACCGCTATGAAACAGAGGGAGATATACTGGTTGATACACATGGTGAATACGTTGTTGCACCACGCAGGGTTGCGAAAGAAATGAATGTTCCATTTGTCGATATGACTCGTCTGACTCATGATTTAGTAACGCAATTAGGCCCGGAAGAATCGACAAAACTCTATATGTGGATACCCGCAGGTGTATATGACGCGCATCCCGACGGGAAAATAGATAATACCCACCTTAATATTTACGGTGGAAAGGTGGTTGCGGAAATAGCTGTACGAGAAGTGGTAAAGGTTGTTCCCGCATTGGTCCCTTTCGTCCGTTATCACGATCCGGATGTTTATGTCGCCGATTATAAAGACAATAAAACGTGTGCCGTCTGCTATACATTTGATGATGGGCTAAAAGAGCATTATACATTGGTTTTTCCTGAAATGGAAAAAGTAGGTTTCAAGGGTACTTTTTATGTGTGCGGAAAAATCATTGAAGAAAAGGAAGCACAACAAGGTAAGCCACGTATGACATGGAAACAGATGAAAGAAATGTCAGACAACGGACATGAAATCGGAAATCACAGTTGGTCCCATCCCAATTTAAAAAATCTGTCAACAGAAGAAGTACGTACTGAAATTGGGAAGAACGATAGTATCATATTAGCCAATATCGGAAAAAAGCCCCTTTCGTTTTGTTATCCGGGCAATTCTTTCAATGAAGAAATCATTTGTATGGCTTCAGAAGGAAGAGTAGGCACTCGCACTCGTCAGTTTGGAATAGGCGGAGAGAAATCCGGTTCAACAGTAGAATCGTTAGATAAATGGATAAAGGACTTACTTATTTCGGGTGAGTGGAGTATCGGGATGTTGCACGGTATGACTTATGGATACGATGCTTTTTCCGATTCAGAAATACTGTGGGAACATTTTCGCAGAGTAAAAAAACAGGAAGACAAAATATGGGTCGATACATTTGAGAAAGTGTCAGCCTATACAAAGGCTCGGAACAACGTACAACTGGATGTCGCAAAATACGAATCGAATATTCAAATTACTCCTCGATTAGCGCTTGACTCACGATTGTTTACCGAACCACTCACGATGGTAGTGAAGAAAAATAGTAACCATACGAAAATAATAGTACACCAAAATGGAAAAGAATTAAAAGTTAAAGAAAAAAACAACTATTTGATTTTCGATTTCAACCCGTTTGGTGATACAATAGACATTAAAATTCACTAATTAAATTATAAGCGACATGAAAGGTATTCATATTCTCGTATTTATACTTATTCTTAATTCTTTAATTCCGGTATTTGCCGGAGAACCGATACATTACGCGATACGATTATCGACGGCTCCGGGTTCAACAACGTCTCAATCAGTATCGTTGCTGTGGGGAGAAGGGGGTAAAACAGATGATGATCATCACTATTCAATCTATTGTAATGGAAAGCTTTTGGATACAACTGCAATGACTTATTATGATATAAAAAATTTACCTTCTGATTCTTCTTATCATTTCCAAGTGAAGTTGCAAAATAAAAAAAATAAAGTCATATATAATAGTAACTTACTATATGTCAGAACAAGCCTATCACCAAAATATTTCAATATTAAAGATTTCGGTGCAGTTGGAGATGGAAAATCACTTGACACAAAAGCTATTCAGCAGGCTATTGACGCCTGTAACAAACAAGGCATTGTTGTGGTTCCCAAAGGAGTATATCTCACGGGAGCACTTTTCTTTAAAAGTTATATGACTCTCTATATTGAAGAAGGTGCTATTCTAAAAGGCAGTTCTGACTTAGCGCATTACCCGATAGTAAGATCCCGTTTTGAAGGAATTGAGGGTAGTCAATATGCATCCCTGATAAACGGGGGAACTTTACTATCTGGTGGTATTCAAGAATTTTCTATTCGAGGAAAAGGAATTATAGATGCCAATGGAGAAAATCTAATTAACCAGCAGAAAAAAGAAGGATTAGGGTACCGGGGACGAATATTAAGCCTGATGAATGGAGAAAATATATGTCTGGAAGGAGTTACTTTTTTACAATCTCCGGCATGGGGAGTTCATTTTATTTACTGTATGGGCGTTACTATTAAAGACGTATATATCAACACTCGCTTTGATCCGGAAACAGGGCGTAAATATAAAATCCATAATGGCGATGGATTAACGATCGACTCTTCTAAAGATATCGTTGTTTATAATACGACAATCTCATCGCAAGATGATAATGTGTCCATTAAATCAGGAAGAGACAATGATGGAAGACGAGTCGCCAAATCGACAGATAATATAAAATTATTTGACTGTAAGTTTCTCGGGGGATTTGGTGTTGTAGTCGGAAGTGAAATGGCCGGGAACGTAAGGAATGTTTTAGTAAATAATTGCTTTTACGAAAATACCGCTTGTGTATCACAGTTGAAAGCACCTTGGGGGAGAGGAGGTGTTATAGAAAATATAACATTTAAGAATATTGTACACACCGACTCTATTCATCACGATAATATGTGGTTTAGAGGGGCTATTTGTATTGACCAATATTACGGTATTGAAAATCCTGACTATACTGTTCGCAAGGAAGTAGACGAAAATATGCCGACTATACGCGACGCATGGTATGAAAACATAACTATTTCAAAAAAATATGGATTCGGTATGTACCTATGTGGTAGACCGGAGAATTATGTAAAAAATATATATTTCAGAAATGTAGAGATACATTCCGAAAATGGTATTTATGGACGGCACTTAGATGGTATCCATTTGAAACAGACAAAAATTATTCCGATCACAGGAGAAACTTTTGAATGGGTACAAACTCAGAATATACAGATTAATCAATAATTAAAATAGATCAGATAAGTATGAAAAGAAGCATTATTCCTTTAATAATTATCCTTTTGGGGCAAACTATATATGCACAGCAAAAGTTTAATCTGATATCGAACGACAAAGCAGGTGCTGTTTACTACTGGAAAATCCATAATATGTTGACCCCTTTCGCCAAATAGCGTTGACCCCCGTGGCCATTTAATCGTTGCCCCTCGTAGCCAAGATAAGAATACCCCCTGTCAGTTGTGAGTTCTGACAGGGGATTTTTTGTATTTTCGTTAGCCGTCCTGGCCGACGGTTAAAACAGTAAATACAATGGCAAAATTAAAAAATGTCCTCCGTTGCTATGCAGCGGGGATGGGAATAAAAGAGATAAGCAGTGCCTTCACTTTATCCCGCAACACGGTGCGGAAGTATGTCCGCGCTTTTCAAGAGAGTGGCCTTTCACTGGAAAAAGTGTTGGGCATGTCCGACGAGCATCTTTACGGTATGTTCGTCGGGGGTAAGTCACGTACAAAAGAACCTTCCGCACGTCGTGTCGAACTGGATGCTCTCCTTCCAGAATACGCCGTCCGCCTGAGGCAAAAGGGTGTCACAGTCCGCAAGCTCTTTGAGGAATACAGCCAAGGGCATCCGGACGGTTACCGTCATGCGAATTTCGGCATCCTGCTTCGGCGGTACATGCTTCAGACAAAGGCGGTCGGACATGTGGAGCATTACGCGGGTGACCAGATGTACATTGACTTCGCGGGGGACAGACTTGAGGTGACTGACGAGTTCACGGGGAATCCCAGGCAGGTTGAGGTGTTCGTTGCCATCCTGCCATGCAGCCACTACACTTATTGCGAGGCTGTGTGGTCCCAGCGTAAGGAAGACCTCATCACCGCTTGTGAGAACGCGCTGCATTTCTTCGGCGGTGCTCCCATGGCCATAGTTCCGGACAACCTGAAAGCCGCCGTTACCCGCAGCGACCGCAATGAGCCGGTCATCAATGAAGAGTTTGAGGCTTTCGCCGAACATTACGGGTGCGCCATATACCCGGCCCGTGTGCGTCATCCCAGGGACAAGGCACTCGTGGAAAATGCGGTCAGGCTGATGTACCGTTCCGTCTACGCCGACATCGAAGGGCTGACATTCCGCGGCCTTGATTCCCTGAACAGTGCCATACGGGATTCATTGAAAAAGTTCAATGCCGTCCGCATGGCTTCGCGCGATTACTCCCGTCGCGAACTTTTCGAACGTACGGAAGCCGACTATCTGCGCCCTCTCCCTGCCGTACGCTACCAGATGAAAGAGCGCAGGACGGCAACGGTCATGCGCAACAGCTACGTCACGCTCTTCAAGCATCATTACAGCGTGCCCAAAGAGTACATCGGCAAGCGTGTTGATATCGTATATGACGCGGAAACACTGGAAATCTTCCATGGCCTCAGGCATGTGGCCACGCATCACCGTGACGACACTCCTTACGGCTACACGCAAAAAGCCTCGCACAACCTGCCGGGCCGTCACGGAAGCTACGAGAAGGACCTGGGAGAGATCTTTCAGCGTGCCGCCTCCATCGACAACATCGTGCTCGCGTACCTGAAGGAGGTCGCCGCCCACAAGAGGTATCTTCCGATAGCGTTCCGCAGCTGCCGCGGCATCCTTTCGCTTGAAGGGAAGTTCGGGCTTGAAAGGCTGGTGGCAGCGTGTGCGTGCGCATCCCAGGCCCGTCTTTACGGATACCAGGATGTGCTTGGCATCCTTGAAAAGGGGGATGACGCGGCTTTCCTGCCGTCCGCGGAAGACTGCGGCACGGATGCCGGAGAGCCGAAACTCCCACGGCACAAAAATATCCGCGGACGCGAATACTTCTCAAAAGCAAACATGTCAAACAACTTAAAGACTAACAGCAATGAAAACAAATGAAAAAACAGCACCTATCCTTGCGGAAAAAGACCGTAACGCCGTATCCCTCGAACTCATGAACCGCATGAAGCTCCACGGCATGGCAGCAGCCTTCACTGAAAGCCTCTCGTCAACCTTTGCCGAAGCGGCCACGCCGGACAGTTTCCTGAACTGGCTGCTTTCCCGCGAATGGGACTACCGATCGGAGGCGGCCATACAAAGGCTCATACGCATGGCTTCGTTCCGTTACAAGGCCTATCCGGAAGAGATAGACTACACGATAAGCCGCGGACTTGACAGAAACCAGATGGAACGGATGGCCTCTCTGGAATTCGTCCGGCAGGCGCAAAACCTCTTCATCACCGGATCCTCCGGTACCGGGAAGAGCTTCCTGGACACTGCGTTGGGATACCAGGCATGCAAGTCCGGCATTCGCACCTTCTATGCAAACGCCTCGAAACTTCTGGGGGCGTTGAAAGTGGTAAAGGCCAAGGGGACCATTGAGACTGAACTACGGAAAATAGAACGGTGTCCGCTGCTTATTCTGGACGACCTCTTCCTCGTGCCGCTTGACGTCAAGGAACGTCCGCTTCTGCTGGACATCATTGAGGACAGGCATGGCAGGAAGTCCATCATCATCACCTCACAAGTCCCGGTATCCAATTGGTATGACGCCATCGGAGATCCGACCGTAGCAGACGCCATACTGGACCGGATTGTACACTCAGCGCACCAAATTGAACTAACCGGTGAAAGTGTACGAAAAATCAAAGCAGGGAAAAATAGATAGACCAAAGTAAAATGACCCCGTCGGCCAGGACTTACACGGGGAATATACTGTTTTTTTTCGGGGGTCAACGCTATTTGGCGAAAGGGGTCAACATATTATGGATTTTCCACCGATGATGATGTCAAAGCGTTGCTCTGGATCGTATTGGCGGATGTCGCATTTCTCGATATGGGCGTCCGGATAGAGATACTTTGCGACGGCTACAGCCTTTCCGTCTATATCGAAACCGAAGGTATTATGATGGTTCGGCAGGTGGTTGAAGAAATTGCCCATGCCGCAGCACATGTCGAGTATCATCTCGGAAGAGGTCGGGGACAGCATGTCCGTCATGTCCCGGCATACCTCATGCGGGGTGAAGAACTGTCCCATCTCGAATTCCTTCTTCGCCTCCGCGTACTCGTTGTAGTTGGCAAAGTCGGACTGCCGCAGGTTGTGCAACCCGCCGATGCCGGTATAGCAGTTGTAGATGCTTTCCGCCGGTATAAGGTCCTTGCCGGAGTCTATGGAGAAAAGTATCTTTTCGTTGACCTCGGCTCGCCTATCATGCGGTATCTGTTGGGGTATGATGGCATACATGGTTTTATCTGTTGTTTACGGTTGGAAATGAAAACACCCCGCAAGGATGCCTTACGGGGTGTTGTGAAATTCTTCTCATAGTCAGTTCTCTTGTAACGTGATTTCATTCAGGCGGAGACGTTTGAAACAGCTCTCGGCTGCCGCACTGTCCTTGAACTTGACATCTATACGACCGTTCTTGTAGAACCTGACCTGTTCGGCGTTGGTGGTCGTGAGGTCGTACCAGTCATTGACAGATACATTGTTGCCATCGAAATGGATAATCATTTTAGAATTGCCGCACAGTACATCATCTGCTCCGTAGGCGATACCCGCGCATAGGGTTTCCAGTTCTCCACCGTAGTTGTAATTGATTTTGCACCGTTGGTGGTATTGCATATAATAATCGTCGAAGCGGATGATTTCTGGAAAGACAATCTTGTCCTTCTTCAATTCCGGCTTGACCTTGCTCCAGCAGGAAGGCCTGACTGCTTTGGAAACTCTGGCAAGCAGTTCTTCCACCGCCGTTTCCCGGAAACTCTTGCCGCCCAAATGTTCGATAACCGCGTCCACGTATGTTTCATAGACCGGACGGAAGCCCATGCGGAGCGTCCTTTCGTCTATCCTTTGTTCCGGTACCGATACGTTGTATGTCCTGTTGAAGTAGGCGATGATGCGGTTGGCAAAATTCGCGTTGGCGTTGCGGTTCTTGTCCACCAGGTCATTGAGGATATCGAACGGCTTGAACTCGTTGTGCGAGTAATCGTCCTTTCCGTTATTAAAGGAATAGAAGTCGCGCATGGAAATCTTGCCGTTGTCATTATAAGAAAAGTCCCGTTCCGAACGGTATCGTTCCGCCTCTTCCTTGAAGATGCCGTACCAGCGGTCTATCTGGTCAAGTGTCTTGTAAAGCATATCCTGCTGGTTCTGGCAAAACAGGCGGTCTTGTTCCGTAATCTTATCCTCGTTTCTTACTTCCACGCTCAGTATACCGGAAAGTAGGTCGGGAGCGCCACCGGCCTTGAATGTTGTTGTCTGCATATCTGTTGGATTTTAAGTGTTAGGAATTTTGCGGTTTGATTCGGTGGAAATAGGTGATGTGCTGTTCCATGTCCTTGACAATCTTCACCCGTTCGGGATGGAAATCGAGTCTTCGCTCCACCGCCGGGGCATCAATCTTTTCCCATTCCGATAGTGGCAGGAACACATATTCACGGTGGAAGCACCATACCACGATTTGGTTCTCCCAATTGCCTTGGAACACCGTTCCTTCGTAATCTTCCAGGAATTGTTGGAACCCGGCTTCATCCTGGAAGGCGGCATCATAACCCTGATAGAGGTTGCCTTCTTCCGATTCCTTTCTTTTGTGCAGGTAAAAACGGCGGTAGGTTTCTGTCGTGAAATTCCCATATAGCGGTCCGGGTTCATGATAGGACCACAAGGGGACGTTCGCTGTGAATGATACTGTACCGTTACCACATGCTCCACAGTGTCCCCAGTCCTTGAATATGCCTTCCGTCCACTTTACAAACTTCAGTTCTTTAGGGTCTATGGAATGGAAAGCACCTCCGCTGACACTCAGACGGATACTTCCTGCTGCCGGCCACACGAAAGGTACATACGGCTGCTCGCATACGGAAAGCGAACCATTCCTTTCATCGTCTATAAGGGCATAGGGGTAATGATCACCATGGCGGCTCACATAAACCAGCCTGTCACCGACCTGGGGTGTCATTTCCGAGCGTGTCCGCTCGATGAGTTCCACATAACGGTTGGCCATATCCACGTCTTCCTGTGTCAACCCGTGTTCATGGTCGTATGAAACGTTCCGTTCCTTGAGCGTTTCGATACTGTACTTGTTCTTTGCCTTCTGTAACATAACATTTGATTTTTGTCAGTCCGGCTTTCGGGGCCGGAGTTCCCGTAACTACAGGCTTTAAAAGCTCGTGTTCCGTACATGCAAGGTTGGCGGGAAAAATACCGAAGCCCTCCGGGGCGAGGATGATTTTTCCACGACACCCGAAGGGCCTGACCTTGCTTGTACGAAAGAACACGAGTTACCTTTGCCTGTGAGTTACGGGGACTCGGCTACGGTATGGCGTACTATCTCCAATACGGATTATTTCATGAGTTTGACGTGAGATTATGACCGGAAAATTCCGGTATTTATAGGAAAAATACTATCTTTGCAGACAGATAAAGAGTTATTTGAAAGCATGAGGAATATGGTGGTTCTAAACAGTTTGCCTTTTTCTTATCCGTTGCCCATTCTCATGCGAGTTTCATATAAATCACTGATAGTCATATAAAATACTTCAGACTATCACAAATATAATGAAAAATGATGAATACTGATGTTCTCCATTCATTTTTTCTTCTTTTTGCAGTATCCGAACTTATCTAAACCTATTGGTCAGTAAACGGTGATAAACGAGTGATGAAGAAATTCTCCTATTGAAAATCAGAAGAAATACACTACTATGTATTGCATAGTACCAATATAATACATATCTTTGCATAGAACAAAGGGACACACCGGCCGGACGTCTCCTTACTTAAACGTTAAAAGCCTATGAACGTAGACAATGCAAAATCACAAATGCGGAAAGGAATGCTGGAATATTGCGTCATGCTGTTGCTGCGCAAGGAACCGTCATACGCCTCCGACATCATCACACGGCTGAAGGAAGCCGATTTGATTGTTGTGGAAGGCACGCTCTATCCGCTGCTCACCCGACTGAAAAAGGACGGACTGCTGAGTTATGAATGGCGCGAATCCACTCAGGGACCTCCGCGTAAATATTATGCCCTGACGCTCGACGGCGAAACCTTCCTGGCCGGACTGGACTGTGCCTGGAATGAGCTTTCCGCCACCGTGGGACACCTGAAATCGGAAAGCCCCATAAGGCTGCCTTTACAGGGAAAAGACTGAATCCTTAACTTTTAAATTCGAAAGCTTTATGAAAAAGAATATCACCATCAACCTGTTCGGTTCGCTGTATGCCATCGACGAAGATGCCTACGAACTGCTCAACCAATACCAGAACAACATGCGCCGTTACTTCTCCCGTAAAGAAGGAGGCGAAGAAATCGCTGAAGACATCGAACGCCGCATAGCCGAACTTTTCGACGAACTTAAAGCATCCGGCGTAGAAGCCATTACCATCGAACACGTGAGGGACATCATCTCACGCATCGGTAATCCGGAAGAAATGGACGGCGTCGAAACGGAAACGACTGCCGACAAAACAGATAATGCCCCAAAGGAAAGCGAACGCAAAGAAAACGTACATAAAAAACTGTTCCGCAATCCGGACGACAAAATGTTGGGTGGCGTCACCTCCGGATTGGCCTGCTATTTCGGTATCGACCCGCTGTGGCTCCGTCTGCTCATGATATTATTTGCTTGGTTCTCTCTCGGCACTTCCATTATCATCTATCTCATCCTGTGGATCATCATTCCGGAGGCGTGGACTCCCGAAGACCGCCTGCGCATGCAGGGTCGTCCCGTCAACATGGAGAACCTGCGCGACGAAATCATAGACGGCGCACGCAAAGCCGGACAGTATGCTTCGGCCCCGAAAACCCAAAAGACGGTACGGGGATGCCTGACCGTCCTGTTAGACATTGTGACGGCTATATTCAAAGGTTTCCTTTTCCTCGTCGTAGGCGGTATCCTCCTCTTCGTTACAATCATGTTAATCGCCATCCTCATCGGGTTTTGCCTGTATTGCTTTTCCGCTTTTACGGGTGGAGTGAGCGACGGAGTGTTCAGTTCGCCTGCCGAACAGTCTTTCTTCAATGCATTGATCAACGGCAGCCTCCGCCAAGGCATCTATTGGACGGCATTGATAAGTTCCATCACTCTGCTTATCCTCACTTTGTATATCGGTACACATTCCATCCTGCGCATGGCGGGACGCATACACCCCATGACTTTACCCAAACGGTTGGCCCTCATCGGAGGATGGATTATCACAGCCGTAATCTTTATCGCTTCGATGATCCAAAGCAGCATTTCCTACGACTGGTACATACGGGACTACAGAGAGGAGCAAAGGATCCGCAACGATTCCCTCGAACATCAAAGGCAATTAAGCTATTTAGAACACGAAGGTTGGAAAGTCATCCGGCACAAAGAATGCGGAAACAACTACGTGAAAAGCGGAGAATATTATACGGGCAACAGGGACGTGCAGTATATAGACGCATGGAACTTCAACCGGAAAATGGAATATGAGGTAGAACGAACTGTCCATGTGACACCGGGTATTTACCGTCTGGAAGCCGCCGCACGAACGGACGGACAAGGCTGTGAGATTTTTGCCTGTCATGACAACCGTGAACGGAAGGCTGACGTCCCCGTATATGGAAACCAAGGCGGGGAAATCTGGCAGGATGCCCAACGACAGCAGACGAGCGGAAATATTACGCTCGGCATGTGGAAAGACATTACCGAAGCCAATAAAGGAAGAGGTTACGGCTGGAGTATAGTAAGGATAGACAGTATCGTGACGCACAACGGCACAATCCGTTACGGTGTAACGAATATCCGTAGCGGAAAATGGGATGGTGCGTGGTTCTCTGCCACGGATTTCAAACTGGAAAAGACCGGCGACCTGCCCAAGCGACACAAACCGCTCACTCCGCACAAATCCACCCGCCGTTCATAGAAAAAGTTCCCTGATATGAGTTCGGTCCTTCACAGGATACCTCATATCAGGGAACTTACACAATATTAACCTAATTTCTACTGTACTTATTCTTCATGGAAACCAGAAAAAGGCGTGTTTCTCCATCCTGGTTCGTCTCCGAGTCCGGACTTTTGAAACGCATGGCAAAGATAGGATAATCCTTCTCTTTCATAGGTGACAGATAAACACAAAAAATAAGACATTTTCATCCAAATGCAATCCATGCACCATTTCTACCTGTTTTTGACGCTCTTTTTATCCTGAATTTCGGAAGGACAGCATACGCAAGAAGTTACCAAATCTCGTCCCATATATTGCGGTTACTCAACTGCTCCGCATCCGTATATTCGTCGTGGATACCCATCGAACCGGGAGACCCACAAAGCATGTCTTGCTGCTGCAACGCCATCACGCTGACCGCAGGAGTTGAATATTTCTTTTTTTCCATATCGTTTGTTATTTTAAGATTTTCTTTCCGTTTACAATATAAATTCCTTTGGGCAGGCCGTCCAAAGCCCCAGCGACTTTCACGCCCGAACGTACCCTTACGCCAGAGACACTGTAGACATCCACAGAAGACTCTTCGTCCGCAAATGCCACGTCCGCCACGCCCGTGGTGCCTTTCTTGAATGCAAGGAAGTTGACCTCCTGCACAGCGGCTTCCGACAAGGCCAAGTATGCCTTGTTCGCCCCGTTCGTGATGGAAGCACCGCCTTCGGCGGCAAAGTAGAAGCCCAGCCCGTCGTTGCCGTCGGCAAGTTTGTAGTATTTATAGCCTGCGTCAGCGATGGTAGCCTCCTCCAACGTGCCGTCCAGCAGGTTGTCCTCCGGGCAAGCCACGTTGGCCACGCTGTATTCACCGGTGTAGTTGCCGGCCTCGCCGCCCAGCAGGATACCAGTATGCCCCGGCACGGTGCTGCCTGCCGGATAACGCCAATCCACGTTCAGGACAGACGCATCCTCGGAAATGCTCGTCACCACGCCGCCAGTCAGCCCCTCAGGCACAGTAAAGGCATTGGCAGAATAATAAGTGGACATGCCTGCGTCAGACACGCTGATGGACTGTGAAGCCGCTTCGGGGGCACCAATGTAGTACAAGCGGAAGTTGTCGGCTTCCCAATGTTGTCCATTGCCAGCGACTATAGCTTCACCCTTCACTCCTAAATAAAGGACACCCCCGCTTACTGTCATCTGTAGTTCCGTAGTAGAACCGTCATTGTCCCCAGTAGCAGCACTATAAAGCGACTCATTGCCATTAAAATCGGCAAACTTCATGTTCACATTGTCCAACGAAGCATATAAATTCACATTAGCAGCGTCACGAGTGCAATAAGTAGCGGCTTTCAATAAATAAGTGCCATCCGGCAAATTGACCATACCATCTTCTGTCCCACCTATTTTAGTATAATAATGAGCTCTACCTACATTATTACTTTCATTGGCCGACCAACTATAAGACCACAGTGCGGCATCGCCTTTTCCCTCCGTGGTAACCTGAGGATTAGTATATTCCCCAAGTGCGGCCACAACCCATCCGTCCAAAGTCTTCATGTCCTCTACCGTCTGGTAGATATTCGGATTCCTGATGAAACTGGTCAGGTCGATGGGAGACTCAGCCGATGCTTTGGCCAAGAATTCCACCGTCATCGCATCTCGGCAAGCTAAATTCAAGGCTGCCACGTCGGCCACCACTCTTTCATAGGTTAAAGCCGCATCATCCAAATCATTCACGACTTGTTTGTATGTATCCGTCCCGTCAAGCCCCGTTATTGCGTCAGCCAATGCCCTGGCCTTGTCCAAAGGATATATCATCCCCCTCCAAAGTTCGGCATTCTCAACTTGCGCTGCAAGCTTTCCCGTATGGGCAGAAGCCTGTTCCTGCATCGCCGACATCGACGTTTCTTTCAGTGCCTTTTCTGCCTCAGCAATACCTTGGGCCAAAGCTTCCTTCCCTGCCGTAGACAAGACATAGGTACCGTCCTCCACCTTTGCATAAAACGACTTGGCTGTTTCCACGGCATTTACCAAGGCTTCCACGTCGGCTTGCACGGCCCGGGCGGCAGACATGGCATCGGACACGGCTTTCTGCGCAGCCTCCACGCCGTCGCCCGAAGCATCCTTGTTTTCATCATATACCGTTTGCAACTCTCCGGCGATGGCGGTTGCCCCTGAAGCCGTGAAGTCGCCGATGAGCGCCTTTAGCATCCCTAATGCGCTTTGGAATATCTCGGAAACATCCGCCTCGCCCAAATACGTCAGGCGGAAAGTATCGAAAGCAGTCCAATCCTTTCCGACATGCGCCTCTTTCTTCACGCCTATCCGCAACGTGCCGTCCATCACTACCGTACGGACTTCATTCCCCGCATAACGCCCTGCAAGAAAGGCATCTGCCGCCTGATCCATATTATTAGGAATACCATTTCCATCATCTGCCAACAACTGAAGCGGAGCCTCGTCCGCATTGGCATATAAAACGGCATTTCGCGCTCCTGCGGCATCTACATTGCCGCCCGGACGATAATACCCTTGGCAAGACACCAGATAAAGCCCGTTCTTCACTCCCGTCAGGACTTGGTACACATCGAAGTTTTCATTATCGTATGCTTCCGTACAGGAATTTGTAGACTTCGCAGCCCTTTCAGGCCCGATGAGCGTCAATGTGCCGCCGATATGGCTTTCCTGCCAATCGCTCGGTTGTGACCGGTCGAAGTTAGCACCTGTAATATAGAAGGTTGCATCTATTCCCTCTTCTTCCGTGGCCTTTTCCAAGGCACTAATACGCTGTTCCTTAGACACTAAAATCCATTGGTTATCAGTCAATTGATCCGTTCTACTCAAGACAGTTCCCGAACCCGAATAATACAAATAGCGACCGTTGCCAAACAAAGAAAACTCATAAACGTCGTCTTCCTGGTTTGAATCTATGAAATCATACCCGTTTTTATCTTTATCGATATAGTCATCTTTCAAATATTTATCGGACATGGTCTTGATGGCATATTTCCCATCGGGCATCACTTCTAACGTACATAACAAGCCGGGCTGCCCTAACGAAGCCTGTGTACCCCAACTGTTTGCACCGAGCAAAAAACCATTCCCAACCTTATTGTAAAGGTAAAACTCTCCGCCCTCAGAAGGCAATGGTTCACCTATCCAAGGAGAATTCTCTTGTGCCCAAATGCCATCCACTGTAGCACATGCCAACAACAAGGCCATCAACGACCTACATATCCCCACTGACGAGGATAAAGAAACCGGTAATTTCTTCTTCATGTTTAATAGTTTTAAAATTCAATGTTTTCCATCGTGTCATAGCCCAATCTGTTAATGAGGACATGAACAACACAAAATTATACCTTTCCCTTTTCAAAGAATGGGACACAAAATAACAAATGATAGGACATATTTTACTAAAAAGCCTTTTTTAAACCAAGGACTGCTTTTCCTATCATATTTCTATAGAAAAGATGAACTTAAACTAAGAAAATCCGGTTTGAACGCTTAACCATTCAAACCGGATAAAATAAGATTGAAACGACTAACTTTAAAAGTTCCACTCCGGTTTACGCTTTTCCAAGAAAGCCCGTCCGCCCTCCTGAGCCTCATCGGTCATATAGTAAAGCATCGTGGCATCCCCGGCCAGTTCCTGAATACCGGCCTGTCCGTCCAGTTCGGCATTCAGACCCACCTTTATCATACGCAGGGCCAATGGGCTGAGCTGCATCATCTCTTCCGCCCACGCCACATATTCGTCTTCTAATTCAGCCAAAGGCACCACCTTGTTGACCAGTCCCATGTCGAGAGCCTCCTGAGCATTATACTTCCGGCACAGAAACCATATCTCACGGGCTTTCTTCTGCCCTACGACACGAGCCAGATAAGAGGAACCGAAACCGGCATCGAAACTGCCCACACGAGGTCCGGTCTGTCCGAAAACGGCATTGTCCGAAGCTATCGTCAGGTCGCACACCACATGGAGCACGTGGCCTCCGCCGATGGCAAAGCCGTTGACCGCCGCAATCACGGGCTTGGGCAACGAACGGATTTGTTTTTGCACCTCCAACACATTCAAACGGGGCACACCGTCGTCCCCGACATATCCCCCATGCCCTTTCACGTGCATGTCGCCTCCGGAACAAAAGGCCTTGTCGCCCGCTCCGGTCAACACGACCACACGGACATCGCGCCGCTCGCGACAAATATAGAACGCGTCGCTCATCTCCGACACCGTGCGCGGCGTAAAAGCGTTGCGCACCTGCGGGCGGTTGATGGTGATACGGGCAATACCGTTATAAAATTCAAAAAGAATATCCTCGTATTCTTTCAAAGTCGTCCATTCTCTGTTCATATTTTCTAAATTTAAAATCCAACGTGCTATACCGACAAGCCCCCTCAACAGGATATTGCCGCACAATGAAACAAATATACGGCTTCTCATGCTGAAAAGCAATAAAAACATAGCAAAAACGTTCTATGGAAAAAAACTAGAAAGGAAAAGAAATGAGAAAGCTATGTTTCCTGTCAGCCGTCTTATGCTGCGCGACCGGTTTTGCACAGATGGCCGTACGCGCAGGAGCCGGTGCCACCATCTCGTCCATGACCTTACGGCAAACTTGGGACTTATTGGACGACAAAGTCGTAACCTACAACGCATCCGTAAGCATGGATTACCTGCAACGAAAGTATTTCTATCTTTCCTCTGAATTCAAATACCTGCAATTCGGAGGAGACGACCACGAACTTTATAGCATTGGAACAACAGGACATGACTTAAAAGGACTTCCCGAACCGGAAACGTGGTCATACCTTCAACTCAACACGAAATTCCGTGCCCGTATTCCCTACGGCGATTACAGCATCTACGCCGGCATCGGACCTCATGTCAACCTCCTTGTAGGAGACCGCCACTTCAATCTTCGCGACGGATTTGGCGACAGCCCAACCCGAAAATTCCTTTGGGGAGAAATTTTCGAACTGGGTCTGACTTATACTTATAATAAGGTGTTGTTCGACTTGAATGCCTCCTACCAACTGAACAACTCACCCATCGTGGATGATGCCCCTTATACTTTTTACAACCGGATATGGGGTATCAACCTTTCCGTAGGCTACATCTTTTAATCCATTCCTCCTTTATCATTGATTATCAAATGTAACTTGAATCCAAAGAACCATCCCAAAGAACATCTCCCTCGTCCGGCAAGTCCATCGAATGTCTTGTGAATCAATATCCGTTGGGTACGACGGACACGTAAGGGAGTGGAATCAACAAAGCTAATGCCGGTACATATGCCCAACAGGACTTTCTTAATGAAGACTGTCAAAGGAAGCAGCACTTCTTTCTCTTATTCCACAAAGCGGTTATAAACAAGAAAATCAAAGAACGGAAGGAACACATTGTTGTTAGTCGCATCTATACAAATCATACTTATGCGATTTTTTAATCATTTCAGAACAGTTTCTAATTAACTAGCCTCGCAATTGAATATTTACGAATGAAGAAGTCGTAAGCGTTTAGCGTCATTTCTCTCATTTTTCGAGGTTATTCCAAGGATTATATCTAAATTTGTACATCTTTCCTACCAATGACGCATATTCAATGATGCAGAAACGGGAGGGAGGGTACATTTTATGGAAAGGCGTTTATCAGACGCTTTGTTCTTTGGATCTTCAAAGTCTCGCAAACTTAAGTTCCCTAAAAGACAAAGCAACGATAGATGTCCATTGGGATATGTATTTAATCTATTCTCTTTTCTCCTATTACCATATATAAGGAGAAGAAGAGGAGTACATATCGGCGTGGGCTTCTGCGTTGCTCGTTCTTAGGGAAATGGGCAATGCGAGACGCCTGAAGAGCCGGAACGGGTAACAGATACAGCAACCCGCGCTTTTTCGTATAATGTAGGCACCCGATATTCATAAGCACTTGCTGAGGGGTTGGCGGCAGGATTCAAAAGAAGCGGTATGGCACAAAATACCTTCATGGCTCAAACGCACTTCTTTGTCCCGCTATGTCAGGTAAACGAGGATTATCTGGAGAGGCTTCAGAATGCTTGCCTCGTTCATCAATCCTTCACTTTTCAACGGAACGAGATGGAGGCGCGTTTTATCGGATTGCAGAAACATCCATTTTACTTTCCCTCTTATCCGGACGGCAGGAACAGATGTTTCCGTAAAGTAGAACTTTGTGCTTACCTCTTGTCCTACAAGCTATATGCCTCTCAACAAGAAGGTGATTACTTTTTGGTCATCGGAGTCGATGTGGACAAAGTCTTTTCTGAATCTTATTATTCGGATTCACTCCCTTATTCAAACGCTCCATTCCAAAAACGCATTTGTACCACGTTCGATTTGGTCCATCTGCAAGAAGCACTCCGGCATGAACCGGAAAACGGTCTCTTTTACCCCTTGTGGAAGCCGATGGAGAACCATAGGTCGTGGATTGATAAACTCGTGGAAAATATTACTGGTCGGAAAAACGGTAATATCCGAGGCTCCGTTCCATTGGAATATGCAACCATCGATGTCCGTTCGGCGGAGTTGCCTATTTCTATATGTACGGACGAAAGCACATTGATCCGAAAGTTCAATGAATCTTTCTATTCAGACCGTACTACCGATTTTAACCACCTATGGGAAGACAGTGACACCCTTTTGGCATTGTGCTTATTGAAAGGAAACGGAAACATGGCCAACGTATCCGACCGGCAAGTCGAAAAATATCAAAGTCACAAGTTCACCAACAACAGAAACGAGATGACTTATGCCGGAAAGAACGGCATCGTGTTTCTGCATACCCGTTATCCCTTTGAAATCCACTCGGAGGAAGAATGGAAGAGCATTGATAAGTCTCTTCCGAAAGATTTGAAGGATGTGCAAAACGTGTATGAAATATGTTCGGATCTCTGTGCAAAGAAGCAAATAGAGCAGTTGAGCCGTCAACTGAAAGAAAAACCGGAACATATACGACAACTATTAGGAGATATCGCCCAGTTTCTGAACATGAAACTAACTCATGTTATCGATTTGGACAACAAATACAAGTTTATCTATGAACAGATGGGCATCTTGGATGAATTCAAGAGTCTGAAAGAAATCGGTAAATTACAGGCTGACTCCTATCAGATACACCTGTCAAAGAAAATCAACGTCATCATTATAATCTTTACCGTCTCCGCTTTTATTATTGCGGTACTCCAGATTATACAAAACCATCTTAACGCTCATCATGTTAACATGGAAATAAAGACGGACATCTGCTCGCAACGGTTACAAAAAATAAACTGTCTTGGTCTCCACTTTTGCGGTGACATCGTAGTTGTTCTGATATTGTTCATGCTGATTGTAGCAATTGCTCTTGCAGTAATATACTATACAAAGGCTTTCCCTCTTAAGGATAAGAACCATAAATACAACAACAAGGATAGATAATAGATATTAATTGAATTATATAACTTAAAACCAAAAGAAAATGAAAAAGACATGGATGCTTATGGTGTTCCTTTGCATATCGCTGATGGCTTGGGGGCAGGACATTGAAACAATTAAGGCAAAAGCCCAAGCTGGAGATCCGGAAATGCAAGTAAAACTGGGAAACGCTTATTTTGGCGGGGAGGGCATAACTGAGAATCATACAGAGGCTCTAAAATGGTATCGAAAAGCGGCTGAACAAGAGTATGATGGTGATTACTATCTCTCGTTAGGAATGATATATCAGTATGAAATGGATAATAAAGAAAACGAAGCAATTAAGTGGTATAAGAAATATGCGGATTATCTTTATAAGAGTGGTTATGAATTCTCCATGGCTGAAGCCTTCCTTAAAGTACTCGGTATAGTTTATGATCCTCGTACAAAGGAAACAACATATTTAAATTCATCGGCTTCTGATAAAGAACCTCAAACAGAACAACCACATAGTTTTTCTTATACCTATAACCCAAATGGGCTATACATAGAAGCAACAGATGAGAAAAATGCCATCATTATGGAAAACTACGCGGATAATTTCGTTACAGCTAATTTGTCAGTAATAGCTGTTGACGAATCGAGTAAGATATTGAGTATTATATTGTCAGAATCCAAATCGGTAGGACGAATTTCAAAGCTTCTTTGGAAAGGAAGTGCAAATCTTGCAATAACACTATCGAATGGTGAAGTCTTCAGATGTAGTTCTAATGCCTGTTCAATTAAAAAAGGATATGGCTCATTAACGACATCGATGAGTGCGTCTGCCGGTTTCTTGAATTTAAGAAGTACCAATAGCCCGTCCGGCAATGCTAATAAATCATATGCCGAAAAACAATTCTCAACATACGATATAACAAAAATAGTATTAAACGATTGCACTTTTGTCGTTCGCAGTGATACAAGTTCCGATAAAGAGCGCATGATGAGAAGTGCATGTACAATTAAAGCGATGCTTAGTGATTTGAAAAAAAGAATAGAATAATGATTTATCACATACTAATTGACCGTTTTGCCGGATGCAATCCAGCCATTAAAGGAAGAGGCTATAAGGGTGGAAATCTGGAAGCCATCGTCGACAGGTTGGATTACATCCGGCAACTCGGAGCCACAGGTATCTTGCTCACCCCTTTCATGAAGGGGTGGCGGGCATACCATGGCTATCATATTACAGATTATGCCAAAGTGAATCCCCATTTTGGTTCCTGGAAGATGGTAGACAGATTAGTAGACGAGGCACACAAAAGAGGGATGACGATTATTGCCGACTTTGTGGCCAACCATTGCCATAAACGCAGCCACGTATGGCAGCAGCATCCAGAATGGTTCAAGACCGACCCGAAAGGAAATCCCACCTATTTTAATAATATAGACTATCTGCCAGAGTTTGATTTGGACCATCCCGAAGCACGTCGGTTCATGACGGACAACGGCCTTCTGCTCTGTCGCCACGGTTGTGACGCACTGCGTCTGGACTATGCCAAAGGTCCCAGCATCGCATTCTGGCAGTACTTCCGAAAGAATATCAAACGAGAGTTTCCACAGATAGAGCTGATTGGTGAAGTTTGGGGAAAGCCGTTGGACAAAGAGTTGCCCACCAAACTGGACAGGGCATTCCGACGAGGGGTATTGACCGAAAAGGAAGCCTGGCAGAAACGATATGCCGGAATCTTGGACGGCGTTATGGATTTCGCATATCAGGAACTATTGGTGCAGGCCGTTCGTTCCGGAGAGAGAATTTTAGGCAACAAGAAACTATATGAACAAGTGGAGAAACACTTCTCTCACTTTAGCAAATGCCCAGCCTTCTGCCTTTATCTGTTTTTAGAAAACCACGACACCAACCGTTTCCTGTTTGAATGCAAAGGCGATGTGTCTTTGCTACGCGAAGCCGTCAACTTTTCCCGCCAGTGGCAATACCCCTACATTCAGTATTATGGGATGGAGAAAGGAATGTACAACAAGAAAGACATCCGTTGCGGAGAGCCTTACGCAGATGAATGGGTACGCCAATGCATGAATTTTGACTTGCCCAACATATTGACAAATGACACAGTCCACAATTTTGTGTAAATGGAAACAGAATTCAGTTATAAGTTCTCCTTATATCTGTATTCTGCTTTCAAAAATAAGCATAATTTGGTTCATAATCAATCCTCGGTTATGAATAGTCGATCTCCATCAGAGCAAAGTATACTATCTTCTTCACTGCATCATCCGAAGAGAATGACAGTTTTGATTTGATACATTTTCTGATTTTCCCATTGAGATTTTTAATAAGATTTGTGGTTTAGATTATTTTCCTGATTTCCAGAAGGAATTGGAAGAAAACAGTCAGGTTATCCCAATCGTTCCTCCATTTTACAACCGGATATGGGGTGTCAACCTTTCCATAGGCTACATCTCTTAACCCATTCCTCCTTTATCGCATGATAATAATTCCGTTGCTCTTCGGCATCGGTCTCCGCATCGGTAAACACTTCCAACAAGACAGGTGCCGTGGCTGTTTCGTCCAGCAAATCATCAAGGGCGGCCAAAAGGGACACGGTATCCGTGGCACGTAAATAGGTGAATCCCTGCGATTCGGCCCAACCTGCCGCCGATGCACCATGAGAAGCCGTCACGAAACGCCGCGTATCTCCCGCCATGTCCAGTCCGGGCAAGGCATGGAAAATGGCCCCACCGCCGTTGTTCAACACCACGATGCGGAGGTTGGAACGTACATGGCCGTTCCATAACGCATTCATATCATAAAAGAAACTCAAATCGCCCACAAGCAGGAAATTCAGGCGGTCGGACACCGCCGCATAACCTACCGCAGCCGACACGGAACCCTCAATGCCGTTCACTCCCCGGTTGCACTGCACTTCCACACCTTCGGGCAGGCGGCACAATTCCGCCAGACGCACGGCCGAACTGTTGGCCAAATGGAGCACTGCATGGGGTGGCAATGCCTCCAACACGCGCCGCACGGCATATATCTCGGAATATCCGGTTTCCGGAGAGGCCAACCGGGCACAACTTTCATGCCACAACTGCGCATACGCCCCGGACAACAAAGCCTCCGACCGGAAAAACAAACGAAAGAAATCAGCAGGAGAAGCCTCCACAACCGTGGTCAGCGCACAAAACAAATCCGCCGGAAGGCCGTCCGGCGAAACATGCCAATGCACCAACGAAGGCATACGCCTCAGGAACTGTTTCAAACGTTTCGACACGACATGCCCGCCTACGGTAATCACCAAGTCCGGGCGCAACGCCTGCAAGTCTTCCTCACGGGCTGCATATAACAACGCATCGAAGCCCCGTACCGCATCCGAAGCCGACGGACAATTCCCCAGCACTTCTGTCAACCAAGCCACACGGCTGCCGGACAGACAGGCCGCTACACCCACCGCCTCGTCCGAAGACATCTGCCCCGACACGACCAGTACCCGCCGGTACTTGGGAAGCTCTTCTTTCAGGAAGAAAGCCAAAGTCCGTCCCTCATCGGACATATCCCGCCGGACCATACGCCGGACGGAAGGCAAAGCTTCCGCCGTAAAATGAAACAACGGTTCGGAAAGGGGCACATTGATATGCACCGGCCCGTAGCCGTGGTGGTCCACTTCGAGCAAGGCTTCATTGACAAGCCGGTTGGCATACCATTCATCTTCCTCGGTACGTACCTCGGGCAGGTTGACCGCCTTCCGCACCAAGCCACCGAAAACACCCGGCTGCGGCAAAGTCTGCCCGTCCATCTGTCCTATCCAAGCTGCCGGACGGTCAGCGGAAACGACTACCAAAGGCACCCGTCGGTAGAACGCCTCGCATACCGCCGGATGGAGGTTGAGCAAAGCCGAACCGGAGGTGCAACAAACCACCACGGGAGCCTGCACGTGCAACGCCAATCCGATGGCGAAGAAACCGGCACTGCGCTCGTCCGTCACCGAAAAGCATTCAAAACCGCCGCACGTGGCAAAAGCCTGTACCAACGGCACATTGCGGCTTCCGGGACACAACACCACCCGGCGTACCCCATGCGCACGCAGCAAGGCCACAAGCTGCAACACGTTTTTCTTATCCGAATACATCAGTCCCTCCTTTCGAGATTACATATTTCATGGTCTGCAACTTACGTTCCGTCTCCATCCATTCTTCTTCGCACACGGAAGCCGGCAAGATCCCGCCCCCGGCATACAGGCGGATTTTTTCCGCCCCTTCGCCACATTGCATACATCGCAAATTCACATACAAAGCCGTCTTACCTTCCGGCTCCCACCGTCCGAGGAAACCGGCATAATAGCTGCGGTCATATCCTTCATGCGACAGGATGAAGCGGAAAGCATCTTCCTTGGGCAACCCGCATACGGCAGGCGTAGGATGCAAAGCCTGCAAGATGTCCCCCAAGGCTTCGACCGAAGAGAGACGAAAACGGATGTCGGTTTTCAAATGGGCCAGTTCTCCGGCCGTAGCCGTATAAGGCCCTTCCAAAGTGAACCGGACACCTCGTTCGCGCAAGCAACCGCCGATATATTCCGTCACGAAAGCTTGTTCGCGGATGTTCTTTTCCGACCACGGAGCTGTCAACTTCCCCTCTTGCAGGAATTGCGTACCGGCCAAAGCCACCGTACGATATTCCCCTTTGCCTCCGGCCAAAAGGATTTCGGGCGTAGCCCCCAACCAGAAACCGGTCTGCGGCGTATGGAACAAGTACACATAAGAATGTACATAACGGCGACAAGCCGCCGTAAAAGCCCGTGCCCATGAAAAGCCATGGGGAAAAGCATCCGTACAACCACGCGAAAGTACCAACTTCTGAAAATCTCCGGCACGAAGCGCACCGGAAAAAGCACGAAAAGCCTCACGATACCCCTTCGACGGCTGATCCTCCAACCGTCCGCAAAAGGGCATCGGCGCAGGTGCCTCTACCTCATCGGAACATACAGCCCGGGATATACCGACCTCTATTTCTTCCTCCAAAGGAAGCAACCATAAAGGATGCCCCTCTCCGAACCGAAAAGGGGCAAATACAAAACCAGTCTTCCCGTCCAACGACGGGAAGACTTCAAAAGATTGCAGGGAAGACCGTGCCGCCCGTATGCCGTGGCAAACCCTTTCCCCCGGTTCACGGTAGAACACGAAGGCTTCTCCCCCCTTAATCCATTCACCGATTACCGCCTCGTCGTTTCGCATGCGGCTCATTTCCGTTTCATCACGCTATTCATCACCCGGATGGATGAGACCAACTTCTCTGTAGAGGTAAACACATCCACATTCCACACATGTGAAGAGCGCCCTTTATGCACAATCGTGGCCACAGCCCTCACCGTATCTCCCTCGTGAGCCGAAGAGATATGGTTGCCACTCACTTGCATTCCCACTACGAATTCATCGGGATTGCATATCACCATTGAGCCTAATCCGGCTACCGTCTCTGCCAAAGCCAGCGTAGCCCCGCCATGCAAGATGCCGAAAGGCTGGCGCGTGCGGTGGTCCACCGGCATGGTGGCTTCTATCCGCTCATGGGAAGCATACGTATATTGTATGCCCAAGTTCCCCATCAACGTAGTCTGCGCCTGCGCATTCAAGGCATCGAGCGGTATCTCGCTTTCACGCACTTCGGCCAGAAAAGCGTTTTCCACGGCCACGGCCACACCGTCTTCATTGTTGGAAAGGGTCACGTAGTCGGCACAACGCTTCACCGAATCCGGGGCATTCCCCATGGCAATACCCAAATCAGCCAATTGCAACATGGTCACATCGGCCACGCCGTCACCGAACACCACAATCTCGTCCGTCTTGATGCCCTCCATTTCCATGATGACGCCCAACGTATTGGCTTTGTCCACCCGGCTGCCCACCACTTCCAGAAAATACGGTTCGGAACGGAACACATCCAAGACACCGTTCAAACGACGTTTCCAATGGTTCTCCAGCCCCACCAAAGCCTCCTCATCATCACTCACCAACATACATTTACAAGGCGGGTAATCTATCGCCGCAGAGAAAAACTCCTGATGTTCCACTTTCATACCGTTCAGAGCCGCCTCGGCTTGCACATGCGGATCATTCGGGTTATTCGTCACAACCGTATCTCCGTTATAAGTAAGGATCGAAAAACCGTTTTTCTCGGCTTTCTTCTCCAAATAAGTGATATGTTCCGGATTGATGCGGCGTTCAAATACCACTTCTCCGTTGGAAGCGTTAATCACCTGGCCGCCGTTATAAGAGAGGATATACCCGTTATATGTACCCAATTCCAATTTCTTGGCCAATGGCAACAAACCGTAAGTGGGACGTCCCGATGCCAACATGATACGCACGCCCATCTGCTGCACTTTGAGCAAAGTAGTCAGCGTCCGCTTGCTAATCTCCTTCTCGTCGTTCAACAGTGTCCCGTCCACGTCGAGCACTAACATTTTATATTTCATACTCCCACGTTTTTTTATTCATGTACACAAATATAGCGAAAGCCTTTCAGAAAAGAGGACGGAAGAAGTAGTTTATCGCAAAGCTTCACGTTTTTTAGGAAACGGCACTCAGAATTTACCGAGTTGCCTGTTTTCAAAAAAAGCTACCCCATACTTCTTTATCCAACGCAGGACAGCCACTCCTATCAATTACCTTAGCAATTATCGTTTTGGATATACATTATTTGCATTAGATAAATCTGACGTCCATATAGTACAAGAAGAAGTCTCATACCATTTAAAGTCAAAACAAGCGGAAACATAAGTTTGTTTAAAGCCTGTTGAAGTATTAGTCTTATCAACCCCTAAAACTACTTGTAGCGCATCGTTATCTCTTCTTGCTCCATCAAAACTATAAATTCCATTTTGATTAAAAGTTATATAGCCATCTGAAAAACTATGGTAATTATAAGTAACAGGAACACTATAAGAAGATAATCTTTTGGGTATTGGCTTATTATAAAGCAAATACAAATCATCACCATCCGATCCTCCCAAAAGAATAGACCAACCATTATCCCAATTCAGATACATCTGTAAATCATCATAGGACGGAGGTGGAAACTCGGAATTAAGATTAATAAAAACTCCCACTGCTGCCAAATCGTCATTCCTAATATAATCAAGAATTGGAGGCAAATAATAAGGACTAAAATACTTTGTAATATTAATAGATGGATACCAATAGTCAAACTCATTCAAACTTTTTTCTCCATCTTATTAGCCTCCTGGCTGCTCTGTATCTCTAAATCATTAGATTCACATGCCACAAAACAAGAGACACAGCAGATTCCAAAAAGAAAATTAAACAATCTCATATAAATCAAATTTAAATTCATTTAGGAATATGTGGGGAGTAATATATTTTATTCTCCCCACATTTTTTAGTCAGACATTAATCTGTTCTGTTATATAAATCAATGTACCATAACTTTCACGACCTTCTTCGTGCCGTCACTCATCGCGTCCTTACGGATATAAATGCCGCGCTGTTTCGGTTCGCTTATACGTACCCCATTCAACGTATACCATTCAGAATTTACTACCGTAATAACACCTTCTGCCGCTATACCTTCAACACTATCCACGAAGTCATCCGGCTTGTTGGCATCACCGTCACCATAGTAGTAGAGACGGAAGTTGTCGAAACAAGTCCAGTCGTTCGTAATCATACCTGTCTTACGTACACCCAATACAGGTTCTTTACCTTCAGCCACGTAAAAACTAAAGTTTACTTCATAGGCATCATCCTCAAACGCAAGTTTCGCACCTGCGACTTTGTCTACGATAAAATGATATAACATATCAGAATTCGGGAACAAGGAATCAGGCAACGCCACATCAGTACCGTCATATTTCAGCTCGCTGACATGCTCGAAAATGGAAGGCAGTTTCTCGGCCCACTTATCTTCACCGCATTCAATGAACAATTCGGTATTTTGGGCATCTGCGCTGTCCCGACGAGCCACGCCCGCCTCTATAAAGCCTCCCGCACGGTAGAAACCATTCATAACAACGCGATAATACCCCGCAGGCATATTGTAAAGCGGCTGATATATTTCACAACTATCACTGAATATTTCATAATTCATAGAACCCGTCACCTTGCTAGAACTGTTCTCGTCTAAAGTGGCACCAACCCATCCATCAGCCGATGCGGCATCCACGATTTCCCCCTTGTCGTTCTCCGTCTTGGTCTGGAAACTCGGGTTGACAATCAATCCCGTGGCATCCACAGGTTCGTCCTTGTTAGCCGTGGTGAAGTCGATATGACCGCTTAGCATCTTGGAATAAGTTTTGTCCAGACGGACAGAATAATCGTTGATTTCGTCCAAAGTGGTGAATATGCCTTCCCCGTCTATCTTGTCGAAGATTTCAATAGTCAAGTCATACAGCTCATCATATCCTTCGGTGTTGGAATATTCTTCGTAACTGGCTTCACCGGTACCACTTAGCTTCTTGTCGTGGGCAGTAACCTTGTCCTCCAATGCAGTAGCAGCATCCATGGATTCCTGCCCAAACTTGATGGCAGCATTCAACGCTTCTGTCTGTTCCTTATAAACTTCCGGAGTCAACTCTCCCACGGCGGAGGCTGCCTCTATGGCCTTGTTCAAACCGTCCTTGGCCTCCTGAGTGGTCAAGACCTCCGAAGCCAGCATCCCATTGGCTTCACGCACCAAGGCATCCAAGGCCGTTTGGGCACCTTCCATATTGTCGGCCCCTAAGTATTCCACTTGGAAGTTGTCGAAGATGACCCAAGCCTGCCCCCAAGACACACCCGACATCTTCACCCCTATGCGGAGCTTACCATCTTCACCCACGTAACAAGTCGTGGCATTCAGGTAATTCTCGCTATTCTGCTCGAAGATTTCCTGTGCGGAATTCTTTCCATGGCATAGCCATTTCCCAGCCAAAGAAGCGTCGTCGGTCCAAGTCACTTCCTCACAGTTTTCAGCCACGTTCTCCTCCTGCGGACAAGCTGTAACATGGAGAAGAGGTTCGGAAGCATCGTTACCGAAAAGGTACCCCAAGATGTTGTTCGTTTCATCGCCTTCCTGTCCCCAACCTTCATGCCAATTGTTTTCATTCCCGGAACTCGGGGAATAGAACCCTTGCATGGTAATCTTATACGAACCTTGGGGCAGGTTACTGATTTCCTGATAGACCTCCCAATTCTGTCCGTTCCACACCTCAGAAACCCTCGTACCATCGTTCTTGAAATCCCCGTCACCGGTCTTTGTCCAACCATCATTGCTCCCCGCAAAATTGGGATTCACCATCAAGCCGGTCACATTGTCCGTAGTCCCGTCTGCCAAAGCTTTTACCACAGATTCCCGGAAAATCCTGTCGGCACGGGGTTGGATGCTGTCTAATTCCGTAACGTCAAATGTACCATTGTCATAACCGGCTTGTAAAACCTCATCCAAATAAACCTCATAGTCCTCTAACCCGTCGTTGGCATAAGGAGTCTCATCGTAAGCTTTGTTCAAGGCTTCTATCTTCTGGGCCAAGGTCTCGTAAGCCGCCACATTGTTGGCCAACGTATCCATCCGTGCAAGTAAAGAAGTTATGACACCGGTAAGTGCCCCATCATCCATACTCGTATTCTGGTAAGCTTCCTTGGCAGCAGCTATCATTTCTTCGTACTTCACCTTTTCCGATTCGCTGAAAGCCTTGTTGGCACCGGTATATTGGGCATACTGTGCTTCTGCACTCCCAATGTTCTGGTTCAGTATTTCGCGTATATTGACCTCACTGCTTCCACTCTTGCCCATATATTCCAACGTGAAGTTGTCCACGGCCGACCAGGTGGAATTGGCTCCCTGTACGACATATCCTATCGTGATGATACCCCCAATGACATCAACATCCACGGTGTAATGGTGCCACGTACCATAACCGCGCCCTTCATTGGCTGTTTCCGCAGGGTCTGTAGCTTCCACCTTTTTCTCCCCGGCTAAAGACTGGGCATACAGGAACAGCCCTTTCGGAGTGGGTGCGTCCTCCGTCGGCAGTTTGTTGGTCAGAATCCAAGCCCCCACACGGTATTTCCCATCCGGCAACCCTTCCACTTTCTGTTTGATAGACCAGTCCGGCATATTACTACCATTGTTGGTGGCGCACTCATAAAAGTTTTCAAGGGCTAACCCTTCCGGTAAACTTCCCGCTCCGTTCTCGAAACGGTCGCCCGTCTTACGTTGGTAATTGGCACCCGAACCTTGCGTGATGTCCCATCCGTCCGTGCTATTGGCAAAAGACGGTTCTTTCACGAATTTTTCTGTCACGTCCAACGGATTGTCTTCTGTGGCCACGGAATAACCATAGTCGATAATGTCCGCCTTCAAATCTTCCACTGCCTTTTCTATCGCCTCTACCGTGGCATCTGCCTTATTGTATAAAGTAGCATAATCAGCATATTCCGTAAACCCGATGGCATCGGCAGCTTCCAACTGTACCTTCAACAGTTTTTTGGCTTGGAATACCTCATAAGTTTCCGATGCTACGAACTTCCATTCGTCTTTAGCATTCTCATACCCAGCCGTGTTCTTATCAATCAACGGATCCACTGTAGTTTTCCCTTCGTTTACCGCCATGTAGGAATTGGCATACAAGCCCCCATTGGCTTCCACACCGTAAATCTTGTCTTCGTCTATCACCTTGATACGGTACACATCGCCTTCCTTCACGATTTTCCACAGGATATGCCCCGTCTTGTTATGGTCCACAAAAATCTCGGCACCACCCGGATTAATGAACAATTCATGGTATCCTCCGTTACTCGGAGCATTCATCATACTCAAACGCCAACCCTTGCCCGTGAAATAATCATCATTGCTTTCCGGAAGGTTGGCCAATTCATAATCTTCACCATAGCTCAAGGTCATTTCCTGACCTGTTTCTGCAACGACCAATCGTGTACCATAAGGTTGCCCATTAGTCATGAACTTTTGGGTAGCCACATGATAAATGTAGTACACTCCGCCACCCGTTTCATCTGCCGTCAAGTTCGGCTCTACAAATTGCAACTCCGGGTCTTCCCATGCGGCCCATAAAGGTAAGGTGGACGATGTCGCACCACAAAGCGCCATTAAGGCAAGTAATCTGTTTTTCATTACACAGAAATTTAAGTTAATAATTAATGTTCTTTATTGCCCCTTATTACAAAGGGGAAGAATCCTATAACAATATGGTATTACATATAAGATTTGTTTAGTGCAAATTTATACTTTAAATCCATAAAAGCAATGGTAATCATGTTGAAAATAATGATAACTATGTTGATTTTACCCATAAAAGCTGCCCCGCGCCTCATTTTCCGGCGCAGGACAGCCACTCCTAATAAATAGTCTTTAGCAAAACATTATTTAACTAATACCTTAACCGCCTTTTTCGTACCATCACTCATCAAGTCCTGACGGATGTAGATACCGCGCTGCTTCGGTCCATCCACACGTACACCGTTGATGGTGTACCATACGGAACTTACCACCGTAACCGCACCGTCGGCTGACACACCGTCAATGCCATCCACGAAACCATCCGGCCTGTTGGCATCGCCATCCCCGTAGTAGTAGAGACGGAAGTTATCGAAGCATGACCAGTCGTTCGTCAGCATACCCGTCTTGCGGACACCCAATACCGGCTCTTCACCTTCGCCCACGTAGAAATACGTGTCGCACTCATACTCTCCGTCTTCGAAAGCCAATGCAGCTCCTGCCGGTTGGTCCACAATGAAATGGTACAGCATGTCGGATTTCGGGAACAGGGAATCGGGCAAAGCCACATCACTGACATCATACTTCAATTCACTGACGTGCTCAAAAATGGAAGGTAACTTCTCGCTCCAATTACCGTCACCGCATTTAACGAACAATTCCGCATTTTGGGCATCCGCGCTGTCGCGACGTGCCACGCCTGCATCGATAAATCCACCCGCACGATAGAAACCGTTCATAATGACACGGTAATAACCCGCAGGAGCGTTGTACAAAGGTTGGTAAACCTCGCTGCTGTCGTTGTAGATTTCAAAGAGCATGGCATCTTTCACCTCCGTTATTCCGTTCAAAGACTCTACTGTCCAACCATCGGAAGACTTGGTATCCACAATTTCTCCATCGTTGTTCTCGCTCTTGGTCTGGAAACTCGGATTGATGATCAATCCCGTGGCATCCACAGGTTTGTCCTTGTTAGCCGTGGTGAAGTCGATATGACCGCTCAGCATCTTGGAATAAGCTTTGTCCAGACGGACGGAATAATCGTTGATTTCGTCCAAAGTGGCGAATATACCCTCTCCGCCAATCTTATTATCAAGGATTTCTCCAACCAAACGTTCCAATTCATCATAGCCTTCGGTACCGACATACTCTTCATAGCTGCCTTCACCCACACCACTCATCTTGTCCTTATGGTTCGTGACCTTTATATTCAATGCGGCAGCGGCCGATATCGCCTCTTGGTCTAACTTGATAGCTGCATTCAGAGCTACCGTATGCTCTTCATAAAGCTCGGGAGTCAGGTCCGCAACGGCATTGGCAGCTTCTATGGCTTTGGTCAAGGCATCCTTGGCCTCCTGCGTAGTCAGAGTATCAGACGAAAGCATGGCATTGGCATCCCGCAAGAGAGCATCCAAAGCCGTATATGCTCCATCCATGTTGTCGGCCCCCAGGTATTCCACTTGGAAATTGTCATATACCACCCAGGCAGCATCCCAAGTCACGCCCGACATCTTGAGGCCTAAGCGGAGCTTGCCGTCTTCGCCTACATAACAAGTCACCGCATTGAGATAGTTGTCCGGCGACTGGTCAAAGACAGCACGTGCGGCAGCCGTTCCATAGCAAAACCATTTCCCATCCAAAGAAGCGTCAGTGGGGAATGATATTTGCTCACAGTTTTCGGCCACATTCTCTTCTTGCGGGCAAGCTGTCACATGGAGAAGCGGTTCGGAAGCATCGTTACCGAAAAGGTAAGCCAATATATCGTTCGTCTTGTCGCCTTCCTGGCCCCATCCTTCATGCCACGAGTTATTATTGGTAGAACTTGGGGAATAATAGCCTTGCATTGTAATCCGGTAAGACCCCTGAGGCAAATTGGTAATTTCCTGACAAACTTCCCAATCCTTTCCGCTCCATACTTCCGACAGTGAATTGTTTTGGTTGTAACTGCCATCACCTGTCTTGGTCCATCCGTCCGCATTGGCATCCCAACCGGGGTTCACCATTATCCCGGTCACATTATTGGTCTCGCCATTTATCAACGCATTCTTCACACAAGATATCCACAGCCTATCGGCACGGGGCTGAATGCTGTCCAGTTCCAAAGGATTAAATGTCCTATTTTCATAAGCATCTTCCAGACCGCTCAAATATGCCTCATACTCCGGGAAAGCCTGATCTGCATAGGCTGATTCATCCCATGCCTCAGAAAGTTCGACCGTTTTAGCTGTCAATGCGTCATAGGCTTCCACATCAGCTTTCAACGTATCCATGCCGGCCTGCAACGACTTGACCATACCCCCCACTGCCTCTTCATCGATGTCCGGGTTTGATGCCGCCTGCTTTACCGTCTCGAGCAATTCGTTGTACTTGGCTTCACCGGCTGCGGAATATTTCTTCTTGTTAAGGTCGTAACCGTTCTTCAGTTCTTCGGCCTGTGTAAGGACATTCTCCAGGATTCCGGCCACGCCGCCTTCTCCTTTCCCCAAGTATTCCAACTTGAAATTATCGACTGCCACCCAGTTGCAATTCGTATTGGCAACCTTGAACCCTATTTTGATGGTCCCATCCATGGCTAAGAATTCCAACACCGTGTTACGTGGCTGGGGGTCGGCCTCAGAGACGACCCCGTCTTTTAAACCACCGAACTCCAAGCTATGGGCTTCCGCACGTGACTCGATGCCGCTGTTCTCTGCATAAAGATATACACCATATGGACGTATCTTGTTATCATTCTGTTGGTAACCAATCGTGTTGGCCGTCAATCGATAATTCCCGACTGGCATATTTTCCAGCACCTGCGACAATTCGGTGTCTGCCAAAGAACTTCCCCACCCGGTCCATTTCTCTGCAAAACTTTGCATTTTGTATTCATTCGTAATCGTCTCATAGGTAGCACTCGCCTGAATGCTGGGAGAATTTACGGTAGTCCACCCATTGGTTGTTCCGTCCGTAAACGAATTATTGGCAATCACATTGGTAAAGTCCACCGGGGTTTCCGGTGTGGCACTCGAACTTTGCCAATCCACGATGGCCTGCTTCAAACTGGCAGCGGCAGCCTCTACTTCTTCCACCGTAGCGGCAGGATTATTATAGATACCGGCATATTCCCCATAATCCGTAAATCCAATTTCATCCGCCTTGTTCAATTGTTCCTGTAACTGCTTCTTGGCATGGAAAGCTTCATAAACCGCCGGAGTCACGAACTTCCATTCGTCACCGGCATTTTCATATCCGGCCGTACTTTTATCAACCAAGGGGTCTACCGTGGTCTTCCCTTCTGATACGGCTATATACGAATTGGCATACAACGCACTGTTTGCCTCTACACCGTAAAGCTTGTCTTCATCAATCACTTTAATCTTATATGTACTGTTTCCTTGCGGCACGATTTTCCACAAGATATGGCCTGTTTTGTTATGATCGACATAGATTTCTGTGCCTCCTGTATTGATGAACAACTCATGGTATCCCCCGTTGGTCGGCGCATTCATCATGCTTAGGCGCCATCCCTTAGCGGTGGAATACTCTTCATCGGTTTCCGGACGCCGGCTCAACTCATAATCATCCCCGTAGTTCAACGTCACCTCTTGGCCTGTATTATCCACCACAAGGCGAGTACCATCAGGTCGTTGGTTGGACATGAACTTCTGCGTGGCCACATGATAAACGTAGTACACTCCGCCACCCGTTCCATCAGTGGCCAAATTCGGCTCTACAAATTGCAACTCCGGGCCGTCCCATGCGGCCCATAAAGGTAAGGTGGATGATGTCGCACCACACAGTGCCATGATGGCAAGTAATCTGTTTTTCATCTCAATGAAATTTAAGTTAATTAATTGATATTCTCATGCTCTCCAGCCTTTCGGTCGGGAAAGTCGATGCTTATCCACTGGTAGAACCTCAAGACATTGCAAATGTAACGAGTAATCCTTTTCCTTTCATTGGACAATTTAAACTTAAATTAGGATTATATCAGCAAAAAGGTATTTTTCTCATATTTGTCAAGGAAAAGCACTCCATAAAATCAATCTGCGCCAAATGAAAAATCGTTTGCAGCAGATTGAAAAATCACTTGGCGCAGAACGATTTTTCGTTCTGCGCCAAGTGATTTTATCATTTCAACCTACTGATTTTATGCAAATTAGAACAAAATAGCCCGAAGTCGGATTGTTAATCCTTTTTAGACAAAAAGGATTCCTACAACATCTGTGCCCAATGCATCAGTCCTTCGTAGACGAAGCTCATCACGCCCAACAGGCAGACGCCTGCCGTGCAGAGCGCCAACGTGAGGCGCACGCCCGGATGGCTGCGCAAGGGAGCCACCACCGGAAGGCCGTCCGCCGTGAGGGGCTCGGAGATGTACATGGCCTTGACCACCAACAGGTAGTAGAAAAGGGAGACGATGGTGTTCACCAACGCGAGGAACACGACCAAATACCACCCTTGGGCAAAGGCTGCCGCGAAAATAAAGAACTTGGAGAAGAAACCGGCAAACGGGGGGATGCCGCCCAACGAGAACAGGGCCAACGTCAGCACCAGTGTCAGGCGAGGGTTCGTGCGGTAAAGTCCGCGGTAGGCGTCGCGGTCGGTCCGGCCGCCCGCGTGCTGTTCGACGGTACCGATAACGGCAAAGACGGCCACGTTGGCCGCCACATACACGGCCACATAAAACACCAGCGAGGCCATGCCCTGCGCCGTGCCTGCGAGCACGCCCAGAAGGATGTAACCGGCCTGCGAGATGCTACTAAAAGCCATGAAACGCTTCATGTCGCCCTGCAGGATGGCCATCAGGTTGGCCACGGTGATACTGGCGACGGAAAGCAGGGCCACAGCGAGCGTCCAGTCTTCTTTCATCAAAGGGAACACGAAACGCAGGACGATGGCCAAGGCCACGGCGGCGGCTCCCTTGGAAATGACACTGAGGTAGGCCGTCACGCCGGTAGGCGCACCCTCGTAAACATCGGCCGTCCACAGATGGAACGGCACGAGGCTCATCTTGAAGCCCATCCCGGCCAAGAAGAGCACCAAGGCAAACTGCTGCAACGCGCCGCCTTGGAGCATGGCCGGAAGGTCGGCAAAATAGAGCGTGCCGGAAGTGCCGTAGATGAACGACAGGCCATAGAGCAGCAGGGCGGAAGAGAACATCGTGCTCAGGATAAACTTGGCTCCGGCTTCCGCGCTGTGGTGGCGGTATTTGTCGAGGGCCACGAGGCAGGCCATGGGGATGCTGGCCATTTCCAATCCGATGTAGAATATCAGGAAATGCCCGGCGGACACCATGAAGAACATGCCCAGCAAGGTGGAGAGCGTCAGCACGTAGAACTCACCTTGTTTATAATGCGTGTCTTTCCGCCCCAGCCATTCGCCGCTTTGGAGGAAGACAAGCAACGTGCCGGCCGAAAGGATGGACTTGACGATGGACGTGAACGGGGTGTTGACGTACATGCCGCCGAAGAGTGCGCGGGTGTCGGGCGTAAGGTTCAATCCTATCTGGAGTGCCATCAACACGCAAATGACCGGATGAAACCAACGCTGGCGATGGCGGCCCATGAAAAGGTCGGCCAAGAGGGCCACCAACAGAATCAACACCAGCGACAGCTCGGCATGCAAGGACAATATAGCAGATAAATTACTGTTCATAACTTGGATCAGGGAAGATTAAAATGTGAAACAATAGGCTCTACACTGAAACTGATGGTGTCGCTCACCCACCACGGGGCAAGTCCCAGTCCTGCCACACACACAATCAGGCAAATGACGGCAAAACGCTCGTCCCACGTGGCATCCGTCAACTTCAGATGCTCGGGGTTACGGCACGTGCCATAAAGAATCTTGCCCACCACACGCAGGATATACACTGCCGTGATGACGATACTCATCGTGGCGATGACGGTGCAGGCGCGGTGGAACACGTCGGGATGTTCGAAAGACCCCACGAATACCGTCATCTCGGCCACAAAACCGCTCAGACCGGGCAGGCCGAGATTGGCCAGACCGGCAATGACGTACCCCACAGCCAGGAAAGGCATGACCTTCATCAATCCATTCAACTCGCGCACGTCACGGGTGTGCGTCCGGCCGTATATCATGCCGATAAGGGCAAAGAACAAGGCCGTCATCAGCCCGTGGCTCAGCATTTGCAGGATGGCGCCCGTGCAGCTCGTGCGGGTCGCCATCAGCAAGGCGAAAAGCACCAGGCCGCAATGGCTTACGGAAGAATAGGCATTGATGTATTTCAAATCGGTCTGCACCACGGCGCTGAAAGCCCCGTAAACCACAGAAACCGTAGTCAGTATCAGGAAGAAGTCGCCCCACTGGGCCAGTCCTTCAGGCATCAGGTACATGGCAATGCGGAAACACCCGTAGCCACCCAGTTTCATCAACACGCCGGCATGCAACATGGACACCGCCGTAGGGGCGGAAGCATGGCCGTCGGGACTCCATGTATGGAACGGGAACAAGGCACCCAATACGCCGAAGCCCAAGAACACCGCCGGAAAGAACAGGTGCTGCATCTCTTCGGGGATATTATGCAAGTTGGCAATCTCCAGCACATTCATCGTCTGCGCCCCGGCTCCGTAATAGATGCCCAGGATACCGATGAGCAGGAAAGTCGACCCGCCCATCAGCATCAGCGTCAGTTTCATGGCGGCATATTCCTTACGCCCGCTGCCCCATACACCAATGAGCAGGTACATCGGAATGAGAGCCACCTCATAAAACATGAACATGGTGAAAAGGTCGGTAGAAATGAAGAAACCGAATACGCCCGTGGAGAGCAAGGTAAACCACAGGAAATATTCTTTCGTGAGGGGTTGCAGTTTCCATGAAGCGAAAGTGCCCGTGAACACGATGATGGCGCTCAGCAGCAACATGACCACAGAAATTCCGTCTACTCCGACGGAATAACAGATATGTAAGGGAGCGTACCACACGACACTGTCCGTGTAAAGCATCTCCGGCTGCGGCAAAGGCCACCAATTGGCTATCCATTCACGCATCCTGAGATAATCCACGGCAAGCCAGACCGCCAGCACCAACAACGCGGAAGAACCGGCTACCATCACTCCCCGTACTTGGTTGATGCCCCGGGCCATCCACAGCCCGAGCATCATCAACAGGGGAATCAATACGAAAAGACTTAATATATTCATATCGTTTTTACTTTTTTACCTCGTTAAAGAATTATCAGACGGCCAGCAAAACCAAAGTCAAAAGGATAATGCCGCTCAGGAACCAAATCACGTAAGCCTGTATCCGTCCGCTCTGCATGGGTTGTACCTCCTCCGCCGAAGCACGGGTGGCCCAAGCCAGAAAGTTCATGAAACCGTCTATCACATGGCGGTCGAACCACGCCAACGGGGCAGACACGCAGCGGAAAATAATCCGTTTGGTGACGAACAGCCAGGCTTCGTCCATATAAAAACGGCGGTAAGCCGCACGGTGCAGTTTCGGGAAACGCCGGGCCAGGGCATCGGCCACCGGCTGCTCGCTACGGGCATACATGAAAGTAGCCAAAGCTATGGCCAGCACGGCCACCACGCAACTCGTGGCTGCCACGCCACCGTCCAGGTGAATGTCGTAAGACAAACCGTCGCCCGTGACGAAATGCCCGAAGGGGATGAAACCGGCCAAACAGGTCACAGCGGCCAGCACCATCAACGGAAAGGTCATCGTAAGCGGACTTTCATGCGGCACGTGTTCGGCATGCAGTTCTTTATTCTCATGCCCCCAGAAAATACAGTAGTACAGACGGAACATGTAGAAAGCCGTCATCCCGGCAATGAAAGTCATGACATAACCCATCACCGGACTGAAAGCAAAGCAAGCCGTCAGAATCTCGTCCTTGGAAAAGAAACCGGAGAACGGCGGAATACCGGCAATGGCTAAGCAGGCGATGAGGAACGTGACGTGCGTCACCGGCATATACTTGCGCAAGCCGCCCATCACGGACATCTCGTTACTATGCACGGCATGGATGATGCAGCCCGCGCCGAGGAAGAGCAAAGCCTTGAACATGGCATGGGTGAAAAGATGGAACATGGAAGCCATATAACCCAGACCGCCTTCATGGCTCGGCATACCCGTGCAGACTCCCAAAGCCACCATCATGAACCCGATTTGGGAAATGGTGGAAAAGGCCAGCACCCGCTTGATGTCGCTTTGCACGCAAGCCACGGAAGCGGCATAGAAAGCCGTGAAAGCCCCGACGTAGGCCACAATGTGCAACGTTTCCGGTGCGTATGCGATATAAAGCGGGAACATCCGTGCCACCTGGTACACTCCGGCCACGACCATCGTGGCCGCATGAATCAACGCACTGACCGGCGTAGGGCCTTCCATAGCGTCGGGCAACCAGATGTGGAGCGGGAACATGGCGCTCTTACCCGCACCGCCCACAAACATCAGCCCCAATGCCCACGGCAGCATCAATGCGCCTTGCATAAGGTTCTCCTCGGCAGGCGCAAAGGTGAACGTACCCATATAATAACCGTAAATCAGGATACCGATAAGGAATCCGAGGTCGGCAAAACGTGTCACGATAAAAGCTTTCTTGGAAGCGGCAATGGCCTCTGGCTTGGTGTAATAGAAACCTATGAGCAGGTAAGAGGACACGCCCACCAATTCCCAAAACACATACATCTGGAAAATGTTCGTGGCTACCACCAGCCCGAGCATCGAAAAGGTGAACAGGCTCAGGAAAGCGTAATAACGCTGAAAACCCTTCTCCCCTTTCATATACCCGAAAGAATAGATGTGCACCATGAGCGAAACGGTGGAAATAACCACCAGCATCATCACCGAAATAGGATCGAGCAAAATACCCATGTCGATATGCAGGCCGGCCGCAAAAGGAAGCCATACAAAATTATAAGGTATCAGGGTTCCAAACGTCCCGTCGGCCAAGCGCGGCAAGGTGAAATAACCGTATGCCGTGACATAACTCAACACAGCTACCGCTCCCAATGACAACGAACCAATCAGACCGGCTGCGCGGTGGGACATCTTCATACCTGCCAAAGCCAACACCAGAAAGCTCAGTACGGGCAGGAGGAGTATCAATATCGTATATTCCATATTATTCTTTTTTTATCAATTTCCGACGTCAACCCTTCAGGTCGCTGACGTCATCCGTCTGGATATTTCGGATATTACGGTACACATTTATCATAATGGCAATAGCCACAGCCGTTTCCGCCGCCGAGATGGCTATGCCGAAGAGCGTGAAGAAATGGCCTTCAAGTGCACCCGGATAAAAATAACGGTTGAACACGGCAAAGTTGATGTTCGTGGCATTCAGCATCAGCTCCACGGAGATGAGCGTGGCCAACAGGTTACGGCGCGTGAAAAAGCCGTAAATACCGGCAAACATCATCACCGTACTCAGTATCAGATAATAAAAAACATCTATTTCCATAACTTTGTTTGTTTAATCAACGTTTACGTGCAATCATGATGGCGCCGATCATGCAGGCCAACAACAACACACTGACTACCTCGAAAGGCAGGACGAACTGGTATTTCTCCATTCCGATAAGCGCGTTGCCGACTTTCACCGGATCCAGTTCCACCAACGGAGGAACGGAGAAACGTGCAAAACCGTAAGACGACAGCAGGAATACCGTCAATCCGAAACCGACCAATACCGTCAGTATGGCTGCAAACCAACGTCCCCGCGGGATACGTTCGTTCATGTTTTTGTCCGAACGGGTCAGCAAGATGGAGAAGACATAAAGCACTACGATACCTCCGGCATAAACCGACAACTGCACCGCTCCCAAATAGGTATAGCCCAACATAAAATAAAGACCTGCCGTCCCGAAAAGCACAAACAGCAAAGCCGTAGCCGCACGTAAAATACGGCCCGACGTCACAGCCAGCACCGAACAGACCGCCATCATCAGTGCGACAACTCCAAAAACTACTTGCCCAAGAGTGATTCCTTCCATATTACATTATGCTTTTATAGGTTTGTTTTTCTCGGGAGCCGGTGCCAGCACCGAACCTTCCCGGTTCAACGTGAGCAGCAACTTGTCACGCTCGAAAACCGAATTCTCAAAATCGTTGGAAAAACGTATGGCATCATGCGGACAGGCATTGACACAAAGCTGGCAAAACATGCAGGAACCCAAATCATACTCATACTTCACCAAATACTTCTTCTTCTTTCCTTCTGCATCTTCCCTCACCTCGGATACCACACGAATCGTATCGTTGGGACAGGCCATCTGGCACAATCCGCAGGCCACACAATGATGCTGGTTCCGGTCGTTATGAATCATTTCCAACTGTGCCCGATGACGTTCTGGTATGTAAAGCGTCGTATGCCGGTTTTCCGGATACTGCTCCGTCACTTTCTTCCGGAAGAACACCTTGATGGACGTATTCAGTCCTCCTGCCAGACTCTCCGTGCTACGCCAATATCTCTTTATATATTTCGTGAATTTACTCATTTCATTACTATCGTTTTAAAAAACCAATCCGAAAACCTTCATCACCACCATGGCCAACATGACTACGAGCGACAAGGGCATGAGGTATTTCCATTCCAGCGTCAGCACCTGGTCAATACGCAAACGGGGGAAGGTCCACCGGATCCACATCAACAGGAATATGACGAAAAACGTCTTGCCCAGGAACCACACGATGCCGGGAATATAGTCCATCACGGCATTGAACTCGTCGAGCCCAGCCACATGCAAAGGCATCCACCCCCCTAAGAAAAGCGTAGTGGCAATACCGGCCGTAATGAAAAGGTTCAGATACTCGGCCAGGTAGAAAAAGCCGAAATGCATACCGGAATATTCCGTATGGTAACCGGCTGTCAGCTCTTGCTCGGCTTCAGCCAGGTCGAACGGGCCACGGTTGGCTTCGGCATTACCGGAAATCAGGTAAATGACAAAAGCCACCAGTGTCAGGACATGCCCTTTGAAAATATTCCATCCTCCGGCCTGGCTCTCCACAATACCGCTGATGCTCATCGTCCCGCTCAGGATAACCATCGTAAGTACCGTAATACCCAAAGACAGCTCATAGCTGATAATCATGGCACCGCTGCGGACGGCACCGATAATCGTGTACTTGCTGTTACTACTCCATCCGGCCAACAAAATACCGATCACCCCGATACTCGAAGCGGCCAACACGAAAAATATTCCTATTTGCATATCCAAAATCTCTGCTCCCTTGTGCCAGGGCAGGCAGGAAAACGAGATGACGGAAGCCAGAATCACCAGATAAGGCGCCAGTTCATAAAGCACATGGTCGGACTTCCTGAGGCGTATGATTTCCTTGGTCAGTATCTTCAACACGTCGGCAGGCACTTGCAACAATCCGCCTTTGCCTCCCACGCGGTTCGGTCCGATACGGCACTGGAAAGCGCCGCAGACCCTGCGTTCCATGTAAATGAGCACCACGGCCAGCACAGCGTATGCCAGCAAAATGACTATGCCCAGCGCCAACCCTTCGATAAAGACAGCCCAGTCCTCAGGCATCACACCGCACAACGTACGGTGTATCCACTGCGTAAACGGTTCCAGACTGTAATAATCCAAAAATGCTTGATTCATATGTTTAAATGTGTCTGTATGTTATCTGTCAATATCCGGTATCACGAAGTCCATCGTACCGCCGATGGCAATCAGGTCGGCTATCTTCCCGCCCCGACACACGGTGTCCATGGCATGCACCAAGGGCAGCCCCGTGCTTCGGTAATGCAAACGGTAAGGCGTCTTGTCCCCCCGGCTGATGAGGAACACGCCGAACTCGCCGCGGCTGGCCTCGACGGAAGCCGTGAACACGCCTTCGGGCAATTTGAGAATGGGCTTCGTCTTCACCCGGAACTCCCCTTCGGGTACATTATCTATCAACTGTTCTATAATTCTGCAGGATTCCATGATTTCATCCATGCGCACCATATAGCGATCGAAAGCGTCCCCATGCGTATAGGTGATTTCCTTAAAGTCCACCTTGCCGTACATCGCGTAGGGATGATGTTTGCGCACGTCGTTGGCCCATCCGGAAGCACGGCCCGTCCCGCCGGTACAGCCCAACGAGATAGCATCCTCACGCGAAAGCAAGCCGACCCCCTTCAGACGGGTGCGGGCAATGACGCTCTTGGTAAAGATATCGTGGTACTCATGGATGATACTCCGCAAGTGCACGATAAACTCTTTCGTCTTCCGCACGAAATCGGGATGCAGGTCGGCCTGCACGCCGCCAATCACATTGTAGTTCTGAATCAACCGTCCTCCGGTGGTATCCTCGAAAATGTCGAGAATCATCTCACGCTCCCGGAAGCCATAGAAGAAAGGCGTCAGCGCTCCCATGTCCATGGCCAGACAGGAATAAAACAGGAGGTGGGAATCGATACGTTGCAATTCGTCCATTATCGTGCGGATATATTGCGCACGTTCGGAAACCTCGATACCCGCGGCTTGCTCGATACACATGCACAGGGCATGGCGGCTCTGGTGGGCGCTCAGGTAGTCCAGACGGTCGGTCAGCGCCAGCGTCTGCGGATAAGTCAGGCTCTCGTTCATCTTTTCGATACCCCGGTGGATATATCCCAATATAGGGTCTATCTTCTTGACCATCTCGCCGTCCAACGACGTACGCATGCGCAATACGCCATGCGTGGAAGGATGCTGCGGGCCGATATTGACAATGAAGTCATCCGGGCGGAACACCACGTTCTCGCGCCGTTCGATGGTCCCGTCCGCACGCAAGTCATATTCTTCCGTCACGTCGGCGTTTTCTTCATTCTCCATGTTGAGCGGGTTGCTGTCCATGTCATAATCCTTGCGGAGCGGATAACCCGCCCAATCCTCACGCAGGTAGAGGCGGCGCATGTCGGGATGCCCCGTGAAGCGTATGCCGAAGAAATCGTATGCCTCGCGTTCCTTGATTTCCGCCGTCTTCCATATCCGGCACACCGAGGGCAGGAAAGGATCCTCGCGCCCTTCCGTGTCCGTTCGCAACGTCACGCGGCCGCCCGTCCGGGTCGACTCCAACTGGTAGAACACGCTCAGACGGCCGTCGCCGTCCGCCGCCACAAGGTCCCGCATGAAGTCCATCGGTTCTTCCGCGTCGTCGTGCAGCCGGCGGCATACCTCCGCCACGTCCCGCTCCGGGACCACTACCACTCTCTCGCCGGCCTCTTCCACCGTGGCGGCCGCACACCACTGCCTTATCTTTTCTTCTATCCCCGTCATACTCCGGCCTCCTTTCTTTCCCCGACTTCCTCCGGTTTCTCCTTGTGGTTGCGCCCCCCGAGGAAACGCTCCACCTTGATTTTACGTTGCAACTGCATCATCCCGTAGAAAAAAGCTTCCGGGCGGGGCGGACATCCGGGAATGTACACGTCCACCGGGATGATGCGGTCTATTCCGTTCACCACGTGGTAACTCCGCCGGAACGGCCCTCCGCTGATGGTACATCCCCCCACGGCCACCACGTATTTCGGCTCGGCCATCTGGTCGTACAACCGCTTCAGTACCGGGGCCATGCGGTAAGTTATCGTACCCAACACCATGATCATGTCCGCCTGGCGCGGCGAGTTGCGCGTCACCTCGAAGCCGAAACGCGCCATGTCATAACGCGCCGCCCCCAGGGCCATGAACTCTATGGCGCAACAGCTCGTGCCGAAAGTAAGCGACCAAAGCGAATTGCTGCGACCCCAGTTGATCAGATCATCCAGCGTGCCCAATACGATACCCGCCCCGTCGCGGTTCAGTTTCTCAGCCATGCGCAACAGGTAATCGTTATTCTTGAAATCGCCCGGCTCCATATCCTTTATCTTGGGCAACCCGTGTTTCATTTCCATTCCAACGCTCCTTTCCTCCAGGCGTAAGCCAGGCCCAGAATCAATACTGCAATAAAAAATACGATGCTCAACAGCCCTTGCATGCCGATACGACCTACCACCGCCGCCCACGGAAACAGGAACACTGTCTCGATGTCGAATATCAGGAACAGGATGGCATACAGGTAATAACCGGCATGGAACTGAAACCAAGCTTCCCCCCGCGTGGGCACACCGCACTCGTATGGCTCACCTTTTTGAGGATTGAACGTACGGGGAGCCGCAAGGCGCGCTATCAGCAAGGCTGCCGTCACCAAGGCGATTGCTGTAAGCACCACGACCGTTAACAATGTGAAATCCGTCATTCTTAAAGTTATATTTAATTTAACAACCAAAGATTATGTAGTGAAAGACATATCTTTTATTTTCTTTTCCGAGGGGAAAAGGACCATAAGATATGGCACTCTGAAATGATACCTATTTATATAATATAGGTCCCGTAGGGGTCACACCCTGATCCGTCTCAGGGTAAAGACATAATAATCCCTGCCGGGTCCGGAATCATAAGAATAGTATAAAGACCTGCAAGGAGATAAAAAACAGCCTACGGAAGCATAAGGAAAACCGGATAATCTTTCCGAGACCGCCATGTACTTGAAACACGACGTTTCAGACCCTTCATCCAAAGCAAAAGACAACGGGGCTATGTAATCGGAAGTAAAAAAGAAATAAGGAGTATCGGATGTCCAATATGTAACTTCTTGTCCAAGACTTTCCACTGACGGGGAACTTGACTCAGCACAAAACGCCGATGAACCATGTTTTTCCATCGTGGCAAAAGCCATTAAGAAAGACATGGAAAACAGTAGCCACATACAGAGTTTATACTTCATTTCCTCGTCTCTTTAATGGGCGCAAAGGTACATATATTATTTTAAAGCTTATTTTATAGAGGATTAAAATATCTAAATTAGAACGATTTAAGTGCTACTTTAAAAACTACCGACATAACCATTCACAAACTTTGTCTTGAAAGTCTTGTGCAGCCGCCACACGTTCCACACCTTGATTCATAATACAAAAGGCCAGCAAATGGTTATTCCCCGACCGTGCATAACCGGCCAATGTGGATACTCCTTCCAAAGTTCCGGTCTTAGCTCTTACATTTCCGTAGGCTTTTCCCTTCCTCATACGTTTTTTCAACGTACCGTCAACTCCGGCTATCGGTAAAGAAATATAAAGAGGTGAAAAAACAGCCTCATCACGATAAGCGTATCTCAGAAAAGCAATTTCAAGTTCCGGTGTCAAGTAATTATATAAAGAAACCCCGCTCCCATCGGCCACTATATATTTTCCGGGATCATAGCCTAACCGCCCTATCAACCGCTCAATGTAGTACATAGTTTCTTTTCTTGAAGCGTATGGTTTTCCTGTACGGGCTGCCAACTGATAAAACAGGGCTTCGGCACATAAATTATCACTCTCTTTCATCATCGGATGCAAAACGTCTGCCAACTGACGCGTCCGTCCGGCTAACAATACGCCATTTTGGGGACAACGGGCTTGTCCTCCAAAAACATGGCGGATGCCCAAGCCATGCAACACCTCGCTGAATGTCCTTATGAAAATATTCTTCTTTCCATATAATAAAGGAGTCAGCACCGGCATGTCATCATCCCAGCACCAACCCCATCCCCATTGTAAGGTATCTTTCATCGACACGTCTGCATACAGTCTCCCTGTTATGGAATCCACATCCGATTCTTTCAAAGCCTTGCCGAAAGAAAGCAAATCTTCTTTCCCGAAACAAGGGTCAAAACCTCCCACGACATACAGGTCCCCATACAAAACACGTCCCCGGATTTCGCCCGTGTAGAACAAACGGGTTGCCAAACGATAATCACTCCCCAATTCGGAAAGCGCTGTGACAGCCGTTACCAATTTTTCGGTGGAAGCCGGACGCATACGCTGTTTGGCCTGGTAAGCATACAACAAAGTATCGTCGGTCAAATCATACACACACAAACCTAATTGCGAAGTAAGCAATAGCTCGTCTTGTAGCAAGCTATCCAGTCCGTCCTGCAAACACACCGACCACGAAGCCTCCTCCTCAAGCGGTTCACAAGAAATTCTCTCGGAAGAAAACAAGGGATTACCAACTCCCCCAACAAACCAAAAGAACCCAAAAAGTACTCTAAAAAGCCTCATATTCATAAGCCATCTGTCTTTTCAAGAAAATCTTCCTGTTTTCGTTTGAAATACCGGCAAAACTCTTCAGCCGGAAAAGGTGTGATAAATTTAATCGAACCGTCACAAAACGTCAACATGACAGTATCCTTATTCTTTAAAAAGGACAATGAAGACGGCCTTACGATATCCACCTTTTCTATGTCGGACAAAGAATGCCTGCTGACTTTGGAAAACCGTCCTTGATGAATGAATAAGAAACCTTCATCGGTAAAAACATAATACGTATGAATCAAACGTTCCACCACGAAAACCAAAAAGACCATACAACACAATGCAGCCAAAGGCAATTTTACCCAAAAGAAATATATGGCCAACACTGTAGCAGGCAACAAACTGAAAAACAATATCTTCTTATTAATTTTTGCATGAAATGTCCGTATCATAAAACTAAAATTTAGTGCAAGTTACACTTTTTACGGATTAAATCCACAGAAAGCAAAAAAATATTCTGTATTTTTTGTTTATTTAAAAAAAGACATATACCTTTGAGACGATAGCAGAAAAACAAACTAAAACCTATTATTATGAGAGCATTATTTGTTTTTTTTAGCTTGTTGCTTCACCTTTCCGCTTTCTCTCAGAATGCGATAAGGTTTGCGTATGATGCGTTAGGCAACCGCGTAAAGAGGGAAATCGTGTTGCAAAATTCAGATGTTGTAAAACAAAATATGTCATCGGAAGAAAAAAAAGAGGATAATTTCTATTCCGACATGCTCTCTGAAAAACAGATCCGTATTTGGCCCAACCCAACGGAAGGGCACCTGAAAGTGGAAATCCAAGGACTCTCCCCTGAAGAAAAAGCCTGTTTGCGCATCACATCGATGAGCGGAGCGGTTGTGGACGTAAAAGAAACAACCTCCCCCGTTTCCGAACTCGACCTAAGCCATTGCATAAATGGAATTTACCTGCTACATATCGCAACGGGCGGACAAGAAACCACTTGGAAAATCATCAAAAAGTAACGCTTATGAAACGGTTTCTGCTTTCTTTCTTCCTTTGTGCGTGCTGCCTCCTTTCCATCCTCGGACAAGAAGGGTATCCGGCTATTGACAACGATTACGTACCGACCCATCATACCATAAGAAAAGATTATGCAGTAGGACAAATAGACCTTTCGTCCGGAATATCTTCCACGGGAGCCAAAACCTATACCGTTCCGATAGCCACGTATCCCGGCATACGGAATCTGAATCCCGGACTGGCTCTGACCTACAACAGCCAACAAGGAAACGGGCTAATAGGAGTGGGTTGGTCGTTGGCCGGACTTTCCAATATTTACCGTACGTCACATACCATCCATTATGACGGGGATGTGGAACAGATTGGCATGAACCGCAGCGATGCCTTTATGCTTGACGGATTACGACTGTTACGAGTAGATTCCGTCACTTTCCTTACAGAGCAAGGTTACATCCGCGCCAAAACACACTATACCGGTGATGTTTTGCAATATTTCGACGTTTGTTATCCGGACGGGAAAACAGCCGTATTCGGTTACAAGGATAATACGGAAAACCAATTATACTATCCCCTTACGGAACTGAGCGACTTGTGGGGGAACACCATCACTTACCTATACAACTTCAATTATGAACACAACCACTACCAAGTTCAAAGAATCAATTATAACGGAGCCTCGGTGGAATTCGGATATGAAAGACGTCCGGATCCTGTGGCCTTCTACCTTGGGGGAAAAGAAATCATCGAAAATACCCGGTTGCAGACAATTACCTGCAAATTCGGAACGAAAGAATTAGGGAAATACACACTGTCATACCAAAACGCGGAACATCTTGCCGGAAAGCCCAGCCTGTTGCAAAACATTACTTATGAAGCTGGAGGAAAGAAAATCAATCCACTGATTTTTTATTATGGAAAAAACAAGTCACAATTAACATATACTACGGAAGAAATAAACTGTCCGGATATATGGCACGGAGGCGAAGAAGCCCATAGCGCACAATTTGTAGTGGGACGGATGATGGGTAACGGGTATTCGGACATACTGGCTTCTGTTTCAGGAAAGACACCTTACATACAGGATAATACCAAAGACTTTGAATGCTTCTATAATCCTTTCAATCTTTCGGATTACATTTATACCTATACACTTTTAGGTAGTGGGAACGGAGAGGCTAAAAAAAGCTTTCCTTGTGGAACAGGATTTGTTGACTTATTGGCCGCAGACATATCCGGACGAGGAAGAGACTTTCTGATACAAGTGAACAATGAAGTGGTGGACAAGCAATACGATCAAGTTCGTTTTACCGTTCATAACGGCCCGGTCTTTTCCATCTATGATGAACCATCCCCATCATTCACGCGGACTTTTAAGTTCCCCACCGTACATACCAGTGCAAAAGGCATGCGGAGCATACAGCCCAAGTTTTATTATCCGGGAGATTTTAATGGGGATGGAAAAATAGAGATTCTGGCTGTATCTGCCCACCAACCCTTTGGCAACACAAACTTGCCCTCAACGTGCTACCTGTTCGATTTGAAAGGCAACAAAATCCTTTATCAGGGGCACCTGTTCCCCTACCATGTTTCGTTCCCTAGTGAAGATACCGATGAAGAAGAACTGTACAATTCTACAGACGAACTAATCGTGGCCGACTATGACGGTGACGGGAAAAGTGAAATCCACTACAAATCAACTGACGGAAAGGCTCAAACTTTTGTATTCGATGTTTCGGGGAACACTTGGTTACCCTGCCAAACCCATAATTACCAAACCACCCCCGTAGCGGACTCAGAATGGTTCATAATGGGCGATTTCAATTCAGATGGACTGGCAGACCGTTTCTACTATAAACGGAAACAAGAAAAGGGTAGTATCCCAAAAGTTTACATTGCCTTTTCCAAAGGAAATTCACAAGATAGTATCCATAACGTTACATTACCATATTTAAAAGAAGTTTCTACCGGAGAAGAAGACCACTATTTATATATACCCACCGACATAAACGGTGACGGAGTGACGGACATCATCGAATGTGTGGATGAAAAGTTCCATATTTTCATATTCGACAAATACACCAAACAATTCTATCTGTACAAATCCATCAAACCCGGGCAAGATAAACGGCACACCGCATTATCGGCCAATGTACAAACTAAAGATGGATATTCCACAGAATTTGTCAGTATAGACGGTGAAAAGCTTATAAAGTATTCTTTCCAACGCAACGACTCTGAAGAATGCCTCCTCACGGGAGTGGTAAACAGTTTCGGGGTGGTGGAAAAGAATGAATATGCCCTGATGAACGAAAGCGGGAAAAAAGAAGGAATATACAGTTACGACATCCCGGCTCCTTACCCTTATACATCCGCTTACGGGAAACAACCTTTGATAGCCGTTTCGGAAACCTACGTGGACGGAAAACAAGTAGACGGACAACATTACTATTACGAAGGGGGCATACAACATCTCACGGGAATGGGATTCTGTGGGTTCACACAGACGCGCACCGTGGATTTCAAAGGTAAGGAAAGGGTGTGTGAATATGACCATGAAAACCATGGCGTATTGGAATATGAATACAACGAAGGCATTTCTGAATCTTATTATTACTACGAGGTCATCGAACACCCCAACCGAATGGTGGAAATTAACCTGACAGAAAAGGAGGATTTCGACAATGTCAGGGACATGTCCACCGATTACCGTTATGAAGACTACCGTTTTGGATACCCTAATATTGAAGAAATAGAATATGACGACAACTCCGTACGGCGTACGGAAACCATCTATACTTCTGTCCAAACAGGATATAAAACGAAGACACGGAAAGGAGAAGACGCAGACGTATGCACCATGCTGGCATACATCCCGCCCGGAAAAGAATATATCCTCGGACGTATCCATGAACAAACGGTCAGGACTACCACGGAGGATGGAAAAAATGTAACCAAACGCACCACATACCCTTCCTGGCTTTATGATATGCCGCAGGCCAAACGGGAATACCTCGGACAAGAAACACGTTATGACTGCCAATACGACAAACAAGGAAATCTGATCAAATCCACAACAGGGTGGAGCGGAGGAGCAGAAAGCATCTCCGAATCCTGGGAGTACGACACTTATGGAAGAAAAACCAAACACACTTCTGAAACAGGCACGACAGAACAGTATGCCTATGACATGCAAGGAAAGCTCTCAATCCGTACCGACAGCCGTGGAAACATCACGACATACAGTTACGATGAATTCGGAAGGGAAAAAACGGTGAACCGTCCGGATGGGACAAACGTGACAACAGAATATGAATGGATACCGGATGGAAATGAAGGGTTGTATGCCGTCACCGTCAAGGAAACTGGACAACCTGACCGCAGAACGGTATATGACGCATTGGGGCGGGAAGTACGTACCGCCGAAATGACCTACGATGGGAAATGGCGTTACGTGGACACGGAATATGACAATTATGGAAGGGTGACCCGCAAGTCATCACCCTATACCCAAACCACCCCCTCATATTATTCAACTTACACCTATGACAACCTCGATCGGATGCTTTCCGCTACCGACCGACCGGGACATACCACGACATACAGTTACACCGGTAGCCTTGAGGGGTATACCGTGACCACTACGGAAAACGGAGTAGAAACCTCACGTTCGTATGGACCACACGGCGAACTCGTACAGGTAGACGACCCTGGAGGCACTACACTTTACACTTGGGAACCAGACTTGCAACCCTCAACCATCACGGCACCGGACGGTTCACAAATTACTTTCGAATATAACGCCTCACGTAGGTGCAGCGCAAAAAACGACCCGGGGTTCGGACGGACAACTTATGGTTACGAGAATTCAGGGGAGAAGGCATGGGAACAGAACGCCAAAGGAGAACGTACGCGTTATTTCTATGATGATTACAATCGCTTGACAAACTGTGCAGGCACTTCACCCAATGTGGCGTATACTTACACTCCGTATGGGGAAATCGCTACCATCAAGGGATTCAATGGTACGTTCATATCATATACTTACGACAATCTGGGAAGGTTGGCATCCTACCGGGAAGACGCACCGGACGGGAAATGGCTCCGGAAAGATTATACCTATAAGGACGGACAAATAAGCTCCATCACCTACACTTCACAAAACGGAGAACTGACCACTGAAAATTTACGTTACCAAAACGGCCATCTGGTGGAGGCAACTCTTCCGGACGGAACTTCCATCTTCCGGTTGGACGGGGAAAACGGGATGGGATTGCCCACATTGGTTCAAACCGGACAACTCACCCGGCAGTATGGTTACGATGCCTACGGTTACCCCACGTCACGCAAGGTAAACATGGGAAAAGTGACCCACCAGAACTTCTCATATACTTTCGATACGTCGCGTAACAACCTGCTCTCCCGTACCGATAAGTTGCGTAATAGAACCGAGACTTTCAGTTACGACGGGATGAACCGCTTGGCAAGCGATGGGAGAACCACGGTGGAATATTCCCCATCCGGCAACATCATACGCAAATCCGACGTGGGGGACTATACTTATGGGTTACAGGCTAACCCGCATGCCCATACCGGCATAGAAAATCCGGCCAAATACCCCACCCCCACGGGCTTGCAGGAAATAACCTACAATTCCTCCAACCTTCCCGATTCCATCTACGACTGGATGAGTGCGGCCAAGTTCACCTATAATGGGAACTTTGACCGTGTGAAATCGGTCTATTACCAAAACGGGACAATCCATTACATGACCCGCTATTACTTGGGTGGATGTTATGAACTGGATTCACTGAAATACGACCGTATCGAGAAACTGTATTTACATGGCGGATATTATGATGCCCCCATAGTATGGAGGAAACGGAATAACACCAAGCCGGAACTTTACCATGTCCTGCGCGACCCGTTGGGGAGTATCACGAATGTCGTACGGGATGACGGATACAGGCAGGAGGAACTGAGTTATGATGCTTGGGGACACTTGCGTAACCCTATGGGATGGGAACCTCTTAGTCAAGCAAAGATGTCCCTTACCGGAGGAAGTACTCCATCTTCCACCTTCCTCGGACGTGGATTCTGCGGACATGAGCAACTCCCTGTGGCCAACCTCGTCCACATGAATGCCCGACTGTATGACCCATGGACGGGACGTTTCCTCTCGCCCGACCCATACGTGCAATTCCCCGACTTCTCACAAGGACTCAACCGCTATTCCTATTGCATGAACAACCCGCTCATCTATGTGGATGAAAACGGGGAATTCTTCTGGATTATCGTAGGAGTTGCCGCTTTAATCGGCGGCACGGCAAACGTGGCGATGCATTGGGATGAAATCAAAGCTGCAGGGGGTGGATGGAAAGGATTCAAAAAAGGGTTGGGATACTTTGCCATAGGCGGACTGGCAGGAGGCGTAGGAGCCGCTGCCGGAGTGGCTGCCGCCACCGGGTTCGGAGGCATGCTGGGCATTACCTCCGCACAATGGGCTGCAGGAATGACTGGCTTTGTCAACGGGGCACAAGTCGGATTGGCCTCAGGTATGGCTTCGGGATTCATACAGAACACTGGCAACTCACTCCTTGAAGGGGCTGACTTCGGAGGCGCATTGGAAAGCGGAATCATGGGAGCCATCATGGGCGGTGCTTCAGGCGGACTTATGGGAGGAATATCCGGTGGTATCAGCGCACGAATACAAGGAAAGGACTTTTGGACGGGTGCTGAAAAAGCAATCAGTAACCGTGACCTGATTCAACAAGCTGCAGACATGGCTTATAAAGAAATTCCGGGTGAAGGACCTGTTGTAGGAACCAAAAGACATGAGTTTGCAACAAAATATTTAGAAGAATATCAAGATATACACGGAGATAGAGGATTGGAGTTTAAAGTTCGCTTTCATGATGAACAAATAAATAAAACAGGCATCATAGATATAGTGGATTACAAAAACCAAATAATTTATGATTTTAAATTTGGTTATCCCAATAAAAGTCCTGAAATGTTAAATAACACCATACAAATGCAATGGTATAGGAAAAATATGAATAATTGGCCTTCCTTTATTATAAAGCCTAAAATAAAATATTAAAATTATGATGGATAGTAGTTCTATTAAAAAAAACTTACCTCTGACTGATTGGAAAAAAGAATTTCCAATGTTATCACGTTACGCCTCAAACAAATTACTTATAAGACAAGACATTGTACTTATAGGCTTATGTTTCCAAAGAATGAAAATGATAAAAACTTATTATCGTCCTTTGCTCACAGCTTTCCCATTATGGAAAAAAACTATTGATGAATGTATGTGGCCATTGTTCGAACAAAGCTTTCATGACAATAGACATATACCATTAGATATTCCCATAGAACAACATCAACAACGATTTCATGACTCTGTAAAATATGTGGAATCACAAAGTTGGAATCTTCTCAAAGAGAATGTGAAAGTAAGAGACTTGTTTGATTTCTTAGATTATCACAGGAATACAAATGTCTTGCTTCTTAATATGTTTTCTATGCAAGCTGATTTCCTAAAGTACAGATTGATTACAGCCCTTTATTTACAGGACAAAGGGCTAATACAAAAAGCTTGTAAGCATGCAGAAAAGGAAATGAGCCTTTGGAAAAATTACAGTAATTTTGAAGAAACAATGGGTAAATTGGATACTTGGAGGTCTGAATTCTATCAACTAATAGACCAACGAGAAGAAATCATGGAACGGATTCGAATCAATTCCATGGACAAAAGGATTGCCAAACTGAAAGAATCCCATCTTATTATATAGACAAGCTTATGGCAAAAAGAATCGTAACAAGAATCGGGAATGTGTTCTGTGCGGAAATAGACAATGAATGCAAACGCTTTTTCCAATACGTAGCCAACGACTTGGAAGAACTGAATAGTAGTGTCATACGTGTATTTAAAACCAAATATCCCATGGACTACGAACCAAAGGTTGAAGAGATTGTAAAGGATGAGGTCGAGTTTTATGCACACACTATTTTGAAGTTCGGTATTGTGTTTAATGCGTGGTACAAAGTGGGAACATCCAAAAATATCGGAGATGAGTATAAGGAAGTTTTGTTTGGAAGTACGCATAACCATATCTACCCCAGCGTACATGAAATAATAGAAGTAAATCCTGCGAAAAATTGGAGGGTATGGCGTATCAATGAACCGCCAATTATTCAGAATGGAGAATTAAGCGTTGAATATGTAGGTAAGATAAATCAAGGGGAAGTTATTCCTTATATTGATATAATAAACCGGTTGAAGTTCGGTTATTTTAAATATAAAACAATCGGTTGGAAAATAGAAAATGGTAAGAATGTACCCATTATAGAAAACAACCACAATAAAAAATACAAAAAAACTTCGGACAATATGGAGGACAAGGGAACAAGCAAACCAGAAAAGCAATATTCTTTTAAAAGGGAAAGCTTTTTAAAAAAAATAAAAAGGGCACTATTAAAAGCTTTTTATAGGAAAAGCGTAAACGAGAAAAACCAAACGATGGAAGTAACTCTAAACTTAAATGCACGCTTGCAACCGACACATAGACATAAATTAGAAGACATTATCCAGAATTTACTTGAAAAGGAAAAAATAGGAACAGTAACAGGAGGAGGCACATCGCTAAATACTGACGGAGAATTCAGTTGCTGTAACATAGACATTCATTTGAACGACAACAACCCCAATACGGTAAAACGCCTGGTTGAAATCCTAAACCCTGTCGGAATTCCCAAAGGTTCTATTTTGCAAGGAACAGAGCCGGACTTCAAAACAGAATTAGGAACATTGGAAGGCTTGGGATATTACTCTAACGGTACAGATTTGCCTGATGAAGTATATAAGTCTTATGACATCAACTATGTGATTGAACAAATGGAGAAAGCCATGGAAGGTATAGGGTGCTTATATAGCTTTTGGGAAGGCAAGGCCTATACAGCCCTGTATTTCTACGGAACTTCGTATGAAGAAATGAAACGAAAGATAGAACCTTTTGTTGCCAGTTATCCTTTATGCCAAAAGAGCCGCATTGAGCGAATTGCCTGATTTAACAGGCACGTAACGGTAAAATCTTTCCTATAATACAGGGTTGAATACTTAAAAACTTTGCCTCGTTTCTATTTTTTAAAAGAAATCCAGCGGCGAACGCACAACCAACCGAGTTTTTAAGTAGTTTTGCAACGTCTAACATCAACAGCATGAACTGACGGCATGATACGCAAATTTGATTTTTTAGTGATAGGTTCGGGAGTAGCCGGAATGAGTTACGCCCTGAAAGTGGCCGATGCAGGCAAAGGCAAGGTGGCCATCGTATGTAAAACCACATTGGAAGAGGCCAACACGGCCAAGGCACAAGGAGGAATAGCTTCCGTGACCAACATGGAAGTGGACAACTTCGAGAAACATATCAAAGACACCATGATTGCAGGGGATTTCATCAGCGACCCTGCAGCCGTGGAACAAGTAGTGAAAAACGCACCGCAGGGCATACGAGACCTTGTGAAATGGGGCGTAAACTTCGACAAAAACGAAAAGGGGGACTTCGACCTGCACCGCGAAGGCGGACATTCGGAATTCCGCATCCTGCACCATGCTGACGACACAGGTTTTGAAATCCAACGCGGACTGATGGAAGCCGTACGCCGCCATCCGAACATCACGATTCTGGAAAACCACTTTGCCGTGGAAATCATCACCCAACACCATTTGGGTATCGAGGTGACTCGCCGCACGCCGGACATCGAATGTTACGGGGCATACGTCTTAGACCCGGATACCCAAAAGATAGATACTTTCCTTTCCAAAGTCACCCTAATAGCCACCGGTGGTACGGGAGCCGTCTACGCCACTACGACCAACCCCAACATTGCCACGGGCGACGGCATCGCCATGGTCTACCGTGCCAAAGGTACGGTGGAAGGCATGGAGTTCGTGCAGTTCCACCCCACGGCTCTCTTCTATCCGGGCGAGACGCATCCGGCTTACCTCATCACAGAAGCCATGCGAGGATACGGCGGCATCCTGCGGTTGCCCAACGGCGAAGAATTCATGCAGAAATACGACAAGCGGCTCAGCCTCGCCCCACGCGACATCGTAGCCCGTGCCATCGACAAGGAAATGAAAATACATGGCTTGGACCACGTGTGCCTGGACGTGACGCACAAGGACGCGGAAGAAACCAAACACCATTTCCCGAACATTTATGCCAAATGTCTCTCCATCGGCATCGACATGACCAAGCAATACATTCCCGTCGTGCCTTGCGCCCACTACATGTGCGGCGGCATCAAGGTGGACCTCAACGCCTGCTCCAGCATCCGGCGGCTTTATGCCGTGGGCGAATGTTCCTGCACCGGACTGCACGGCGGCAACCGGTTGGCCAGCAATTCACTTATCGAAGCCGTGGTGTATGCCAACGCGGCAGCCCGCCACAGCTTGGAGGTCATAGACCAATATGCTTTCAATGACAAAATACCCGAATGGAACGATGAGGGTACGATGAGCAACGAAGAAAAAGTACTCATCGCGCAGGATATGAAGGAAGTGGGACAAATCATGAGCAACTACGTGGGCATCGTGCGGAGCGACCTGCGCCTGAAACGGGCATGGACACGTCTGGACTTATTGTACGAAGAGACCGAAGAGCTGTTTAAGCGTGTCAAGGCGACCAAAGACATTTGCGAATTACGTAATATGATTAACGTGGGTTACCTTATCACGCGACAGGCCATCGAACGTAAGGAAAGCCGCGGATTGCATTATACGATAGATTACCCTAAACACGCTTACGACCAGAAATAGAAAATAAAGTAGTAATTACCATAATATAATTTTCCCCACTACATATCTATGATTATTCGTAAAAGACCTATCGTATCATGGTTATTAAACCATGAAGATGAAAATAAACTGGAAATACCCATAAATAATAAGATACATTTCAAGTATTTATTTAAAGGAATGGAATTTCTTTCAGACGTATGTGGTACAAAACCTGATTGGGGACTTCCCGAACTTATTATGCCATCATTCGAAAAAGTCATGGAGAAAAGCGCAAAGTCATTTTTCAATATCGACCATCAACTTTTCCAAGAATTTTATAATGATAATGTATGCGGTATCCTTATTGAAGAGGGAGCAACTATAATATATGGCTTTGAAGAAGATACATTATACGTTTGGTTATTCAAAGAGGAAATAGGAAAAAGCACTTTGCTTCTTTATTTCTATATAAAATCATCCACAGATAACAAACGACAAATTTATACATGTCCAACCCTTATAGATGATGACCAACTTTTTAGTGGTGATAAAGAAGAAAGAAAACAAATCTATAAAAATTTGGCTGATAAACTTATCATTTATCTTGCAGTAAAGAAGTATGTACAAGTTGAGAAGGTCATTATACCTCTTGGAACAAGTACTTTAATTGACGATACTATCAAAGATTACAGAAAAAAGGAAAAGATAAAAAATGAAAGTGGACAAGAAGTTATTGTAATGGATTCCCGATGGTTTAGAAAAATAGTAAATGACAACGATATTTTTGTTCGAGGCTTCTTTAGACTACAAAATAAAAAGAATGAAATGGGAGAATGGTACAAAGAACTCATTTTTGTAGACTCTTTCGTTCGGCACGGATATCATCGTAACGCCATAATTGAAGACAAAGATAATTCATAATATTGATGGTGTAAATACAGTACTTTATTGGGAGCGCAATACAATCCTTAGTTTTTAATAAGATTACAAGGTCATAAATTTATATAGGATAGAATAAATAGCATATTTTCATTCTATCCTTTTCTTTATATCCTGATTTTCCGTAATTTTGCACCCGCAAAAGAATGTGTTTTTCAGGAAAAAAGGATATTCGCCATGACGAAAGAAATGACTGAGGGTTCGCCCCTGCGATTGATATTCAACTTCTCGCTCCCGCTCATTTTGGGAAGTTTACTCCAACAGACTTATAGTCTGATAGACGCAGCCATCGTAGGAAAATATTTAGGCATCAATGATTTGGCAGCCGTGGGTGCCAGCACATCGGTCGTATTCCTCATCATCGGATTCTGCACCGGCTGCTGTTGCGGTTTCGGTATTCCCGTGGCCCAGGCGTTCGGTGCACGTTCATACAGCGACTTGCGGCGTTATGTGGCTAACAGTCTTTGGGTTTCCCTCATCATTTCCGTCGTGTTGGCTGTCGTCACTTCCCTGCTTTGCGAGAGAATCCTGTTCATGATGCAGACGCCGCACGACATCCTTCACCATGCCTATCTCTATCTTTTGGTTACTTTTATCGGCATTCCTTTCACTTTCCTGTACAACCTGCTCTCCAGCCTCATCCGAGCATTAGGCGACAGCAAGACCCCGTTTTATTTCCTCCTCATGGCCGCCATCCTCAACATCGTATTGGATTTGTTTTGCATCCTCATACTACATTGGGGCGTGGCCGGAGCCGCCATCGCCACGGTCTTCTCGCAAGCCGTCTCCGCCCTGCTTTGCCTGTATTATATGTTCAGGAAATTCGACATCCTGAAAATGGAAAAGGGAGAAACCGCCTTGGACAAACACTACATAAAGGGACTGTTGGACATGGGCGTACCGATGGGACTGCAATTTTCCATCACCGCCATCGGAAGCATCATGCTCCAAAGCGCAAACAACGCCTTGGGTACGTCGTGCGTGGCCGCCTTTACCGCCGGCATGCGCATCAAAATGTTCTTCATGTGTCCGTTGGAAAGCATGGGTATCGCCATGGCCACATATTGCGGACAAAACTACGGGGCGGGAAAAACGGAACGTATCAACATGGGGCTGCGCGCCAGCTTTTTCATGGTTTGCCTCTACTGCATCTTTTGTTTCATCGTGTTGCATCTTTTCGCCCGTCACATCATCTACCTGTTTGTGGATTTCCATGAATATGAAATCATAGAAAAGGCCAACCAGTTCATCGTCACCTCCTGCACCTATTTCATTCCATTAGGACTACTGTGCCTGCTCAGGTACAGCATCCAAGGATTAGGATACAGTAAACTGGCCATGATGTCCGGCGTGTTCGAAATGATAGACCGCACGGCCGTCAGCCTGTTCTTGGTCCCGATTTTAGGATATACGGGAGTTTGTTACGGTGACCCTTCGGCTTGGTTTGCCGCAGACCTCTTCCTCATCCCGGCTTACCTTTACGTGCACAAACGTTTGTCTCGGAAGAGATGTTATGCGCAAGCCTCCTGAATTTTAAAGGAAAGTTACATACAAAAATCATTCTAAGGGGGTTGCAAGCCGTTGACGAGCTTCCTCTTTCATCTGACGCACGGCCGGTGAGTCCACTTTTACAGGAAAATTGGCCACACGGTGGGCTGCTCGCCGTGCCCGTGTCTCCTGACCGGTTTCTTCATACAACTTCATTAGGCGGTAGAGAGGATAGATGCGGTAGGGCAGCAGGTTGAATGCCTTGCAATAGGCAGCTTCGGCTTCGGCCACCGCCCCCAGGTCACGGTAATTGTTCCCCATGATAATATAGAACATCGGGTCACAGCTCACCAGTGTTCCCTGTCGCAGCACGGCGTTGCTGTCATTGTAACGCCCCAAATCACGCAGGGCCATTCCATAAGTGAACAGGTAATCCGGGCAATCATCCAATGCATCCATCATATGACGAAAATCATCCACAAAGGCCATATCCTGTGTGCCACGCAAGCGACTGTATTCCTCATAGATAGTCACACGGCGAACTGTACGGTGATACAGTGAGACGGAAATCCATACAGCCACACCCAACGACAGAGCCACAAGAGTAGGCTGCCACCAACGTGCTGCACGCGTTCCTGCTTGTCCACTTACGGCTATCGCTGTCCAACCAACGGCTAGCAGCCGAAACGGCCACAGCGTGAAGGGATAGGAGAACATCGAAGCCATCAGCAAAGCCAACCATCCATAGGCCGAAACATCTCCCTGCCGCAAAAGTGTACACAAACTCCACAGACTCAGCGTGAGGGTTAGAATCATTCCTATGCTCCCCTGTTCCATACCGATACCCAGCAAGGCATTAAAAGCATACTCCGGATTGCCAGCCACTACTGCCAATGGCGAATCGGGATTGGCGGTAAAGAAATCAGCCTGCGCCTCTCCGTAAACATGAGCGAAACTGCCGACGCCATATCCTACAAGCCATTTGTCCAACCAGGCCTGTACTGATACGAGAGTCATCAGCACCCGCCCGTCGGCCGAATCCTGCTTCAGGAAATAGGCTGCTATTCCGACACAGATAAGAATCACCGAACCGATGCATACGGTGCGCAGATAACCCTGTTTCCAAAAGAATACCGTAGCAACTATGACTATTGCTAACCAGGCCGTCCGACTCCACGTGCCCACTAAGGCCAACAGGCAGAGTGCCATCACAACCCATGCGGCACCGGTCACACCTTTCGCACCATTGATTTCCGACCGGAAAGCCACTGCTATGGTCGTGGACAATGTCAGAGCCACAAATATGGAATAGGGACCGGAATTGAAAAATGTGCCTGTCATGGCATACCATGCGTGGTAAGAATGGGACAGACCAAACAGTTGACATAGTCCTACCACAGCCTCATAGCTACCAGTCAGCCATAATCCCACCAACCATACCCGACGGAACATTCCACTACAGAGCGGAACAATAACCCGCAGGGCTGCATAAGCCCAAAATAGAGCTGTAGCCTCATGGACTTCCAGCACTGCAGGAAAGGGCGACAGTAACCAATAGTTTGCAGCCATCCACAGCCACCATCCCCCTGCTACGGCATCCATCCAGTGCCAACGCAGGACAAGGTGTCTTGCAATGCCTACTACGAGAACAGCACAAAGGGCTAAGCTACACAAGGCTGCTATCACTCCGAAGCATACCGTATCCTGCATTGAGGGAACATCTCTTGTCCGCAACACACACGGCAGGAGCAACAGTCCGGTAGCCATTATGGCTGTGGCATATCTTATGATTTCGTGCAGTCTTATCCTATTCATCTTTCACCAGCAATTTCAGTCCGCGACGTTCGGGCCGTTCGCGCCCAGTGGAACGGTCGACCGACTCCACCACTTCCGATACAACCCCCACTATATATTCCTCCGGCACAAAGCCCCAGTAGCGTGAGTCACGTGAGTCCGTAGCATGGTCACCGCAGACAAAATAGTAATTGTGTGTAAAACGGTAATAGGCCAAGGATTCTCCACCACACAGACAATGCTGCCGTTCTCCGTCCCAAACCAGTGAACGGTTGGTTTCCCATTCTATCACAGTGCTATAGATATCCACCTTGCGCCAGTCATCCAGACGCATGATGTCACCCTGCCGCGGCACATATATCGGTCCCATGTTCTTCACGCTCCAGCCCAGTCGTGCATCTCCCACTAGCACGGGCCACATCACGCCCCAGGGTAGTTGATCATCGGGCACACGTTCCAGTTGTTGCTGCATGTTGGGCACGCCTATCGTACCGTGGTAGTTGTTATTGACGGGGCGGCTATGCACGAACGAGATGGAGTCGCCCGGCAGAGCCACACACCGCTTCACGTACACATAATTAATCTTGAAACCCATCTTCCCGTCATTGATGGGGTAGTTGAACACCACGATGTCGTTGTGGCGCAGACCACGGCGACCGTGCGTACGCCAGCTCTCCATCCGCCCGTCAGTAAAATCCAGTGATTTGTAGATACGTGCACCGAAGATAGTCTTATCCACTTTCACACGGTCACCGGGAAGCAGTGTGGGTTGCATCGACTCCGACGGAATGATGAAAGTGTCTGCCACAAAAACCCGCCAACCGTAATGGATAGCTATGCAGAGCGATATGGCCAGGATGGCAGCACAGCACCATAGTAAGCCCCGACAGACCAGATTCCACAATGCGTCACGCTGCATGTGTTCTCCTTCCCCACCTGCGGATACAGGCGATAAATAGTAATCCCTCGAATGTACAGTAGCCATAGTGATAAGGTAGCCTGTCGTCTTCTTCCACAATCTGTGCTACAGAAACCGGACATCCGAAGCACTTGGCATGGAATGCAGACAAATTACGTTTGGCTCGCAATATGCCATTCTCTATTACAACAAAACCCGCCTCTACTCGCATCATTGACTTCAGTGTCAGTCCCTTTGTATAGTTTGCACCCATTATTTTTATATCATCGGCTTCGTTTTGGAACCGATTTTTTCATTTACTGTCACAACTATATCCAATACTCCTGTACATACTCCGTTCCACGTGAGGCAGTGTATATCCTCATCCCCATTAACAGCTTGTTTACCAACACCTTTTCGCCCATCACGAGCGTAGGCAAAAGCACTCTATACATTGCCTTTCATAGTCAAAGACCTATACATCAATGATATACAAATACTCCTATTATATAGGAGAGAATATTTACGGAGCTAAAAAATACAGAACAAAACCTTCCTACTTATGTTCCAACAATTCTAACAACATCTTTCTCATTTTAGAGTTGTTGATTGGGCTTCCGACAAGTACTACTCGCCCCTTGCCGTCAATCAAAAACGTATGCAATAACTTGTTGTGAGGCAGCCTCGAATTGGAACGTTCAAACAATCCCACCGCATCAATGTATATTCTATCGTTAAACAGCGTATCTCTTCTCACTTTCTCGATAATATATGTCAATTCTTTCTTCTTAGGTGAAATAATAAACAGGTATGTCACATCCTTGGCATCTACATAATTCTCCAAAGCAGCCCAATCTGAGAAATGATTCAACTCGCAACCACTGCAAGAAAAAGAATCCACATAAACAATATAAGAATACTTATGCTTTTGTATATCAAACACAGAAGTTTCCTGATTTCCTAAATAAAGCATAGAGTCAAGTTCCAAATTTACATGAGAGTCCATAAAAGCCTCAATCTCTTTTTCAAAGTCAGATTGCTTGCAAGAGTTCAATGTAAGCAACAATGTAAAAAACAATAATATGCTATACTTTGTTTTCATTTATCGAGAATCTTATGAATATTGGATCTTCATTATCTTCATTCGGCTTTGATTTGACAATGTTCCATATGTCAGACTCTGGTGAGATATATCCTGGATAAACCAACGCATAAAAATACGTTTCGTCAGCCCCAATAATGACAACATCCAAGTCTTTGCCGAACACATGCTTACCAGAGTTTTTGTTTATGAATGCATGATAATAAGTTTGTTCTGGCCCAACAAACAAAGCATAAAGCCATGACGACGTTTCGTAAACGTCTGTAATGCACTTAAAGTATGTAGGGTCATTGTCCACCACATTAAATTCTTCAAATGTTTGGGGCAGCACATTGCCAGGAAGTTGCTTGTTTCCCAAATCAAATTTGTACAATGTTGTAAGTTTGCCATCTGCATATTCATCAATATAAAACTCACCATAATCAGACAACACCCTACACCGACCATCATACGTATAAAAACAATTTGTGACAAAATGAAACCTCTTGCTTTCCCTTAATCCTTTTTGCCCAGCAGGCGTGTCTAGAACTATGCTGAATTTGTTTCGGCTGTCTGTGAAACAAAGAAAGCTGTCCTTTCCTACTATAGCAAACCTATCATATTCGGCTGGTATTGACGAAAAAAAGTTAGTGCGTCCAATGAATTTTCCGTCCTGTAAGCAGTAGTTCAATATTCCTCTGTCGTCAAGCACTTTCAGCACAGAAGCTTGTTTGTCCACCTGCATATCTTTAATTTCAATATACTCGGATAAAGCACGCCCTCTCTCTCCTATCTTACAGACGAACTTGCCATCAGCAGAAAAGCGGTATATGACTTTCGCCTTGTGATCCCAAAAGTACATATAGCCACTATCTACTATGCACTTATCACAATATGTGATAATGCAAGAGCTGTCATTACCTTGAAGTCTTACCTCTTCTTTTATTTGCAAAAAGCTGTTCCAATCTTTGAAATCAGAATCTTCTATAGTAAACACCTTGGCATTGTCGTCTGCCGTATCCTTACCGCAAGAGAAAATTACCATGGCGATAAAAATCGCAATATACGCATACTTGCTCATTTTCATGTTTTTCTAAGTTAGCAATGAACTTTATTACTTTCTTGTACGAATTACATCAAAAAGTCCGCTTGTAAGACTTCATTAAGTCCAACAAGCGAACCCCAAATGTCAACAGCAGTCAGAAGGATAGCACTCATCCGGACCTCCTGACTTACAAGAGACCCATGTTTTATATTCACATGGGCGATTGCATTTGCCAGAAGACTTGGTGTATCCACCTGCCGATTCACCACGAGACAACGCCTCTACATTTTCCATGAGAAGAAGTGAGCTTTCTGTGCTAGTGGAATAAATGTTCCAACTATAGACACCGATTGCAATCGTACAAACTCCTACAAACAATGCAACAAAAAACAAAATCTTTTTCATAATAAAAAATTAAATTTAAAATATTTATGTCGTAAATATAGTGAAAAAATAAATATAATACTAACAAAGAAACAAAAACGATGTAATTTTTAATATATTAAAAACCTATTTAAATTTTATTTATCAATATTCTTATCGCAGCAAGTTTCACCATTTCTTCAGCCGAATCGAACGTGAATTCGTAGTTCCGAAAGTACCTTCTGTAATTATTGAACCAAGAGAAAGTCCTTTCCACAATCTATCGCTTTCCTATTGTTTTAAAAAACTATTGCTATCCGATAAAATTCATAAAAAGTATCGCCCGATTATTGTACAAAAATCATTCTACGGAGAACGAAATTCCGTTCTCAGCCAAACGATTTTTCAATCTGCGCCAAATGATTTTCCGTTTGGCGCAGATTGATTTATAAACGACAAGCATTTGAATATCAAATATATAAGAAACAACAAACATCCTTACAGATATTCATCCCCATACAGGCCTTCCTGTCGATAATATATGGAAAATACGGCTATGCGGTCCGTAGACCGCCCGCAGCGCTTCTCAATAAGAAACGGAAACCTCCAATCCCTCTTGCCGGATGCGTCCGGCAATGCGGTCCAATTCTTCACGTGTGGCCTTTTTCAACTCATGGTCGGGCGTTTCGCGGTCTATGGTATAAATCATGACTTGGGAAGGTGATATTTCTTTCACGGCACGCAACCACGGTTCCACAAAACGGTCGGAAGTATTGTCCACGTCCGCACCCTCCGACATGCCTTTCATGAACATCGTCTGTATGATGACTTTACCCTGAAAATCTTTCAGGCGTTCCACCACCCGGCTCACTTCATAACGCCCCGTAGGACGGTCTACCCGACGGATGTAACCTTCGTCCACCGTATCCAATTTCAGGATATTGTTGTCCACTTTCCTCAAAGCCTCAAAAACTTCCGGCCGGAATATTTGGGTGGCATTGCTCAGCACGCTGATCTTAGCCTTCGGGAAATACCGGTCGCGCAAGGCGCGGGTGTCTTCTATGATTTCCGCAAAATGCGGATGAAGGGTGGGTTCCCCATTTCCGGCAAACGTCAGCACATCCGGCACAGGCCCGTTCGCGGACATGCCTTTCAGCCGTTCTTCCAAAGCCGTGCGCACTTCTTCACGTGTGGGCAACGGCTTCTTGGGACGAAAATCCTTGTTGAACCCACACTCACAATACACACAATCGAACGTACACCACTTCCCGTCTTCCGGAAGCAGGTTGATGCCCAAAGAAACACCCAACCGACGGCTGTGCACCGGTCCGAATATGGGAGAAGGATAAATCACTGTAGCCATAACTTCGTTTTTAATTCACAAATCCATGCAAAGGTAGCACAATCCCCGTCAAAACTTGTAACGCAACAAGAAAGAAAGGTCGTTTTTCCATCGCCCTCCGATACGTTGCAACCCGTCGCCTATTTCCTTACGGTCGAAATATCCGGTAATCCCGTATTTCCACATCAGCATCCAACGGCGCGCCACGTTCCACCGGGCATTCACCGCCGCCCTCATCCCTTGTCCGTACATCGTCATGAAAGAAAAGGCATACAATAAGGATGGCTCATAAAAAGACATCGGTGCCTTGTAGTCCTCGCTGTCGAAATACACACACGACCCGGCTACATTCAACCGGTTTTTCCGGTCCTTCCATTTCAGGATGCTCCCTCCCATGTATCCTCCGACATGCCGTCCATACACGTCCCTCACCCTTGTGTATCTTACTACCCCACGCCATTCCCAAAATTTTGAAGGCATGCACTGCGCCTGCACCTTCAATTTATGATACAGGTAAGGCTGTCCATAGCGTTCCTTACGCTTCAGTTGGTAACGCCCGGACAGTTCCCATTTTCCGAAAACAACCCAATCGGCCTGAAACGTCCCTTCCACCCCTTCGGAGGTATGAGGTATCCCGAACTTGACCCACGGAAAATAAAAATAATCCACATAAGCGGACAACTTCAACTCATTCAACGGAGATGCCTCCACTCCCGTATAAAATCCGCTTTCGTTCCTGACCGCCCCGCCTTCGGAAAAGCTATTGGCACGCAATCCCACATATTGGTAAGTAAACAACCGCTGCAAAACCACCATGCTGTACCGGTGATTGAAACGGTAAATGGCTTTGTTCAGCGTAGCCCAACCGCCATACACACTGCTGAATGCCGTCTCGCCGGAAAACGAAAACCTGTCACGATGCCAACGATAGTGCAGGCCGGCATTCAGGAAATCCTTTCCATCCGGATAATATTGCCGGTAAAGTTCCGTGCCTTTTGAGAAAGAACGGCTGAAATGCTGGTAAAACACAGTCGCACCCAAAGAAAAATATCCCGTATTCCAAGTCACGTCGGTTCCGGCAGACTGCTCCGTGACATTATGCTTTTTAGACAGCTCCAACAAAGTACGATGCAAACCGTCGGTTTTCAAAGAAGATATCGTACCGTCTTTCCTTAAAGTGGCATCGGTGGGCAAATAGGAATAGAAAGCCGACATGTCCACCCTTCCAAAACGGAAAGCAGCCGCTATTCCCCTGAAAAAAGAAGTTTCGGACGTGGAAGAGAATTTCTTGATGGCTGGTCTCGTGTCGCCCATATTGAACAAAGTGGATTTTCCCAAAGAAAAATCACTGTTCACCACCAAGCCTTCGCCGAACCCCAAACGATAGTCTCCCAATGCCAATGCCTTGAGTTTACCACAATCCTTCAACAGAAAATGGAAAGAATAAGCATCGTATGCCTTATTGCCATAACTGCCAAACGGTTCTCCTGCGTCTTTCTCCGCCGTGAATCCCCAAAACAGCCTGTTCCTGTATTGATAAGTGTAGCGTATGTTGTGATACAACGAATTACCAAGATACACCTTATTGGGGTTTTTCAACAATACCTCATCTTCGGGTATTTTATATCCATCACGTTTATACAGAGGCACATCCAACCGGATCGTCACCTCATGCCGCCCTTCTTTCAACAAGGTTTTCAACCGTAACTTCTCTTTTTCTTCCACAGGATTTTCCACATAGACGAACAAAGTAAGAAACTGACGGGTCTGATAGTCCAGTTCCTCTATCAACATCAATTCTCCCAACGATTGCATCGGACCGTAACGGTATACGTACGCCAAAATTTCCTCTATTTCTTCCCCATCCAGAAAAGGCAACTGTTCCAAATCCTCTTTCGTAGCCGTATTCAGGTTGAAAGGATGTTCGTGCAATGCGGCCAACTCTTCCAAAAGAGGACTCAAATCTTCTCCGTCTTCATATTCATCCACAGAAATCTTCTCTACAAATTCTTCCCAGGAATAATGCTGTGCGCCGACTTTATCCACAGGATATATTTGTAGAACACAAAACATTAACACGCTTATCCACAACCGGTGTAGATAAATAAACTTACAGTGTTTTTCTGTCATACTTCAAATATAAGCAACTATTTTTAGTATAACAAATTATATTCTTTGTAAAAAGCATGCGATGAAAGTATTTAATTTATATTTTTGCAGCGGATATGGGAATATACAGGCTTATCATATTGTTCTTATTAGGTGCTCTTACTTTGCAAGTGGAAGCCCAGGACGAGTTTGTTCCTATTGATGGAGAACCGAGAATAAAAGTCGTGTTTTACAAAAAAGTACAGAAGGAATTCTATCAAGGCGACTCCATCACCGTGATTATCATGCCCGAACTACCGGTATATCCCCCACTGAAGTTTAAGAACAAAAGGGAAGCCATGCGGTATAACAAATTGGTTTATAACGTAAAAAAGACACTTCCCATTGCCAAAATGGTTAATCAGACCATATCCGAGACTTATGAGTATCTGGAAAAACTACCTACTAAAAAAGAAAAAGACGCTCACATACGAGCCGTAGAGAAAGGTATAAAAAAGCAATATACCCCACAAATGAAAAAGCTGACTTATTCACAGGGGAAACTGCTCATCAAGTTAGTGGACCGCGAATGCAACCAAAGTTCTTTCGAAATAGTGAAAGCCTTTTTCGGTCCTTTCAAAGCCGGATTCTACCAAACGTTTGCCAGCATATTCGGAGCCAGCCTGAAAAAAGACTATGACCCTGAAGCCGACGACCGGCTGACGGAACGGGTAGTAAGAATGGTGGAAGCCGGTACATTATAATGTTCACAACTTCATCTTACGGGCAAACTCCCACACCAATATCCCGGCCGTAACAGAAACATTCAGAGAATGTTTCGTCCCAAACTGAGGTATTTCTATACACCCGTCGCACTGGTCGACAACTTCTTGTTGCACTCCTTTCACCTCGTTTCCTAATATAATGGCATATTTTTTTGCTTTATCCGGGCGGAAGTCCTGCAACATAATGCTACCTTCCACCTGTTCCACAGCCCAAACTTCATAACCTTCGGCCTTAAGATGCTCCACCGCATCTTGCGTACGCTCATAATATACCCAATTCATGGAATCTTCCGCCCCCAATGCCGTCTTATGGATTTCCACTTGCGGCGGAGTGGCTGTAATTCCGCACAGATACACAGATGCTACCCTAAAAGCATCGGACGAGCGGAATACGGAACCTACATTATACAAGCTTCTTACATGGTCCAGTACCACAATCAAAGGAAGTTTTTCAGCCGTCTTGAACTCTTCGGTAGAGATTCTGTTCAGTTCCGTTATTTTAAGTTTTCTCATTGCTTTCAACATATTTGTTCACAAAGATAATAAAACCCATAAAAACTACTTGATAACTCGTTCACAAATCGTAAACAGATTATTGAAAAGAAACTTTGGATTTAGAAATTCAGTAGTGTTACAGGAATATTTCAAACCACCAAATAAATTAGTAAAAGATAGAAATGAACTTTAAACCGTATTTTCATCAGGTTTATGCAGCCTTTTTCCCCTAAAGTTTTTAACTTTGTAGGTTATGAACAACTCGTTAAAAACGATAAAGAACATACGATAATGCATTCAGTTTAAAGAATAAGAGACCCAAGGCTCATGTTGAAAAGTGATATATTACCCGATACCCCGCTTTGATAACTTAAAAAACAAGTTTCAGGCTTCTTTTTTATCGACACTATCAACAGCCTATCATCATTTACATTAGATTTTTTCAAAAAATAGAAATAAGAATTAATAATATATATATGGTTAAGAAAGAGTGGATAGACAAGGGGTTTGTGGATGAACCCATAGCAAAGGAGCTTGATTTGAAAAGTGAGATCAGGGAACTTTGCCGGAAGAAGAATGCCGTCATCATGGCGCATTACTATACGGAAGGAATCATCCAGGATTTGGCTGACTTCGTGGGAGACAGTCTGGCACTGGCTCAAAAAGCTGCCAAGACCGAAGCGGATATCATCGTCATGTGCGGTGTGCATTTCATGGGAGAGACCAACAAGATTCTCTGTCCTGACAAAAAGGTCTTGGTTCCGGATTTGAATGCCACCTGTTCGCTGGCCGAAAGTTGTCCGGCGGATGAATTCTCCCGGTTTGTTTCGGCTCATCCCGGCCATACGGTCATATCGTACGTCAATACTACGGCTGCCACCAAGGCTGTCACGGATGTGGTGGTCACTTCGAGCAACGCCCGCCAGATCGTAGAAAGTTTCCCTTCTGATGAAAAGATCATTTTCGGTCCGGATCGGAATCTTGGCAACTACATCAATTCCGTTACCGGACGTGACATGCTGCTTTGGGACGGAGCTTGCCACGTGCATGAAAAATTCTCCGTAGAGAAAATATTGGAACTTAAAAAATCCCATCCCGAGGCCAAGGTGCTGGCTCATCCGGAATGTAAAGGAGCAGTATTGAAACTGGCGGACGTGGTAGGTTCTACCGCAGCATTGCTGAAATATGCCATCCGTCATGAAGGAAAGGAATTTATTGTGGCTACGGAAAGCGGCATATTACACGAGATGCAGAAGGCTTGTCCGGAGAAAACCTTCATTCCGGCTCCTCCGGACGACAGTACGTGTGCCTGCAACGAATGTAATTACATGAGATTGATTACGTTGGAAAAACTCTATAATACCTTGAAATACGAGTGGCCGGAAATCGTAGTGGATGCGGAAGTGGCGGAAAAGGCTGTCAAACCGATTCACAGAATGTTGGAAATCTCCGAGAAGTTAGGATTGTAATGAAGCGTTTGAAGACTTTTACCGATGAACGTGGCAGCCTTACCGTGGCTGAAACCGGAAAGGATTTGCCTTTTGAAGTAAAGCGGGCATACTGGATTTACGGTGTACCCAAGGGGCATGAACGCGGCAAGCACGCTAACCGTATCACCTATCAGTACTTGGTGGCCGTGAGAGGATGTGTGACAATCACCTTGGAAGACAAGGACGGACGGCGGACGTATGTGCTCGACGCACCGGACAAGGGGCTGCTCATTCCGCCGCTGACGTGGAACGAGTTGCTGCATTTCTCTGAAGATGCCGTGTTGTTGGTCTTGTCTTCCCAGCCTTACCGGCCTGAGATGTATATCAACTCTTACGAAGAGTTTCTGCGTATGATTCATGAATAGATGGAGGTGTGGAGATGGAAAGCAGATGGGAAATAAAGCGGTATAGCGATGGCTGTAAGGATGAATGGGACGATTTCGTACGGGATTCCCGTAACGGGACTTTCCTTTTCATGCGCGGTTATATGGATTATCATGCCGACCGTTTCGCAGACTTCTCCCTTATGGCTTACAGGGACGGACGGCTGCATGCTTTGCTACCCGCACACTGTACGGCGACGGAGTTTTGCAGTCATCGTGGACTGACGTATGGCGGAGTGGTGACGGATGAGAAGATGACGGCTGCGCTCATGTTGGAGTTGTTTGGGGAAATCCTTCGCTATTTACGGACGTATACATCGGTAGGCAAGTGGATTTACTCACCCGTACCTTATATATATGCCCGTTATCCCAGCGAAGAGGATTTGTATGCGTTGTACCGCTTCGGGGCACGCCTGTCAGGCCGTAAAGTTTCCACGGTCGTTCCCTCTGCAACGGCTTGGGGATTCAGTACGCTTCGGCGACGTAAGGTGAAGCACGCCGTACGTGAGGGATTGTCCATCAGCCGTGATGAAGATTTTTCGGCCTTTTGGAAAGTATTGGAAGGGAATCTGATGGAACGCCACCAGTCGCGTCCCGTGCATACCTTGGAAGAAATCATGTTGTTGCATCACCGGTTTCCGCAACAGATATTGCTGTACAAGGTTTGTTGTGCGGAGGGGCGTACGGTGGCCGGTTGCGTGTTGTACGTGACGGAAAGGGTGGTTCATGTACAATATATCGGTTCCACTCCCGAAGGAAGGGCGTGCGGAGCCGTGGATTTGTTGTTCCACCATTTGATTCACGAGGCATACAAGGATGTTCCTTACTTTGATATGGGGACTTCCGTGGAGGAAGGTGGCCGTGTATTGAATGAAGGGTTGATATTCCAAAAAGAAGGTTTCGGCGGACGGGCAGTGGTGTATGATACGTACGAAATGGAGGTGTGAAAAGTCGTGTTATTTTGTGCGGCAAACGATTTTTCAATCTCCTGTGAATGATTTTCAGATCTGCTGAGAATGATTTTACGATATGCTGAGGGCTTTATGAATACCTCTCCTAATAGTTTTTTGCTTGAAAAAAGGCTTCACCCATTCATACTGTTTGGATGACAAGCGGTTAAGGTGAACTTTGTGGGACAGAAGGTTTCACCGTGCCTTCACCGGCTTTCACCGGAAATGCAGTGCCTGAATGATATAAAAAGTGTTAAGCTTTCACCTTAACCGTTTGTCATATAGGGAGTATGGAGGTTCCGTGAATGATAATTTCCTTGTGATTCCGGAAGGCGGATTGGGATTTGTGAGTAGGGAAATTAAAAGCTTGAAAAATTTCTCTGAAAGAAAAATAGTCGTAAATTAGCTTCCTGAAAAGTTTGAAGTAAAGTCATGGTAAAATATTTGGATTTAAAGAAAATCAATGATTCTTTCGAACCGGAATTGTCGGAGGCTGTAGCACGGGTAGTACGTTCCGGATGGTATCTGTTCGGGAAAGAGGTGGAGACTTTCGAGCAGCGGTTTGCTCGTTATTGTGGGGTCGGGTATTGTGTGGGGACAGGGAACGGACTGGATGCCCTTACGCTTATCTTTATGGCTTATGTCAGTATGGGGCGGATGAAGGCGGGAGACGAAGTCATTGTGCCGGCAAATACCTACATAGCTTCCATATTGGCGGTCATGCGTGCCGGACTCAAACCGGTATTTTGCGAGCCTGAATGGGATACTTGCAACATAGATCCCGGGAAAGTGGAAAATTTGGTTTCTGTGCACACAAAAGCCATCATGGTGGTGCATCTCTATGGCAGGGTGTGCCGGATGGATGAGATAAGCCGTACGGCCCGTAAAAACGGTTTGTTGGTGGTAGAAGACTGTGCGCAGGCTCATGGAGCGGTGTATCAAGGTGTGAAAGCCGGTGCGTTGGGGGATGCCGCAGGATTCAGTTTCTATCCCGGTAAGAATCTGGGAGCTTTGGGAGATGCCGGGGCTGTCACGACCGGTGATAAGGATTTGGCTGAGCGGGTACGCATGTTGGCCAATTACGGTTCTTCGGCCAAATATGTGCATCCATACGTGGGTATCAACAGCCGTCTGGACGAGTTGCAGGCGGCGGTTTTGAATGTGAAGCTCGGGCGGTTGGACGAAGATAACGAACGCCGTCGCCGGGTGGCTTGCAGATACATGAAGGAAATAAAGAATCCGGAAGTGATTTTGCCACAAATGGCAACCGAAACAGATGCGCATGTATTCCATATTTTTACGATATTCACTCCCGGACGTGACAGGCTGCGTGAACATTTGGAGCATTATGGCGTGCAATCCCTGATACACTACCCTATCCCACCTCACCGGCAAGGTGCATTGTCAGCGTACGCTTCGCTGTCATTGCCGGTGACAGAGCGTATTCATCGTGGGGAATTGAGCTTGCCGATGTCTCCTTTATTGACAGATGAGGAAATCAATTCGGTGGTAACTGCCGTAAACACTTTTAATGGATGAAAGTGACGCGGTTCACGATGGCTTTTTTCCCCTCTGCATTGGTGGAGATGATATTATAGACTCCTGAAGAGACTCTTTTGCCGCTTTGGTTCCGTCCGTCCCAAGTGAACAGACCGCCGTTGGCACGACCGGAATACACCAACTGTCCCGTGACGGTAGTGATTTTGACTTCAGCATTGAGGGTCAGCCCGTCTACTGCGATAACTCCGTTGTAGTCCGGTTTTACGGGATTGGGATACACACGCACGTTGCTTTTATCCAATTCTGTGGCAGGAGTATTGGCATCGCTCATATACGATACGAGCCCTAAAAAGGTACCTATCATGACTTCTCCGGTTTGCGGATTGACGGCTATGCTCTGTATTTCATCGGATATGAGTGGAGAGTTGTCCGTAGTGAAATGCTGTAATATTTCCTGTCCGTCTGCACTTACCAGGTAAACACCGTCCGCAACCGTCCCTATCCATTTCCGGTTAGCTGCGTCAATGGCTATGCTGCTGATATTTACCTTGTTGAGCAAATAGTCGGCATAGTCCGTTCCGTCATTACGGGCGATTTTGATTTGGGTGAACCTGAAGTCGTCGTTTTGGATGAAGTCGTCCGGGTCTTCTATGACGAAGAGTCCTTCATTCGTGCCCACCCATATTTGATTGTTGAGGTCTTGCGCCATGCAATTGAAATACCACGGTTCGTACTTGACGCCGTCTTGGTTGATGATGATATTTCTTTTTATATGGATGTCATCGGAAGTATCTTCCAATGTCCCGTTGTAGTCCAGAGCAAAAAATCCTCCTTGTCCTTTTTCGTATCGTTTGGAATTGGTCCAAAGTCTTCCTTTTGAATCAAAAAGAATATGGGTGAAATTCGTGCCCATATTTAATTCTTGGTAGTATAATTTGGTCCACGTACGGTCGGGTTTAAGAACGACTAATATGGTATCCACTTCTGTATTGACCATCCAAAGATTACCTTCGGAGTCATATTGCAAGGCATCGCATCGCACATAGTTTTGCGGATCTGTTATTTTATCATTGATGACAGGTTTGAGTGGGCTGTTTGTCTCATCGTAATTTTTTATAAATTTCAAATCTTTAAATTCATAAAGTCCGTGCCCGGCGGAGGAAACATAATGATGTGTAGGGTCTTTCGGGTCTTGTGCAATGCTGGATGTGTTAGTATATTGATGTTTTGTTTGTTCCGCAATATTGTCTGCATTGAAGTTGTACCATGTGTCGTTTTCGTAGTACATCAAAGTTCCTTCTCTTTCTATATTATTATAATTTTGGTCTCCACCGGCGATAAGCAAACGATTGCCGTTATAGTGCATGTTGCAAAAATAGTCGCGGATGGGGCTGTTAGGCTGGATGGCAGATTGTGTGGCAGAGAGTGTCTTGCCTGAAAGAACATAAGGTTGCAATCCTTTTATGCCTTGGCTTGCCCAATATGTACCGTTGTTATAAACTAAATAATTGAATGGATTGTCTTGTTTGATTTCCTGTTTGTCTGTGACATTGTTGAACAGATAAATATGGGAAGAGTTTCCGGTGAGCATGACGTCTTCGGAGCAAGAAAAAAATGAATAGCCTCCTTTTACCAAGGCTGTGGTTGTATAATATTGTTGGTCAATGGTGAATAACCCTGTACTCTTGTTATACCCAATCAGTTTACCTTTGAAGAATGTAAGTTCGTGGAAGAAGTTAGTGCTGGTGTGCTTCCAATTGTTCTTATCCAATAAGTTAAGGTTCAAGTCGCCTATGTTGAAACCGTTTTCCGAACAACAAAGGTAGATGTAATGTGCATCTGCCGTACAACTGTAAACGTTCAAGTTTAAGTCGTATGTAGCTTCGAATTCTTCTTTATCCGTATTCACTACGACTATGCCGAAGTTCGTGCATATATATGCTTTTTCGTTTACTACGGAAACATTATTGATGATGAGGTTAGAATAGTTTTTGTCTTTTAACTGCTTCATGTTGACCACCTCATTGTCCGGATAGATTAAGTCTATGTTTCCGTTTTCATATACAAGAATAAGCTTTTGGCTTGCGTTGCTATATCGTATGAATTGTATTTTGGTGTCGTGCAATCCGTTAAGTCTATCGAACACGTAGACTTCCGTATCTTCGGTGTTGTAACTGAAAAGATTTCCATTACAAAGAGAATATACTTTATGTCCTACTGGTATATTATAAGTAGATATTTGCAATGCCGGATAAGCTTTCCAAGAACCGATAGCCTGTCCGAACGAAATAGTCGTACAACCTATAAAGACGATAAGCCATAAAATATATTTCTTCATAAAATCCGATTTTTAAGTTTAAGATTCTTTTGTAAGATAATCACAAAGGGCAGCTACTGCACGTGCGCGGTGGCTGATGCGGTTCTTGATGTCGCTACCCAATTCGGCGAATGTGGTTTCATAACCGTCGGGTTGAAAGATAGGATCGTAGCCGAATCCGGATTCTCCTCTTTTTTCTCTGGTAATTTGTCCCTTTACAATTCCTTCGAACTGCCTTTCTTCTCCTTTTTCTATTAACGAGATAATGGTGCGAAATTGTGCTTTTCGATCATTTTTTTCTTCCATTTCTTTCAGGAGTTTATTCATGTTGGCTTGAGAGTCATGTCCTTGTCCGTCGGCATAACGTGCGGAATACACGCCCGGTGCCCCTCCAAGGCTTTCTACTTCCAATCCGGTATCATCGGCAAAACAATCTAATCCATAATGTTCGTATACGTACCGTGACTTTTGTCGGGCATTGCCTTCAAGAGTATCGGCTGTTTCGGGAATGTCGGCATGACAATGGATGTCGGCAAGACTTAATATTTCGATACTGTTACCTAAGATAGCTCTTATTTCTTCCAATTTATGAGCGTTGTTTGTGGCAAAAACAAGTCGTTTTTTCATGTTCCGTTATTTTATTTTTAATTTATCGAATCCTTCTCCATAGACACCTACTACATTACTTTGCGAAACAAAGGCTTTGGGGTCGATACGGTGAATGAGACGGAATATTTCTATACCTTCACGTCGTTTTGCCAAAACAACCAATACCTTCCTCGGTTCCTTGCTGTACCAGCCTTCTCCGTTAAGAATGGTGACTCCTCGGTCGAGTTGTTTGCCTATGGCTTCCGCTATCTCGTCATATTTGTTGGAAAAAATAAGAAACTGTACGGATTGGCGTGCACTGTTCATATAATAGTCCAACATAATCATGGAAATGATGAGTACGCAAAATCCGAATACTACTTTTTGCGATTCGTGAAATACAAAATAGCTGGAAGATACGATGGCAATATCGCAAAACATAAGTGCGCGTCCTAAACTGATGTCGCGGTATTTGTTGACAATGGCAGCTATGATATCAGTTCCTCCTGTACTACCATTACTTAAAAAGACAATGGCAAGCCCTACTCCTTCGCAGCAGGCTCCAAGTACACAGGCCATAAAAGTCTGATCTCCCAGAATCATAGGAAGTTGTCCGCTTTCGTCAGACAAAAGTTTTTGGAAAAGGTCGAATTCGAATGTCAGAGCCAATGTACCTACAATCGTTTTTAAACAGAAACGGAAACCTAAAATTTTGATGGCAGCGATAAGTAAGGCTGCGTTAACCAAGAAATAAGTATATTGTACAGGAAAACCTGTGGCATAGTATATGATAGCGGATACACCGGATAATCCACCGGTTGTAATTTGGTAAGGTAAGATAAAAGCGGTGAATCCTAACGCGTAAATAGTAAGTCCTATAAAAAGACTAATGTAATCTTTGGTTTCTTGCCAAATATCTTCTTTTGAGTATTTCATATTTATTGAATACAAAGATTTTTATATAGGAGACTACTTGAAAAACAAGTAGTCTCCAAAAGGTTTGACACTATTTTAATACTATATTTACGATGCGCTTCGGTACGATAATGACCTTGACGATTTGCCTGCCTTCCGTGTACTTTTGGGTTTGTTCGTCATTCAGTACCGTCTTTTCGATGGAAACATTGTCGGCATCTGCAGGAAAGTCCAATGTGAAACGGGTTTTCCCGTTGAAGGAAATGCTCAGTTTCATGCTGTCTTCCGTCAGGTACTCTTCCTTCCATTCCGGCCATTCGGCATCGCATACGCTATTTGCTTCTTCCAGAGCATGCCACAATTCTTCTGCGATATGCGGAGCAAAGGGAGCCATGAGGATGACCAACGTGCGAAGAATGTCCCGGTTATGGCATTTCTGTTGAGAAAGTTCATTCACGCAAATCATGAATGCACTGATAGAAGTGTTGTAAGAAAAAGCTTCGATGTCCGCCGTGACTTTCTTGATAAGCTTGTGCAACGATTTCAGTGCTTCCTTGTTGGCTTCCCCTTCTGTGGGCAGGAAATTACCTGTGCGGTCGTAGAACAAGGCCCAGAACTTCTTCAGGAAACGATGACAGCCGTCGATGCCGTTGGTGTCCCAAGGTTTGCTTTGTTCCACCGGACCGAGGAACATTTCATACAGGCGGAGCGTGTCGGCTCCGAACTTCTTTACTATCATGTCCGGATTGACCACATTAAACATACTTTTGCTCATTTTTTCAATGGCCCATCCGCAAATGTATTTGCCGTCTTCCAGAATAAATTCCGCATCGTGATACTCTGGCCGCCAGTTACGGAAAGCTTCGATGTCCAGCATGTCGCCCGATACGATATTGACATCCACATGCAGGGGCGTAGTGTCGTATTGGTCTTTCATATTTAGCGAGACGAACGTGTTGGTGTCTTTGATACGATACACAAAGTTACTCCGTCCCTGTATCATGCCTTGGTTGATGAGCTTTTGGAACGGTTCTTCTTTGCAACTGTAACCCAAGTCATGCAGGAATTTGTTCCAAAAACGACTGTAAATCAGATGGCCGGTAGCGTGTTCCGTACCGCCCACGTATAAGTCTACGTTTTGCCAGTAAGCATCCACGTCCTTGTCTACCAGTGCATGGTCGTTTTTCGGGTCCATGTACCGGAGATAATAGGCAGAACTGCCTGCAAATCCCGGCATGGTGTTCAGTTCCAACGGGAAAACCGTTTGGTGGTCGATGCGTGAGTTTTCCGTCACGCAACGGTTCACGGTATCCCATGCCCATTTCGTGGCATGTCCCAATGGCGGTTCCCCGCTTTCCGTGGGGAGGAATTTGCTGACTTCCGGTAATTCCAACGGCAGGCAATCTTCGGGAATCATGTAAGGCATTTGGTCTTTGTAGTATACAGGGAACGGTTCGCCCCAGTAGCGTTGGCGACTGAAAATGGCATCGCGCAAGCGGTAGTTTACCTTTACCCTACCCAATCCATGCGTTTTGACATACTCTTTTGTGGCTGCAATGGCTTCCTTGACGGTCAGTCCGTTGAGCGAGAAATCAATATAGGGAGTCACTCCGGCGCGTGGCGAATTGGTTACGATTCCTTCTTTGGCATCGAAACTTTCTTCACTTACATCGCAACCTTCCACCAACGGGATGATAGGCAAGTTGAAATGTTTGGCAAAGGCATAGTCACGGCTGTCATGTGCCGGTACGGCCATGATGGCTCCTGTCCCGTAGCCGGCCAACACGTAATCGCTTATCCAAATGGGGATGTTTTCGCCCGTGAAAGGGTTGACGGCATACGAACCCGAGAACACGCCGGTTACGCGGCGGTCGGCGATACGTTCGCGTTCCGTACGTTTTTTGGTGGCATCGAGATAAGCTTCCACTTCTGCCTTCTGGGCTTCGGTCGTAACTTCCGGTACCCATTCGCTTTCGGGAGCCAATACCATGAACGTGACACCGAACATGGTGTCGGCCCGTGTGGTAAAGATCGTGAATTCCTTATCGCTGTCTTTTATTTTGAATTGCACTTCCGTGCCTTCAGAGCGTCCTATCCAGTTGCGTTGCGTTTCTTTCAATGAATCCGTCCACTCCACCGTGTCCAATCCGTCCAATAAGCGTTGGGCGTATGCACTGACACGCAAGCACCATTGGCGCATCTTTTTCTGAACGACGGGATAACCTCCACGTTCGCTCACGCCGTCCACAACCTCATCGTTGGCCAATACCGTACCGAGTTTCGGACACCAGTTCACCATCGTTTCGCCCAAATAGGCGATACGGTAATTCATGAGCGTCTCCTGCTGTTTCTTTTCGTCCATGGCTTTCCATTTGTCGGCAGTGAACCGCAGTTCCTCGCTACAAGCCACGTTCAAGCCTTCCGTACCATTTTTATCAAATGCCTTTATCAGTTCTTCAATAGGGCGTGCTTGCTGCCTGTCATTGCAATAATAACTGTCGAACATCTTCTGGAAAGCCCATTGCGTCCAGTGGTAATAGGCCGGGTCGCAAGTACGTACTTCCCTATCCCAGTCGAAGCAAAAACCAATCTTGTCCAACTGTTCACGGTAGCGGTTGATATTGGCCGCCGTGGTAACGGCCGGGTGTTGTCCGGTTTGTATGGCATATTGCTCGGCCGGAAGTCCGTAAGCATCGTATCCCATGGGATTCAATACGTTAAATCCTTGTAGACGTTTGTAACGTGCGTAAATATCCGAAGCAATGTAACCTAACGGATGTCCTACATGAAGTCCTGCACCACTGGGGTAAGGAAACATGTTGAGCACGTAGAATTTCTCCTTGTCTTTGTTTTCCACAACCTTGTAAGTCTGATGCTCCACCCAATATTTCTGCCATTTCGGCTCTATTTCTCTAAAATTGTATTCCATGTTATATATTGATATTTTTATTTTAATCCGTTTATAGAGTGATGCACGTTTATCCACGCGCCGGTGATTTCTACAATATACATTTTGTGATAACCGCCTTGTTTACCGTACCATCTTTCGTTGAGCGACGGGTCGAGGAAAGCTTCGGGAGCCAGATTGTCGGTATACAACTTCCTGCAGGCCAAAGCGAATCGTGCCTGTTCAAAAGTCACACATTTGCCGTCTTCAAGGGGATATGGCGTGAGTCCGCTTTCGAGTGTCTTGTCTATATCCCGTCCGGATTTTGAACCGCACAAGTTATATACTTCACGCGCCTTGGGCGATTTCCCCAAGAAAGAGAGCGTCATGAAGTCGTTGTTTTCCGTAAATTCAAAAGTATAGCGTTCGGGACGAATGAATACGAAAGCTACAGGTTTGTTCCATAACCACCCTATTCCGCCCCATGATGCGGTCATCATGTTATATCGGTTGGTATCGCCAGCACAGACTAACATCCATTCTTTGCTGATCGTTTCGAAAAAATTCTCCGTAAGTTCAGAGACTTCTATCTTTTTCATGCTCTTTTCTTTTTATAATAAGGTGCAAAGATAGTGAAAGGCGAGCGCAGAGACAAATGAAAACGTAGTTTTCTGATTTGTCTTTGCCGAGCCGCCTCCTATTTTCGTGGAAACAAAGATACGGATTTTACAGGTCGCAGCGAATATTTTCAGGATATTCCTTGACGTAAATCAAGAAAAAGAGGTTTCATGAGAATATTACGTCTGAAAGTATGCATCTTTCAGGAATATCGCGTAACTTTGCATTGTCTTAAAACAAGAGACGATATTGAAAGCATCGTGAGATGCATATAGATTAGGTATTAGATTGAGGTAAAAAAGATTGTTACAGTATAATGTTGAGCATAGGACTGCGTGAAGCAGTAGTTTAATAGGAAAAGCAAACGAATAGTTCGTTTATTGTTTATGAGAAAAATTTTGAGAGATTAAAGATTTGTTTGTCGGGGCTTTCCTCTTGTGATCTGAGGGTTGTCCCGTTTTTTGTATCTTGTAGAAAAACAGAATCATCCGTTTCAAATCAGAAAAAATAATCGTATTTTTGTGGTTGATTCTAAAAAGTTAACGATTATGGCAAAAGAAGGGTTGACCCCGATGATGAAGCAATTTTATGATTTGAAAGCGAAACATCCCGATGCGATCATGTTGTTCCGCTGTGGGGATTTCTATGAAACTTATTGTGAGGATGCTGTCGTTGCTTCTGAAATATTGGGTATTACCTTGACAAAACGTAGCAATGGCGGAAGGAACGGTGAACCGGTGGAAATGGCCGGCTTCCCTTACCATGCTTTGGATACGTATTTGCCTAAACTCATCCGGGCAGGGCGGCGTGTGGCCATTTGCGACCAGTTGGAAGACCCTAAGCTGACCAAGACATTGGTGAAGCGGGGGATTACGGAGTTGGTGACTCCCGGAGTTTCAATGAATGACAATGTATTGAGTTACAAGGAAAACAATTTCCTTGCTGCCGTACATTTCAATAAGAATGTTTGCGGCGTAGCCTTTTTGGATATCAGCACGGGAGAGTTTCTCACGGCAGAGGGTACGTCTGAATATGTAGACAAACTCTTGGGGAATTTTTCACCGAAAGAAGTGCTTTTCGAGCGTGGAAAACGGAATATGTTTGAGGGTAATTTCGGAACAAAGTTTTTTACGTTCGAGTTGGACGACTGGGTCTTTTCCGAACGTTCGGCTACGGAAAAGCTGCTGAAACACTTCGAAGTGAAAAATCTGAAAGGCTTCGGCATCGACCATTTGAAATGCGGCATCGTGGCATCAGGCGTGATTCTGCAATATTTAGAGATGACCCAGCACAGCCAGATCGGGCATATCACGTCCATTTCGCGTATCGAAGAAGAACGTTACGTCCGTTTGGATAAATTCACGGTGCGTAATCTGGAGTTGTTGAATTCCATGGTAGACGGTGGTAATTCGCTGTTGGGCGTGATAGACCGTACGATTACCCCGATGGGCGCCCGCTTGATGCGCCGTTGGATATTGTTTCCGTTGAAAGACGAAAAACCGGTCAACGAGCGTTTGGATGTGGTGGATTACTTTTTCCGCGAACCGGAGTTTAAGGAACTGATTAGCGACCAGTTGCATCTGATGGGCGATTTGGAACGCATCATTTCCAAGGTTTCCGTAGGACGGGTGTCGCCGCGCGATGTGGTGCAACTGAAAGTGGCCTTACAAGCCATCGAACCAATCAAGATAGCTTGCGAACATGCTTCGGACGAGACTTTGGAGAGGATAGGAGAGCAGTTGAACCTATGCGCTTCCATCCGCGACCGCATAGCCCGCGAAATACAGAACGACCCGCCTTTGTTGGTCAACAAGGGGGGAGTGATAGCCGAAGGAGTAGACCGGGAATTGGACGAGCTTCGCCATATAGCTTTTGAAGGTAAGGATTATTTGCTGAAGATACAGCAAAGGGAAACGGAACTCACCGGAATCCCGAGCCTGAAGATTTCCTATAACAATGTCTTCGGGTATTATTTGGAAGTGCGGAATACGCATAAGGACAAAGTACCTGCCGATTGGATACGCAAGCAGACGCTGGTAAATGCCGAGCGTTACATTACCCAGGAACTTAAGGAATACGAGGAAAAGATTATGGGCGCACAGGATAAAATCCTGGTGCTCGAGACGAAATTGTATAATGACCTTGTGTTGGCCTTGGCCGAATTCACACCGGCCATTCAGATTAACGCCAATTTACTGGCACGGTTGGACTGCTTGCTGTCTTTTGCCCAAGTGGCACAAGACAACCGTTATATCCGTCCGGTGATTCAAGACGACGATGTGCTGGACATCAAACAAGGGCGTCATCCGGTGATTGAAAAGGAGTTGCCGGTAGGGGAACAATATATTGCCAACGATGTCTATCTGGACACGGAGAAACAACAAATCATTATCATTACGGGTCCGAACATGGCCGGTAAATCAGCCCTGTTGCGCCAGACGGCCTTGATTACGCTTATGGCCCAGATAGGTTGCTTCGTTCCGGCCGAATCTGCCCATATAGGATTGGTGGACAAGATATTCACCCGTGTGGGAGCAAGCGACAATATTTCCATGGGCGAGAGTACGTTCATGGTGGAAATGAACGAGGCAGCCAATATCCTGAATAACATATCCTCGCGCAGCTTGGTGCTTTTCGACGAATTAGGGCGTGGCACGTCTACGTACGACGGTATCAGCATCGCGTGGGCTATCGTGGAATACATCCATGAAAATAAAAAAGGGAGGGCAAGGACGCTCTTCGCCACGCATTACCATGAGCTGAACGAGATGGAGAAGTTGTATCCCCGCGTGAAGAACTATAACGTGTCGGTGCGCGAAGTGGACCAGAAAGTCATCTTCCTGCGTAAGTTGGAACGGGGCGGGAGCGAGCACTCCTTCGGTATCCACGTGGCCAAGTTGGCCGGCATGCCGAAGAGTATCGTGTCGCGGGCGAATACCATATTGAAGGAACTGGAATCTGCCAACAGCAAGGATGTGATGAAAAACAGCCGTGGGGCAAAGCAAGTAATGCAGGCGGACAACGGCGTGCAGCTTAGTTTCTTCCAACTGGACGACCCAGTGCTGTGCCAAATCCGGGACGAGATATTGCATCTCGACATCAATAACTTAACTCCTATGGAGGCTTTGAATAAGTTGGATGGCATTAAGAAGATTGTGGGTGGAAAATAGTTTTTTGTGTGATTGTTTGCAGCAGGGCGTAGCGTAGTTTCTTTTCGGGAGGAATTTGTAATTTTCTGCGTATGTTGGAGCGTTGGCAATTGACATTAGATTCCTTTTTGTCGGTTAGGCTACAGATTTCTTTAAGTTGGTATCCTTTTAGTATCAAAGTAGCGATTTCCTGTTCAGAAGGAGACAATTCCGGAAAGAAAGATTTGATGTTCTGATAGTCTATTCGGGTTTGTTCGTGCCATTTTGCTATATGGTTTTCTATACTTTTTTGTCTTGGTGTGCCTTGGTTTTCTAATAAGATTTTCAGGTATTGGTTGGTTTGCTGTTCTGTCAATCCTTGTGTGTGTGATTGCCGAATATAATGATTGATATGATTTTTGTCAATATTGAATAGGGATATCATTTCCTTTTGTATCTGCTCCAAGTTGTTGTTTATTTGTGTGATGGATGTGAGTTTTCTAGTCAGGTGGTATCCTAAAAATCCGGAAAGAATAAAAGTGATTACCAATACGCCATAAGTACGAGGCTGGATAGAGTCGTTCAGGGTAAAGCAACAGATGGTATAAACAATTAGCGATATCAGGGTTTGTATCGAAATGATAGACGGTTTTAAATGGCTGAGAGTAGAGAGAAAGATAATGCCTATGAGCAGAATCATGTTACCTATAATAAGTATGGCATCGTTTTGTAGAGTAAAAGTTATAAATAGCATTTCTGATATGCAAAACAGTTGGCATACTGACATAAGGCCGATAACAGCGTTTTCCAAATTTATGTATTTGCGTAGAAAAGCCAATAGTAAAAAGGTTATGAAGAACAAATTGATACTGTTAGCTATGAAATAATATTTTCCCATGGGGCCTGATAGTCCTAGAAGGTTTAGTATCAGTAATAACCCTCCTCCTATACTCACATATATATATATGAGCAGTCTTTGCTTCTCGATGAATGAATCACCTACATGGTGTCTAAGACTTACGAAGAGTTGGCGATGCAGTTTATTGTTTTTTTGTTTTTCCATATCGGTTTAATGAAAGTTATTAAATTCTCTTCTGTATTCGTTCCTGTAATACGGTTTTCAGGTCTTCTTCTTTTTTTAAATGGAGTTTGGCGCGTATTTTGGAACGTTGGCATGTGATGTTTGACGGGCTTTTACCTAATGTTTTGGCAATATTTCCGGTTGAGTGGTTTTCTAAAATAAGGCGGCATATTTCTTGCTGGGTTTCAGATAACATGGGTAACTTTTGGGCAATGATATTTTTCTTGTTTTGGGAGTGAGTGTACCATTCCGAGATATGCTGTTTGATGTCCGGCATGTTTTTCTTATCTATTAACCCATCCATCAGGCCGTTTATTTCTTCGGGGGACAGTTTCTTGTTTTCAGCCAGTTCCAACAAGCTGGTTAGTGCGGATTTGTCTAAGTCCAAAAGCGAGAATACTTCATATTGGGTTGCAACAAGTTGTTTATTGGTATGGCTGAGTTCATTTATGAGATTGACAAGCCTGTTACCTAAAAGGACTATAATAATAAGAAATACCGCTATGATCCAGAATATGTCATTCAATGTAGGAATGTCAGTAATTATACAACATATCCAGAGGGATATTATAGTGGATGAAGCTATGAACAAAGGATAGAATTTTAAATAAGAAATTAGTGAGAGAAAGAGTAGTACGGTTTGTATGACCGTATGTACAACCACAAAGGGAAGGTTATCTTCATTGTTGTATGCCAAGAAAATCATTTGGAAAATATTGAAAGAATTACATAATACTAAGTGAGTGCATAAGGCTTGCTTCAGTGTGAATTTATGTGTTAGGAACAGTATGAATATTAATAATGAAGGGATACAAACCCCCATCTGTATGTAGGCCGAGAAGGCCGTTTTTGCACTAAACCCCTTGAATAAGGTGAAAAATATAAGTAGATACGTCGTTATCACGAAGTACACATATACTAATAGGCGTTGGTAGTCTATATGATTGTGTTCTATATATCCTCCAAAAAAACTCTTAATTTTCCGATGAAATCGATTAAAAAGAGAAAAAGTAGCCATAGTTATTAGATATAAATTTTATTCTATACAAATATAGCTATTTTAAGTGTATATGTTTGTCGTAATCCTGCTTTTTAAGGTATGTTAGTCTTATTTCTTCCGTTTGAGATTGAAATAGGTTGTTTTATTTTTCATTAAACTCTTTAAAAAGTATAATTTTAAAATAAATTAATAAGGGGGATAATAGTGCCCCTATTCGTTTTGGAACAGGTTGTACTACCACGACTGTAGCATAATCTGGTTTTGATAGCGGATACAAGGTATTTTTTATTGAATAATTTTAATTATGTCGAATGAAAGAAAAATGTGATTTAATGTAGATGCGGCAGTATGTCGTAGTGGAGACGATGAGATTTGCATGCAATGAATGATTGCCTCTGAAGTATGGTAAGGAATGAACAAACCTAAAAATCAAAAATGTAAAAAATGAGAATGAAGAAAACAGTTACTACAGCATGCTTCATGTTGGTCTCGGGCGGAGTTTTATGGGCCTGGACAAACGGGGCATGGTTGCGAACAGGGCCGCAAGAGTGGCCGCGAGTCGAAAACATGGCTCCTGCCGAGGCACCGCCTGCTGATGACACTGAGGCTTTGAAACAAGCCAAAGAAGCCTTGGAGAAATTGATGACTGAAGCAGAAGTTAACAAAGACAGGGATGGTGCTTTGAAAGAAGCTTATGAGAATGCCGCAAAAAAGTTGGCTGATGATTTATCTACTCTTAAGGAGGTCGAGGATGCCAAAAATGATCTGGATGGGAAAATCAAAGAGTTTAACCGCAAAAAAGACTTTTTAGGCAAAATGGAGGAAGAGTGTCAGGAAGCTTTGAGGTTGTATAATCACTATTATGATGATGCTGTTGCCACCGATTCGATATTCATAGAATCCAACTTTGGAGAGGGTGCATCGAAGGTGGCAGACACACTGAAGTATATAGCGAATACGGTCTTGAGCGTCGAAGAGGTGCAAAAGATCAGTGAAGGTACGGATTTGATTGACTTCTTGAAAATAGCAGAAGGTAAGTCGAATAATTATCTGGTGGAATTCAGCAGGATTCTTGAAGGCTATATGGATACGATTTTAAGTGACGGACCATATGAAAGTCTGAAAACAAATCAGGCCTATACGGAAGTTTACAAATGGCCGTATACAGAAAACGGTACGCTGTCATGTGTGGTATATAAAGAGGATGCCTCCGGTGGAATGACGATTGAGGTGAAAGACAGTACCGTTTCTTATTATATGATAAACGGCGAGACATGTAATTTGACAAAAATCAAAACATATTCCGATCAATTGGAGGATGCTATCCGGATGGTCGACTTGAAAGAGTTGACGAAAGCGGACATTATGCAAACTACGAATACCCTTAATACATATTTCAAGGAGGACGAAAGGAATGACGACACACCGGCATGGAAGACAGTAAACGACCAGATTGAAAAGTGTAAATCGGCCAATGAGCGGGCGGATATCACTTACGAGGAGCTGGACAGCATAAGGGTGGAGATGACGAATTCCTTGTCAACCTTGAACACTTTGCGGACAGAAAACAGGAATAAACTGGAAGAAGAAATCGGGAAAGCCGAACTGTTACTGGCGCAAATAGTAGAAAGCGAAGACCGTAAGGATTTGTCTGAGGCTGTGAACCATGCAAAGGATGTCTTCAACGAATTGCCTTTGATTCTGTCTGTTTATACAGAAGAAGCCGCAAATTTGGATGCAAAGTATGCGGTGTCTAAAAATTATTATGACAATTTGGCCGTTACCTTGAACGGTAAGATTGAAGAGGCGCAACAAGGCAACGAGACTTGGCAAGATAGTGATTTGTCGGCAGCAATAACCCAAGCAGAAGGCGTTCATGCCGGAGCCGGTTCTTTGGGCGTGAAAGACAGCGAAATCAAGTCTGCCACGACAGCATTGGAAAAAGCCTGTGAATTGGCGGCGAACAGAGGCATGGCCAAGCTGCGGATAGCCGATTTGAAAGAGTGCCTGGCTACTTACGGCGACGAAGATGGTGCCTTGCAGGCTTTGATAGAGCGTACAGGGCAGGTTACCAACGAGACTGCCGAAAAGCTGTGGAGCGACATCGATGCCAAAATAGAGGACAGGAAAAATGAGAGTGAGGAATGCAAGAGGAACTTGCAGGAAATGATTGATAAAGCCCAAAGCTATTACGACAGGTGGAACACCTCTTTGAGTTTGGAAACTTTGAAGACAACAATAGAATCCACCCGAAAAATAGAGGAGAAAACTAAAAATATATCGGAATTGAAGCAAGCTTATGATACTTTATATAAGGTGTATGACAATACGGGAGGAACTTCCGACCCCTATGAGTATCAGCAAGAACTTGCAGAACTTATCAAAAATGCAACAGAATTAAATGAAAAGTATAAATATGACCCGTTGAAAGATAAGATTCTGGCAGCCGAGGCTGTGAAAAACTCTTCGGAGACATATGTGCTCCAGAACCATATCGTGGCGTTGGGAAATGAAATCCAACAAACGTCAAGCCAATATCAGGTGCTAGTAAAGAGATTGGATGCTTATTTGATTGAAACCGTATATGCCAAGATGGAAGAGCGTTATGCAAAGGATGTTCCGGCCAAGTATACCGACCGTATAAAAGAAGTGGAAGACGCTTTGGTTGTTGCGGGTGATGAAAGCGGAGACCGTGTATGCACCGATATGAATGTGCTGAGCGGTTATCTGCGCGATTTGCAAACGATGGTGTCCGAAGCGGATGCCGAATGGCAACAGGCCGTGGCCGATTTGAGAAAGGCTATCGATGACACCAAACTGAAATTCGACCAGAATTATTCTAGCGAAGAATCGTTGAACCAAGCCATTAAGGCGGCAAACGATGAGTATAAGAAAATAGGTACCGAGGAGCGTTATTCCGTGATAGCCAATGTGGAAAACATAAGAACCGATTTGGATAATGTGTTAATGAAGGTTGAAGGCAGGGCACGACGGGGCGTGGCTAATGATTATATAAGTATATATGACGAGTTGGTGAAAAATTTCGCAACATACGGTTCAGACAAATTGTCCGTGCCTACGTCTAATGTGGGGCCTTACCTCGAAGAAAACAAAGAATTTGCTGACGAGTTGCGACAAGAAGGGTTGATAAGCTATTCGTTGGAATTGCTGATAGAATGTCGTGACCGGATCAAACAGGTGGAAGAGGCCTACAACGCTTTCTGTAAGGCTAACGAGGAGTTGGCAGAAGAGATTGTGGTTGGCCGCGAAGAAATGGAGGTTTACTATGGTGAGCAAAGCGAAGGCACAGGACTGTACAAGGCTTTGGAACGTGCCGAATGGGCGCGGACGGAAAGTTGTTGCCTGGATTCTTTGGTGAAGTTCAGGTTGAACTTGAGAGATTCCGTAAGCGTGACGGTACGTAAATACCAGACCACCCTTTCCAACATGAAGTCTTTGCGTATCAGTGCCAAGAACAAACACGCGATGTACTATGGCGCAGCCGATCCGGATTCGGAAATTCTGGATATCTACAATATCGCTACCGATTATATTGAAAAAGAAGAGAAGAACATCTTTACGTTGCAAGCCATGGTAGAGAGGTTGGATACCTGTTATGCTTATGCGGCTGACAGTTGTGCGAAGAAAGAAACGGCCATTCAGACAGTCATCGATCGTGCCAAAGTGTTGAACGCCCTGATGGCAAACCTTGAATTTGGCGATAAAATCTCGAACGCTATCAATGCCCGTTATGCCATGGATGCCCGCATCGCAGCCATCACCGGGCAGATGGAAGTGTTGGAACAGGCTTATGAAGAGGAACTGGAACTTTATGTAGAGGCTGCCGATGCCATGCGTAAAACAGTGGAAACGGCGGCGGAACTGCTGGAACGGACTGCCGACGAAAGTCTGGCCGGACTATTGGCACAGGCCGAGGATATGGTCGGACATCTTGACCCGATGGAAGAAGGTGCCGTGGTGTATGCCGAACTTATCGCAGCCACCGGCTCTCTGAAAGGGAAAGTAGACGAACTGAACCAGATGCTGGCCGACAATCTGGCGCGCCTGCACAAGGCTTTGGCCGATGCCCGTGAGGACGCACTGTCCAAGCATGTTTTCTATTATGGCGCAGACCGGGAAAGTTCTGAAATCATGGACGTTTACCGCCGGTCGGAATCCTATTTGGAATATACAGATACGATGGCGATATGCCTGATGACCGACACCGTGAGCCGTTGCCACAGGGAAGCATCGGTAGCTTGCTCCAAGAAAGAGGCCGAGATTTTGGATGTGATAGGCAAGTCCGAACCCTTGGTGGTGCTGATGGCCGACCAGACCATTGCCGAGGCCATCAGCCGCAGTCAGGATGCGCTAGAAGTGGAAGACGGACGCATTCCGGCATTGGAAGCCGTTTGGCCCGAACTGTCCGAAAAGTATAAGGACAATGCCGCCTTGTATGACCGGGCTATGCTTGCGCTCAACGATTCCATTATCCGTGCGGAAGCCTTGCTCTTGCAGGTGAAGGACGAAGCCCTGAAAGCAGCCGTGGCACTGGCCGAAGGTGCCTTGTCGCGTGCTGATAAGACCAGCGAGGCTGCCACTCTTTATGCAGACCTGCAACTGACAACCGTGGGGTTGGCCAAAGAAATAGAGCGTGTGCGCAAGGAACTGGAGGCTACCTCTATTTATAAGGTATATGCCGATTCCGAGGAAGTTCCGGTTTATACCTTGCAGGGAAGGTTTGTGAAGAAAGTGCGTCTGGCCGACGAAGATGCGTTCCGCGGCATGCCCGAAGGTATCTATATCGTGGGAGGCAAGAAGATGTATATCAAGGAGAAATAACCAATTTAAAACAATAATTTATGAGACAACAACATGTAAAGAAATGGAGATGGCTGTATGCCTTGTGTCTGTTCTTGGGGGCGGCGATACCGCTACAGGCCTACGATATGGGCGCAGGAGATATCTCGTCTTCATTTGATAAGTCGACAGGGGCTTTCGTTATCACGATCCCTGTTTATGACGATGACGGTAAGGATGAAGGGTTGCGTTATAGTGGAAATTCCAAAATCAGAATTAAAGTTGGGAATGGTAGTTATAAAACGATTGTGCATTTGTATTCGTTTCCCGGTTATGGTGATCCGCAGGGTGATGCTTCATGGTATTGGGTGAAAGCCTGGAGAAGCTCTGAGGCAAATGACTATATCGATCAGGTAACCATTGCCGGTAACGGTAGCCATTCGAACAATACGGAAAGGGAGGTGCCCGACGGCAGACCATGGGCGGATGAAAATTGGACAAATGTAAATTCGGACAAGTCCGGATCCAAAACGTATGCCACGTTGAGGTTCTATCTGAAGGAAGAAGCCTTGTCCCAGAAATGTGAGTTTGATATCTATCTCGAGGTTGATAAGAATAATGCCAGTGATTATAACATCACTGCAACGAAGACCAAGACCGAAGCATATGAGTTCAAAGTTCCGGATGTTTCCGATAAAACCGTGCCGGGCAGTAAGGAGGGACATGTTCAGGTAAAAGCTTCAGGTGCGTCTTCCGGTGTCGGGAGTCTACAGTATACGTGCAATCTTGGCAGCCCGACTGCCAATAACCTCTTTAATATCAAGCTGGATTCAATCGAACAGAAAGGCGAGATGAAAGCTGTTTATAGTTTTAAGAGATTTAAGAAAGCTGATTATACGGTTTCCAAGAAAACGGATTTCATTGTGCCCAAATACAACAATGTGAACACCTTTACGGCCACTCAGGACAAGAATGGCGCCACTTTGTTGAAGTGGACTATTGCCGGTAAAGAAGACGGAACCATGCTCGACGGTGGTACCGGCGGATTTATCATTGAGAAAAGGATAGAGGGCAGCGACGAGACTAAAAAATTCACGTTTGAAAAAGATTCGACGTTCCTAGACAAGGAAACGATTCATAATCCGAATCAAATAGTGACGTATGAGATTTGGCGTGAGCTTCCTGCCAAGTGGGGCAAATATCTCTCTAAGAAAGCTTCTATCAATAAAACACAGGAGCACAGCAAGGTGGATTCTTTCGCCACGGCACGGTTGATGGAGGCGCGTCAGGTGGAGTTGAAATGGTATTGGGACTACAATCCCGAAGGAAACGATGTGGTGCTCGAGGACAAGGCCAAGTTTGTCCTTACTCCCAAAATGTCTGTCGACGGGGATATTTTCACCGAGGAGGAGGAAATCATTTTTGACTGCAAGGACTATCTTTCCGCCCGGCAGGTCACCATAGGCGGCAAAAAGTTGATAGAGTGCGTCGACACGGTGCTGATTCCGCAAAGTTGCGTGCTCTACAATTGGACTATAAGGATGAATCCCGGCGAGGATCACGACCATGGCGGGATGTATAAGGAGCAAAGTCCCGTGGCGGTGGAAAACTACCTGAAAGCAAGGAGAGATACGCTGGATGCGGCCGGAGAACTCATCTGGGACACCATTCCCGGGGGATTGAACGATTCCGAAGTGGCCAGCCTGGAGTATTTTAAGTCTTCCAAGGGCTATTTCGGCGACCGCGTGGAGCTGGACTGGAAAGTGGGCAAAGGATCGGGCTCGTTGGACGTGTTCTCTGTGCAGCGGCGTGAGTATGCCGGCAAGGAGAACACGGAGGATTTCGTGCAGATAGGTACTGTGGAAGCTATCAGCGGTGTGGTGAACTATTCCTATACCGACACCAAGGCCGTTCCGGGCAAGGTGTATGAATATATGATAGAAGGCTCGAAGGAGTGTGCCAACGAAGAGGTGAAGACCCACGATTACAGTTATGGTTTCTGTACGGCAACGGGCAACATCTTCGGGCGCATCACCTTCGAGAGCGGGCAGGGCGTGCCCAATGTCGAGGTCAGTCTGGAAACCACGGCCGACATCAGCGGCAAGAGCTACCGCATGACCGGTGAGTACTATCTGGAAGTGAATGACTCCACGTTCCTCAAAAACAAGAAGGAAAATGACGGGGACAAAGATTTCATTGTCAGATCCGATAGCCTGGCTTTCCAGTTGTTCGCCAAGCTGGACGATGCCGCCCTGGCAGAGAAACAGACGCTGCTGGAAAAGCCCGGCATGTATGAACTGTATGTCCGGAACGACTCTCTTCATTTCAAGGTGGGCAGTCTGGAACTGAAGTCGGATTCCCTTATCAGCCAGTTGACCAAAAGTTTCGATTTCATGCAGATCACGGCGGTGAGCAGCCCGGACAGTTTACAGCTTTATGTGAACAACGTCAAGGTGGCGTCGTGTCCGCAGACGGAATTCCTGCCTGAGTTCGGCGGCCACAGCTATTTCGCCATGGGCCGCGGCATGAAGGGATATATCGACGAAGTGAGAGTCTGGAGCAAGTCGCTCACGCAAGAGGAGATAGCCAAGACTTATGACCGTTACCTCTCGGGCGACGAAGAGGGCCTGTGGGCTTATTGGAACTTCAACCACTCCACGGGCAAGGAGTTCTATGACTTTGCCCATAAGGAAACGCGCTATTACGGCCATGACGGGCGCATACGCAAGAACGGCGAAAACACCGTTTATATAGAGGATGCCGAAATGTCCGGCCTGCCGGAGCATACCCCCTCGCGCAACCAGTTGAACTATAAGGACTATACGGACGAAGAGGGTTCTTATTACATCTCCGGAGTGCCTTATACGGGCAACAGTACGCTCTATACGGTGAGGCCGGTGTTGGGCTCACATAAGTTCTCGCCTACGCAGACACCGGTGACGCTGAGCGGGACGAGTGTGAACCACAAGACCGAGTTCGTAGACGAGTCTTCGTTCCCTGTAAAGGGTACTGTGACCTACGAAGGCAGTACCATTCCGGTAGAGGGCGTGCAGTTCTATATAGACGGCGTGGTTTGCTCGGACAGCAAGGGCAACATCATCACCACCGACGCGCAGGGCGAGTTCAGCATCTCGGTGCCCGTGGGTTTGCATGAGGTGAAAGCCGTGTTGGCCAACCATATGTTCAAGAACGGCGGACGTATCGTGGATGACTACGGCAAAGACATCAACTACCAGGACGACCGTTACTCTACGGTGAAACTGACCGACCAGACGACGGTGCGCATGATAGGCCGTGTGGCCGGTGGTGTCGTCCAGGAAGCCTTCAAGGTGGGACACTCCCTTTCCAAGAATAACTTGGCAGAAGGGGTTTCCATCCAGTTGACGTATGAAAATTCGGCTTACTACCTGAACAAGGATAATGACAACGACCAGACGAAGACGCATTTCCTGCCAGGTAAGTGGAGAGATGAGGGGCGCCAGGCCTATACGAATAAAGTGTTCTTCAAAGGCGAGAGCAACGTGATGACGATTTATCCGAACACGGAAACGGGCGAGTTCGTGGCCGACCTTCTTCCGATAGACTATGCGGTGAAGGTGAACGTGCCGGGCTACGACAACGTTTCGGGCAACAACTCCAAGCTGAGCTTGTCCAACGCCTTTATCGTACAAGACGAACTAAATCAATATACGGATTCCATTCTGGTGAACAACAAGTATGAGAAGAGGGACTATTCCGACACCGTGAGGTACAACCATAAGCAACTGTTCATAGCCCGCGTGAAGCCGGTGGTCAACGTAGAGCAGGTAAGTGGCAAGACATCGCTCGGCTACTTCGGCGACGAGAAGGCTCCGGCCTTGGTATGGAGCGAGGAAGGCACGAAGACACAGGAAGTGGAACTTTACAAGGAAGACGAGACGACAGGCGATGTGGCCTACACGCTGGGACTCCCCATGTTTACGCAGGGCAACACCTATAAGTTCAAGGCTTCGGTGTATGAAGAATATCATTATTATGACGAGTCCGGTAACGTGATGGAAGATGTGATGACCGACAAGGTGCCCAGTCAGGACGCCGTGGTGAGTTTCCAGTCCACCATGTCAGGCTCTAATGATTTCGTAAGCGTGGAAGCCGATTCCACGGGTGTGGCTTATTGGAACTTCAAGGGCGCGAAAGTGGACCTGACCAGTGCCAGTGCCAACCTGAACGTGAAAGCCACGGTGGGCAACAGCGACAATGCCACTTCCATCTCATGGGTCAGCCCGTTCGACAAGGACAATCTCTTTATCACGCGGGGTACCGTGAGCAAGGGCAACGACTTCGTGACAGCCGGTCCGGACAAACTGTTGGCCGTGTTGCGCGACCCGCCGGGCAGCAACTCATATTCTTACCTGGAAAAGGGTACGACCTTTACCGAAACTTCCAGTTTCACGGGAACGACGACGATGGACGGTGAAGAAACCCTGGTGACGGACGTGGGTTATGACCTGATTACCTTTACCGGAGTGGGAGTGGGAACCATCAATCAACTGGAACAGTCGAGCGGAACGGAGGTCTCCCTGACCCATACAACGGAATGGGAAGACTCGGAAACGAAATCCTCGACCACGACCATCAACACCACTTTCACCACCAGTGACAGCGAGGACTACGTGGGCGCGATGGGCGACGTGTTCCTGGGTTATTCCACGAACCTGTCTTATGGTACGGCCGATGCCATTACGTTGGTAAGTGCGGATCAAATCGGAGTGGATAAAAAGTATACGGATGTGTATGAAGTGGCCGGTGAGGGCGAATACCGTCTGGTGAAGACCACTTCTTTCAATACCGGTACGAGTTTTGCCACGCTGTTTGCCTATCCGCAGGCACATATAGAAAACCGCCTGCTGCCCGAAATGGAAACGCTACGTAACAGCTTCCTACGGCAGCAGAACGAAATGACCGAGGCCGGATTCCAGGCTGAGGCCAACGCGACAAACCAGCCGATTTATGTGTCCCTGCTACCTGTCAGTGACCCGAATTACGCCAAGAGTAACAGCGACGAGGTGTTCAAGGAACATGACGACTATTACACGAACGAGGGCAAGTCGTTGTTCAACGGGCCGAGCTATAAAATCTATTTCCCGGCGGAACAGGTTCAGCGCACGGATACCATCCATGCCTTGAACCAGTCAATGGATGCCTGGATAGCCCGCTTGAGAGACAATGAACGGGCCAAAGTGGAAGCCATCGAAAACGGAAAGCTGATACAGAACTTCTCCATGCAGGCCGGTGCCACGGTGGAATACAGCAAGGGATATTCCAATGTGGAAAACACCAGCGAAACGTTCAGTTTCGTGGTCGGCGGGGGATTTGCCACCGATGTGGAATTCAATGCCATGGGCTCGGGCTTCAAGATTGAGTTCAACGAGAGTGTGTCCAGGACGGAAGGTAATACGACCGAAAACGAAGAAGAAGCCGCGGTAAATGTGGGCTTCGTATTGGCCGATAGCGGAAACGACTATCTTTCCGTAGACGTTTATGATGAAGGGGGAGGAAAAAATGCAGACGTGGGCACCGGAGACATCGACTCCAAGGACCTGAACCTTTCCACTTTCATTTTCCGCACGCGTGCGGGTGCCACTTCCTGTCCGTACGAAGACGAGGAGGTGACGAAATATTACGAGAAGGGTACGGTCATCAGTGAGAAGACGCTGCAAGTCGAAGTGCCCGAAATCGCGGTTGAAAATGCTTTTATCGAGAATGTGCCTTCTGGTGAACCTGCCTACGTGACGCTTTACCTGCGTAATAACTCGGCAGTAAACGAGGATGCGTGGTTCAACCTGATTGTGGATGATCAAGCCAACCAGAGTGGTGCCGGATTGAAGATGGACGGTGGTGCCATAGGAAACGGACGCACGATACTTGTGCCGGCGGGCGAAACGCTGACCAAGGTGCTTGAAGTGACCAAAGGCCCCGGCTTGAACTACGACAATCTGCAACTGGTGTTGGCTTCGCAGTGCCAAGGTGACCCGACAGCCAATTTCCCGGCCATTGCGGACACCGTGACTTTCACGGTTCACTTTACGCCCAGTTGCTCGGATGTGAAAATCAAGACTCCGGCCAATAATTGGACTTACAATACGGAATTGCCGGTAGTGGACGTGAATGGTGTGAAGAAGCATTACATGAATGTGGACATCACGGATTTCAACGTGAACTATGATAATTTCAAGAGCATCAAACTACTGTATAAGCCTTCGAGCGATTCGGAAGAGAATTGGGTGACGTTGATGAACTATTTCAGTGATGAAAAGTATTACGAGGAAGCCATCAAGCAAGGCCTGAATGCAGAGATGATCCAAGCGGAAGACAAGGGTACCATCCGGTACAAGTGGTTCCTGGATGACATGCCCGACCAGCCTTACGACCTTTGTGCCGTATCGGTGTGCAACATCAACAACGTGGATGTGGAGAACTTCTCTGAAATCCATAGCGGTGTGAAAGACATGTACATCCCGCGCTTGTTCGGCACGCCCCAACCTGCCAACGGCATACTGACCATCAACGACGATGCGAAGATTACCTTCAACGAAGCGATAGCTGCCGGTTATCTGACCGACAACAACTTCAAGGTGACGGGTGTGAAGAACGGTACGGAAACGTCCCACTCCGTGGCAGTGGAAACAGACGGCAACGACAAGTTCGAAAGCGAATTGAAACGCAGTTTCCGCGGCAAGGACATCACGCTGGAAGCATGGATACAGCTTCCGGTCGACCAGGATGCTACATTCTTCCGTCATGGCGAAGGCGAAGATTCTTTGGCTTTCGGCATCACGTCCGACCGCAATCTGAAGGCTGTGGTGAACGGCAATGTTTACATCTCAGACAAAGTGGTTTCTACCGAAGATGAAATCAATAACTATTTGGACAACTGGCATCATGTGGCTTTGGTTCTGGACCAGCAGGAAGACGGTGAGTCCGCAGGACGCATGGTGATGTACTACGACTTCAAGGCACGTATGGAACGTTCGGACATTCCGGCTTATACCGGAGCATCCAACTACACGTTGGCAGAAAAGCTGAAAGGACGGATTCACAATGTACGCGTATGGACGGAAGCCCGTACGGCAGGGCAAATCCAGTCTCAGAGCAATGTGCTCCTGAGCGGAAACGAACAGAACCTGCTTTCTTATTATCCGATGGACGAGGCTGAAGGCACTACGTTGAAAGACAAGGCCCGCGGCCTGAACTTGGGCATGAGCGGCGGTACGTGGATTCTGCCGGAAGGCAAGAGCCTGCAGTTGAACGGTGTCAATACCTACCTGAAACTTTCTTCCGGAAGCTCGGTCGTGATAGACAAGCAGACAGACTATACGATTGAACTCTGGTTCAAGGGAGACCATACCAACAAGAATGCGACCCTTCTGGCCAACGGACGTGCCGACGGCAATGACTGGGGAGGTTCTGAAAACCTGTTCTTCTTAGGATTCAAAGACAGCAAGCTGGCATTCTGCAGTAACGGCCAGGTTCCGTTGGAAGCCAAGGGCAATTACCTGGATGACAACTGGCACCACGTGGCCGTGTCGGCCAACCGCATGACAGGACGCGTCCAGCTTTACGTGGACGGCGAACTGAATACCTATGCCGATGTGACGGACTACGGGCAGATAGCTTCCGGATATATCTATGCCGGAGTGACGCCGGTGATTGTCAACGCAACCACCAACACGTATGAGCACCACTTCAAAGGCAGTCTCGATGATCTGCGCATCTGGAACCTCTATAAGGACGAGAAATCGGTGAACGAAGGCATGCGCATGAAAGCCGACAGCACGGCAATAGGACTTTTGGCTTATTACCCGTTCGAGGCTCACGGTGTGACGGAGCAGAATATCCCTGTTGTGAGGTTCTCGCTCAAGGATATGAAGAAGCAACCAGCCACATCATCACCAGTGCCCGATGCCATTGCAGTTATCGGAGATGTAGAAGTAGCTTCGGTAGACAATCCGGAGGACCGCGGCATGGTAGAAGAAGTCATGATGAATTCTGCCATTGCACCGGTGAAGGACAATGGCGGTGTGACAGACTTGTTGTTCGACTTCGTGGTTAACAACGACGCGCTTATCGTGACATTGAAGGAAGATCCTGCCAAGGTAGAAAAGACTACGGTGACCTTCTCTGTATCCGGTGTGCGTGACCTGAACGGCAACCGCATTGCTTCGCCGATAACCTGGACGGCTTATATCGACCGCAACCAGTTGAAGTGGGGCGAGGATGAAATCAGCCTTGAAAAGGCTGTGGACGAACCTTTGAGCTTCACGATGGAAGTGGTGAACAAGGGCGGTAATACGGAAGATTATACTATTAGCAATTATCCTTCATGGATAGATGTGGAACCGGCCAGCGGTACGCTTACTGCAACACAAAGCCAGAAAGTAACCTTTACGGTGGATGAAAGTGTGAATATCGGTACGTATAACGAAGTGTTCTACCTGACGAACAGCGAAGGTGTGTCCGAACCGTTGAACGTGACCTTGAAGGTGAACGGCAAGAAACCGGATTGGAGCGTGAATCCGGCTGACTACAAGTTCAACATGAACGTGTACGGCCAGCTCAAATTGAACGGCAAGTTCTCCAATGATACGGAAGACTTGTTGGCTGCATTCGAAAACGATGTATGCGTAGGTGTGGCTACCAACGAGTATATCAAGGTGAACGACATGTATTATGCGTTGCTGACCGTGTATAGCAACAGCGGTTCGCATGAGAACCTTGAGTTCAAGATGTGGGATGCTTCCACGGGACAGACTTATGTGGCTTCTCCTGAAAAGGAAATCGCATTCCGCGCGAACACGATTGTGGGTTCTCCGAAGTCTCCGGTCGTATTCTCCAACCTTGACCTGGTACAGCTCGACGTGGCTTTGGAAAACGGTTGGACATGGACATCGTTCAATGTAAGCAACGACAAGATGGCCGATATCTCCGAGATATTGAGGAACAACGAATGGGCTTCGGGCGACGAAGTGAAGCGTGAAGACGGCGGTGTAAGTACGTATGGTACGGAAACCGGATGGGTCGGTTCGCTCCGTTCGTTCGACAACGAGGGTATGTTTATGATCCGTTCTTCTTATGCACAGACCTTGAGTGTGATTGGCAAGCCGGTAAATACGGCCGACAATATTCTTACCGTCCGCAGCGTGAACGATAAGGGTGTGGCCGTATGGAACTACATTCCTTATCTGGCCCAGAAGAACCTGACGTTGAACGAGGCTTTGGCCGGTTATGAAGCCGAAGAAGGCGACGTGGTGAAGAGCCAGAGCGGTTTTGCCATGTACAACGGCAATCTGGGCTGGATCGGTTCGTTGACTTACATGCAACCCGGTAGAGGCTATATGTTGCAGCGTACCGGTACGACCACGGCTACCTTGCAGTATCCGTCGGATAATACGCAAGGAGGACGTGCGAACGTGAAGACACGCTCAATGGGCAATGAACCGGAAATGGTTGATTACGGAGTGGCTAATACCAATTATGCACGTACCATGTCTATGGTGGCCACGGTGGAAGGCATAGAGGTGAACGAAGGCGACGTGCTTAAAGCATACGCCAACGGGGAACTCCGTGGCGAATCGCCGGTTATCTGCCGTGGAGAAAGCGATGAACCGCTCTTCTTCCTGTCTGTAGCCGGAGAACAGGCCGAGTCATTCGACGTGGTTGTGGAGCGAAAAGGCGAAGTGGTGGCATCGGCAGCCGGTGCAGGCAACTTCAAGGCCGACGATGTGAAAGGATCGTATGACAATCCGATTGTGATTTCATTCGTAGATCGGAACAGTCAGGCTGTCTATCCATCTCCGTTCTATAACGAACTCTTCATACGCAAACAGGTAGATCCGAAAGCCAAGGTGATAGTAACCATCAATGATACGAAGGGAACTACGGTAGCCATCTTTAGGGATTGCAACCGAGACGGACAAGTGGATATCCATTGGACCGATGCCTTGAACATGGCTCCCGGCGTTTACATGGTAAATATCAATGTCAACGGTAACGATGACGTATACAAAGTGATTAAAATTAAAAGATAAGTCAAATGGAATATAAACATTTAAAATATGTTTTTCTGGGACTTGCATCTGTTTTCTTTGCCGCTTGTACGGAGGAAGACGACAATGTGAAAGTTCCTGAATATACAAAATTTGAAAACCCCGGTTGGATGCCGGTGGCGGGCCCTGAGCCCGCCACCGTGCCCACCGACTGGACCGTTGAGTTCGGCGGGGGAATGGAAGCCCCTGCTTGGGAAGTCGTGAAGGCATTGCCGATGCAGGCTCCCGACTGGCAGGAGCCCGACATGTTCATTTATCCGGCGAGCATGACGGCTGTGATCCGTATGTCGGACTATATCCGTCCCGACATCACATCGGCCGACCGTTTGGCTGCTTTTATCGGGCAGGAATGCCGTGGTATCGCGCAGCAGGTAGAGAATGCACAAGGAGAAGTCTTTTATCTGATTCAGGTGAAGGGCGAGCAAGCCGAAATGGGAAAAGTGGAGTTCCGGTATTACAGTGACCGGAAGAAGGAACTGTTTGTTGCAGCCGAGCAAGTGGCGTTCGAATCAGACATCACTTTGGGCAGCATGGATACGCCTCGTATGTTCACTTGGAATTCTCAAGGCGAGCTGCCTTATTACATGGACTTGGAAGTGAAAGTGGATTTGTCGGCTTTCGACCAGGGAGCGCTGGCAACTGGCGACATGGTGGGTGCTTTCGTCGGGAATGAATGCCGGGGGATGGGACATGCTTCCGAAGAAAACGGGGCCTATATATTCCGTTTCCGTGCATGGGCTCGTGAAGAGACCGAGAAACTGACGTTACAATATTACACGTCGGATTTGAAAGACATATATGTCTATGGACCGGCCTGTGATTTCCTGCACACGCAGACACAGAAAGTCGTGATGGACTTGATGGAACATGGTTATATGGATCTCTATGTGGCTTTGCCCGACGTGGTGCGGCCTTATATGTCGGGAGCTGACAACGTGGCGGCTTTCGTGGGCGATCGTCCGTGTAGCATCGTGCAAGATGGGTTGGACGGCCATTACCTGCTGAAGATGAAAGGTAGCGCCGGTGATAAGATGTCTTTTCGTTATTATTGCGATTCGCTGAAACATGTGTTTGTCACGGAAGAATGCGCACGGTATACCGATGCTACCTCATGGGGCAGTGAGGCCGAATACAACGTGTTGCCGTTGGAAACGGCTTTCAAACTCGTTAATATGCGTGCTGTCTTCACGGTGGATTACTATGAAGCCATCAATACTGAGTTGGCCGAGGGCGACATGTTGGCGGCTTTTGTGGGTGATGAATGTCGTGGGGTAGCCCGGGCTGAACGTTACGACGGACGTCTTATTTTCGATATGGATGTGACCGGCACGTTAGGCATGGCCGAACAGTTCACTCTGAAGTACTATCACGTGGGCAACCGTTATATGTTCACTTGCGCTAAGATGTTTGATTTCGCAGCAGGCGGTTCTATCGGAAGCCGTAACCTGCCGATGGGGATCACATTGCAAGTCGTTGAATAATAATAGAGAAAATTATGAAGATAAGACAAATAATGGTAGCGTCCCTGCTTCTGTTTTCGGGCACGACGGCTTTGGCCCAGCCGGAACGGGTGTCTGTATGGGACGGATTCGGAGATAATGTTTATATGGATGCTGGTGTAGGCGTGCAGGCTCTTTTTGCGCCCGGCTGGCAAGATATAGCTTTTGGAAAACAGATAACTCCTTCTTTAAATTTAGGAGTCGGAAAATGGATAACCCCTTTTTGGGGGCTGCATCTCGATGTGTTCGGTTATAGCCAGAACGGCTATCGTGGAACGCCGTTGGACAAGGGAGTGGAACCTTTCTCTCCCTTAAACAGGGTAGACGTGGGCTACGACGGTTCTTTCCGCTATTACCTGCGTTATTTGGGTGTGCGGGCGGATTTTCGTCTCAGCCTGCTCAACCTGATTACAGGCTGTGAACGGGAAGGGGCTCTTTACGATTTGGTCCCTTTTGCAGGTATGGGCTACAAGCATGCTTTTGCTTATCGGGGAACCACGCGTGAGAACCTGTTTACAGGCCATGTGGGCATCCGTAATCGTTTCAGCGTACACCGCCTGCTGGATGTCAATGTGGATGTGGTCAGCGAGTGGACAGACAATTATGTCAATCCCACAAAGGGCCGTTATATGGCCTCGGTGGCGTTGAGTGCCGGAGTGAGCGTCTATTTAGGACGCCGGGCTTTCCGCAAACCGGTGATTACGGTACCTGTCGAGGCTGTGCGTTACCGTGTAGATACGGTATTGGTACGCGAAGTTGAGGTTCCGGGCAAGGATAGGGTGATAGGTCGAGTGAATGCCGACTGTTCCAAGTGGAACGTGGTGATGGCTTCCATCCGCTTCTCAGTCAATAGGAACAAGCCGAACGAGGGGCAGGAGACCCAGCTCTACGAAGTGGCTCGTTTCTTGCATGACAATCCCGGGGCAGCCGTGTGTGTGGAGGGCTATGCCGACGCCACGTCCGGTTCCGAAGCCTACAACCGTGAGCTGGCCGGTCAGCGTGCGGAATATGTGAAAAAACAGTTGGTGGATAAATATGGGGCAAGGTCCTCGCAGGTAACCACGAAAACTGTCGGTACGGACGTGCAGCCCTATAAGGGGGAGCCTGTATGGAACTGTGTGGCATTGATACGTCTGGTAAAGTAGTCTTATAAGAATCCGGAATGAAAAAGCCGTCTCATGTGTGATATGGGACGGCTTTTTCTGTTATATTTGCAGTTAGAAAGATTTAAAAGCGATGTGATATGGAAAAGAAGACTGTATTGATAACCGGCGCTTCCTCGGGAATAGGAGAGGGATGCGCTCGCAAGTTCGCCATGAACGGGCACCGGCTGATTCTGAATGGCCGTAACGTGGAGAAACTGAATGCCGTAAAGGACGAATTGGAAAAAAAATATGGAGTCGAAGTATGGTTGTTGCCGTTCGACGTGCGCGACCGTGCCGCAGCCCGTACTGCCTTGGATTCCCTTCCCGAAGAGTGGAAGGCCATAGACGTGTTGGTGAACAATGCCGGCCTGGTCATTGGGGTGGACAAGGAACACGAAGGAAGCCTCGACGAGTGGGACGTGGTGATAGACACGAACGTGAAAGCCCTCTTGGCCATGACGCGCCTCATGGTGCCCGGCATGGTGGAGCGGGGCAGGGGACATGTCATCAACATGGGGTCTATTGCCGGAGACTATGCTTATCCCGGCGGGAGCGTGTACTGTGCCTGCAAGGCGGCGGTAAAGGCCCTGTCGGACGGTTTGCGTATAGATTTGGTGGATACTCCCATACGTGTGACGAACGTCAAGCCCGGATTGGTGGAGACGAACTTCTCCGTAGTGCGTTTCCGGGGCGATAAGGCTGCGGCCGACAACGTGTATGAAGGGCTTCGTCCGCTCACGGGCGATGATGTGGCCGAGGTGGTTTATTTCGCAGCTTCCTTGCCCGAGCATATCCAGATAGCCGAAGTGTTGGTCATGCCCACCAACCAGGCTACGGGCACGATAGCTTACCGCAAGAAATAAAGTTGCCGGATCATCCGGCTTTATGGGGTGTGCATTATGAAAAATTCAATGTTTTTATGATAGCAAGTCAGGAAAATAGAGTATCTTTGCCAAGTATGGTACAGAAAAAAGGGAAAAACAATAGTCTTCTAATGAAGGAGTTAGGTGTTTATTGCCTTGACATTTCGAAACTGATTTTTGGCGGTGTCGTATTGGCAGGGATTATGGATTTGGAGATTAACCGGTATTGGCTTTTCGGTTTGGGTTCTCTCATCGTAATCGTGATAGCTTTGGCAGGGTTCGCTTTCATTAAGTTGTCTGACGTTAAAAATAGATGATTATGGGATTGATGTTATTTTTGTCGTTTTTTGGTTTTTTGGCTTTATGTGGTCTGATTTGGGCTCTTTACGAGCTTCGTAAACAGAAAAATGAAGGAACAGTCCAATAAAAGCACCGTTCGTTAGCATCCGGTTTGTGTTTTTCGGATGCAACCGTATTGGCTAATGCCGCATGCCTTAAAAACAGGAGGATGCGGCGTTTTTGCATCTGAATCCTGATATGTCCATCTATCTTTCCGTGTCTTAATGGCTGTATGTTTTTTAGAAAACACATAAATATGTGTCTTACAAGGTTTTGTATCCGTGAAAAATTCTTCCGCAGAATGAAAAATCATTTGGCTGAGATTGAAAAATTGTTCGGCTGAGATTGATTTTCCGTTCTGCGGAGGTTGATTTTTGTCTTTGAAAAGGAATTTTTTTCATTCTTTTTAGTCCGCTTTTACGTTTTTTCTTTATCTTTGCCTTGTCGCCATGCCGAAGCCCTTGTAAAAAGGGCGGTTGGAATGGGGACACATATATTGTGGAAAGGCGTTTACTTGACGCTTTGTTCTTCGACGCATAGAAACTTCGCAAACTTCTAATCCTGTCAAGGACATGGCAACGGTAGATGCCCTGTGGGTATGTTTTATACAGACCCTCATTGTACCTGTGCATTTTCGCATAGGGTAGTGAGAGGTATATATACATATCGGCGTGGGGCTTCTGCGTTGCTCGTTCAGACAGGATTGGGCAATGCGAAGGCCTCTATGCGTGGGACGGGCAACAGGTACGGACTCCCTGCGCTTTTTTCGTATATGTACCATTCATTAATATTTAATATCTTGATTAGGGGAGTGTCAAGAAAAGACGTTTTAGTATGAAGAATCTAAGACTTTGTTGGGTAGCCTTTGGGTTGTGTGTGTCGTTAGGAGTTTCCGCGCAGCGGGGTTCGTGCGGGACGGGCGTGTCGTGGGCGTTGGCAGATGGTACGCTTACCATCAGTGGTGAAGGGAACATGACGGATTTCACGGATCCTCGGTATGGAAGCTCAAACTTACCTTCATGGGACATTTACAAGGACAACATTGTGAAAGTAGTTATTGAAGGTGGGGTGAAGCATGTGGGCAGTTATGCTTTTTATGATTATTCCAATTTACAAGCGGTAACATTTGCCGAAGGGGTGAAATCCATAGGCAGCAGTGCATTTTATGGTTGCGAGGGCATCAAGGAGCTTTTGTTTCCTTCGTCGATGAAAATCATCAGCGGACAACACAATACGAATGAGGACGCGGAGCCGCAGGTTTCCACGTTTGGAATGGGTGGAACGGGGACTGCTTACATGAGTTCAGAGGCTTTTAGAGGGTGTGCCGGTTTGACTTCCGTGACGATTCCCCGAGGAGTTATTGGCGTGGGGTCTGGGACATTCAAGAATTGCCGTAACCTGAAGTCCGTGTATTGGGATGTGGCAGATTATCCTTCTTATGGTTTTTCTACGGCTAATGAGAATGGTTTTAGGGATTATGGTACGCAGGGGAGTAGTCCTTTCAGCGGTTGCCGCTTGAAAGAAGTCGTTTTCGGCAGCGAAGTGGATTCCATTCCCGGCGGACTTCTGTATGGACAGAGCGAATTGTCTGCAATAAAGTTTTCCGGTAAGACGGAATATGTGGGCAAGGATGCTTTCAAGGAAACGGTTTGGTTTGATAATTTACCCAATGGTTTGGTCTATATAGATAAAGCCGCTTATGCCTTTAAAGGGCTGATGAGTACCCCGACGGCCATTTCCATTGCCGAAGGGACAAAAAGCATAACAGAGGGCTTGTTTGCCAATCAGACTTATTTGACCAAAGTGACTGTTCCTTCTACATTGACTTATATGGGATATGAAGTCTTTGAGGGATGTCGTTCTTTGGGCGAGGTGGAATGGAACGCCGAAGATTGTAAATTTGGTCAAACGTATGGTGCACCTTTCAGTGCAACTGCTTTGTATACCATAACGTTTGGTGAAAAAGTACGTAAGATACCTGATGGATTGTGCAGTGGATGTCGGTATATCACGGAAGTCAAGATGCCTGCTTCAGTGGTGGAAGTGGGAGAGAGTGCTTTTTCTGATTGTTCGGGATTGGAAGCAGTCGGATTCTCGGAGAATATGACTTCGATAGAGGCACGAGCTTTTCTAGATTGTGCCAAATTGTCGGAACTCATATTGCCTAATTCACTCCGTGAAATAGGAGAGAATGCCTTTTCCGGTTGTACGGGATTGGAAACCTTGTCCATTCCCGAAAGCGTGGATTCCATAGGCAGGTCGGCTTTTTATAACACTGGACTGGAGATACTTGTATTCAATGCGAGGAATTGCATGTTGGTGTATGAATCTTATTCAACTGCCTTTCCCTCTTCTGTCCGTGAGTTGGAGTTCGGTGATGCAGTGGAATGCATTCCCAAATACATGTGTAGTAAAATGACAAATTTGGTGAAGTTGAAAGTGGGACGGAATGTGAGAGAAATGCCATCCAACTGTTTTTCTAATTGTAAAAACTTGGAAACGGTGGAATGGAATGCCGTAAGCATGGAAGATGCCGGTACTCCTTTTGCTTCTTCCGTGACACAAATTACTTTTGGAAAAGACGTAGAGCGTATTCCGGAGAATTTATGCAGTAAACTGAAGAATTTGACTTCAGTAGTACTGCCTGAATCTTTGAAAGAGATAGGGGGATCTGCTTTTAGCTACACAGGATTAAAGTCTGTCCATATTCCGGATAGAGTAAAATCTATCGAGTCTTATGTCTTTGAGGGCTGTGAGGCTTTGAAGGAAGCCGTAATGGGGAAGGAAATAAATTATATAGGATATAGTGCGTTTAATTCTTGTTCGGCTTTGGAAAATATTGTTATTCCCGAAAACGTGGATTCTATAGCTGGTTTCGCTTTTTCCGATTGCTCGGCTTTGACCTCGATAGTCATTCCTGATAATGTGGAAGTAATAGATGACCATGCTTTTTCCGATTGTGAAAAGCTGGTATCGTTGACCATGGGTAAAAAAGTTCGCAAGATAGACTATAGGGCTTTTGACGATTGTACGGCATTGGATAGCGTGTATTGGAATGCGGAAGCATTCCGTGGGAATGGAAGTGAGGGCGTGTTGCCTCATACATTCCGTAAAATCGTGTTCGGGGAAAGCGTGGAATACGTTCCGGTCGGGTTGTGCAAGGACAATGCCAATTTGACCATGGTGAAGATGGGAAGCCATATCCGTACGATAGGTGCCAGTGCTTTCAAACAATGTACGGCATTGAAAGAAGTGGTATTGCCTCCGGATGTGGCAAGCATAGAAGAATCAGCCTTTTACGGTTGTACGGCATTGCAGGCGGTTGATTTTCCTGCTTCGTTGGAGTATATAGGGAATACGGCTTTTGCCAACACAGGTCTGACTTCGCTGTTCATTCCTTCTACGGTTAAATCGTTCGGTACCTATGCCTTCTCGCAGAACAAGGAACTGGAATGGGTTGTAATAGCCAAAGACCCCTTCCAACATCCCAATGGATTGTTTGGCAGTTGTGACAAGTTACAGGCCATTTATTTGCCGGATGGTATTAACTTCTATGAGAATTATGGTTGGTCATATTATGGAGATAAAATACGTCCCATTGCGCTTTATAATGGGCATGAACATGTGTATAACGGATATTATCCTGATATGACTTGCGCTATCAATATACCTGATGGGTATGAATTCAAGGAAATGAAAGTAGAGGGAGATATTCCCACCGGAGTGGGAGAATACGAAATACCGGTCACGTTTACCTTTACAGGAACAAGGAATTTTGAAATCCTATCTCCTTACCGTTGTACCATCTATCCCAAGGAACTTTCCGTGAAAGCTAAGGATTGCACGAAAGCATACGGAGAGAAGAATCCGGAGTTTGAACTGGAATACGACGGTTTCGTGGAAGGAGAGGATGCTTCCGTGTTGACAGAACTTCCTGTGGCTTCATGCGATGCCACCGAAACATCCGTTGCGGACACAATTTATGGGTATCCCATCTATCTGTCTGGGGGAAAGGCAGACAACTACACGTTTATCTTTACAGGACCCGGCAAGTTGTATATCGCTCCGGCAAGCCAGTTTATTACGTGGGAACAGGATTTGTCTAATCTCCATGTAGGTGACAAAGTGGCATTGGAGGCCTCTTCCACTTCGGGACAGTTGGTTACCTTCGGATTGGCTGAGGGCGATGAAGAATTGGCCATGTTACATTGGTCGGATGGCATCGGTACGCTCGAATGTTTTGGGGAGGGCACCGTGACCTTGACGGCATACCAGTATAGTAGCGACAGGAACTATAAGAATGCCGAGCCTGTGGTGAAGATATTGACCATATCTAAAGCGGATGGCATAGGGGCGGAAAAGGTATCGTCGATGGAAGTATACGGTTTGAATGGGCATATTCGTGTAAGAGGCATGAAAGCCGGGCTACCTTTACGGGTCTATACGTCCGATGGTGTTTTGTTACATGAAGAAACGTGCGATGGTTCGAATATGGATTTGGCCGTACCGTGTTCCGGGCTTTATTTGGTAAAAGCAGGGGATAAAACGGTCAAACTGATAGTGAAGTAAGGACACAAGACAAACTTTTCTATATATACTTTGGATTGTGGGCGAGATTTGGGCAAAAGAGCCCTGTCTCGCCCTTTTTCCTTGGGATAGCTTCGTTGGTTTTATTTCCTTTACCTACCGGTATTCTTCCTTCACGACAATCTTGTCGCCGGAATCGTCCACTTTGAAGAGGTGGGGCACACGATGATAGTGGCCGTGGATGTCCTTATGGCTGTGGACAGACATGAGTAGCTCGCCATCGAACGTGCGGAACAACATGCCGTGACCGAAGTTGGGTGGGGTAATAGGCTGTTCTTCCTGCACCCACGGGCCGTCCAATGTGCCGCTTTCTGAATAAGCAACTCCTTGGGTATAGACATTATAAATCCAACTGGTCCATATCATGCCCAAGCGTCCTGTCTGGGTGCGGAACAAATAAGGGCCGTCCGTCACGCGGTTGGGAAGCGTGTCTCCTTCGATGACTTCCCGGCTCCAAGGCGATGCGCTGGCCTTGAACAATAGTTTTCCTTTACCGATGCTGCCGCTTAGGTCGGGTTTCAATTCTATTTTTTCGATGGTGCCGTCCCAGTTTTGCAGCCATTCGTGGCAGTAGACCATGTAAGGCCGTCCGTCCGTGTCTACCCACAACGTACCGTCGAGCGTCAATTTGTCTGCCGGGAGGTAAGTCTCGTCTTTCATCGGGCGGTAGGGGCCTTCGGCCTTGTCGCTGACCAACACATGGCAAGCCCGGCGTTCCAGGTTGTTTCCTTTGTAACGCCCCACGCTTACGGCCTGGTTGGTGAAAGTGGCAAAATAGTAGTATTTGCCTTTGTACTGGTGAAGCTCAGCCGCCCAAATCATGGGTTTCGGCCCCATCCAAGATTCGGGGTCGGTTTCCGCTACGGTGTAGGGGCCGTCCCAATACCGCAAGTCTTTGCTTTTCCATAACTTGCCACCCGTTCCGGTCATATAATAAGTCATGGTGGATCGGTCAGGCAAGATGCAAGGATCACTCAGAACGATGGAGTCCAAGGGCACATGGGTTTTGATACGGGATTGACACATACCGTTGCATACGGCAAGCAGGCATACTAAAGCAGTCAATAGCTTTTTCATGATGAAAAGGGTTAATGGGTTTCTTTAGGGACAAAGATAGTGCTTTTTATCGGTTTTCATGTTGTTTCCGGCTGATTTGAGGTCTGCATTGCCGGATTTCTACAGGAATGGCCCGTGCCTGCACTTCGGAAACCTTGAAGCACAGGAGAGCCATCGAGGCTTTCTGGCAGTCAGGGTGGCTTTGGTCGAATACGAAATTACCGAGGCTGTAGAATACGGGTCGGGAATCGATGTATTCCAAGGGTTGCACGACGTGTGGATGGTGTCCTATGATGGCATCTGCACCGGCCTGTACCAACAGGTGGGCATCGTAACGCTGCTGCATGTCGGGAATGGGTTGGAACTCCGTACCCCAATGCAATACGGCCACGATACGGGCAGAGGGGTGTGAGGCTTTATATTTCCGAATAGCAGCGGCCAACCGCTTGACGGAAGCACGGCATATATCTGGTTTTCCTTCCGCTCGCGGCCAGTTCTCTATTGGGAGGGGGATGGTGTTGAAGAGTGCCACTTCGAGCTTGCCTTTCCTTATGGTTACGGGAGTGGTCTGTTCTTCAACCGTCTTTCCGTAACCGAGTGGGACAATGTCAGCGTCCCGGAGTACGTGATAAGTATCGGCCAGTCCATCCCGCCCATGGTCTATGGTGTGGTTATTGGCTAAGGCGGCGTGTGTAATACCGGCTTGCCGGAGGGCTTTGGCCCATGTGGGTTTGCCTCGGAAAACGAATTTCTTGCCCACCGGAGTGTGGCGTTCGGTGAGCGGGCACTCCAAGTTGATAACCACAGCATCGGCCTTTTGGAATGCCTCGCTGACTCCCTGAAACAGTCCTTTCACGCCTTCGCGCTCTATCCAAGGGCGCGTACCGCGATCCAACAAAACGTCTCCCGTGAAAAGGATACTTAGCGTGTCCTCTTTCGTTTGTTGCCAACAGGAGGAAAAGAGGCAGAGAAGGGGGTAAATCCAAAGTAATGTCTTTAGCATCCTGAACTGTAGAAATAAGTTTCGTCCACTGTAGGTACATGGTCCAATAGGTAGGGGCGTATCCATGAGGGTACGTCCGGTGCTTTGCTGTCCTTTAGCATTTTTTGCCATTCATCGTCCGTCAACCGTTCGCCCAAGGGACGGACGAATTCGTAATAGCTGAATGTGGCTCCACGGGTGAGGTAGATTTGTCCTCCGATGTCAACCAGTACGTAGAGGGCGTTGGCAGTGCCTGTGGCTTCATGCAGGATACCGTTTTTTCCGCATTCCTGTACGTTGCGGGTGAATACGTCCGCTACGAGGGCTACGGAGCGTGAGGAACCTTTCACCTCTTCTATGCTGTTATAAGAGACTCCCGGCTCGATGACGCTGAGCGTGAACCATTCGATGGAGCTTCCCATTTTCTGTATGTCCATGTATTCCTCTGTCGTGAGTGTGTCTCCCCGTAGTTCCTTTTCTGTCACTCGGAGGCAGAAGTCCACCTGTTCTTCAAGGATGCGAGCTTTCGAAATCAAATCCTCATCGTCGAAATCCGTTTCCTTCAGGAGTTGTCGGTGCCGGGCGATGAGCTCTTTCAGTTTCTTCCAGAAAGTCTGGTTGGGTTCTACGTATCCGACAACGACCGGGATGGCCAATTCACCACCGCCCCCGCATTCGGCCAACATGGGCTGTTCGCCATAGAGTATGACATCATGTTTCAGTCCCGTCCACGAAGCCAAGGCCGTATATAGGTTTTTGATTTGCCAAGCCGGGGTTTGCATCAGGCAGGGATAATCCTTGTTGGGGCGTTGCAATTCTATGAGGGCTTCCATCCATCGGTCGTACATGGTGACTGTGTCTCCGGAACGGTCTTGGAATTTTCTTTTCATCTTGTCGGCCATGACGGGGTAGTCTTTCCAGTTCTCTTTCTCGTGGTAACATGTGTCGAGGAGGGCGGTCGCACTTTTTACGCCGAAGGCAGCAAACACGTCCAAAGCCTTGGGATAGGCGCGGTTGCTGTTGGGGGTGGCATCCGCCATTTCATTCAAGACTTCGTTGTCTGCCATGTAGCGTGCAGGCATGAAATTGATTTTGTCGGCACAACTTAATTGGATTTTGGGCTTGATGCGGTTGCGTGTCTTGAAGACTTCCTTGAGCATGCCGTCTATTTGCCGGATGGCATCTTCGTCGTGTGCCAAAATCCGGTCGGTCAACCCGTGTCGGCTCATATAGTCCGCCATTTCGAGGATGGAGGCATTGTCCGGTGTCCCCATCAGGAAAGTAAGGGCTTGATTTAGTTTCAGGCAAGCTTGTCGGAGTTCATCCGGGATACGGTTCAGCGCAGCGGCTATTATGGCCGCGCGCCACAGGGTTTCCGGGGTCTCGCGGCAGAAGGAAGCCGTCTGCAACCACATCATGCACTGGAAATAGCAACGGTCGTTTGCGTTGTGGGCGTAATGGCCGCGAGGTTTGAACAAACTGTAAGGGAAGAGTATGTCCGTATAGTCCAAAAAGGCCGAAGGAGCATCTTGGCAACTCGTAGTGCTCCGTAACTCAGCCTTGTAAGCAGGCTGCAATGCGACAGGCACGGGCAGTTCTTTCTTTGTCAGCAGGTAATAGGCTATGGCGAAATAAGTGGCAGCGTATCCTGCCTCAGCCTTAATGGCTTCTTGCTGTTCCAGGTTCATGCATTCCGTGTAGAGGGCTTGCACTATTTTCTGTAAGGCCGGGTTGAAATGGTTTCGTTCGAGGCTTTTCAGTGCATAACTGAAATACATGTGGTAGGCTTGCAGGTAGACATCCGTGGTGATGAAACTGGGTATTTGTTGGTAGTCGTTGGCTTCGTATACATGGAATAGCTGTTCGTACCCCATGGGGGCGATGGCAAAGTTGCAGCGGTCCAACATTGAAAGGAACTTTCCGCTGGGCTTTTCTATTTGGAAAAGGTTGACACAAAGGAAGGAGTTGAGCAGTTTGTGTCCGTCCCTTGTTTTGTATTTGTGTCGGGCGAGTTGGGCCATGCGGCGGTCGATCTTTTCCACGAAAGCTTTTTCTTCAGGCAGGAGTTTGACTTTGTCGTATGTGTCCGCATAAACGAGGTTTTTCTCATAGCTTTCGTAGAGCGTCTTCTCGCACAAGTCATAGTACCAATCTGTCTTGCGGCAGAAGAAATTGTTCAGGTCTCCTTCGATAAACCAGTATCCATGCAGGGCGTATGGATAACTTCTGAGGATGCGGAGTTCTTCGTAGCCCAATCCGTTGATGTCCTGTTCCAAATCCACGCTTTGGGGAAGAAGGCTGTCTGTCAGCAGGCGGGAGGCGGGAGCAGCTTGTACGGGTTGTTCCTGAGCTTGCTGTGGTTGGGTCGGTGCTTTTTTCTTATAAGAGTTGCAGGAGGCCGCCATGCCCATTGTGAGGAATAAGATGCAGCAATAGATGGAAAGATGGTGTTTCATGAGTAGTGAAAGTTAATGTGTTGGTAATTTATGGGTTGGGCAGGTCACGCTCAAATGCCAGTCCGAAGCCTTCTTGACGGTATAAAGCCTGTACTAAGGTGTCGTCGGACACACGTTCCGTGGTACAAACCCGTGCAGGAACAGAGTCACGCAAGATATGGAAGTCCACTAACGGGCGCGCCAACCGCGACCCCATCCACAATGGACGGATGAGCCGACCCTTGTAGAGTTTGAAAAGGAAGAGCCGCTTTTCCGGATGTGGGAAATAACGGGTGGGTTTGATGACTCCCACGGCGATTTCCGGTGTCCCGTCACCAGTCAAGTCACCGCAATCGAAACGGTAGACGGGGTAGGGGAGTTCCCATTCCGACACTTCAGTACCGTCGATGAAGTGACGTAACACACTCAAACTGTCGTGTATGTGTTCCAAGCGGATTTCTCCCTTCAAACCGTTTTCGAATGAGTAGGAAAAGCATGAATCCTTGTCCGTGCAGGCTGCCGGAAGGCAGGCCATGCCCACGACAAGAATTCGTATGATGGATGTCGCGCCCTTCATCGGTTCATCGAGGTTCGCCTAACTTGCGGCAGAGTTTGCCGCCTGCCATGCAATAGGCTCCCAACAGAATGAAGGGGATACTCAGTATCTGGCCCATGTTGATGGGCATGGCGGCTTCCCATGCTTCTTGCACCTCTTTGGTATATTCGATGAAGAAACGAGCCGTGAAGATGGTAGTCAGGCAGAAACCGAAATAGAAGCCTGTACCGACTTTCTGCGGATATTTATGGTAAAGCACGTATCCGGCAATGAGGAACACGAAATAGCAGATGGCTTCATAGAGTTGGCCGGGATGGCGTGGCAGCATGTCGACGCGCTCGAAGACGAAAGCCCAAGGCACATCGGTCGGCTTGCCGATGATTTCCGAGTTCATCAGGTTGCCCAGACGGATGAACATGGCACTGGCCGGAGTGGCGATGGCAATGTTGTCCAGTACACGCATGATGTTCAGTTTCGTTTTCCTGACGTAAAGCCAAAGGGCGAGCATCAAGCCTATCGTACCGCCGTGGCTGGCCAGTCCGGCGTAACCGGTGAACACCCAACCGTTGGCCGTCTGCCGCATGGGCAGGATCATTTCCAAGGGATGGGCGAGGAAGTAGCCCGGTTCGTAGAACAGGCAGTGCCCCAGACGGGCACCTACGAGGATGCCTACGAAACAATAGAAAAATAACGGGTCGAACAGTTTGTCGGCGATGTGCTGTTGCCGGTACAGGCGTTGCACCAATACGTAGGCTGCCAACAGGGCGAAGCACCAACATAGCGAATACCAACGCACGCCGAACGAGCCGAGGTGGAAAGCGAACAGGTCGGGATTCCACGTGATAAATAACAGGTTGTCCATAGCGGTCATACGTTGAAACGGAAGTGCATGATGTCGCCGTCCTGCACCACATAGTCTTTTCCTTCCACTCCCATCTTGCCTGCCTCGCGTACGGCGGCTTCCGAACCGTAACGGATGTAATCATCGTATTTGATGACTTCCGCGCGGATAAAGCCTTTTTCAAAGTCCGTGTGGATGACGCCGGCACACTGCGGGGCTTTCCATCCCTTGCGGAAGGTCCAGGCTTTCACTTCCATCTCTCCGGCCGTGATGAACGTCTGCAAGTCCAACAAATGGTAGATAGCTTTGATGAGTCGGTCGCATCCTGATTCCTTCAACCCCATGTCTTCCAGGAATATCTGTTTTTCCTCGTAGCTTTCCAGTTCGGCAATGTCGGCCTCCGTCTGGGCGGAGATGATGAGCAGTTCGGCATTTTCGTCCTTGATGGCTTCGCGTACGGCATCCACGTGTGCGTTACCGTGGGCGGCAGAGGTGTCGTCCACATTGCAGACGTAGAGCACCGGTTTGGCCGTGAGCAGGAAAAGGTTTTTGGCCGCCTGCTGTTCGTCTTCGCTTTCGAAGGTGACGGTGCGTGCCGATTTGCCTTGTTCCAAAGCTGTTTTGTATTGCAACAACACGTCGTATTCCAGTTTGGCTTGTTTGTCACCGCCCACCTTGGCCACTTTTTCCACGCGTTTGATGCGGTTTTCAATAGTTTCCAAATCCTTGAGCTGTAGTTCCGTGTCGATGATTTCCTTGTCGCGCACGGGGTCTACCGACCCGTCCACATGCACGATGTTGTCGTTGTCGAAGCAGCGCAATACGTGGATGATGGCGTCGGTCTCACGTATATTGCCGAGGAACTGGTTGCCCAGACCTTCTCCTTTGCTGGCTCCTTTCACCAGTCCGGCAATGTCCACGATGTCGCATGTGGCCGGAACGATGCGCCCGGGGTGGACCAATTCCGCCAGTTTGTTCAGACGTTCGTCCGGCACGGTGATTTGTCCCATTTGTGCGTCGATGGTACAGAACGGAAAGTTTGCAGCCTGTGCCTTGGCACTCGACAGACAGTTGAAAAGGGTAGACTTGCCCACGTTGGGCAAACCTACTATACCTGCTTTTAAAGCCATAGTTTATTTTGTTTTTATCAATTACCTTATTTAATTAGGTGCAAAAATAAGAATAAATTTCTGGAATAGGTGAATAAAGGGGGAGAAATGTCTCAGGCGGGCTGGCGGGTGGCGTAGTCAACGGAAGCTATCAGTTGTGTCTCATGGAAAGAAACGAACCCATACAGGAGGAGGGGAAAAACATCCTTCTACCTGTATGGGTTCGTTTTGCCTTTATGTCCGGTTAACCGGGGCGTAGGCATCCGGTTTTCCTGCTGTTTGTCCAAGGAACGGATTTACCAGCATACGGGTTCTTGGAGTATATTCCCGTCTGCGGCATCTTCAGGGCTGAAGGTCTGCGCCTTGTATTGTACGCACAGCATGACGAGTGGGGCACTACCATTGTTACGCACGGAGCGTTTGCCTTCGGGAGACACGCGGACAACGCTTCCCTCCTGTACATCGAAGACCTTGCCGTCTACTTGGAACTGGCCCTTGCCGCCCAGGAAGAAGTACAGTTCCTCATGGTTCTTATGGGTGTGGAGGAATCCGGTTTCCGTTCCCGGTTGGAACACCTGGAAAGAGAGTTCGCTGCCAGTCGTCCCGAGGGCCGCGCCGCAGAACACTTTGCCCGGGATTTTGACTTCCGGTCCCATTTCCAACACATATTGGCTTACTTCGTCCAGCGGGCCTACGTTGATGGCCTTGAAATTCTTTTCTGATGCAATTCCTTCAATCTGTTTCATCTTCTTTTTGTTTTTATCGGTTAGTAAAATTATTTGTAATATAAGGTTTGTCCGAGGAGGCGCATGTTTTTTGCATTTCCGCAGCCCAGATATTTGGGACTGTTGGCAGAATACACTATCTTTGTCGGTGCGCCTTTCTCTTTCAGACGGTGCAAAGTTAGAGAATAAACGTATGATATGCAATAAGTTACATTTTTGTAAGTTACTTACTTGCACTTCACTTTTGTTGGAATACAAAGACTTGGAATGGCAAAAAAAGGAGAAAAAAATTCTGTTGTGGAGCAATGTCCGATCCGGAATATTGTTTCCCGGTTCGGCACCAAATGGTCGCTGTTGGTGATCGTCACATTGGATGAAAACGGCGCAACGCGTTTCGGGCAATTGGGCAAGTTGATTCCGGACATTTCTTCCAAGATGCTGGCATCGACCCTGCATGTGTTGGAAGCCGACGGGTTGGTCGGACGGAAGGTGTATCCTGAAGTCCCCATCCGGGTGGAGTATGAGTTGACGGACATGGGGCAGTCGCTCATGCCCTTGATCCGTTCACTGACGGAATGGGCTTTGGCCCACCAGGAAACCATCTTGGCGTACCGCCGGGATTTTGACGGCAGCAAGTAATTTTTATATAAGGTGGGGCTGGACCGGAGGGGCTTAGTGCGCCTCCAGCCAGTTTTTGCCCCAACCGTAATCCGCTTCCAAGGGCACTTGCATCGTGCAGGCGTGTTCCATGGCTTCGATGACAATGGCCTGCACCCGTTCTTTCTCTTCTGGATAAACACTGAAGTTCAATTCGTCGTGTACCTGGAGTATCATTTTGGAGCGCAGGTGCTCTTCCTTGAAACACCGGTAGATGCGTGTCATGGCGATTTTGATGATGTCCGCCGCGCTGCCCTGTATCGGGGCATTGATGGCGTTGCGTTCGGCATAACCGCGCACCACTGCGTTGTGGCTGTTGATGTCGCGCAAGTAGCAACGGCGGTGGTAGAGGGTCTCGGCAAATCCTTTCTCGCGGGCCATGTCAATGCTCTTCTGCATGTATTCCTTCACTTTAGGATACGTGGTGAAATAGCCGTCAATCAACTCTTTGGCTTCCGCGCGGCTGACGTTCATTCGTTCGGCCAATCCGAATACGGTGATACCGTATATGATGCCGAAATTGGCTGTTTTGGCCTTGCTTCGTTCTTCGCGGGTAACTTCTTCCAATGGCTTTTTGTAAATTTTTGCAGCAGTGGCGGCATGGATGTCGTGCCCTTCGCGGAAAGCCTCTATCATGTGTGGGTCGCCGCTCAAGTGGGCCATGATACGCAGTTCGATTTGGGAATAGTCGGCCGAGAAGAATTCACAATCCGGTTCCGGAATAAAAGCCTTGCGGATTTCTTTGCCTTCCTCGTTGCGTACAGGGATGTTTTGCAGGTTCGGGTTACTGCTGCTCAACCGTCCGGTCGTGGTAATGGTTTGATTGAAGGAGGTGTGGATATGTCCGGTTTCGGGATTGATAAGCTTGGGCAAGGCATCGATGTATGTGCCCAATAGTTTTTTCAGTCCTCGGTGTTCCAGGATTTTTTCCACGATGGGATGGCGCGTGCGTAATGTTTCCAATACTTCTTCCGAGGTGACATATTGTCCTGTTTTGGTTTTCTTGGGCTTTTCGCTTATTTTTAGTTTTTCAAACAAGACTTCGCCTACTTGTTTGGGAGAGGCTATGTTGAACGGTTCACCGGCCAAGGCGTGTATCTCTTCTTCCAAACGGTTCATTTCTTTGGTGTAGAGCGTAGAAGTTTCCTTCAACGCCTCGGTGTCGATGCACACTCCGTTGCGTTCCATCCAAGCCAATACCGGCATGAGCGGCATTTCTACTTCGCGGAACAGGTCATAACATCCTTCCTCCTTTAACTTCGGTTCAAACACATTTTTCAGTTTCAAGGTAATGTCGGCATCTTCGCATGCGTATTCATATACTTGCGACGGAGGAAGGTCTGCCATATTCTTCTGGTTCTTTCCTTTCGGTCCGATAAGTTCTTCGATATGGATGGTCTGGTAGTTCAGATAGACTTCGGCCAGATAGTCCATGCCATGACGTAATTCCGGTTGCAAAAGGTAATGGGCAATCATGGTGTCGAAGATTTCGCCTTTCAATGTAATACCGTAGTTTTGCAGTACCATCAAATCATATTTGATGTTTTGCCCGATTTTGAGTATCCGCTCGTCTTCATAGACTGATTTGAATTCATTAACTATCTTTTGCGCTTCTTCAGGGGCTTGCGGAATCGGTACGTAAAAAGCCTGATTTTCCTCGACACTAAAGCTCAATCCCACCAAATTGGCACTGATGGGGTCGGTTCCGGTGGTCTCCGTGTCTAGACTGAGAAAATCTTTTGTAACGAATAAGTCAATAATTCGCTGTCTATCTTCTTTCGTTTCAATGAGTTGGTAGTCGAAATCCTCCTTTTTGTACTTGCTGAGATTTGAATATTTGCTTGCTTCCGGAGATTCGTCTGCAAATTCTGCAAAGAGAGAGCCTTGGAAAAAGCCCGGTTCTGCGGTCGGTTGCTTTTTGGAAAACTTTCGTTCCAGTAAAGTCCGGAACTCTAAATCTTCGAATAAACGTTGCAAGGCTTCTGCGTCCGGCTCTTTTGTGGTGAGTGCCTCCAGGTCGAGCGTAATGGGCACGTCCGTTTTGATGGTGGCCAGGAACTTAGAAAAAGCAATCGTGTCGCGGTGGGTTTCCACTTTGGTTTTTAAACTGCCTTTCAGTTCGTCCGTATGTTCCAACAGATTTTCGATGCTACCGAATTGGTTGACGAGTTTGGATGCGGTTTTTCCGCCCACACCGGGACAACCCGGAATATTGTCGGACGAGTCTCCCATCAGTCCGAGAATATCAATGACCTGCATCGGAGAAGAGATGTCGAATTTCTCGGTGACCTCTTTTACCCCCATGATTTCAAAATCCTTGTCTCCGAATTTCGGACGGTACATCTTGACCCTCTCATTGACTAATTGGCCGTAGTCTTTGTCGGGTGTCATCATGTAAGTTTCCAAGTTCTCGTGTGCGGCAGCTTGTGTGGACAAAGTGCCGATTACGTCGTCAGCTTCAAATCCGGCGACTTCGAGGATGGGGATACGGTAAGCCCGTATAATATCTTTTATAATAGGTACGGCGGTGCGGATGGCTTCCGGTGTTTCTTCCCGTTGTGCTTTGTATTCGGGATAGGCTTCGTGGCGGAAAGTGGGACCTGCAGGGTCAAAAGCTACACCGATATGCGAAGGATGCTCTTTGTTGAGCACCTCCTCCAATGTGTTGACAAAGCCCAAGATGGCTGATGTATTAAGCCCTTTCGAATTGATGCGGGGGCTTTTGATGAATGCGTAGTAAGCTCTGTAAATGAGCGCGTAGGCATCGAGTAAAAAAAGTCTGTCCATACGTTATGATGATTTTCTCCGTAAATTTACGTAAAAAATATGAGTGGCTTTTGATTTTTATGTAATTTTGTACTCCGAAATCATCTGATTATATGGACGTATTAACTCAAATCCGGAAACCGGTGGAGCGTGAAATGAAAGATTTCGAGTCGCTTTTCGGTATTACTCTGCAGCACCAGAATCCTCTTCTTATGATAGCTTTGCGGCATGTGTTGAGCCGTAAGGGGAAGTTGATGCGTCCGATTTTGACTTTGTTGGCTGCAAAAAAGTACGGTGAAATCAATGATTCCGTGTTGCATGCTGCCGTGAGTTTGGAGATGTTGCATACTGCCAGTCTGGTGCATGATGATGTGGTAGACGAGAGTGGCGTGCGTAGGGGACAATCCTCTGTGAATGCCCTTTTGGATAATAAGGCTGCCGTCTTGGTGGGCGATTATCTCTTGTCTACGGCTTTGAAGCATGCGGCCATGGCTGGTGACCTGAGGGTAGTAGATTTGGTCGCTCGTTTGGGGCAGACGCTTTCCGACGGGGAATTGCAGCAGTTGTCCAACGTGAAGTCCGATGAAATCAGCGAAAATCAGTATTTCGACGTGATTCGGCGTAAAACAGCTTCTTTGTTTGCCGTATGTGCCGAAGTCGGTGCTTTGTTATCAGGGGCATCGGAAGATGAAATCCGTCGTTTAGGTGAGTTCGGCACTTATGTAGGTATCTGTTTTCAGATTCGTGACGATGTATTCGACTATTATGATGCTGAAGTAGGTAAACCTACGGGTAATGACATGAAAGAAGGTAAGCTTACTCTTCCGGTGGTGCATGCCGTACTTCAGCCCGGCGCAGAGACGTGGCATGAGACGGCGTTGAAAGTACGTGCGGGTAGGGCCACAGAAGAAGAAATCTCAGCTTTAGTGGATTTTACCAAACAGTCGGGCGGTATAGAGTATGCCCGTCGTAAAATGGATGAATTTCGTGAGCAAGCAGTCGGTTTGATTGATTCTGATGGAAACGAAGCCGTAGGTGAAGCCTTACGTTTGTACTTGGATTTCGTATTGAAACGGGTGTCTTAATAGGGTTGGGAGGATGATTTGTTCCTCCAATCCGATTATAGACGATTGATTTCTTCCGTATCCAATCCTGTACAGGCTGCTATCGTATGGGTTGGTATGCCATTGGCTTTCATCTGTCTGGCTATGTTTAGCTTTTCTTCTTCTTTCCCTTTTTCCATACCTTCCTGCATCCCCTTTTCTATACCTTTTTCTATTCCTTTTTGCATCCCTATTTGTATCCCTTTTTGTTCTCCTTCCTTTGTGGCTTTTTGAACGGCGAAGTCAATGGTGTTTCTCCAGTCGCGGTATACTTTCAGGCTCGTTTCGTAGTGGTGGTATTCCTCTACGGTGAACTTCGCGATTTCTGCTGCCTCGAAGAACCGGGTAAAGACGCGTTCCTGTAGCGTAGCGGGCTTTTCCATCAGCCGCGTGAGGTTGCGTAGTACGAAGAGCCATTTGTCGAACATACTGTCAAGTTCTTCTTCTTTCTTGTTGAACTTGGGCATTTCCAGATAGATGAACGTCAGTTTGTCGTAGAATACCTCCCGGGTCTTGCTGTCGGTCAACTGCACTTCGTGGTGGAAGTACCCGTCGTGGGTGTAGTCGAACACGAAATTCAGTATGGCGATGACGTACACGGCCTTGAGTTGGTAATCCCAATCGCCGCGCTTTCCCTGCTGCTGTATGGGGAAGGAAGCGTAGTACAAGCTCCTTTCCTTGAAGAACAGTTGCTGTCCGCGCTGCATTTCCACTAATATCTTTTCCCCGCTGTCGGTCTCGCAGTAGACGTCGAACACAGCCTTGCGGTCTGCCTCGCTGATGCCGAGGTTTTCGGTGTTGAGGTAAGTGAGGTCGCGTATTTGCTCCTTACCGCTCAGCAAACTGTTGATAAAGCTGATAAGCAGCTCCTTGTTCATCTCTGTGCCGAAAAGCTTTTTGAATCCAAAGTCGGTATAGGGGTTTACGTAACGGTCTGTATATTCGTCTCTTTCCATGTTTTTCCTTGTTTGGTGATGAAGCAAAGGTAGTGTTTTCTTCGGTTCCGTGCAATCATTTTAAAAGAAAAAAGAGGCTTTAAACCTCCTTCTTATGATATGCATGGAATCATTTGAACGGTTCTATCTTCAGAAGCGAATAGTTGTCGTCATAAGCCACTGCATAGCAAATACTGTCCCCTTTGTTCGTCAGGCCCATTAGTTTCTTGCCTGTGTAGGTTTGTTTGACATCATGCCCGTTCCAATCGAATATGGATATCTTTTCCGTAAAAGGCGGGTTATTGATAGCATCTTTGGCTTTCAGGTTTTTACCCAATGTTCCGTTGAGTAGGGTATACAGGTATCGATCCGAGGCATCCATGGCCTCAAAACCGATAGGCGTTTCATCCCCCCACGTAATGGCATCCGGACTGTTTTTTACTTTGGCGTATACTGGTTTGTAGATACCGAGCGTCTTTACAGGGGAAATGCCGAGCGTATCATCTATTTGCAGGATGTCCAATACACCACCGATGTAAGTTCCGAAGGCAATACGGCTGTAGTCTCCTTTTATCGCCATCTTGGAGGCATAGCGGAAGATGGCCGCATCCTTTTCTGTTCCTTCACCCGATATGTTAGGATATGTTTTGTAAACGTTGTACGTTTTGCCGTTCACAGTCACAAGACGGTTCTCATCGAATGATTCAATGAGAAGGTATTTTCCTGATTTTGTCCTTACTGCATTATGGTAAAAACTGCTTTTTTGATAAACTTCTGCGGGGAGCGGATATTCTTTGATGTAGGATGTGGAATCCGAAAGATAGGCAAGTACGTCATATTCTATGATTTTCCCCAGAGAGTAGAAAGACACGAGACCTTCCTCTTTTTTGACGATAAAATCGTTGTAGTCGGTGATTTCTCCGAAACCACGGCCTTTCCGGACCATATTGCCGATAGCTTGTCCTTTTTCGTTATAGAGATGGATAAAGAAGTCCGACGCTTGGAAATCCACGATGCCGATGATACTGTCCATGGTGAACATTGAAGCCGGATAATGGATGGGCAAGCCTTTGGCTAATACCGTTGCCGGGGTGGTGTCACACCTCGTAAACACTTCATCGTTATACGTTATCGGCTTGTTGTCTTTCGGGGTACATCTAATAAATAGAATCAGCAACGCCACTAAATATCCCCCTAAAACGGCAATCCTTTTCATTTAGTGGATGAGCATTTATGTTCTACTTCCACTTCATCTCCTAAGGCATTAAGGCTTACGCTACAACTATTACAAAAGTAGGTCCATATTCCACTCACAGCACATAGAATAAGAGATAATGGAATGATAATTTTTTTCATATATATAATGTTTTAAGATTAAATACACGCAAATATAATTACTTTCTTAGTTCAAATAAAATAAAAAAATGGATTTTTCTCTGTTCTTTATTAATTATACTTTTTTGACTTTGTTTGTAGTCATAATATCAAATAGAATTATGAAATACATCCATTTATTGATAACAATGACATTTTGCTATTTTTTCCATGTTGGGCTATGGTAGAGGATAGATAAAATAGAGGAAAAAACATAAAAACGAGGTGGGATGAGGGATGAAGTCTTCAAGAATAAACGGCTATTCTTCTATTTGGAATGGAGAAATATATGAAATAAGGGATGGCGGATGATTCAAATAAGGGTGGTTTATTCGTCAAAATGAAGATGGTTGATTATTCCCATGTTTTTGGTTTGATTCACCACGTGCTTTCTTCTCGGGATTCTTTTTCTTTGCAGTAGTTAAAATATTAGTTCATTAAAACTCATTTTTAAGGCAATGAAAAAGACTTTCTTTACATGTTTCTTTTTGGGGATGTCGGTATTACCTACCTTATCAAAAACTTATGATAAGGTAGACGTGTTGGAGCGTCCTGTACCTATTTCTTCAATAAAAGATATCAAGGGTTTCTTTGGCTACCGGATGGAAGTAAACCGTAATTATTTGAAGGATTTCCCTATTGATAAATATGTGGATTTTGTCGTACAGCGGCAGCATACGGCATGGGATTGGACTAAGGCCGAACAACATGGAAAATGGATAGAGTCGGCCTATCTTTCTGGGATTCAACGTAATGACAAGGCTTTATTGGATAAAGCCCGAACAATGTTGAAACGTATTGTTGATTCGCAAGAAGAAAGCGGATATGTAGGTGCTACTTCCAAGGATTACCGTTCGGACGAACGTCCGGTCAGAGGTATGGATGCCTATGAATTATATTTTGTGTTTCATGCTTTCATTACGGTATATGAGGAAACCGGTGATAAAGCGTCATTGGCTGCTGCCGAGAAATTGGCTGATTATTATTTGAAATATTTCGGCCCGGGAAAGTTGGAGTTTTGGCCGTCGGACTTGAGGGATCCTGAAAACAGGCATAAATCGATAGATGCCTTGTCTCAATTTGCAGGACACGGTGTACACTATAGTTGGGAAGGTACTTTGCTTTGTGACCCTATTGCACGCTTATATGAAGTGACAGGGAAAAAGAAGTATTTGGACTGGAGCTTTTGGGTGGTTGGTAATATAGACAAATGGAGCGGTTGGGATGCCTTTTCACGTTTGGATTCCGTAGCAGACGGAACTTTGGGAGTAGATAAGCTCCAGCCTTACGTGCATTCACATACTTTTCAGATGAATTTTATGGGATTCCTGCGTTTGTATCGTATTACTGGTGATAAATCATTGTTCCGTAAAGTGGCAGGCGCATGGGATGATATTTGTAACAGGCAGATGTACATTACAGGAGGAGTCAGTGTGGCGGAACATTATGAACACGGCTATGTGAAACCCGTTTCGGGAAATGTGGTGGAAACCTGTGCCACGATGTCGTGGATGCAACTGACACAAATGTTGCTTGAACTGACTGGGGAATCAAAATATGCAGATGCGATGGAACGTCTGATGATGAACCATGTATTTGCAGCCCAAGATTGTGAGAGTGGGACTTGCCGTTATCATACGGCACCGAATGGGACGAAACCTCATGATTATTTCCATGGTCCGGATTGTTGTACAGCCAGCGGACATCGTATCATTTCTTTGTTGCCGACTTTCTTCTATGCCGAAAATGGAAAAGATTTTTATATCAACCAGTATTTGCCTTCACGATATGACGGCAAGGACTTCGCATTTGAAATATCGGGTAACTATCCCGAATCGGAAAGTATGGTACTGACTGTACTTTCTTCCCAAAATAAAAACAAGATATTGAACTTGCGCATACCTTCTTGGTGTAAGGCACCGGAAGTTTCAGTCAACGGTGAAAGCGTATCGGGAATAGAAGCTGGCAAGTATTTGGCTATCACTCGTAAATGGGAAAAAGGGGATAAAATAGGTATCACTTTTCCTATGGAGGGTAAGTGGATAAGGCGTGAACATCATAGTAAATATACGACTTATACACTTCCACGTGGGGAAATAATGTACAGGGAAGAACCTACGGATAAGATACCGTATGCCTTTATTCGCGGCCCTCTCGTATATTGTTTGGATATGGTCTGGAATAAACAGCTTTGCAATGATGATGTGAATATGGAGAAAGACATACGTATGGATACAAACAGCGAGCCTAAATGGATTCAGAAGCCTGATACCGAAATGTTAGGACCGGTCTATCAGACGCAAGCCTCTTATATGGGACGGAAAGTGGATGTATTGCTTACACCGTTTGCCAATATCGGCCAATGGTTCCGCCCGGGAGAGGAAAAGCCGTATAGGAATGCGGATGCGTTTACTTATGCTATTTGGTTGTATAAATGATAACTGTTTTTATGACCCATCATCCGGCTTTTACCTGTAAAGCCGGATGATGGCTTTTTCAGTTTTGTTTTTGTGACGGGGCACATTCTTTCTTTTGAAATTCGCTCGGAGTCATGCCGAAAGTGTCTTTGAATAAGCTTGTGAAATGCTTATGGTCATTGTAACCTAAAGCTTCTACCACTTCCGCGATAGTCATTGTGGCGTTTTTCAGCATGTTGCAGGCATGTTGCATTTTGATGTCTTTAATGAACTCCAAAGGAGTCTGTCCGAGTAAGGCTTTCATTTTCCGGGATAATGTGGAACGCGACATGCCCAGTTCCGATGCCAATGCCAATACGTCGAAGTCCGGATCAGACAGATGGCTCTCTGTAATTTTAACGGCTTTTCTGACAAGCTGCTCATCTGCCGAAGTGAATTCCATAGGTGAGATTAAAGCCACCGGAGTATTTTTTTTAAATTCGTTTTGTATTGCTTTCCGTCGGTTGAACAGATTTTGTAATCTGACCTTCAACAGGCAGGGAGCGAATGGTTTGGATAAGTAGCCGTCAGCTCCTGTCTGGTAAGATTTGAGTTTGTATCCGGGATGGGTTCTTGCAGTGAGCAAGATAACGATGGGCAGTAAGATACCGCCAATAGCGAGCGCATAGAGCGTATAAGCCCACCACGTTTCATAGAAGGCCGGTGCTTTCCGGATGGTCAGTTCGGTGATGTGGTTGCTCCACTGCCCGTTTTCGTCGGTGGCTTTGACTTGAAATGTATGTGTACCTTTTTCCATATTGTTGTAATATGCGGAATTCTTGCCGTTATCCAGATAAATCCAATCTCTGTCTTCACCTTTCATACGATAGGCATAGCGGATTTGTTCTAAATGGTGAAAGTCGAGTGTGGAAAAGTGGATTTCTACATCTTGTTCTTCCGGTGAGAGTTGAAGGGTATAATGGGGGAAACTTCCGGCCGGGATATTTTTCCATTGACCTTGGGCATTCACTCGAATTTCGGTGATGTGTGCGGAGGTCTGTATGGGAATACTTTCTATTTTTTGGGAAGATGGAATGGAAATAATGCCCGACACACCGCCAAGGAAAATTTCTTTAGGGTCGTTTTTGTGCCTACAGACCGAGAGGAAACGGTTGAGCATAAGGTTGGGATTGTCGGTTTTATAATTTCGGTAAGCTCCATTGCGTGGATTATATTCTTTGAGGGATTGGTTGGATACGATCCACACGTGGTTGTATGAATCCACCACCAGTCCGTTTATGATGTCGCCGCTCATGTTGCATGTGGCACTGTGGTTTGTTATTTTTTTAGTTTGTGTATCGAATGAGAGTATCTCTCCTGTTGTTGTACCTAACCACAGTTCTCCGTAAGTTGTGGCATCGATATGATTGATGCTTTTGTGCAAGGTGTAAAAATAGATCTTGTTTCGGGCAAGGCAGCCTATGCCTTTGTCCGTGGTGGAAAACCATATTTTTCCGTCGTTTGTTTGCGTGATTCCGGTGACGTTTCCTCTATTTCCGGAGATGTTTTTCGGCTGCTTTTTCAACCGGTCATAGACCCAAAGCCCATCCGATGTCCCGATCCATAATCGCTTGTCGTCTTCTTCGAGAATTGTATTGACTTGGGTTTGCGGTATTTGGATGGTCTCGTCGATTTGGATGTCCATGTCTTGACGTTTGAAAGCGAAGATATGGTTTTTACTGCCGATACTCCATATTTTTCCCGGTGTTTGGGACGGAATCAGTTTATAGGGGTAGGCAATAAGGTGTCTTTTTCCTGTTGTCCATGTAGAATAGTGGGTGAGGCGTTCCGTAATCGGGTCGTAAAAACAGAGTCCGTATCGCTCTTGAGAGAACCAAAACCCTCCTTTGTCATCCACACATAAGGTGTTAATGACCGGTTGGGCTTTGATTTGTTCCTGTAAGGCTTTTAAAGGATATTTTCTGACGGTGTGTCGGCGTATGTCTATGATGAAACTTTCCATATCGAAAGCCGATACCCATAGATTTCCGTCCTTGTCTTTATAAATTTCATAAAGCATTTTGTTAGTGGAAGGAAGGAAAGACGAAGTGTCTATTTGTTTTAAATCTCCATTTTCGGTGATTTGGAAGACAAACAAATCTTTGTCTGTCGTGACCCAAAGATGATGGAACACATCGTCTTGTACCATATGAAACACATTGCCGGTGGTTTGTCCGCCTACAGCCGAGGGCATAGGTTGAGGGACATAGCGTTTTTCCGGGTCTTTGCTTTTCGGGTCGAAACGTACGATTCCTCTTTCCCAAGTCCCGAGCCAATAGCATTGGTGTGTTTCATCCCAAATGATTCGTTCGATGCAGCGATAGTCTGGGTCGGGGAAATATGGTGTCAGGGTATGCCCCTGTTGGTCGAATTTGAACATTCCGCTGTAGGTCAATGATATCAATAGGTCTCCGTTTGGGGTCTCGTAAACGATATATGCGCATTGTGGGGCTTGGTTATATTCTGTTTTGTATTTTCCGACCAACGAGCCGTCGGTGCGGAAACGGAATAAAATTCCCGGTACGCTGGCCCATATTGTTCCGTCACGGGTCACATTGATGGAAAAGACGTTTGGGTCTTGGCTGCCTTCTAAGGGAATGGTCTTGATTTGCTGGGTGGATTTGTCTAAGGTGTATAACCCGTTTGTGGTCCCGAACCATATTTTCTTTTCGTGGTCTTCTGCAATGTAAGTAATATAGTTGCTGGCTAACAAGTTGGGATTGGATAAATCGGAACGGTAGACTTTGATGTCATATCCGTCATACCGACATAAACCGTCGAATGTGCCGTACCAGATATATCCTTCACTGTCTTGAAAGATTCTATGTATGGCTTTTACCGGCAGTTTGTCCAACATCGGAATGGGGCGTACGGATATTTCTTGGGCATGAAGCAAAGGAAAATGAATTTGAAGGGAACATGCCAACAAAATGTGGAGAAAATATTGTATGAGCAAAGGTTTGTGCATGATTCTTTGTTTTATGTGGATACAAATATAAGTATTTTGGCTGGCTAAGGCTACGGATTAAATGATTTTTATGGCTTGACAGGATGTAAATCGGTGAGAACGGCCTGTGGGTGAGAATGGTATATGAAAAGGTACGACGTTTGTTGAGGTGTATTTGACAGATAAGGCGGATATTTTGGATATGAATGGGGGCTACGTATGACATTTTGCTATTTTTTCCATGTTTGGCTATGGTAGAGGATAGATAAAATAGAGGAAAAAGATGTTCTTGTTTTAATATTTAAGATAAGATTATTGCTCTTATCGCGCATTTCTCTGTCAAAATCCGGATTTCTTTCAGCCGAACGAAAAATCGTTTGGCTGAAAGCGGAAAATGTTTCTCAGCAGATTGGGACGGGAATCTCCGAAAATGGGCGTGAGAACGGGATGGAGTGGGGGATGAAGACTCCGGATATGAAAGATTTTTCTTCTATTTGGGACGAAAAGGCATACAAAAATACCTGCCACATTTGTCACCGTTTCCGGCTTTTCCGTGGCAGGCATTGGTTTTCATACGGACATTAGCATTGTGCTGCCTTTCTGGTGTCAGCAAACCATCCGCATGGATGTCAGAATGTCATTTTCACGATACGCGAGAATCGCGTAGAAGCGACGTGTGTTTCACCGGCATGCAAATACGCCGTTCTCGTGGGGACGTGTCTGTCGTTTTGTCAAACTGTCAGAAGGGGGATTAGAAGAATTTCACCTCTTCTCCCGTCACTTCGCTCAGCAGCAGGTTGGCCAACCGGCTTGTGCCAAGACGCAACCACTGGTTGGTAAGCCATTTTTCGCCTAAGACCTCTTTGACGATGGTGTAGTACACAAGGGCGTCATGTACCGTATGCATGCCTCCTGCGGGCTTAAAACCTATCTGTATGCCTGTTTCATCATAGTATTCCTTGATGGCTTGGCACATGACATAGGCGGCTTCCGGCGTAGCGGCCGGTTCGAGTTTCCCGGTGGACGTTTTGATATAGTCGGCTCCGGCATACATGGCCAACAGGGAGGCTTTCTTGATGTTCGCAGCAGTCTTCAGGCAGCCCGTTTCGAGGATGACTTTCATTTTATGGTCGCCGCAGGCCGCTTTCAGTTCGCTGATTTCGTCGCAGAGCGTCTCGTAGTCGCCGCTCAGGAACTTGCCGACGGACATGACGATGTCTATCTCCGTGGCGCCGTCTTTGATAGCCAGGGCTGTTTCGGCCACTTTGACTTCAATCAGGGCTTGCGAGGAGGGGAAACTGCCCGACACGCAGGCTACTTCCACGCCCTCCACTTCGAGCGATTGGCTGACGATTTGTGCGAAGCAGGGATAGACGCAGATGGTGGCCACGTGCGGCAGGTCGGGGTAGGTGTCCTCGAATGCGTTCACGCGTTCCGTGAAACGGAGGATGCTTTCTTCGCTGTCCGTGGTGCTCAATGAGGTCAGTTCCACACTGCCCATCAGGAATCTTTTGACTTCCGTCGTGTCGTTTTCCGGCACTTTTTCGGCGATGATTTTCGCCACGGCTTCTTTCACGGCCTCGTCGCTGAGGTTGAGGTCGTACTTCTTCAATGCCTGTTCGTACTTGCTGGTTTCGGGCTCGTGATGATGTGTGTGCTCGCTCATGATTCAATGTAATTTAGGATTGTTAATATGTCGTTCTTTGTCTCTTCGGGTTTTCTTCTCGATACTTTTCCGGAGTGCCTCCGTCAGGTTCACGCCCGTCTGGTTGGCCAGGCAGATCAGTACCCAGAGTACGTCGGCCATCTCTTCTTCCAGGTTGCAGTTTTCGCCTTCCTTGAAAGACTGGTCGCCGTAGCGACGGGCCATGACACGGGCCAGTTCGCCCACTTCTTCGGTCAAGCAAGCCATGTTGGTCAGTTCGCTGAAGTAACGTACACCGACCGTTTTAATCCATTCGTCTACCTGTTTCTGTGCTTCGTCTATAGTCATATTTTCCTTTTTTATTCTTTGTTTTTAGTGTCCATGCAGATGGTGACGGGGCCGTGGTTCAACAGGTCCACTTTCATTTCCGCTCCGAATTCTCCCGTCTGCACGGGTTTGCCGAGCGCTTCGCCCAATTTCCGGCAGAAGCTTTCATAGAGGGGGATGGCTGTGGTATGCCCGGCCGCACGGATATACGAGGGGCGGTTGCCTTTCTTGTACGAAGCCATCAGGGTGAATTGACTGATAACCAATATGTCACCTCCGGTTTCGAGGATGCTCCGGTTCATTACGCCATTTTCGTCGTCGAAGATGCGAAGTCCTGTAATCTTACGGCACAACCAATCTATATCCTCTTCATTGTCAGCCCCTTCTATGCCCAGCAAAATCAAAAGTCCGCCTTGTATGGCCGATTTGCAGTGGCAGCCGATGCTTACCGACGCATGGCTGACGCGTTGTATTACGGTTCTCATGTGTTTAGCGTGTGTTTGGTTTCTTGCAAATATACGAAAAAAGCCTGCATGTCATGCTTCAGCAGGCAGGTTTTCTTGTATTATTTTCGCTTTGGCCGGTCCGATTTCTGCGGCCAGTTCGTCGAACGAAGCTTCCCGGATACGTTTTACGCTTTTAAACCGTTTGAGCAACTGGGTTTTGGTTTTCTCGCCGATGCCTTTGATGGTGTCCAGTGCCGAAACGGTCTGGTGTTTGCTGCGTTTGTCGCGATGGAAAGTGATGGCAAAACGGTGCACTTCATCCTGTATCTGGGTCATGAGCCGGAACACAGGGCTGTCTGTCTTCATGCCAATGACGATCGGCGGGAAGCCGAACAACAGTTCGTTGGTGCGATGGCGGTCGTCTTTGGCCAGTCCGGCGATGGGGATGCGCAGGCCGAGTTCGTCTTCTACGACTTCGCGTACCACCTCCATCTGTCCCCGTCCGCCGTCCGTGATGATGAGGTCGGGCAGTTCGCCTTGTTCCGCCACGGCGCGTGAATACCGGCGGCGTACCACCTCTTTCATCGAGGCATAATCGTCCGGTCCGACCACGGTTTTGATGTTGTATTTGCGGTAGTCCTGTTTGCTGGGTTTGCACTTTTTGAAGACTACGCAGGCCGCTACGGCATCCGTCCCCGAGATGTTTGAATTGTCGAAACATTCGATGCGCATGGGGAGCTTCTCAAGGTGCATGGCCTGTTGGATTTCTTTCATCAGCCGTACGCTTTTCTGTTCCGGATTGAGTTTCTCGGCCTGTTTGAGCCGGTCCAGTTTGTATTGTTTTACGTTGAGGATAGAGAGTTCCAGCAGTTTCTTCTTGTCTCCCCTTTGCGGGACGGTGAAGGTGACGCCTTCCATTTCCACGTCGATGGGAAAGGGAGTGATGATTTCCTTGGAACGGCTCTTGTAGCGTTCCCGCATTTCAGCGATGCCCAGCGTCAACAGTTCTTCTGGCGACTCGTTCATCCGTTTTTTATATTCAAAGGTGAAGGCCTGGTTGATACTCCCGTTCGTCACGTGCAAGTAGTTGATGTAAGCCGCGTTTCCATCGTCCTCAATAGAGAAAACATCGATGTTGTGAAGAACGTTGCTCACCACTTCGCTCTTGCTCCGGTAACTTTCCAAAAGGTCGTACTTCCTTTTGATGGCTTGTGCCTCTTCGAAACGCATTTCCGCCGCCAACGCTTGCATTTCGGCGAGCATGTTCCGGCTGATTTCGGCCGTGTTTCCTTTCAGGATTTCCTTGGCTTCTTGGATGGATTGGAGGTATTCTTCGCGGCTTTGCGCTCCGATGCAAGGGCCTTTGCAGTTCTTGATGTGGTATTCCAAACAGACGTTGAACTTTCCGCTACGGATGTTTTCAGGTGTGAGCGCGAGGTGGCACGTACGCAACGGATAGAGGTTCTTGATGAGCTCGAGTAAGGCATTCAGCGTGGGAATATGGCTGTAAGGACCGAAGTACACGGAACCGTTGCGTACGATGTGCCGTGTTTTGAAAATGCGGGGAAAATATTCGTTGGTCACACAAATGGACGGATAGGTCTTGTCGTCCTTCAGCAACACGTTGTAATGCGGTTTATAGCGTTTGATAAGGTTGTTTTCCAATAAAAGCGCGTCTTCTTCGCTGTTTACCACAATATACTTGATATCCCTGATTTTACTGACCAGCATGGCTGTTTTCCGGCTTTGGTGGTCTTTGCTGAAATAGGAATAGACGCGTCGTTTCAGGTTTTTGGCCTTACCCACATAGATGATTTCCCCCTCGTCGTTCAAATATTGGTAGCATCCCGGACTGTCCGGCAGATTCAGGACGATGCCTTTCAAATAAGCGTCCAGCTTTTCTTTTTCTTCGGTCGTCATGGCGTTTGGATTTGGATATGAAAAGGGGACAATACAGCGTACTGCATGTCCCCGTTAAAAAAGCTATTTTTAGACACGTAAGAGTGTGCTGATTTCAATGCCTTCGTCGAAAACCTCGCGTCCGTTCAATCCTTCGCCCGTCAGTTCGATAATAAAATTGATGTAGACGTGTGCCGGATTAAACTTCTTCACCAAGTTGTAGGCCGCTTTCATGGAACCGCCTGTGGCAAGCAGGTCGTCATGAATGAGAACCACGTCTTTTTCGTCAATGGCATCTTTATGTATTTCTATCGTATCCTTACCGTATTCTTTCATATAACTTTCCTGTAAGGTCTCGGCCGGAAGTTTTCCGGGTTTCCGGCACATAACGAAACCGGCGCCCAGTTTCACGGCAAGGGCAGCGCCGAGGACGAAACCGCGCGACTCTATGCCGACCACCTTTGTGATGCCTTTGTCCTTATAGATTTCATACAATTCGTTTAGCATAATCTTCATGCACTTCGCGTTTTTGAAGAGTGTCGTCACGTCCTTGAACTGAACTCCGGGTATAGGGAAGTCCGGAATGTTTCGCAGATTCTTCAGTAATGTTGGATTGTTCATAACCAGTATTTTATCTGTTGGTAATTTAAGTTTTGTTTCACGTGAAACGTAGAGCTTCCGACTACCGTCCCAGAAGCACGAGCAGCACGTTGATGTCGCTGGGAGAGACGCCCGGGATGCGTCCGGCCTGTGCCAATGTTTCCGGATTGATTTTCTCTAACTTCTGACGGGCTTCGGTCGACAGGGAGTTCATGTTTTTGTAATCGAAGCGGCCTTTTATCTTAATGCTTTCCAAGCGCTGCATCTTGTCGGCGATGATTCTTTCGCGGGCAATATACCCGTGATACTTTATCAATACTTCGGCAGCTTCGATGATTTCATCCCGTCGGTCGGTCAATGTGTCGAGCAGAGCCTTTAACGGTACGATATGTTCGGCAATGTTTTTCACCGTGATTTGCGGACGGTTGATTAATTCGAAAAGTTTGCATCCGTATTTGAGCGGTGTCGTGCCTAAAGCTTCCAATCCGGGATTGATCAGGGCCGGTTTCAACGAGAATTCTTTGCAGAAACTTACGATTCGTTCGACAGCGTCCTTTTTAGAAAGCCAATGGTCATAGCGTTCGCGTGTAGCCAATCCTATTTGATAAGAACGTTCCGTGAGGCGTGCGTCTGCATCATCCTGACGAAGCAAGATACGATATTCTGCCCGCGACGTGAACATGCGATAAGGTTCGTCTACTCCTTTGGTGACTAAATCGTCGATGAGTACGCCGATATAGGATTCGTCGCGGTGCATGACGAAAGGTTCGCCTCCGGAACATTTCAAGGCAGCGTTGATTCCGGCTACGATGCCTTGTCCGCCTGCTTCTTCGTAACCTGTGGTTCCGTTGACTTGTCCGGCCATGAATAAGCCCGGCAATATTTTCGATTCCAACGTGTGATACAGTTGGGTGGGGTCGAAGTAATCGTATTCTATGGCATAGCCCGGACGATATATGGCCAGATCGCGGAAAGCCGGGATTTTTTTCAAGGCTTCGATTTGGATGTGGAGCGGCAGGCTCGATGAAAAGCCGTTTAAATAATATTCTTGCGTGCTTTCGCCTTCCGGCTCCAAGAAAAGCTGATGTTGGCCGCGTTCTGGAAAGGTGACCAGTTTGGTCTCGATGCTCGGGCAGTAGCGCGGCCCTATGCTTTGGATTTGTCCGTTGTAAAGGGGAGAATCCGGCAAGCCGTTTCTCAATACTTCATGGGCTTCCGGATTGGTGAAACAGGTCCAGCACGGAAGTTGTTTCAGTTGCCGGTCGCGCCCCATGAATGAGAATTTATGGTAGTCATGTTCTCCCTCCTGTATTTCCATTTCCTCGAAATGTACGCTTCTTCCGTCGATGCGTACCGGTGTCCCGGTTTTCATCCGCCCGTAGTTTATGCCGTGGCGGGCGATGGATTCGGTCAAATGGTATGATGCCGGTTCGGCCACACGGCCTCCGGGCAACTGCGTGTGTCCGATGTGCATCAGGCCGTTCAGGAACGTGCCGGCCGTCAGGATGACGCAGCGTGCCCGGATCACCACGTCGAAATATGTCTTCACGCCAGCCACTTCTCCGTGCTCTACGAGGAGTTCCTTCACTTGGTCTTGCCAGATATGCAAATTGGGTGTATTTTCCAGGATTTCCCGCCATGCCCAGATGAATTTTCCACGGTCGCACTGGGCGCGGGGGCTCCACATGGCCGGGCCTTTCGAACGGTTGAGCATACGGAATTGTATGGCGGTGCGGTCGGTCACGATACCCATGTAGCCGCCCAAAGCGTCTATTTCCCGGACGATTTGTCCTTTGGCAATGCCCCCCACGGCCGGATTGCAACTCATTTGTCCAATCTTGTTCATGTCCATGGTGACAAGGCAGGTTTGCGCTCCCATGTTGGCAGAGGCTGCTGCCGCTTCGCAGCCTGCATGGCCGCCGCCTATCACTATCACATCGTAGTCGAACTTCATTTTTAACTTGTTTTTACGGTTACAAAAGTAGTGATTTTTAGGAATATAATTCGGCTATTTCTTTGTGTTATTCAGGATTTAGAGTAATTTTGCAGAACCTTATCAGGAGGATGAAGATGTAGGAATTCCTTTATATTATTTATTAAATATTTTAAATTCAATCATTTATGTGGTTATGTGATTCATCTATTGGTAGGAAAGTGGTGATGTCGGTTACCGGTATCGCGCTTGTCCTGTTCTTGACGTTCCATGCGTCGATGAACGTTGTGGCTCTGTTCTCGGCAGAAGGCTATAACATGATTTGTGAATTTCTGGGCTCCAACTGGTATGCGGTAGCGGCAACTCTGGCATTGGCAGCTTTGGTGATTATTCACATCATCTATGCTTTCTGGCTGACGATGCAAAACCGTAAGGCGCGCGGTAACAACCGTTACGACGTGACGAGTAAGCCTGACAAGGTGGAGTGGGCTTCACAGAACATGTTGGTGCTGGGCATCATCGTTGTATTGGGCATGGTTCTGCACCTGTACAATTTCTGGTATAATATGATGTTTGCCGAGTTGATGGGCGATCCCTACATGGGCGGCCTGCACGCAACGGATGGTTACGGTTATATCGTAGCTACGTTCAGCAATCCGGTTTATACCGTATTGTACATCATCTGGCTGGCTGCCCTGTGGTTCCATTTGACGCACGGCTTCTGGAGTGCCATCCAGACACTGGGTTGGAACGGTAAGGTGTGGTTCGACCGTTGGAAGTGCATCGGCAACATCTACACCACTATCGTCATCCTGATGTTCTTGGTAGTGGCATTGTATTTCTCTTTCTGCGGCGGTTGCAGCGGAAGCGTGTGCTACTAATATTAATTAATGAATCATTAAATTGAAACGAACTATGACAAAGATAATCGATTCCAAGATTCCGGAAGGACCGGTAGCTGAGAAATGGACCAATTATAAGGCACATCAGAAATTGGTGAATCCGGCCAACAAGCGCCGTTTGGACATCATCGTGGTCGGTACCGGTCTGGCCGGTGCCTCTGCCGCAGCTTCTCTCGGCGAGATGGGATTCAAAGTATTTAATTTCTGTATTCAGGATTCTCCGCGCCGCGCACACTCCATCGCTGCACAAGGAGGTATCAATGCAGCCAAGAATTACCAGAACGACGGTGACTCTGTTTACCGTTTGTTCTACGATACGGTGAAGGGCGGCGACTACCGTGCCCGTGAAGCCAATGTGTATCGCTTGGCCGAGGTTTCCAACAACATCATCGACCAGTGTGTGGCACAAGGTGTTCCCTTTGCCCGCGAATACGGAGGCATGTTGGCCAACCGTTCGTTCGGTGGCGCACAGGTATCCCGTACGTTCTACGCCAAAGGACAGACCGGACAGCAGTTGTTGCTCGGTGCTTATTCGGCTTTGAGCTGTCAGGTGAATGCCGGTACGGTGAAATTGTTCACCCGTTACGAAATGATGGATTTGGTGATGGTAGACGGTCGTGCACGTGGTATTATCGCACGCAACTTGGTGACCGGTAAATTGGAGCGTTTTGCCGCCCATGCCGTAGTTATCGCTACCGGAGGTTATGGTAATACGTATTTCCTTTCTACCAATGCCATGGGCTGTAACTGTTCGGCTGCCATGCAGTGTTATCGCAAGGGAGCTTATTTCGCCAATCCCGCTTACGTACAAATTCACCCGACTTGTATCCCCGTCCACGGTGACAAGCAGTCCAAACTGACTTTGATGTCAGAGTCTCTGCGTAACGACGGCCGTATCTGGGTGCCCAAGAAATTGGAAGACGCCAAGGCATTGCAGGCCGGAACCAAGAAGGGCAGCGATATTCCTGAAGAAGACCGTGACTATTATTTGGAACGCCGCTATCCGGCATTCGGTAACCTTGTTCCCCGCGACGTGGCTTCACGTGCAGCCAAGGAGCGTTGCGATAAAGGTTTCGGTGTGAACAATACCGGTTTGGCCGTATTCCTCGACTTCTCTGAAAGTATCGAGCGTCTGGGTATCGACGTGGTGCTCCAGCGTTACGGCAACCTCTTCGACATGTACGAAGAAATCACCGACGTGAACCCCGGTAAGCTGGCCAACGAAATCAACGGCGTGAAATACTATAATCCGATGATGATTTATCCGGCTATCCACTACACGATGGGCGGTATCTGGGTAGACTACGAGCTTCAGACTTCCATCAAGGGCTTGTTTGCCATCGGTGAATGTAACTTCTCCGATCACGGTGCCAACCGTTTGGGTGCTTCCGCTTTGATGCAGGGTTTGGCCGACGGTTACTTCGTCCTGCCTTACACCATCCAGAACTATCTGGCCGACCAGATTACCGTTCCCCGTTTCTCTACCGAACTGCCTGAATTCGCAGAGGCAGAGAAGGCCGTGCAGGCACGTATCGACCATTTGATGGGCATCAAGGGAAAGAAATCCGTGGATTCCATTCACAAAGAACTCGGCCACATCATGTGGGAATATGTCGGCATGGGCCGTACGGAAGAAGGTCTGAAGACGGCGTTGAAGCTCTTGAAAGACATCCGCAAGGAGTTCGAGACCAACTTGTTCATCCCGGGTTCTACGGAAGGCGTGAACATCGAACTGGAGAAGGCATTGCGCCTGAACGACTTCATCACGATGGGCGAACTCATTGCTTATGATGCCCTGAACCGTAACGAGTCTTGCGGCGGTCATTTCCGTGAAGAATACCAGACGGAAGAAGGCGAAGCCAAGCGTGACGACGAGAACTACTTCTACGTATCTTGCTGGGAGTACCAAGGCTCCGACGATGTGGCTCCCGTATTGTACAAGGAACCTCTCGTTTACGAAGCCATCAAGGTTCAGACACGTAACTACAAGAGCTAATAAACGGTTTGTTCAACGATTATAAAGAAAAACAACAATGGAGAAAAATATATCATTTAAGCTTAGATATTGGCGCCAGAACGGACCGAAAGACAAGGGCCATTTTGACGAGCGTGAGATGAAAGACATTCCGGGCGATACCTCATTCCTGGAGATGCTGGACATTTTGAATGAACAACTGGTAGAGGAGGGCAAGGAACCGTTCGTATTCGACCACGATTGCCGCGAAGGCATCTGCGGTATGTGTTCTTTGTACATCAACGGTACGCCCCACGGCAAGACCGAACGCGGTGCCACCACCTGCCAGCTCTATATGCGTAAGTTCAAGGACGGCGATACGATTACCGTGGAGCCGTGGCGTTCCGCCGGTTTCCCCGTCATCAAAGACTGCATGGTAGACCGTACGGCTTTCGATAAAATCATGCAAGCCGGCGGTTATGTGACCGTGCGTACGGGACAGCCTCAGGATGCCAATGCCATTTTGATTCCGAAGCAGAATGCCGACGAAGCCATGGATTGCGCCAGTTGTATCGGTTGCGGTGCCTGTGTGGCAGCCTGCAAGAACGGTTCTGCCATGTTGTTCGTCTCTTCCAAGGTGAGCCAGTTGGCTTTGTTGCCGCAGGGTCGTCCCGAGGCCGCACGCCGTGCCAAGGCCATGATTGCCAAGATGGACGAACTCGGCTTCGGTAACTGTACGAACACCCGCGCTTGTGAGGCCGTGTGTCCGAAGTGCGAAAGTATCGCCAATATCGCCCGTCTGAACCGTGAGTTCATCAAGGCGAAGTTGAACGACTAAAAGGCGAACGCTTAGCTTTTCCTAAGCACGTTTACATGGAATATAAAGCGCGTCCCCGCTCAGGGTGGACGCGCTTTATTTTGGTCTATGGTTTGCCCGATGCGCGTTTTCCTCCCAAGGGATTTTCCAAAAACATCCTTCATCCTTCAGGTTTCAATGTGATGCTCTTGTATCGAGAGAGTTATGAACTGAAAGATGTTTCAGTTGTCTTTCAGTCCTCCTTCATCCCGAAGGGCGGGAATCAATCTCAGCCAAACGAAAAATCGTTCGGCTGAGATTGATTTTTCATTTGGCTGAGAAAAAAAGTGTTTCGTGCGCCAAACGATTTTCGCTTCCCTACAAGGTAAGGATGAAGCATGGACTGAAGGATGTCCGGATGAAAGTTCAGTGGGTAAATGGTTGTTTATAAATGTGTTATGGCGAGATCTGAAGGATGAAGGATGTTTTTGGGAAATCCCTTGGAGGGGGCGTTTTTGGGGCGGCTACCGAAGAAACAAGGGTGGTTTTCTTTTTCGGGTTAAATGCGGTACGGCTTTTGGCGGAATACAGGAAATCCTGAAAGAAAAATATTCCTAATCCTTGCGCTTTACGGGAAATAGGCGTATATTTACAACAAAGTAGGCTTTCTGGTCTGCCATTTTTGTGAATAGTCCATTAAAAAGAATGCAGTTTCTCAAATTATAGCGACCTTTGTGATTGAAACTCAATGTATCATTATAATGGCAAAAATTACTGTTCAAAATACAGATATTAGCGTTGTCAAGTACAATGAAGAAGACTACATCAGCCTTACAGACATGGCAAGAAGCCAACTGCAAGAGCATATTATTTTCCGTTGGCTTAGTCTTAAAAGCACTATCGAGTATCTTGGCGAATGGGAAATGTTGTATAATCCCGATTTTAATTGTACCGAATTCGGTACAATTAAAAATGCGGCAGGAAGTAACAATTTTGTGCTTTCGGTGAAAACGTGGATAGAACGTACCGGTGCCATCGGTATTCGTTCTAAGGCAGGTCGTTATGGTGGCACATACGCACATCGGGATATAGCATATCATTTTGGCATGTGGATTTCTCCTAAATTCCAATTACTTCTTGTTAAGGAGTATCAGCGGCTAAAGACAGAAGAACAAAGGCTGCTCGGTTGGTCAGCGAAACGTGAATTGTCGAAAATCAACTACCGCATACATACTGATGCCATAAAGCAAAACCTTATTCCGATGGAAGTCACACCAATGCAAGCAAGCATTATTTATGCCAATGAGGCCGACGTGCTGAACGTGGCGATGTTCGGTATGACAGCAAAACAATGGAGAGAAGCGAATCCCGAACAGAAAGGAAACATCCGTGATTATGCTACTATCAATGAACTTATCTGTTTGTCGAATATGGAGAATCTAAATGCCGTGTTTATCGAACAGAATATGACACAACGTGAACGTCTTGTTAAGTTAAACCAAATAGCTATCCATCAAATGAGTATATTGGAAAGTGGTGATAATCAAAATCGTGAGCTGTTAAAATAAAGAATATGAATACAGATTATAAAGTCGGTGATTTTATTTATAATGCAGATATTTATGATGGGTTGAATAAATCTCTGTCCGATTTGGAGTTTTACAAAAAATGGCTGCCTCAAAATAAAGATGCCAAAATACTTGAACTCTGCTGTGGAACGGGTAGGCTTACGATTCCAATAGCAAAGGATGGTTATAATATTAAGGGAGTTGATTATACTTTATCCATGCTTGAACGGGCAAAGGAGAAAGCATTTCAAGCCGGATTAAAAATAGATTTCATTGAAGCGGATATTAGAGGATTAGACCTAGGAGAAAAATTCGATTTTATTTTTATTCCGTTTAATTCAATCCATCATTTGTATAAAAATGAGGATTTATTTGATGCGTTGAAAGTCGTAAGAAATCATTTGAAAGAAAAAGGTTTGTTTTTATTGGACTGCTTCAATCCTAATATCCAATATATTGTTGAAAACGAGAGGAAGCAACAAGTTATTACCGAATATACAACCAATGATGGAAGAAAAGTGTTGATAAAACAAAGCATGCACTATGAAAGCGCATCTCAAATTAATCGTATAAAGTGGCAATATTTTATTGACGATAAATTTCATTCAATCCAGAATATGGACATGAGATTGTTCTTTCCCCAAGAGTTAAATTCATATCTCAAACAAATTGGATTTAATATTATCCATAAATTCGGGGATTTTACGGGAGGAGATTTTGATGACAGTTCAGAGAAACAAATATATATTTTGGAACTTAAAGAGTAAGGGCAAAATGATAAAAGCATAGACGAAAAAGCTGCTCCTGATATGTTTTAGAATAGAAAGCCAAAACCTTTCTTCTGTGAAGCATTGAACTTCTCAATCTCCAAAGAAAGCGATTTCTTTAATTGGGATGCCATGAAATCCAAGAACGGTTGGTTGGTTTCTTCTTCTTGTGAGCGACGTAAGGAAAGAATATATTCTTCTCTGTCTTCCCTGAATATCTTGGTCGGGAAAAGGTTACGGCAGAATTGGATATAATTCATCAGCAAACGCGCTGTCCTGCCGTTACCATCCACCCAAGGGTGAATCGTGGCCAAGTTGAGGTGGGCGTTGAAACTCAATTCGTATTGTTCCCTGAATGTCCCTGATGTGCTTTGCTTTTCCTGTAAGATGGCGCAGAGTCTATCAACCTTGGCAGGGACTTTTTGGTAATTCATGTAAGAACGTCCGCCAATTCCTGCCGTGATACCGCACAGACGGAATTCGCCTTTGGAAGAATCAAAAGAACCGCCCATGACGTTATAAACACTGCCCGTTGTACGCATCAATGCAGCATTTAGCTTCCGCAAAAATGCCGGAGTGACTGACGTCTTGTTCCGGGCTTCTGCTTTGGCCAGTTCGTATGCTTTCTTTAAGTCCTCGTTCATCAAATGGTAAACCAATGGCTTTCCTTTGGCAGTCAGCCCTTCGTCGAAAAGCATTTGTGCTTCCGCTTCGGTGAGCGTAGAGCCTTCAATGGCCGTAGAATGGGTGATAAGGGAATAGAGGTAGTACTTCTCATAGTCCACCGCTTCACTGATGCCCAGTTCTTGAAACTTTTGGTATAGCTGTCCTATCTCTTGCCAGATACTTTGTTCCATAGCCTTTTTATATTTCTTTCCAAAGGTACGGTATTTGCTTTGTTCGTCCAAAAAAAAACGGCTTAATACTACGTTGGGATATGTATTGCGAAACGGCTTCTGTTTTTAACATACTTTCAGTCTGACGGCTTTGTGGAACCCGGACGGAACCTTGAAATCCTTGCGGAATTTGCGGGCGGAAGTACGTCTGTTTGCAAATATCGCAGTATTGGCCTGTCGCTGATTTACCGTTTTGTAGCCTTATTTTATGTTTTTATAGCGAAATGTTCGTGTATTTATCATTCTGGTTTTGTGATATTGTCTTTTTGAAAGTAAATATATGACTTTTTGTGGTTGTAAGTCCGACACCCTTCGAAGGTGAAATAGAAAAAAGTGGAGTATCTTTATGCCAATGGTCAGAAAGTTGGTTTATATCGGTTTACTTGATTTCCCAAAGATATAGCATCGGGTTGTCCTGTGGAGCGATGTCCTTTTCTATGAAAGGCAAGTAAGGACGATATAATTTCATTTGGCCGAATTGCTCGAATTCCTCCTTGTGTTTTTTGAGGTGTTGCAGCGTTTGTGACACGAATGCGGCCGACATGCCGTATGCCATTCCGTTGTTTGTTCCCTGTACGGGGATAAGCCGGGAATTGTGCCCAAGGCACACATCGTTATGCAGATTTTCGTCTACAATGCATTTTCCGGTCTTTCGGTTCAGGATGAACCATGACTTAGAGCGGTTCGTATTGAAAATCAGGAAGGAGTCCGAAGCACAGATGTTGTAGATGTTATAGGAAGCGGATTGAGGGGGTTGTCCGCCAAAATCCAAGTCATAGGCAGCCGTGATTTTCCCGTTCCGTATTTGGCAAATTCGGTTGCTTTGCGGCAAGCTTGCATAGGTGCCGTCTCCAGACGGTGAAAGCGATTTTTCGGGCAGGATGAATGTTTCTCCGGGAGTTTGTTTCCCGGAGGGGATACCTGCTTGTTTCCACAAGACGGAAGGCGCGTCCTCCAATCGGTTCTTGTCGAACACCACAAGCTCGCAGCCGTCTCTTTTCAGGGATGTCCGGATGGCATACAGGCAGTTTCCGTCCAGCCCGATTTCGAGCAAAGGAGTTACCATTGGGATGGTCTGTTCCACATTCAGGTCGAGGTCGAACACCATGATTTGGCAAGTTGTGCTGCAATAGGCATAGAGCTTTTGTGGTTGTGCGTCAAGGGCGGCATCCTGTATTTTGAGGCGGTTTCCGGAAACTTCTCCTGTTGCACCGCCTATGGATTTAAGGAACTTCCCTTCGTCATTGAACATCAGGATTTTGTTTTCCTTTTCATCTATCACGTATATCCTTTCCTGGGCGAAAAGCAGCCGTCCGATGTGGAAATCTTGGATACGGCTTTCCTCTGTCGGAGTGTCCAGCAGGATATTCCTTTGGAACGTTACGAACGATGACATGTTGAGTGGGCGGTAGTCCTTGTATTCCACCGTCACTTTTTGTTTCGTGCTGCAGGATAGGCAGGCCAGAAGGGCGACTGCGTATAAAAAAATATTGTGTTTCATTTGATTGTTCTTTGGGTTTGACATGTTTTTAAGGAGAAAATCTCCGGCAGGGAGTACTTCTGCCGGAGATTTATTATTTGATATCCCAAACAATGAGCATAGGATTGCCGTCAGGGTCGAACTTTTGCTTAATTTCTTTTATGGCAGGTGTCAATGGCTCATTGCCTTTCTTTACTTGTTCCAACATGTTTTCTATGGAACTAGGTATTGTGAAGTAAACCACTCCATTTGACAGCCCTTGTGATGGAATTATTCTTGCACATGCGATAGGGAATATATCATTGTCGAAATTCAAGTACCCACTACATTTGTATTGGTTCTTGTTCATGATGAATGCGTGTGCTTTATTGGTATTGAATAATAATATGGAATCAGATTCGGTCATGTTCACAATAGACCAATTGATGTCGCGATAGTTTTTATCAAACCATCTTGGGTTCATATCTTTGGTCACGGGATGTTCAATGAGGCCCTCCTCTCCGAAATCCATGTTATATTCTTCCGTGACAGTTGCATCTTTGAATTTGTAGATTCGAGTATCGAATGGTAGGCAAACATAGACTCCGTCATGGCAAGGCATGAGGGATTTTCCCAATGTCCATCTTCCTATTATTGCATTTTCAAACGACAAGAGTGTTGTGGGTTCTTTTTTTAAGTCCTTTTTGTCTACTGTAACAAATCTATAGCCGCCTCCATCTTTCGGTTCATTGTAACAAATTCCATAAAGTTGATTCCCTTCTATGGCTATTTCTCCCATATAATAATCCATAGGAATTATTTTTTCCAAATTGAGGTCGAGGTCGAATATCATCATTTGGTAAGGTGCGTCACAATGTACGTAGAGTTTTTTGTCTTTTTCATCTATAGAGGCATCAATTACCCGAATATATTCATTGTGTCCTCGTCCCTCCATTTTTGCTGTGGATTTGAGGAATCTCCCATTCCTATCATACATGATGATTTTATTTCCTCCTCTATCCATGACGAAAATTCTATTGTTGAAGAACAATAACCTGTCTGGGTAGTGTACAATGGCTTCAGAGGTATCAGAAGATAGCGATATGATTTTATATCCCTCCAAAAAAGAAGAGAATGTAAGTGAATGTCTACTATCAAAAAGTTCGACTTTTATATTGTTTAAATGCTCAGATGGTGTGCATGAAGCATATATAAGTCCCATGATAATGGTTGCCAATATTTTGCTTAAATTCATTTTCATCTTTATTAAAATGATGGTAAATTATAATGTTTACCGTCACACGGTTCCTCTCTTTCATTTTCATATCTAAAATCAAAATACAAACTGTTGTTGCCTTGTAAGCTTCCGCTTCCTGTTGCAACACATTTCTTACATGCATATACTGTGACTACATCTGTTGAGTCGTTTTTATGTGTTTTAGAACTCAGTTGTGCATCGATTACACCAGATATGGAATAAATTTCAGGGCCGGGGCATTCTGATGGTCCTAATGGTTCTGATTCATTCTGTCCCAATGCTTCCACATTGGCGAGTAACAAGGCGTTTTCTTGTTGGTAAATGTAAGAATCGTAAGTGGCATATCCACAGTACACACATGCAACAGCAATAACCGTTCCCAAAATACCTTTTGTTAATGTCTTCATCTTCTTCGCGTATTTAATGTTATGGGATTGGAACATCCAACCCCGTAGCAAAAGTATATCAATTTCTTAAAAGGCATTTTCTCCCATGTTGCAGGTTTGTTTGGATTTGTATCATTTTGATGAGTGTGTTGCGGATGAAGAAGAGATGTAACAAAATGTATATTCTTGATTTCTTCTTCATACCAACCGATACATCCCTCCACTCAAGAGCTTGACTATGCCTTTCATTTCCAGATTGAAGAGAAAGGCGCTGAGCTTATGTACCGGAAGGTTGGTGGCCACGGCCAGCGTGTTGATTTGCAGGCATTCCGACTGGCGTAGGCTGTCTACAATACGTTGTTCCTCCTCGCACAGGTCGGGGAAAAGTTCACCTTGTATGCCTTTGTCTTTTTGGTTTTCCGATGAACGAGGTTGCCATCCCATGGCTTCTATGAAGTCCTGCGCGTTTTGCAGCAGGGCGGCTTTGCTGTCCCGTATCAGGCGGTTGCAGCCTTGTGAATAAGGATCGCCCACGCGGCCCGGAAAGGCGAACACATCGCGGTGGTAACTCATGGCGATGTCCGCTGTAATCAGTGCGCCGCCTTTTTCGGCCGATTCCACCACGATGGTAGCATCCGCCATACCTGCCACGATACGATTCCGGCGTACGAAGTTCACCTTGTCGGCGTTCGTACGGCTCATGAATTCCGTAAGCAGTCCGCCTTGTGACGTCATTTGTACGGCCGTGTCGCGGTGCAGGCGGGGATATATCTGATCCAGGCCGTGCGCCAATACGCCTACGGTGTCTACCGCATTGTCCAATGCCGCACGGTGGCTATGGATGTCTATCCCGTAGGCCAGTCCGCTTACCACTAGCACATCAGGGCAAAGATTGGCCAGTTCGGCCACGAAACGGCGGCAAATATCTTTCCCGTATTCCGTGCAGTGGCGCGTGCCTACCATGTTGATGACATGTGTCCGGTTCAGGTCGGCGTTTCCTTTGTAGTAAAGCAGTAGGGGAGCGTCGTCGCATTCCCGCAGTCGCGAAGGATAGTCCGTGTCGTGGTAGCACAGGCATTTGATATGGTGTTTCCGGGTGAATTCAAGTTCTTCTTCAGCCCGTGCCACTTGGATTTCCATCTCTTGCAGCGCGGCAGACAGCTTGTCCGAAGCTTCGGGATAAAAGTCACGGATGTGATGGCGGTGGTCGAACACAGCCGAGGCGCTGCCCAACTCCTCCATCAGGCGGTGTTGGGCGGCAGTGTTGACACGCGGTACCCGTGTCAAGGCCATGGTGTAGATAATTTCCTGTTCGGTCATAAGTTCATGGTAAGGTAAGAGGTTGGCAGGAAAGGTCAGTCTTCCGGTTTCGGCACGATGTCGTCTAGTTCGCGGCAGGTTCCCAAACGGCCTTCTATCAGGCAAACGGTATCCACCTGGCTTTTCAGGCAACATTTCATGTCCGGCAGGCGGAATATGTCCTGATAAAACACGTATTTGATGCCTTCTTTCTCAACGCGCAGCTTGCTGACAAAGCGGTCTCCGCTTTTCAGGGGCGTTTTGAAAGCCATGTTCAGCCGTGCCACTACCGCATCTATTCCCTGTGTGTGCAAGTCGGCAAAACTGATGCCTTGTGCGAGCAGGAACTCGTGCCGGGTGTGTTCGATATAATGTTGGTAATTGGCATTGTTTACGATGCCTTGCAGGTCGCATTCATAGTCGCGTACCTTCATCTCCAGTTCAAAGATATAATCCGTTTTCATTTTATTCAGAAGTGTTTTTTCGTTTCAGGAATTCATAACCGAAGCGGCAATGCAGACAATATTTCCGGTCGCAATACTCTTTTTTCAGTTGGATGAGCGCTTGCGAATCCGAGGCGCTGTCCACTTTGATTCCGCATTCGGCCCATTGGCGCGTGATATAGTTGTTTTCCGCCTTGATTGGCTCTAAGAATTGCAAAGCCCGTTCGCAATATTTGTCGTTGCCGTGGGTTTGTCCGTAGGCATATAGCAGCGGGACGACGGTATTGATAGCGATAAGGTTCAATGAACCTGCCGTCAGGGCCTTGACATTTTTGTGGCTTGGACATCCGAAAGTATAGTGTGACTCCCAATAGGGGGTGGCATGCGTGGAGAGCATGTCGTGCAGTTCTTCCAATGTCCGGGCTTCCAATAATCGGGAGAAACCGGCCGTCTGGTTGTAATACAGTTGGGTGAGCTGGGCGATGCGCACATGGGGAAAGTTCTGCGGCCTCAGACGCAGGAATTTCCATGCTGCCGCGTCCATGGGCTTAAGGGCGAACTTATGTGCCAGATAGTCATATTCCCGTTTCAACCGGGGATAATAATCATCGTCGATGGCTTCGTCGCGGTATTTCTTCGGAAGAGTCTCGAAGTCCAACAGTCCGGCCTGTCCCATGAATATGGCTTCTATCTGGAACAGGTTGTCGCGATGGTGTGCCACGGCTTGCAACGGGATATGTTGTGCCCACGCTTCGAAAGCGTCCCCGTTGATACCGAAACCGAAATTACGGGATAGGGTGATGAAGTAGGCTCGTTCCCAATCGCCTTGCAGTTTTTCCACACGGGCGGCTACGGTCCGTGCACGTTGTTCCAACCGCTCGTAAAGCAGGGCGTTCATCCAACTGTGCACCGTGAACGGGTTGATTTGGGGAATGATGCGATGGCATCGCGGATAATCCGTTGTCCGGCACAATTCTTCGTAGTTTTCGCGCAGGTAGCCGGGCACTTCCACGATGAGTTGCGGAAGCGTCTTCCCGTCTTGTGTGACGATGGGGCGGTCGGCTGTTTCCGTCACATGCAGGATGACGTTGTTGTAGTGAGTGTCTTCGTGATGCCCGTGGGCGTACCAGTCGGCGGCCCGTCCGTGAATCTCGATGTTGCCCACCCATGTCGTACCGTCCAGTTTGATTTTGGCGTTGAAAAAGTCAGGGCCTGCGTCTCGGTTGAGTGTTCCCGGGTCGATGACCTCCAGCGTCAGGCCGTCTGTGGTTTGCAACGGTTTGAGCGGAAACAGTTTGTATTTCCAGATGTAGTGCAACAGCTTTTCCATAATGCCGGGGCTGAAAAGTTTATTTTTACTAACAAAAGTAATGAAATTCAAGTCAAATCCCTATCTTTGCGAGAGAAAATATCAGCATATTACTTGAAAAATATGAAAATCGCATTAATCGGCTATGGCAAGATGGGTCACATGATAGAGCAAATCGCTTTGGAACGTGGCCATGAAATAGTGAGTATCATCGACATTGATAACCGTGGAGATTTCGCTTCGGAAGCTTTCCGGAGTGCGGACGTGGCTATTGAGTTTACTACACCGCAGACGGCATACGACAATTATCTTCAGGCTTTTGCCGCCGGGGTGAAAGTGGTGTCGGGCAGTACGGGATGGATACCCGAACATGGCGAAGAAGTACGCCGCTTGTGTCGCGAAGAGGGACATACGCTTTTCTGGAGCAGCAACTTCAGCCTCGGCGTGGCTATCTTCGGGGCCGTGAACCGTTATCTGGCACGCATCATGTCCGGTTTCCCGGCCTACGATGTGAAGATGGAGGAAGTGCACCATGTGCATAAGTTGGATGCACCGAGCGGGACGGCCATTACGTTGGCCGAAGACCTTATCCATGCTATCGGTCGTAAAGAGAAATGGGTGAAGGGTACGTTTACGGCGCCGGACGGAACCGTGAGCGGTACTGAGGCGTGTGCGACAAATGAATTGCGTATCGACAGCGTACGTCGTGGCGAGGTTCCGGGCATTCATTCCGTGGTGTATGACAGTGAGGCGGACAGTATTACGATTACTCATGACGCGCACAACCGGAAAGGGTTTGCGTTGGGTGCCGTGTTGGCAGCCGAATATACGGCCACACATGAGGGATTGCTTACGATGGATGATTTATTCCAATTTTAAACGACATTTGAAAGAAAGACATGAAGAAACTCAGGCAGAAGCCCACACGGGCACAATGGATAAAGATGGGTGTCGTAACAGCCCTCTATCTTGCTTTCCTCGTATGGATCAAGAGTTGGTGGGGATTGTTGGTCGTACCGTTCATCTATGACGCTTACATCACGAAACGCATCCCTTGGACATGGTGGAAAGAAGCAGAAAGTCCCGTGACGCGCACGGTGATGAGTTGGGTGGATGCCATCGTGTTTGCTTTAGTGGCTGTGTATTTCGTCAATATCTATTTTTTCCAAAATTATACGATTCCATCGTCTTCGCTCGAAAAGTCGCTTTTGGTGGGCGATTACCTGTTCGTGAGCAAGATGAGCTACGGACCGCGCAAGCCGCAGACGCCTTTGTCCATGCCGCTTACGCAGCACACGATGCCTCTTGTGGGTTGCAAGTCGTATATCGAATGGCCGCAGTGGGATTACGAGCGTGTTCCGGGCGGACGGGTACAGTTGAACGACATCGTGGTGTTCAATTATCCGGCGGGCGATACGGTGACCGTGAACCCGGAATACCAAAACATGGATTTTTATGCCATCGCATACGGTATCGGCGGTCAGCAATATATGCAACTACATGGCGGTTATCCGCTTTTGGATTCGCTCACCCGGCAGCAACAGCGCGACTTCTTTGCAGAACTTTATGCTATGGGACGTCAATACATCGACCAGAATCCCCAAGTGTTCGGCGGAGTGATGTCGCGTCCGGTAGACCGGCGGGAGAATTATGTGAAACGTTGTGTGGGACTGCCCGGACAGACGCTTCAGATTAAGGACCATGTGGTCTATCTGGACGGCAAGCCCAACAAGGAACCGGACAATGTGCAGTACGATTACTTCGTACGCTTGAAACAGGCCATACCGGACGAATTAGTGCGGGAACTGGGCATCAGTGGGGAAGATTTGGCTTCATTGTCCGAAACTGGAACCATGCCGCTGACACAGTACGCTTACGAGCGTCTGAAGGCCTGTACGGACATTGTAGACAGTATCGCTTACGATAATGTAAATTCCGTACCCGACGGTTTGTATCCGCTCAATGCCTGGACGGGTTGGACACGTGACAATTACGGTCCTATATGGATTCCGGCCAAAGGAAAGTCCGTCAAACTGACTATGGACAATATAGCCGTGTATGAACGTCCTATCCGAGTATACGAACATAACGACCTTGAAGTGAAGGATGGGAAGATTTTCATTAACGGGAAAGAGGCGGATAGCTATACATTCAAGATGGACTACTATTGGATGCAGGGTGATAACCGCCATAATTCGGCCGATTCACGTTATTGGGGTTTTGTTCCCGAGGATCACATTGTGGGTAAGCCGATACTCATTTGGCTTTCGTTGGATAAAGATCGCGGATGGTTCGACGGTCATGTGCGTTGGAACCGCCTGTTCCGCCTGGTGGATCACATCAAATAGATAAAGGATATTGAAGAAGGCTGGACGACTGTGTGCCGTGTTGCTGGCCGCTGCCATCGGGGTAGTCTTGGTCAGAGGGTGTTGGGTGTTTCTCATAGAGATACCCGAAGATGGCGAACGGCCTGTTTTTATGGCGGGTGACCGTGTGGCGGTAGACCGTACGGCATACGGGCTGCGTCTTTCGCCCATGCGTTGGTGGGGCTATATGCGTTGGGGCACAAGTCCTGTGCCGCGGGGCGAATGGGTAGCTTTTAATGACCCTTCTGCCGGCGGGCAGGACAAGCGATACATAGACGAGCGAGATGTCTTTGTGGGATTCTGTTATGCTGTTCCGGGAGATAGCCTGTGGATAGATTCGTTAGGGAAAGTGTATCGAAACCGTCCTCGTGACCATCGTCCTTGCAGGGTGGTGGAACTTCCCCGCCGGAACGCTTACGTGACACTTACTCCCGATAATATGCAATGGTATTGCCGTATGATCAATCTTCACGAAGGAGCGCGTGCTGCAGTCATTGCCGATTCGCTTTGTGTGTCAGGGCATTTCGTGTCGAGTTTCCGTTTCAGCCACGACTATTATTGGATGTCGTCGGCTAATGAGCGTAACCACGCCGATTCACGTACTTTCGGGTTTGTGCCCGACACTTATATTATCGGCCGTTTGAGCCGTATTCTTTATTCTTGGGATACTGAAGCACTATGGTATGCCCGGCTTCGTGCCCATCGTACGATGATGAAGGTCGGGCGCGAAAACACGTACAAACCGAGAGGAGGACAAAGTCCGTTCGGCCGCTCCGTAGGCGTAGCCGTGTCCGTTCAAAACCAAAATCCTTGATGATGAGTCGTATTTGTTTGCTTTCTTCCGCTTATCTGGCACCGGTACAATATTACACCAAACTTTATGCTTATGCTGAAGCGTACGTCGAGGCATACGAGCATTATGTGAAACAAACTTACCGTAACCGTTGCCTCATTGCTTCGCCTTCCGGCGTGCAGGCGTTGACCATTCCTGTGGTGAAGCCTGCCGCAGATAAGTGTCCCATGAAGGATATCCGTATCTCAGACCATGGGAATTGGCGCCACCTGCATTGGAATGCTTTGGAGACGGCTTATCGCAACAGTCCTTTCTTTGAGTATTATGCCGATGACTTCCTACCGTTTTATACGCAGAAGTGGGACTTTCTTTTTGATTTTAACGAAGCGATACGTGCCAAGGTGTGCGAACTTATAGACTTGCACCCCAAAGTTGCGCAGACGGCTTCTTATGGCTTTATGGATTTTGGAGGCAGGTCGGATGTTTGTGTTGCCGATTTCCGTAATTTGATAAGTCCTAAAATATCAGTTGAGGCTGATGTTACTTTTATTCCTCGTGGATATTATCAAGTCTTTCGGGAAAAACATGGTTTCTTGCCCAATTTGAGTGTCGTCGATCTTTTGTTCAATATGGGACCCGAATCACTTCTTATTTTGCGTGATTCAATACAAGAAGATGCTTGCCAACCGTTACAAAATTTATGAGTAGTGTAGAGCATTAAGGTTTTTATTCGATAGAAAATCTGTCTTTTATTTGTAGGTAGAGTGTTTTTTGTGTTGTAAAAAGCTCTACTTTCTGTTGTGCTGTCTTTTGTCTTTTCTCTTACTAAGAGAGCGATCTTGTTGGCGGCAAAGATAATAAAATAATCTGGAAATAAGCTATTTATAATATAATATTTCTAAGAAAAATCAGCGATATTTCATAACTTTTTTAATGATGTGTTTTACGAACGAGTCTTCGAAAGGCTGGCAATAATCTATTTATCAACGACTTAACGTTTATTATTTATCTCTTAGTAAGAGATGTGCATTATGGAATGTCTATAATATTGGGTGAAAGTTGGTAATGAGGGGGAGTAGATAGTCTGTCGTGTACCTTTTGTGAGAGCTGTAATATAAGAAAAGTATGAAACGAATTCTTGTAGGAATGTTTTTACAGATGGTATATACCGTCTTTTGCCTGGCAGAATCAAATATAGGACTTCTGCAGGCCAGTCATACAGGATATTCGGGGGCGGATGATGTCTATCAACTTTGGGGATGGAATATATTGAGAAGCTGTTTAAATTTATTTATAATTAGTTGTAAATCAGTAGGTTAATTGGAAT
>OHXI01000068.1_pt1 | contig 68201 bp, 55 predicted proteins | sample 1579941 | NCBI WGS metagenome assembly OHXI01 (sample SAMEA3882553, study PRJEB24775) | human gut metagenome | biome: human-associated habitat; feature: intestine environment; material: feces | place: Netherlands | collected 2009/2010
GTATTCTCCGTTAAACCGTCCTGTTTTCGTTAAACGAAAACACAACTTGCTGTCCGCAGGAGCGGACCACGTTTATCCAATAATTATTGTGTATTAGCCCATTGTATGGCTATTCTCCTGTGATTTACGAGGCATTTCCATCAGGTGTTTGCCGGCTGCTCTCCCCATAAAAGGGTGGATATCTCTCCATAATCATATGACTTACGTCCATAATTCGGGAATAAGGAGGCGAATATACGGGAAATCTGCCCTTTACATGCCCTATTGTCCATTAATGGATTGTTACTTCTACACATCTACAAATGGAGAGCGGCAGTGAGCCGTATATGGTTTATGGTTTTTCTGCATTATCTTCATTAATGGATTACTACTTCTACACTTCTGCAAATGGAGAATGTAGCCGTGTACACCTTATGGTCTTCCTTCATAATTCTCCATTAACGGATTAATACTTTTACACTCCCATAGACCGATAATTTAAGAATCCGTATCCGGACGGATGCGCGCTCTCACGCCTGCCCATAAGGATTAAAAAGGAACGGTGGACAAGGAAACGGAATCCCGCTCGCTTTTCCACACCACTACGGGCCTCTGATGTCGCCTCCGCATAGGAAGAACCGTCCGAACGGAACGGCATCTCCGTCCCCCCCGTCATGTGTATCATGACAATAACTGACTTTGGATGACTATAAGTGACAGGTGGTTTCATCCTGTTCTCTTCTTCCTTTATTTTGTATTCCGAGACAATACCAGTTGTGTAATTTAATAATTTAAGATTTTAAAATATGGATTCAGAAAAGGAAAAGAACCGGCTTTCCGATATCGTTCTCGAGAGGGTCGGACTCACGGGGAACCTTCTGTCAGCTCCCGTTTCCCCATCCCTGGAACCAGTGGTGGAGATACCAAGTCATGGAAGTCAGGTCCGGGCAGGGAAAGTGACAGGTCCGGAGGAATACAAGAGGAGGTTTCTGGTTCCCGCTCCCAGAGCCGCTGAGTGGAAGACCGCCTACATTGATGGGAGACTGCACCGCCGGATCGCCATGCTGGTCAGGGCCGCCGGTTGCGGCAGCATCTCCGGGTTTATCATCCGGCTGCTGGAGCTCCATATGGAGGAACATAGGGAGGATATCGCCGCCCTGCTCGGTGAGGTCTACCGTCCCTGGGATGAGGACGGACAGCCGGGAGGAACACCTCGCCGATAAAACGTTGTCATTGTCCAAGAAGGCATATCATGACAGGAAAGAACGTAAAAGAGCGGATTGGTCTTGGCGGGATGGACGCGGACCGCATCCGTGAGATCATGGGGGAAGCGCCTGCCTGTCCCCGGAAGAGACGTGGAACGTCCGGTAACGACATTATACGTCCCGCAAGGAAAAATGGCCCCATGCAACCGTCCGTCTACGGGGAGGAATACCTGCATGGCATTGCGGGCGTGCAGCGTCGGTCGCTGCATATTCCCGCCGCCCTGCACCGGAAACTGTCCATCCTGGCGGGAGCCTCGAGAAACGGAAAGGTCACTCTGGAGGGGTTCATCAACCACCTTGTCTCGCGGCATCTGGAAGAATACAGGGAAACGACGGACATGATTCTGGAGGAGTCCCTGCCCGGCCCGGTCATAAAGGCTCGTCCCCCATGACAGGGGATCTCCCCCGATGGGAGCATTATTTTTGTTTCTGAAACAATAGTGTTTAACTTTTAATGAAAAAGAAGTATGATGAAAAAAGAAAAAGAGTTGTTGGTTGCCATCGCCAGCCAGAAGGGTGGCGTGGGAAAATCCGTCTTTACGGTACTGCTGGCCAGTGTCCTGCATTACCGCAAAGACGTGCGTGTGGCGGTTGTGGACTGTGACTCCCCGCAGCACAGCATCGCCCTGATGCGTGAGAGGGACATGGAGAATGTCATGAAAAATGACGACCTGAAGGTGAACCTGTACCGGCAGTACGAAAGAATCCGTAAGCCTGCCTATCCGGTCATCAAAAGCGACCCGGAAAAGGGGGTGGAAGACCTGCGGCGTTATATGGACGAAAAAGGGGAGACTTTCGATATCGTGCTCTTCGACCTTCCCGGAACGCTCCGCAGCGAGGGGGTGGTTCATACCGTTGCCGCGATGGACTATATCTTTGTCCCGCTCAAGGCGGACAATATCGTCATGCAGAGTTCCCTGCAGTTTACCAAGGTGCTGGAAGAGGAGCTGATCGCCAAGGGGAACTGCAACTTGAAAGGAATCCGGCTGTTCTGGAACATGGTGGATAGAAGGGGACGGAAGAATTTGTATGATGCCTGGAACCGGGTCATCCACAGGATGGGGCTGCGGCTGCTGTCCTCACACATTCCGAACACCCTCCGCTACAACAAGGAGGCGGACCCTGTCTGTAAGGGTGTCTTTCGTTCCACGCTGTTTCCACCCGATCCCCGTCAGGAGAAAGACTCCGGCCTTCCTGAACTGGTGGAGGAGATATGCCATGCCATCGGTCTGGAGGAATCCGATACCGAGCGGTAGCGGATGATAGGATACAGACACCTTGAATAAGGGCTTTTAGCCTAAGATAAAGTAAGATAATTGCATGATAATAAGTTTTTTACAGATGTGACTTCTCCTATAAAAGCATTACCTTAGTAGTGTAATGTGCGCCAAGAGGTCACACAAGTAATTGTTCAGCATCGTGTCTGAACCTATTGTTCCATCAATAGTAGCCTGAAGAGGCGTACGTGACTGGCAACGGTCGGGTGCGAAGCCCTCTTGACAACGACGTTCCAACCTAAGCATCATAGGCGAAGAATGTCAAAGCTGACTGATATGAGTAACCTAAGTGAATCGCCGTACCATCGTGACTATGAATTAGCTCACGGATATTTATGGGCTATTCCAAAAGGCAAGCAGTCAGGATAGTACGCTGTTACATCGTGCTACACGGATGTCGCACTGCTGGTGGATAGGCGGAGTCTAAGTCGGTCGTCAGTTATTTGTGCGAAACTTGGTAAGCCCGTATCTCTCCCGTCAGCCAATAACCGATGGGTGGCCAATTGTAAGAGCGGCCGAATGAGGTGCGGGTAAAGGATTGTGGAGAAAGCGAATGCCATGGTGTAATGCCCTGGATAAAGGTTTCAACGTCACCCTACGCGAAAGCGGGCAGACTTCCACAGGGTAATTCTTTGTGAAACGAATTGTAGAACTTCAAGTATAAAGAAACAGCAAAGGAACAAGGCGCAAGCCGAGTGTGCATCTTCAGCCGGACGCAAAACCGTGTGGAAAGGAATAGACTTCGCACGATGCGAACGTAAGGTATCAATCGTTCACTGACTGCTATGTTCGGTATTAATGCAGACTGAATCCTTAATCATTTATCCAAACTCTTGAAATATCAAAGCCTGATTTAAGTGCAGATAACTGATAGAGTTTGGATAAATGGAAAGTTTGAATAAAATACATTATTATCAATTTCTACAGATATTTTTCCTTGCGCTCACACCCCACTGCATATTTGAGAAAACAGAATGATTTAACATACTATTTTTCATATCCAATCTTTTTTAATACTCCCCATGATAATACTCACTATAAAAAGTCCAATCGAATAATTTTACGCGGTGATAAATGAAATTAATAGAAAGCGATTACCTTTGAAGAAAAAGTCTGTAATTTGGTCAAGAGAAAAGTACAATAGGTCAAAACATGGATATTATAATTCGCTTTATTTGCACTACCATTTTAAATCTAATTGTATTAATCCTTATTATAAACTTTAATATCTGCACTATGAAGAGAAAAGTACTATTAAGCACATTGTTTCTAATACTACATTTCACTGTAGCATTAGCACAGCAAGTAACTATTTCAGGGCAAGTGTTGGATGAGAAGAGTGAACCTCTTATCGGTGCCACGATAAATATCGAAGGTACCACCAATGCAGTAATCACCGATTTAGAAGGAAAGTTCACGATAAAAGTACTTCCTTCTGAAAAACTGGTCATCAGTTATCTGGGATATAAGCCCAAAACTATCACTATCGGAAAGAACCGAAGATTTGATATCATTCTAGACCCTTCAGTCACAGAGATGGATGAGGTGGTTGTTGTAGGCTATGGTAGCCAGCGAAAAAGTGATATTGCAACCGCCGTTGCTTCTGTGAATATAAAAGATATTGTAAACAGTAGTTCTACGCAGACGTTGCAAGCACTACAAGGCAAAATCAGCGGAGTACAGATTATCCCCACAGACGGTTCATTGTCAAGCGGAATGACTTTCAGAATCAGAGGTGTCAACTCCGTCACAGGAGGAACCCAGCCTCTCTTCGTCATTGATGGTGTACCAATGCCTACTCAACAGATCACCAATGAAGATACCGAAACGGTAAACAATCCTCTGCTGGGACTGAATCCAAATGATATTGAATCCAATTTGAATTATTGGAATCCTCGTCCTATCAAAAAGGATAATCCATATTTGACCGTCCAAAGGAAGCTCTCTCCACAGACTGTGGAGGATTTCGCCAATAGACTGTTCATCTACCAGGTAGGAAAAAACAATCATATCGGCTTTCCATTCCGCAAACCCTCCCAGATGGAAATCCTTAACTTTGAAATGAGGAACTATTTTGCAGAGACCAATACCAATTATAAAGCCTTTGCCACGGGTGGTGACAAGGCACAAAGCTGTTGGATGGCCAATTTTGTTCCTTTTGACAAGGTTACAGACATATATCTCTTTGAATCCGCTATTGACGCAATGAGTTTCTACGAAATAAACCATTATACTAAAGAAACCACATGCGCATTCATAAGCACGGGGGGATATGTCACCAAATCCCAAATAGAGAATATAAGCCGTATATTCCCATCTGATAAGGTAAAGTGGAATTGTTGCTATGACAATGATGCCAGCGGTAATGGTTTTGACATCACCACAGCATATTATCTCAAAGGTGAGGAATGTAAAGCTTTTGCAAGGACCAACACTGGAGACACATATAAGACCATCTATTTAAGTTTCCCGGATGGAAACACACAGACCTTCAAAGAAGATGCATTTTCCTCCGGCGAGTATCTTAAACAACATGGTATAGACAATGTAAATATCATCAAACCTTCACGGTACAAAGATTGGAATGAGCTTCTTGTCTATTACAAAAGATTTGATTTGAACCTGGGTCCAGGAATGAAATTCATCCCGGCTATCGAAAAGACCATATCCCAACTGAATCTAAGAGGATATGAACAATTGGCCAATAGTATCAGTTCTTCCACAAAAGAACTGGTGGATTCTCTGCTTGAGCAAGCCAATTACTGCATTTCCGCACCTCTTGCCGAGAGCGGCGCTTATACTCTTATGGTAGACTGTAATATCTTCATGGGGCTGGACACGATGGTACCGGTACCAAGCAACTTATATGTTATAGAAAAGTGCACGCAAAAAAAGATATCGGCACATGCCATAAATGAATTTCTTAAAAAAGAATATATAAACATTTTTAGAGACATGAGTTCATCTGATTTCAAAAATTTTCTAGAGAAAGACATCCTAACTTATACAAAGGGTGCTGTAGAAAAGAATTTTGAGAAAGTGATATTGACTTTCGGATGGAGCCTTAAACCTTCAATTCTAAAAAAAAAGAGTTTTGACTTAGAACATGGTATATAGCATAACAATACAGCATGATACCATAATAGTAGCTGTTTCAAGCAGACATGTTGTCACAATTCCTGCCAGGTTTAATGGAATGATTCTCGGGCTTTGGAACTTGATACAGATTTTCGTTGCCTACTGTAATGAGAATCCGAATTGGGTGAGTAATGTCCGGTCACTGTGGGGTGACCGATTCAAATAGGGACAGGTATGGAACGGATGCCTATTCATGCCCCTATTATAGCTGACACATGGACTTTTATACATTCTTGCACTTTTTAAGTGGGTAAAAAAGTACTATTTGTATTTTATACAAAAAATTGTTTGCTTAATGAAATGGAACATACATTGCCAATGATATTTAATACCTATATATAGGTATTAGATGCGTTTTTATACCCAAAAAATGGTATTTTTATAATCTTTTGTAATATCTAATTTTGCATCCTAAAATAGATCTTTTATCGAAGAGAGATACAGTTTCCTTATATTTGAACTGGGGCTTCTGTAAAGTGCGATAAATATGAGGCTGGAACGGAGCTATCAGAAGAATTTTGGAGAAAATCCGTTTTTTAACTTAGTTAGATCTATCAATGAAAATATAAGTATTTATCTGCGTTGTATTAAGATATAGCATATCAGAACTACAACCATCCCGTTTTTTATTTAGATTTGCAGTTTGCTTTTAATCACTCAAGATCCGTATTACTATGTATGGAACTTAAATAAAGTACTAATATATATTGGATTTTCCTAAATATAATGCAGTTGCTATATTGTTAGACAACAGACGGTTGAGGTCTGTGAGATTATGCAACGGCACCAACAAAAACAACATGTATTTTTAATAATTTTAGTTTTGTTACACACAATGGTTTGTTTTAATTTAAAATTTACATATAATTTTGCATTATTAATAAATATGATGTTACTTATGAAAAAAGGTATTTTGGGGTGTAATATTATATACTTGTTTATACTTATTTGCATAGGAATTGCCCTCCCTATCAAATCGCAAAACAATTACAAAGTAAAACTTACAGGCACTGTTTATGAGTACGACCACAACAACAAGCGTTTGCCTTTAGAATTTGCAGCTGTGTCTATTCCTGAAATTGCACTAGGGACAACCTCTGATGAAAATGGTAGATACATACTGGAAAACGTACCTACTGGTAAAATTCGTATGCAAATTCAATATTTGGGCAAAGTCTCCATTGACACCTTAATAAATGTAAATAAGGATTTGGTTCTTAATTTTACAATGAGGAATGAGGATTTTAAGTTGAAAGAAGTTACAGTAACTGCAACCAACAGCCGTTCAGGCAAATCCACATCTTCTCACATTTCCCGCTCTGCTATGGACCATATGCAAGCGACCAGTTTATATGATGTAATGTCATTGATGCCAGGTGGAATTTCACAGAATCAAGATATGAGTTCGGCACAACAGATTAACATCCGTCAAGTTTCCAGTTCCAGTGGTCCGGAAGCTCCGATGAATGCTATGGGCACCGCAATAATTCGTGATGGTGCCCCCATCTCAAATAATGCTAATCTATCTGCGATGAGCCCTACGGTATTAAGTGGTACGGAAACACCCGCTTCATTGGCCGGAGGTGCCTCGCCGGCTGGTGGAACCGATGTTCGTAGTATTTCTACTGAAAATATAGAGTCTATACAAATCGTTCGTGGTATCCCTTCTGTTGAATATGGTGATCTGACCTCAGGAGCAGTAATTATTAATACAAAAGCTGGTCGTGAGCCGCTACGTGTCAAAGCAAAAGCCAATCCCAATATCTATCAGGTGTCTATGGGAACCGGTTTTGAACTTGGAAAAAAGAAAGGCGCTTTAAATGTAAGTGCAGATTATGCTTATAATACGAATAATCCAATATCCAGTTACCAGCACTATCAGCGTGCCACAACAAAGTTGCTCTATTCAAATACTTTCTTTAATAATAAGTTACGTACCAATTCCAGCTTTGATTTTATTTATGGTAAGGATCAACGTGAACGTAATCCTGATGATGAACAAACTAAAACAGCTTCGGAAGGCCGCGATATAGGTTTTACTTTGAATACCAATGGTACATGGAATATAAATAAGGGCTGGTTAAAAACACTACGCTATGTATTGTCAGGTACGTATATGGATAAAGACAGTTATTATGAAACCGTATACAGTTCTGCTACATCTCCTTATTCCATGACCACTACAAACGGTGCGGTACTTAGTAACTTTGCAGGTCAGCATATCTATGATGCCAATGGTAATCAAATTACTAATTTTGGACCGGAAGACATAAATCATTATGCTGTTTATCTACCAAGCAGCTATTTGGGACACTATGAGATCGATAGTCGTGAAGTTAATTTGTTTGCTAAAGTGACGAGTTCTCTATTCAAGGCGAGCGGTCATGTAAACAACCGCATCTTGATTGGTGCGGATTTCCGGAGTGACGGTAACGTTGGTAAAGGAAAAACTTATGACCCAAGTACTCCTCCTTATCGTAGTCAATACGGTCATAATTCATCTTTCCGTCCACGTAACTATAAGGATATTCCTTTCATTAACCAATTTGGTGCATATGTGGAAGATAATTTCAAATGGTCCATAAGCGGTACGCATGATTTGAACATTCAGGCTGGTGTGCGTTATGATCATACCTCAGTAGTAGGAGGCATTTTCTCGCCACGTGTAAATGCATCCATTGATTTGATTCCGAATCTATTAAGTCTTCAGGGAGGTTACGGTATTGCTGCAAAGATGCCTTCTCTTCTCTATTTATATCCAGAAAATGCATATTTTGAATATATCAATATAAATGAGCTTACCAATGAAAATATTCCGGAAAGCCAGCGCTTGTTTATGACTACCACAGAAGTTCGGCAAGTAGATAACTCAGATTTGAAGATTGCCCAAAATCATAAAGCAGAAGTCGGTTTTAATTTACGAGTGGGTAAAACCAATCTGAATGTAATAGCTTATAAGGAGCGTCTGAAGGATGGTTATGTAATGAGCCAAACCTTCAACACCTTCAATACATTTATCTACAATGAATACCAGCGCACAGAAAACGGGATAGAGCTTAGTAGTAGCCTACCGGTATTGTCTACTTATGCAAAACCAACTAATAATTTAAATATAGAAACTAAAGGTTTAGAATTTGATTTGAATATCGGACGTATTGATGCTATCCGTACGGCCTTCCAAATAAATGGCTCATGGATGCGTACTAAGAGTTGGCGTCAGGGTTATAGCTTCTATGACAATAGCGAAGATGCTGCTTCAGCCCGTAAACCGGTGGCCATTTATTCTCAAGAAGGCAATGCAAGTTACAAACAACAATTTGTAACGACTTTACGTGCCACTCACAATATCCCGCGTATCGGTTTTGTTGTTACGATGACAGCACAAGCTATTTGGCAGCAGTCTAATTGGAATACATTTGGAAACGATTCTATACCTGTGGGCTATTTAGCATTGGAAGATGCGTCTGTAAATATGTTTCCCAAGGGGAAATATACCACTACCCAGCAAGTAAAGGATGCAGGATATGGATATATGTTGAATAATGTAAGTCATAATAATGCTATAAAAGAATCATACAGTCCTTATTTTTGTTTTAACTTGAATGTAACTAAAGAAATTAGCAATATGCTACGTGTTTCTTTCTTTGCCAACAATATGTTCAGAAGTTATCCGCGCAGAGAATCCAAACGTAATCCGGGTTCATATATTCAATTGAATAACCGATTTTTCTTTGGGCTGGAATTATCACTCACTTTATAATGTTTAGGAAGTTATGAAAAAATATTTAATATATTTGTTTACATTGGCAAGTACCCTTTTGATAGGATGCGATTCGTTCAGGGACATGTCTGGCACAGCAGAAGTGAATCCTATCACAGTGGATGTATATTTGGATATTACCGTTGAAAATATATCCACACTGAAAGATCTGACTGTAAAGTTCGACAATTACGATGAAGATTTACATTATGTAAAAGAAGTAACTGATAATAGTGTGAAAGTTGACGGAATTATCCCCGGAATTTATTCGGTAACAGTATCCGGTACAGCGATCGATACAGAAAACAATGAATACTACATCAATGGCAATTCTGTAAATGCGGCATTATTTAAGCATGGTAGCGCATTGAATATTGAAGTACAAGGGCTTAAAGTGAGCCCATTAATATTCAAGGAGATTTATTATTGCGGTAGCCGTCCGGAAAAAGGAGGAGTCTATTTCCGAGACCAGTTCTATGAGATATACAATAACTCTGCTGACATTTTGTATTTGGACGGTATTTATTTCGCAAATTTAACTCCGGGTACAGCTACCACTAAATTACCTATTTGGCCGGAAGCGGACGGTAATAATTATGCATATGGAGAACGTGTGTGGAAATTTCCAGGAAATGGAACCGAATATCCGTTAGCGCCAGGTGAATCTTGCATCATTTCTCAATTTGCCGCTAACCATCAGTTGGACATCTATAACCCTCAAAGTCCTATAGACGGCAGTAGTTCTGAGTTTGAGTTTAATATGAATAATCCAAACTTCCCTGACCAGGCAGCTTATGATATGCAACATGTTTTCTACCAAGGAAAAGCAGAGATGGGAAGTATACCACAATATTTGACATCCGTATTCGGAGGTGCTTATGTGATTTTTCGTGTTCCTGAAGGAGAAGCTTGGGATCCGGTCAACGATGAAAATATGAAGACAACAGATCTTAGCAAACCGAACAGCAATGTTTATTATGCAAAAATACCTATTAAATATGTATTGGATGCTGTTGAAGCAGTAAACAATGAGTCAAAGATGAATGCAAAACGTGTCCCCGGTGTACTTGATGCAGGTATTACTTGGGTAGGAGCTACTTATTGCGGTTTAGGTATTGCTCGCAAATTGTCCACAGACGAAGAAGGTAATCCTATTATTCGCGAAGAAACAGGTACATATATATATCAGGATACAAACAACAGTACGGATGACTTTGAACGTGGCGTTGTTCCTGTAATGCGTCGTAATGGAGCAAAAATGCCTTCATGGAATCACACATTGTAATAATTAACTAAAAAGACAGAACAATGAAAAAACAATATATGAACTATATGAAAAGCTGCCTGCTGGTAATGATAGCCTGCCTTGTAAGTATGGTGGGAGCGGCACAGGGCTTCTCTCCCGCCGCTATGGAACAATTGAAAACAAGACGACTATGGTCTCATTCACAGAATGCTGCCGGTATGCCATTCGATGATATTCAGAATTATTCGAATGTTATATTGGGATATGACTTACAGGACGGAAACTATTGCCGTCCGCAAGAGGGGCAGAAAGAGGCTATCGTAGGTGTATCCAGTGAAGGCTTTATCAATCTGAAAAATGCATATGTGTGGGGAGCATTTAATTTTGCACAAAAAAATCTGACAGATGCCGGATATAACGCCTCCATTGCCGATCCATTCAGGGGAATGCCTTACTATGTCGCAGACCAGCACTTAAGCAAATGGAGAAATCAATATTACGATCTGAAGTTTCGTGCAGCTACTCCTTTACTTGGTAATCATTGGGCATTGGGGTTGGAAGGTAATTATGTAGCTACATTAGCTGCCAAACAGCGCGACCCGCGTGTGGATACCCGTTTTTATACGCTGGGACTGACGCCGGGGATTACTTACAAGTTGAATAATTCACACAAGTTTGGTGCAAGTTTCAAGTATAGTTCTATCAAGGAAGACTCAAGAATGAGTAATGTCAACTCTTATGTGGATCAGGACTATTATATATTATACGGTTTGGGAACAGCCATAAAAGGAATAGGCAGCGGTGTAACCAGCAATTATATTGGAGACCATTTCGGTGGAGCTCTCCAGTACAACTTCAGTATGCCCTCTTTCAATTTACTGCTTGAGGGCAGTTACGATGTAAAAGCGGAAACTGTTCAGCAGAGCTATACGACTCCTAAAAAAATAGCCGGTGTAAAAGATAAAACTGCTCATGTTTCTTTAACGATGATTCAGGAAGGAAAGGACTATACCAATTATATGAGAACCACATATACAAATCGTAACATCGATGGTATTCAGTATATTTCTCAACGCGATAACTCTGAATCACAAAGTGGCTGGGTGGAATTATATAATAACATCCGTTCTACGTACAAGGCACAAACCGCTTCTCTTAATTATGCATTAAGCAGAAACCGCGGGAATGAATATAGTTGGAAAGCAGAATTAAATGTGAATTATACCAAGCAAGACGATGAATATTTAATGCCTAATTCTGTACAGAATGCAGAAAATTTATCTTTAGGCTTAGGTGGCAAAAAAAATTTTGTTTTAGGCAATAGTTTGAATCGCAGGCTTTTAATAGATGTTCATGTTGCGTATAACAATAATCTGGGAGGTGAATATGTATATGGTGGCAGCCATGCAGACTATCCAACTGTAACCGAATTACAACAAGGGCTGACTAATTATTATACCTGTGATTACTATCGTATTGGCGGGTCGATAACGTATTCGCAACAAGTCAGAGAAAACAGACGTATGAACTTATTTGCAAAAGTTGTATTCGATCGTGTAAATACCTCTGACTATGATTATGATGGGCGTACTCATTTATCGATAAGTTTAGGATGTAATTTTTAATGCTACATAACGAAATCTATATTACAAAACATGCGTAAATTAATAACTGGAAGTTTGATGCTCTGCAGCATATTATCTCTGCGGGCACAGACATTTGTTAAACCGGCTGTGAAAGTAAAGGACACCTCTTTTGCTGTAATTACAGATAAAGGGACATTTCAGGCTTGTGAAGCCGAGCTTAAAGCCTATCAGGAGATTCTAGGAATGGAAGGGTTGCCTACGTTCATCGTATACAATGAATGGAATAAACCGGAAGATGTAAAGAAAGTTATTGTTAAGCTCTACAAAAAGGATAAATTGGAAGGAGTGGTATTTGTCGGTGATATCCCTATTCCAATGCTCCGCAAAGCCCAGCATATGACTTCCGCTTTTAAAATGGATGAGAAAAACAATGACTGGAGAGATTCTTCAGTGCCCAGCGACCGTTTCTACGATGATTTCGACCTACAATTCGATTTTTTGAAACAGGACAGTGTCGAAAATAATTTCTTCTATTATAATTTGGCTATAAAATCTCCACAGCAAATTCGGTGTGACATATATTCTGCACGTGTCAAAGCTGTTGATAACGGCGAAGAACCGCATGCGCAAATCAGCCGCTATTTTAAAAAAGTGGTGGCTGAGCACCAGATAAACAATAAATTAGACCAATTCTTCTCCTATACAGGTGATGGCTCTTACTCTAACTCATTGACTGCATGGACACCGGAAACCTTTACTATTCGCGAACAAATGCCGGGCGTATTCGATAAAGAGGGACGGGCCCGTTTCATCCGTTATAATTTCAGCGATTATCCCAAGGACGATGTCATTAATATGCTGAAACGCACAGATCTGGACTTGTCTATTTTTCATGAGCATGGTATGCCCGAACGTCAATATCTTTCCGGTAGTCCCGCTACTAATAGGTGGAATGCTCATGTAGATGCAATGAAGTACTATTATCGTGGTTTAGCGCGTAGAAAGCAAAACAACAAAAAGTCTTTCGACGAAATGCTGGATATGATGAAAAACACATACGGTTTGGACACTACTTGGATTGCAGGCTATGATGATCCCAAAGTAATTGCAGAAGATTCTTTACTAGACCTGCGCACCGGTATTATCCTGTCGGAAGTTACAGAGTTTAAGCCTAATAGCCGTATGGTAATTTTCGATGCATGCTATAATGGTGATTTCCGAGAAAAAGATTACATTGCCGGACGTTATATCATGTCGGAAGGAAAATGCGTAACTACTTTTGCCAATTCAGTCAATGTACTGCAAGATAAAATGGCAAACGAGATGCTCGGCCTGTTAGGTATGGGAGCACGAGTGGGGCAATGGGCTAAATTGACGAATATTCTCGAATCGCACATTACCGGTGACCCTACTCTACGTTTTCAATCTATCAATGAGGTAGATGCCAATGCTTTGTTCAAAGAACCATATAGCGAGTCCCGCATGTTGGAGTTATTACAGTCGCCCTATGCCGACATACAGAATTTTGCTTTGCACAACCTTTATCGCAATGACTATCCGGGTATTTCTGATTTATTAAGAAAAACTTTTGAAACTTCCTCGTTCATGATGGTACGTTTCACCTGCTTGGCATTGCTTGAGAAGATTAGTGACAAAAACTTCCGGGAAGTCTTACACTTGGCCATTACGGATTCCTATGAATTTATTCGTCGCACCTCTGTTCGTATGATGCAACATGTGGGACTGAACGAGTATGTTTATCCGCAAATCAAAGCCTATGTAGAAGACAACCTATCCGAGCGTGTGGCATTTAATGTGAGTTTGGGGCTTCAAGTCTTTGATCAGGCAGCCGTACAGGCGGCAATTGATAAAGTAATGGCTGAGACCTATGTGTTGCAAGACAAGGAGGAGATGCGTAAGGTTTTGGAGAATGCCAATAATAGTCGTAGCATGCAAAAAGAGTTATTAAGCAAAGAAACTTCCGAACGTTGGCGCATCCTTTATTGCAATTCTCTGAAAAATCATATGGCACATGCCTGTGTAGACGGCCTCTTGGCTTTACTTACCGACTCCAGTGAAAGTGAAAAGCTAAAAACCTGTTTATTGGAGGCTTTTGCTTGGTTCACTCATTCTTATCGGAAGCCTGACATCCTTCGGGTATGCGATCAACTGAGAAAAGATAAGAGCTTATCCGAGAACCTTCGTGAAGAAGCCGACCGTACATATTACAGACTTAAAAATTAATTGGCCATGATTAAAAAAATAATATATCTGGCATTTCTTTTGCCATTGGCAGGAAATGCACAAACAACAGTCATAAAGCCATTGGTCAAACAACCTACCGCTTTTGCTATCATAACAGATAACCAAACTTATGCAAATACCAAAGATGCCATGCATCAGTACAAAACTGCGGTTGAAGATGATGGTTTGGCAACTTATCTGATCAGCGGTGACTGGCAAAATCCAGATCAAGTCAAACAGATAATCATCAAAACATATCAAGAATGCCCTTCATTGGAAGGTCTGGTTTTAATCGGCGATGTGCCTGTCGCATTGGTACGTAATGCGCAACACATGACTACTGCATTCAAAATGAATGAGAAAGCCTTTCCTTGGGATCAGTCTTCCGTACCTACCGACCGCTTTTATGATGATCTGAACTTAAAGTTTGAGTTCATCAGGCAAGACTCAGTAAATCATCAGCATTTCTACTACAAATTGACAGAAGACAGTCCCCAGCGGCTAAATCCTACTTTCTATTCAGCTCGTATCAAGTATCCGGAAAAAAAGGAAGGGGATAAATATGCGGCCATTGCCTCATATCTGAAGAAAGCTGCTGCTGCCAAGGCAGATAAGCATAATCAATTAGATCGGGTATTCTCATTCAATGGTGCTTCTTACAATTCCGATTGCCTGATTGTATGGATGGATGACGAAAAAGCTTATATGGAGAACTTTCCATTAGCTTTTGGTCGTCAAATGGGATTCAAACATTGGAACTTCCGAATGAAACACCCTATGAAATATAAGTTATTCAGCGAATTGCAACGAAAGGACCTTGACTTATTTATGTTTCATGAACATGGAATGCCAACAGGGCAGCTTATTAATGATGAATTGGCATGCACTGATTTCAATAATCGTTATAAAATGTTGAAGAGTACACTTTATAATGCAGTCATGTCCCATGTTGGAAAACGTGACAAAGACACCTTACGTATTCAGATGCAGGAAAAACGACAAGTGAATGAGGTGTTTTTTAAAGACCTGGACAATCCTAAGTTCTGGGAAGCAGACTCTCTTCACTACGCTGATGAACGTATCGTAACGGAAGATTTAATGAAGAGAAATCTTTCCACTAATCCGAAGATGATAATGTTTGATGCGTGCTACAACGGTTCTTTTCACGAAAACGACTATATAGCAGGACAATATATCTTTAATGACGGTCAGACATTAGTAGCACAAGGAAATACCCGTAACGTATTGCAAGACCGCTGGACTATTGAAATGATTGGTTTGTTGTCCCATGGTGTACGAGCCGGGCAATACAATAAGCTAATCGTATCACTTGAAGGTCATTTGTTTGGTGATCCCACTTTCCGTTTTGCTCCTATCGAAGCCAATACTTTAAGTACCGATATAACAATACACAAAGATGACAAAGCCTATTGGAAGAATTTGTTAAACAGCCCATACGCTGATGTACAAAGTTTGGCCATGCGTATGCTGGCTGACGCCGATACCCAAAAGGAATTATCTCCGTTGCTCCTGAAGAAGTACCGGGAAAGTGGCTTCAATACGGTTCGTATGGAAGCTATCAAGTTGTTGAGCCGTTATCAGGACGACAACTTCATCGAAGCATTACGCGAAGGTTTGAACGATACTTATGAAATGGTAGCTCGCCAAAGTGCCATTTATGCTGGATTTGTAGGTGACGATTCCTTATTGCCCGCTATTGTGGAAGCATTGGTCGAACATAATGAACGCTTACGCGTACAAATGAGTGCCAACAAGGCTTTAAGCCTTTATCCGAAAGAGAAAGTAGAAAAGACAATAGAAGACTTTTATGCAAAAGTTGACCGTTTGAATGAAAACGAAGAGAAAAAACGATTACTAAGAAGCCTGGAAAGAATGTTTGTACAAGAGGCAAAAGTCCATCAGACCTTGATGGATGTAGCTGCACCGGAAGCAAAACGTATCAGTGCAATCCGCAATGTGCGTAACTATACATTCCATTTCCACGTGGATGATTATTTGAATGTAATTCGTGATGCCGGTAATCCACAGGAAGTACGTGTAGTAATGGCCGAAGCATTAGGTTGGTTTACTAATTCTGTACAACGGCCACACATTCTTGAAGAAATAAAGAAGATGCAACAAACAGCCAATCTTCCGGAAGATTTAAAAGCAGAGCTTGAACAGACAATCAAAAGATTAAGTTTATAAATATGAATAAATACATCCTTTTGGCAATTACCGCTTTGTGCTTACAGGATATGCAGGCGCAAACAGTTGTACATCCTAGTATAAAAACAAAGACTACTTTTGCAATTGTAGTCGATCAGAAAAGTTATGATGAAGCGAAAAGTGAAATTGATGCTTATCGTACCAGTATAGAAAAAGAAGGTTTAGGTACTTACTTGCTAATTGATGATTGGAAAAGGCCCGAACCTATTCGTGAGCAACTTGTCAAATTGCATGAGAATGAGAAAACGCCTTTGGAGGGTTGCGTATTTATAGGTGACATCCCTATTCCAATGATTCGTGATGCACATCATCTATCTTCGGCTTTCAAAAGGTCTCCCAAAGCCAATTGGCAGAAATCAAGCGTTCCTTCCGACCGTTATTATGATGACTTCGGATTAAAATTTGATTATATTAAACAAGACAGTTTGATACCTGACTATCATTATATGACATTGCGTGCTGATTCTAAACAGTATATTTCACCGGATATTTATTCGGCCCGTATCCGTCCATTACATTTAGAAGGTGAGAACCGTTATCAGATGCTACGCGATTACTTAAAAAAGGCAGTTGCCGAAAAAGCAAAGCAAAATGCATTTGACCAACTGACTATGGCCCGTGGCCATGGTTACAATTCTGAAGATCCTTTGGCATGGAGCGGTGAGCAAATAGCCTTACGTGAGCAATTGCCGCAAATATTCAAATCGGGTAATACAGTGAAGTTCTATGATTTTAACATGCGCTATCCGATGAAACCATTATACTTGAACGAGATTCAGCGCGAAGGATTAGATGTCATGCTATTCCATCACCACGGTGGCCCCACCATGCAGTATATCAATGGCTATGAAAATGGTTCCGGTATTAATTTGAGTATTGAGAATGCCAAAATATTCTTGCGAAGCAAAGTGCCTTCATACGCCAAGAAACATGGGCGTGAAGCTGCTATCAAAGAATATGCCAAGCAGTATGGGGTGCCTGAAAGTTGGTGTGCGGAAGCTTTCGATGAGGAGAAAATAAAATCGGATTCCATTGTAAACCGTAATATGGATATCTATACTGAAGATATTCGTCTTTTGACTCCTAATGCGCGTTTTATATTGTTCGATGCTTGTTTCAACGGTTCTTTCCATTTGGATGACAACATTGTAGGCTCTTATATATTCAATAAGGGTAAGACCATTGCTACTATGGGATGTACGGTTAACACCATTCAAGATAAATGGCCGGATGAATTTCTCGGCTTGTTAGCTGCCGGTATGCGCATCGGGCAGTTCACTCGTTTTACCTGCTTCTTGGAAAATCATCTGATCGGTGACCCGACTTTTCACTTCACCAATAATGCCGGGCTGGATATGGACATCAACCAAGCTTTAGTTGCGCAGGAAGGAAATGTTACATTCTGGAAAAAACAGCTGAATTCCCCTATGGCTGACATGCAGGCAATGGCGCTCCGTCAATTGTCAATGGCAAATTATAGTGGTCTCGTTGAGTTGCTGAAGAAAAGTTACCACGAATCGAACTATTTCGTTGTGCGGTTGGAAGCATTACGCCTATTAGCTTTGAACTATCCGACAGAGGTTGCCGATGTATTGCAGACAGCCATGAACGACAGTTATGAACTGATCCGTCGTTATGCGGTGGAATACGTTGAAAAGAATTGCAATCCGGAATTGTTGCCGGCATGGATAGAAAGCTATTTATTACGCGGACATGAAAACCGCCATCGTTTCAGAATTTTTAGTGCTATCAACACGTTCGACCATGATATGGCTTTGAATGAATTGAAGAAACAGGCTGCCGATTGGTCTTTCTACGATTCTTCCTATGTGAATGAATTGTTAGAATACCTTCCTCGCCAAAAGAAAGGACTTGAAAGAGATTTTGCACTTATTGACAGTCCGGAAAGTACTACCAAACAGATACAAAGCGAAATAAGTAGGTTCCGAAATAAACCTATTGCTAAAGCTATTGAGCCATTACTGAACATTATAAAAAATGAAAGCCAAGAAGAAGAACTTCGCATATTGGCTGCTGAAACATTAGGCTGGTATAATTTATACTATAATAAAGCAGATATAATCAAAGAACTTAACACATTTAGAACTTCCAATCAAAAGCTAATGAACGAAGTTACCAAAACAATTAATAGGCTGAAAAGTCAAAATAGGTAGAATCATCCAAACGATGAGATAGACCGGATCCAAAGGGCGGTTCTGCCATTCCTGAGCAGCCTGGTTGACTTTGTTCGTGATGATGGAAATGGCTGATGTGGACAGTTCTATTTCATAGATTTCACGCATTTCCTCTTCAATGTCGGACACACTCATTCCTTTGGCATATAGGGAGATAACAAGTTTTTCTATGGAAAGCCCACGACTCTCGTGTTTGGGAACGACTATGGGCTCGAATTCACCGTTACGGTCACGGGGAATAGGTATGACCGCTTCACCGTGCTCGGTCTGGATTTTCTTGGGGTAACTACCGTTACGGGAATTACCACTGTTATTGCCGGAAATTGAATGTTTCTCATAACCCAAATGAGTATCCATCTCACCTTCAAGCATCTTTTCCAACACCTGAGCGTGGAGCTGCTTTAGGAACTTGCTTACGTCTGACTCGGTCTTGAACTGGCTGAGGAACTCCTTACTTAATACCTCATCAGGCACTACATGATTCTCTTTCATTATCTTCTTCATTTTGCAAAGCTATTAAATAAAAAAATACGGAACCAGTAATGAATCCCGTATTTTACATTTACACAAAATTGTGGACAGTGCCTTCTCAAAGGAAATCCGGCAAATCGTAAAGTCTCGTACTATGACTGCCTTTAATCAATATATAATACCCTTTGGGTTTCTTGATTCCCAAAGCCTTCTTTACCTGCTCCACACTATCAAACGTACGGAAAGGATGACGCGCCGCCTTGAACTTCGGCCCCACCAACCACACATGCTCGAAACCGGATTCCACCAATAAATCGGCAATGGCCTGATGGGCTTTCCAGCTACTCTCTCCCAATTCCCCCATATCACCGAGTATAACCATCCTGCGTTCCACTTTCATATCCCGGAAATTTTCTATAGCAGCTCTCATACTGGTAGGGTTGGCATTATAAGCATCCACCAAGAGCTTATTATCATCCGTCTCCATGAGTTGGGAACGATTGTTTTTAGGTTCGTATGCTGCCAATGCCCGGTTAATCGAATCCATCTCGACCCCGAACGTACGTCCTATCGTTGCTGCAGCCAACATATTCTGCATATTATAGGCACCTATCAATCCGGTCTGCACCTCCTGCCACTCACCTCCGGCAGGCCGCCAACGGAACTTCAAGAAAGGAGCGCATTCAAGCACCTCTCCTTCCACACTCAAGACCTCGTCACATGGACTTCCGTAACAAATCTGGTGTAATCCCCCAGCTATACGCTTCAAGTCTTCACTATCATGGTCAATGAAAACCGTACCATGTTTGGCACGCAAATAGTCATAAAGCTCTCCTTTCGTACGAACAACCCCCTCGAAAGATCCGAATCCCTCCAAATGCGCCATGCCCACATTGGTAATCAATCCGAAATCCGGATCCACAATTTCGGCCAAAGCCTTAATTTCCCCGGGATGGTTTGCCCCGGTTTCAATGACAGCGATGGTATGATCCGGACTTAACTCCAGCAAAGTCTTCGGCACCCCGATATGATTATTCAGATTTCCCTGCGTGTACAATACGTTATGCTTTTGGGAAAGCACTGCTGCCGCGAGTTCTTTTGTCGTGGTCTTTCCGTTGGTTCCCGTCACCTGAATTACCGGAATCTTAAATTGTTTCCGGTGATAATGAGCCAGTTGTTGCAATGCCGTCAGTACATCTTCCACTAAAATGTAATGCTCGTCGCCCCCCACCGCATACTCAACTTCATCCACTATCGCGTAAGCGCACCCTTGCTCCAAAGCTTGAGCTGCAAAAGCATTTCCATTAAAAGAGTCCCCTTTCAATGCAAAGAACAAAGCCCCTTGCGGGCACTTGCGGCTATCGGTGGTCACCACCGGATGCTGCTTATAAAGTTCATAAAGTTCTGCTATCTTCATAATTCTGTATTTTACCCCACAAATATAATGTAAATCGAGAGCAAAATATCAAACTTGCTTGAAATATTTTACCGAGATGCCACCTATATTATATAAATATAATCCAAGAAGCACGAAAAACCGGATTATTCTGCGTACATTTGCACGTAAATACTGCAAAAACAATGGAAGGACATATAGAACGTACCATAAGAGTCAACGGACAACTGATGGACCTTTCCACACCGAAAGTCATGGGAATCCTGAACGTCACGCCCGACTCCTTTTATGCCGGAAGCCGCAAGGAAACCACATCCGACATCGTCAACCGAGTGGAACAGATTATTACGGAAGGAGCCGACATGATTGACATCGGTGCCTACTCCTCGCGTCCCAATGCGGAACACGTCAGCACAAAGGAAGAAATGGCACGCCTTCGGAAAGGTCTCGAAGCCATCCGCGAAGTTGCCCCCGAGGCCATCGTTTCCGTCGATACATTCCGGGCAGACGTGGCCTCCATGTGTGTGGAAGAATACGGCGTAGCTCTCATCAATGACATTTCGGGCGGACAAATGGACGAACGGATGTTCGACACCGTAGCTCGTCTGGACGTCCCCTATATCATGATGCACATGCAAGGCACTCCCCAAAACATGCAGCAGCATATACATTATGACCATATCCGCATGGAAATCATGCAATACTTTGCGCTCAGGGTACAAGACCTGCACGCCCGAGGCGTCAAGGACATCATTATAGACCCGGGATTCGGATTCGGAAAAACTTTGGCCCATAACTACGAGTTGTTCAAACATTTGGAAGCCTTCAAGCTATTCGGACTTCCCTTATTAGTAGGCATCTCGCGCAAATCAATGATATACAAACTGCTCGACAGCAGCCCCGAAGAAGCGCTGAACGGAACTACCGTATTGAACACTATCGCCTTGACCAAAGGGGTAGACATTTTGCGTGTGCATGACGTAAAAGCTTGTGTGGAAGCCGTGAGAATATTCAATCAAATGAACGAACAGAAATAAAAAAACATTTCCATGCCATTAGAATTCGGACTGAAAGACTTTATCGACATCTTCCTTGTCGCACTGATGCTGTTCTATTGCTACAAGGTCATGAAAGAGTCGCGTTCACTGAACGTATTCTTCGGCGTGCTGATTTTCGTCGTATTCTGGTTGTTTGTCTCCCAAATACTGGAAATGAAACTTTTGGGTTCCATTCTCGACAAGCTGGTCAGCGTCGGTACACTGGCACTGATTATCCTGTTCCAAGAAGAAATCCGCAACTTCTTTTTCACGATCGGTACACACCGGCAAGTGGAAAGTCTCCTCAAACTCATCCGGCGCAACAAGAAAGACAATAAAAAAACAAACAAGGACGACATCATGCCTATCGTCATGGCCTGCATGAGCATGAGCAAACAAAAGGTCGGGGCATTGATTGTCATCGAACGCAACTTGCCCCTCAACGATATCATACGTTCCGGCGAACTCATCGATGCCAACATCAATCAACGGCTTATCGAGAACATCTTTTTCAAAAACAGCCCGCTGCATGACGGTGCCATGATTATCAGCAAGAAGCGCATCAAAGCAGCAGGCTGCATCCTGCCTGTATCCCACAGCATGGACATCCCGAAAGAATTAGGCCTGCGCCACCGTGCCGCCAAAGGCATATCGCAGGAAACCGATGCCCTGGCCGTCATCGTTTCCGAAGAAACCGGCAATATCTCCGTAGCCTACAAAGACACATTCCATCTCCGCCTGTCTGCAGAAGAGCTGGAACGTTTTCTCACGGAAGACCGACTATAATCAATTCATCATCAAACTCAGATAAGGGGCGTCCCCTTCCAAGAACATATCCGGCAACTCCCGAATATGTACGCTACGACAAGTCCCACCGCTCTCCGGGCAACAACATTCATTTCGTCCTTCTTTCCGGCATAATCCGTTTTCCCACACGTAAACTCCGTTATTCTCCGTGATATCCTCATCTCCTACAACACGTATCCGACCGGCCGTATCCGTATGTTGCCGCGCATACAACTGCAAGACCTCATACGCATGTATCACACGCAATTGCACCCGGTTTTTCTGACGAATCATTGCGACATTCCCGGCAAAGCCGAATGCCCCCCGCACTTGCTTATACAGCATATCTTCAACGACCGCTGAAACGGAAAAACACTCCAAAACCCATAGTTTATCTTCACGCAGAACGGCCCAAATCAGCCCGACACACCGTTCGTCGTCACGCGCCACCACGACACAACCGTTCCCAAGGAACAAATCTGCACATACAGTATACAAGTCTGCCTCATCATGCAACACAGCATAAGGAACACGACGTAGAAAAGCATCCAAATAAGACTGCAAATCCCCCAACACTGGTTCAACTTCATGCATAGTGGTATAAACTTCACATACCACTTTATCGGTATCGTATGATACTTTCCACTCCGACAATGCCACCTCAGGGCAAGTATAATAACCAAAACGATGGTAAAAAGCAAACAAACCTTCATCAGCCGGAATCAAAAGACTGAATAAACACCCGTCGGCATACATTTTACGGTGAGCCTGCCCCATCAGTTCCGTCATCAGCCCCTTGCCTCGGCATTCCGGCTGCGTGCAAACCCCTGAAACATAAGCCACAGGAACGACGCCGCCTCCAAACATCATCCGGTATGGCAAACGTTGTAGAGCCGCGACCACACGCCCGTCCCTTACGAGACAACTGTTTCTTTCAGGCGTATATTTCCGGGTAAAATAAAGTTTCATAAACTCTTCCGTATCGCCGAAACACAAGCTCCACAATGCACGGGTCTGCCATTTTATCAAATGCTGTTCCGGTGTCAGCCCACACTCTTCAATCTCTGCCTTCACCGTACAAGACGACCACACACTGTATTTCATCAGCAACATCTCCGGTTGATAAGACAGTTTAGCCTTACGCAAGCCCTCCACTCCCAAGTCTTCTTCCCGATTCACATATTTATATTGTTCCGGCAACCGTGAAACGAACTCCTTATTGATGACCGTATAAGCCCCCTCAAACTCCACATCGGCTTTTTCCACGCACACGTCAAAGGTATCACGACAAATCGGAGCCCCGTAAGTAAATGCCGCGATCTGTTCCCCAACCAGCAATACACCTCCCCTCAGGTCCAGTTCTTCCCGATGCGCCAATGCACGTTGAATGGCTTCCGACTCCGCAGCCACCGCCCTTTTCTCCGCTTCGTCCTGACGAGACTCCACCCAACGGCGAGTCAAATCCAGGCAAGCCGGGACCCATTCGTCCGTCAATTCCTCATAACGATAATCCGGATACAAGGCTTTAAAACGATTCACATGATTACGTTTGGCCTGCAACTTTTTACCGGACAACGCAGCCAACGACTCACGCAAATAGATATAATCCGCATGGTCCCGGTTGGCATTCACACGGCAGTCTTCCCCCATGCACTCTTCCACCTGCGGCATCAAATCCTCGCAAACGCCTAACAGCAAAAGAGGATAAGACAACCGACACGCATCTTCTTTCAAAGCCTGCAGGATGGCACACCAATCTCCCTCACCCACAGGCATAAGATAAGCCAAATGTCCATCCGCATAAAAACGAAACACCAGAAAACCGTCCCACTCCGCCACTTCCGTGCGATAAAGCATTCTCCAGGCATAAAGATTGGCAAAAGACAAATCACAGTTGCGACGACCTGCGTTTTCAGTATATTTCCACACAAGCAAACGGTCTGCTAAAGATAAAGGATGAAAATCAAGGGACATAAAATATTTTTTTGATACCAAAGTAACATAAAAATTATGAGAGGAACACTATCCCGGAATATAAAAAAATAAAATAGGAATCATACGGTTATTCGGTCAAAAAGCAGTAATTTTGCACAATCCTACTAATTGCAATGTAGAGTTATCAATTTAAAGATTTTAAATATGGACTTAATCAAAGAGATTGTCTCACGCGCTCAAGCTAACAAACAGCGCATTGTTCTTCCTGAAGGTACGGAAGAGCGTACATTAAAGGCTGCCAACCAGATTCTTACCGATGAGGTGGCCGACTTGATTTTATTAGGAAACCGTTCAGAAATAGAAGAAGCGGCAAAAAAATGGGGATTGGGAAACATATCCAAGGCTACTATCATAGACCCGGCTACCAGCCCGAAAAAAGAAGAATATGCCCAATTGCTTTTCGAATTGCGTAAGAAAAAAGGTATGACGATAGAAGAAGCCCACCAAAAAGTGCAGGATCCCTTGTTCTACGGTTGCCTGATGATTAAGGCCGGCGATGCCGACGGACAGTTGGCCGGCGCACGTAACACGACCGGCAATGTATTGCGTCCTGCCCTGCAAATCATCAAGACAGCCCCGGACATCACCTGCGTTTCCGGAGCAATGTTGCTGCTCACTAAAGCTCCCAACTACGGAAAGAACGGCATTTTGGTTATGGGCGACGTAGCCGTCACCCCTGTACCCGATGCAGGACAGTTGGCTCAGATTGCCGTTTGTACCGCCCGCACAGCCAAAGCCGTGGCCGGAATCGATCCGAAGGTAGCTATGCTGAGCTTCTCCACCAAAGGTTCTGCGAAACACGAAGTCGTAGACAAAGTAGTGGAAGCTACCAAGCTGGCACGCGAAATGGCTCCGGGTCTCAGCATCGACGGCGAACTCCAGGCTGATGCCGCACTTGTACCGAGCGTAGGCGAAAGCAAAGCCCCGGGTTCCGAAATCGCCGGACATGCCAACGTTCTGATTGTTCCCAATCTTGAAGTCGGCAACATCTCCTATAAATTGGTACAACGTCTGGGACATGCCGAAGCCATCGGCCCTATCCTCCAAGGCATAGCACGTCCGGTCAACGACCTTTCCCGCGGATGCTCCATCGAGGACGTTTACACCATGGTAGCCGTCACGGCCAACCAAGCCATTGCGGCAAAAGAACAAAAATAAACGAAAGCTTTAAAATTACACCTATTATATAATATGAAGATTTTAGTATTAAACTGCGGAAGTTCCTCCATCAAATATAAATTATACGACATGACCGACCATTCCGTCATGGCACAGGGCGGTATAGAAAAAATAGGTCTGCCCGGTTCTTTCCTGAAAATGACTTTGCCGGACGGGACGAAGAAAATCATCGAGGAAGACATCCCCGAACATACCAAAGGCGTACAATTCATCTTCCACATCCTGACCGACCCAGAACTCGGTGCATTGAAATCGCTGGAAGAGCTTGGCGCCGTAGGACACCGTATGGTACACGGAGGAGAAAAGTTCAACCAAAGCGTGTTGCTCACTCCCGAAGTGTTGGAAGCCTTCACGGCCTGCAACGACTTGGCTCCGCTACATAATCCCGCCAACCTGAAAGGCGTAAATGCCGTATCGGCCCTTCTGCCTTCGATTCCCCAGGTAGGCGTATTCGACACAGCCTTCCATCAAACGATGCCCGACTATGCCTATATGTATGCCCTGCCCTACGAGATGTATGAAAAATACGGCATCCGCCGTTACGGCTTCCATGGCACGTCCCACCGTTATGTATCCCAACGTGTCTGCGAATACCTTGGCGTAGACCCTGCCGGCAAACGCATCATCACTTGCCATGTGGGCAATGGCGGTTCCATTTCGGCCGTAAAAGACGGCAAATGTATCGACACCTCCATGGGACTGACTCCGTTGGAAGGCCTGATGATGGGTACCCGTTCCGGCGATGTAGACGGCGGCGCGGTAACCTTTATCATGGACAAGGAAGGGCTTGCTCCTTCTGAAATGTCCAATCTCCTGAACAAAAAATCCGGCGTGGCCGGTGTCACGGGAGTTTCTTCGGACATGCGTGAGGTGATTGCCGCAGCCCACGAAGGCAACCAACGCTGCCGCTTGGCTCTCGACATGTACGCCTACCGCGTGAAAAAATATATCGGTGCTTACGCTGCGGCCATGAACGGGGTGGACATCATCCTCTTCACCGGAGGCGTGGGAGAAAACCAGGCCGACATGCGCGAAGCTTTCTGCAACGGTCTGGACTATCTGGGCGTATCGCTCGACAAAGCCAAAAACAATACCGTACGTGGCGACGAAGCCATCATCTCCACACCGGACAGCAAAGTGACGGTATGCGTCATCCCGACCGATGAGGAACTGATGATTGCCAAAGACACCATGGCACTGGTTTAAACACCCCTACTACAAAGTCTTCCAAATATCAACGAAACTGTTGGCGTTTGGAAGACTTTATCTATCAACATGTTTTTATATAAATCTACAAGTTAATGGGCTATTGAAATTCAAGCCGATATGGGGCAGCACGAAGGTTGGAAAAATGTGCCTTCCCCATATCGGCTTGAAAGTTAACGGGCGGTTTGCACTTCTCCGTACAAGGCGTTCACAGTGGCACCTTTCTCGGCATCGAGTTTCCCGTATCGGTTAAGGTGTATGCCACCGTTGTTTTTAATATTCAGCGTACCACCGGATTTCACCAATACATCGGCATTTTGGATGATGCCGCCATCCACCTCCAACGTTCCGCCTTCGAGCACATAAATCCGGTATCCGTCGCGCATCTGCAAGGTCTTGCCCGATGGGATTTTAAACGTGCCGGAGCGTACAATGATGTCGTTGGTGAACGCACCCCCTCCCCATTCGGTGGATGCGGTAAGCACTTTCGGGTCTTCATAATGGGGAATGTATTCTCCCGTGAATCCTGTGTCGAAGCGAGAACGTCCCCATTCTATGGCCGTAGATTTTCCATCAGTTTTCCAAGCATAGACGTAGCCAGCTTGATCTGTGGTTACAATCTCATTGTAACCGTCATTGTTAATATCTGCAATGGAAATTCCATTTAGTTTCATCCTTTCAGTTTCAATCGGGAAACCTGCTATATTTGTCCCGTTATTTTTTAAAGCGTAAATTTCCATTTCGTCCTGAAAAACAATATCAGGCTCATTGTCACCATCTACATCGGCAATAAGGGGACAGGTTGTGTTGATGCTCCATTCTTTATTAGGGAATAAACCAGAAATGTCTCTACTAAACAATAAGGTTCCGGATTTATCCCATGCTCTGACACAATCGGTTCCTAAGGCAACTACTTCGATATCACCGTCGTTATTAATGTCTCCAACAGCAATGGCATGTTCTATACCAGCGTGGTCTGCGCCACTGTATGGAATATACATGGAAGAACCTGGTACAATTTTGCCGTTTAGTTTTATTGCAAAAATCTTTGCGATGTTGGTTCGGTTTGATGAAACTAAAATTTCTTTCTCACCATCGCCATCAAAATCACAAATAACAGGAGAAGATGATAGATTGTAGCCGCTATATTGATATAATGGATTCTGGCTATAATGCGTTCCATTACTTCTCCATACATAGATACCTGATTGGTCTCCCCATATAAACTCCTTATAGCCATCATTGTCTAAATCAGCTACGGCCGGCATTCCATACATACTTCCACTATGATTTCCAATGGAATGGATTAAATTGCCTCGGCAGTCGAAGATTTGTAAAGGACCTCCATTTTCTGTCAATAAGATTATTTCTTTTTCTCCTTTTCCATCTGCTGGATTGATGTCGGTAATGACCGCACTGCGATATGAATAACCGGATATTTGCTTTTGCCATAATAAGTCCGGTTGTCCGTCATTGTTTTGGTCTTCTGTTGATATGCACATTATGAAATTCTCGCTTACATTTGCCATGTTACGTGTTATGGCTACAATGCAAGGAATGCCATTACCGAATAAATCACCTATGGATAACGGTGCTTCTACTTCATTTCGAGGAAGTTGGAAAAATGAATTAAATGAGTTCCCTTCTAATGCGTAATCTTTTAATCCCTTACCCTTTGAATTGACAACAGATATATATTTTGTACCATCGGTTTGATGTCGGGCGACAGATACGATTTCTTGCTGACCGTCATAATTAACATCGAAAGTGGTCGTTTCACATCCATAATAACTCCAGATGCCGTTGAGACGGCATGGTGTGAAGAGTTCTGAATAGAATGTGGTTCCCGATTTAATAGGTTGAGATTGTTCTTGTTCTATCATAGCTGAATTTAATCGCGCTACCTTATAATAATATATAGTATGAGGTTTTAAATCCATATCTTCATAATACGTCCCTATAATAGGCATACTGTTGACCTTTTTATAACAACCATTTTCACTTTCAGAACGGTAAATATTCCAAGGCCTGCTGTTGATTAAATCACTGGAATAAATAATTTGAATGGATTTCTCCTTTGGCCTAAAGATGAACTTTTCTGATTCATTAGGTGCCATTAAGTTGATGCCTGCAAGTTTAATACTATCAGTTAGTAATCCATTACTATATAATTTTAATGTAGCCCTGATTGCAAGTTTTTCATTATAATCATTCTTTAATTTAAATTTCCATAAAGTATCAGATAAAGCCTCGCAAGAAAGGATTGTCTGATCTCGTTTGTAAGGTTCGACTTTCAATGTTACTTCTGAGTTCCCTTTTCCTATTTTTTTATATTCTGTTTTTACATAGACATCTTCTCCTGCTTCTGGCTTTAGATCTCCATCGGTTGTATTGACTATGTATTGTTGTACTATTTTGTATTGTGGACGGAATATGTCAACACTAAAAGAGTCCAAAGAATGAACATTGCTATTACCTCTTGTTATAGTAAGATAAAAACGGACTCCGTCTAAATCATTACGTGCAACAGTGGGAGCATTTTCAGAGACTTTGAAAGAGAATCTCTCTGTAAGTGGACAATATGTCTTATTGGGCTGAATTGTTCCATAGTCTACTGTTTCATTTAAAAATTCAATATATGGAGAATTAGAAGAAAGAGTAGCTTTAACGTTTTCCGCCTTACTAGTACCTCTGTTTCTTATGTCTATATTTAAATCCATTTTTTGCCCGGAATAAGCTGTTCCGTCAAAATTATATATTTTATTTATGGACAAAAGATTGTCATTACTTGTAGACACTGGTATTGTAGCAGTAAATGGACGATAGTTGTGAGCTGTAACCGTAATACTAAATCTTTGCGATTTCCGAGGAATTACATGAAATATATGGGGCATTGTGTCGCAAATCATTGTCGTGTAATAAGAATCCAGCATATCTGTTAAACAAACGAGTGCTTCCTCTTCTTTTGGTAAATTATGTATTTGTACAGTTATCTCGCTTTGAGTGGCAGTTATTCTTTGGGGACTAACAGATATACGTAAATCTTTAGGAGTATCTGTCCAAATTGGCATTTCCGGATCTCCTAATAGATGGAAACGATGATAAGTTGTATTTATGCCATTCATAAGCATTTGTAAATGGGCGTAGCCTGTACTGAATTGTTGTGGGATATGTTTTTGTCCTTTAGGGTATAAGGTTGATAAGAATGTATTAAAGACGGGATATTCATCTCGATAACCAATATCTGTATCCCCGAAAAACGCGATAGTATTCTTATTCAAAAAATCTTCTGCAACACAGTCGCTGGAAAAGTTTGCTACCACACAGCTATTGGTTACTATAATATTATAGTAGGGAGATGCTGGTAAGGCGACGATGTCTTTGCTTTCCAAGTTAGTTCCTTTATTTTGCGAAGCAATACCAAATACTTGTGTATTAGAGTGATCCTTATGGAGAATAAAGTGGGGAAATCCTTGTGGTGAGCCATAACTTAATGTGGAAATAAAGTTCTCTTTACTTAATTCCATTCCGTAACGTGTATCGTAGGTTTCTTTTTCATGGTCGTTTTCAGGACAATTAAAGTGTTCAAATAAATACCAATATTTAGCATAAGATGGGAGGTTCTTTACTCTAAATGAATCCATTTCTGCCATGTAACCATCTGTATTGTTCGGTTCCATATAAGCTGATGTCATTAAGGTATTGTTGACATACGAATAATCAATGTCTAATTTTGCTTTTTCGTAACTTATAATTTTTTCAATAAACATGTCAGCCTGCTCAATCGTTTTTACAGGGATACGTCCAAGGAAAGCACTTCTTTCTGTGTTTTTACTTCGAAAGATTTTAGAGTCTGCATGATATTGTGTCGCTCTATCGGTATATGCAGCATCTGTGGCTACTAATTCAGTACACGATGAAGATACTGATTTTACCTTCCTTGTTGGAACTATTTCTGCATCTCCACCTAATAAAATATATAGTGCATTGTTATTCCAGCGTTTTCCTATATCATCTATGTAAAAGGCTATTTTATCTATTAAATCGGCTCCAAAATATTCTTGATTAATTTCTTCTATTGTTCTTATAACAGTTGGTACGCCTTTCTGAGTCTTCCAATTAGCCAACTTTTGAAAGGATTCTTTTAACTCATTTGTGGTGATAATAATGTAATCTGGAATTATCTCGTTAAAAAGCAAATCTTTGCTCTCCGGTATTGAGTTCACCTTCATCTTATTTGTTGGCTCTTGGAGTAAAACTTCAGGGTTTTCTACAAGGCTGCGGAGAAACTTCAAGGCAGTTTGTTTGCGATTTTCTGAAATGTTCGGGGTGGAAAAGTAACAAGAACTAGACGTATTATAAGTTAATGATACAGATATTGTTTGTTTAAATAGCTGTCGTTTGGCAGGTATATAAATGATAGGATAATATGCTACTTTTATGATTCTTCCACCCATAACTCGTTCATCAGATAATATCTCAGCATTAATTTTAGGGTATTGTTCTTGTGACTGATATATAGTAGAATCAGGGATAACAGCCTTCGCCCGATCTGACAAGTAGTCTGTTTTTGGGGGATGTACAGGATAAAGTACATATTGTCCCGGAAAATAAGATTTTGCAGCGATAGATGAGCCTAAACGAACATCGTATGCGTCTATAGGTATTGCATATGATTTTATCACAGACGGGATACTGGGATAACCAATACGGTCTGTGTAAATATTATTACCGTATTCTACTTTGCTGTAATTTCCTATGGTTCTAATTTTAATAGAATTATCAGGTATACTCACAGTCTCTGTTATCTGTGATGACAAGGTTATACTTATGAAGCATAAACATAATGTGAATATTATTTTTTTCATAATTATTCTTTTAAGACTTTAACTTAATAATTTTCATTTCTCCATTTGACAGTTCAATCCGAATTACACTGTAGGTATTCCAAGAAGATGCCTTGTTGATTTTTAATCTTTTTGAATTTGCCTTTTCCGCATGCAAGCATCGCCCATCAATGCCATAAACATACACTTCTGTTATCGGTATGGGCGATATGATAAGGTAACTGTCTTTTTGGTTGATAACTGTGATTTTATCTTTTTGAGTCTCTTTTATAGAAGGCAATATTTCATAACCCTTGCCATTGATTTTTGCAGCTCGGTTCCATATGGGTGCCTTTCTATATAAGTTTTCACTTCCTTTGGGTACAATGAGGCTGCCACAGTCATGGAAGGCCGCACCTTCTATCAATTGATCTTTTTCCCATTTGGGTGGGGTTATGGCTTGGCACACAATGGTAAAGCAGTCCATTCCGTCTCCATAAAATGCATTATGACCGATAGAGTCTAAACTTTCTGGAAGAATATATTTGTTACATCCTATTACTCCGTCAAAAGCCCCCCCTGCTATAACCCGTGTTTCCGGTTTAACAGTCAGTTCCGTTTCAAGCCAATTCATCCAAGCCAAATAAGAATAATAAAAAACGCGACCATCCAAAGAGTAGACAGAATTCAGATCAGTTTCAGTAATACAAAGTCCGTTATCTACACTTACCCTAAAATGATCATCCTCTTTACAATATAAATTATCCGATGATACGGCTAATCGGTTATTACATTTATTTTCAAAAGCGAGAACTGTATGCTCCGGAAATGGACCTGTTAAGATGATGTGTACAAAGTTTTGCGTATCAAAAGCTTTATCTTCCACATATTTCAGTTTTCTGGGAAGGATAATTTTTCCTGTTTCCGTATTTCCTCCCATATATCCTTGGAATGCTTTTGAGGGAAGGACATCAATATCTGCTTCGCTCAAATCTATTTCATCCCAGCAATTTTCTTTTAAAAAGATATAATCCTCGGGTAGCAATGTTCCTCTGATAGATAAATAGAGGACATTTGGCATCTTATCAAGAATATCCTTTAATGGTTTCTTTCCTGCATCAATCGTTACATGTGTATCGTCATTTTCCGAATTTTGTGCCATGCACAATCCTGTGCACAAGCATGTCCATATTATCAATAACGTTTTCATGGACTCGCCCTCCTTATTTAGTGATAATCATCCGTTTGGTGTCGATTACCTTGCCATCGGCCACCAAAGCATAAAGATACATCCCGGGGGCGAGGCTTCCGGCTTCGAGCATCACGGAAGATTTGCCTCTGTCCTGTAACGTCTTTTGGTCTATCTGTGTACCGTTCAAATCATAGATATATAAGAATGCTGATTTCACACTTTCCGGCAACGTATAGCGCACCACTGTCGTTTGCGTGAAGGGATTCGGGTCGTTTTGCTCCAATGCCGGGACATCCAATGCGCTACTGCCGACACCCGTTTCGCTTCCGTTCCGGGCACGCACATTATAAGTCTGTGCCCCCTGCAATGATACCACTTGCGCGCGGAGTTCACTGACGGACTGCACCAAAAGCGGAATCATCTCCGTGTAGTTGATGCAAAGGTCTCCTTCCTGACTTTCATAGACCAAGTCCGGATAGACTTCTTTCAGCACCTCGGCATCCAGTCCGTAATGTGTTTTCTCCAAAGCTTGTATGTCCGTCACGGAACGGGGAGCGGCAGCCACCGTATCGCCCGACGCCGCAAAAGCCTGTGCCGCCTGTGGTTCGGACAGGTTATACTGCACAGCGGTCAACTGAGAAAGTTTTTCAACCACAGACATGCTGTTCATTACATCGCTTTCCGCCGACAGGGGCATCACTGCCGAACGCCCCATCAAGGCGGAACGGGAAGCCGAGGGTGTCAGTACTGTACCGTAAATATTTCCCGTGGTACGGATGTCGCCCATAAAATAACCGACATAGCGGCCAGGTACATTTATATCTACATTGTCTAATGTCCCGACTATGGCTGCCCCTCTTTGGTTGCCTCTCAAATTACCGTGTACGGCATAATTGTAACCGTCGGAGGAATTCCCCGCTTCGCCTTTTACGCCCCATGATCTTCCTTTTCCCAAAGGGGTGCCATGTATGGAGATTCCTTTTGTCCCGATATAGAAATTACCGCCGTCCACTTCGTTATAGCCTTCGCTGGCCACAAGCCAGGGCGAAGCACTCTTCCAGTTGCCTTCGCGCCTTACATTCAACACATACCCATCGGATTGGATATAAGTCTTATATCCCGTACCTTTATGACTTGCATTCCCTCCTACAACCAAAGCGGCCTCTGGTACAACAGAAGATTGGATACCCACATTCCCATTGGAAGACATCTTGATTTGTGCCTGCAATCCGGAAAATGTAAAAACAACACTGATTAACGTAACGAGTCTTTTCATGATCATAAATAATTAAAAGGTTATACAATGAAAAACGTTGAAATTTAAAACTTCTTTATATAATAAACAAATATTTTATATTAAAATAAACTAATTCAAGAAAAAGCATACAAAACAGGTACGTGCTCATCTTTCCAGTGGAAAATCAGGCATGGCGGTGACAAAACATCTTACTTTGCCGCACCCCAAAGCAATCCGCTAATTTACAACCGGATACGAAATAAAAATCAATCTCCGCAGAACGGAAAATCGTTCGGCTGAGATTGATTTTTCAATCGGCTGAGAAACGTTTTCCGTTCTGCGGAGATTGATTTTCCGAACGGCACAGAGCGGATTCCGTCATGTATTTTCACAGAAATTCCATTTCCGCAAACCGTCCGGCGGAAACAGCGACAGACACGCTGCAAAGGTTACAGACAAGTGTCGCCCTCTACATAGTTCTCCATAAACAGGTTCTCCCCGTCGAATACGGCGTAAGTGAACTGCGTAATCCAGTCGCCCAGAATCAGGACACGGCTCGAACGGGTCAGCATCAAGTCCAACTCGATGTGACGATGGCCGAAAATGAAATAGTTGATTTCGGAATGGGCTTTCAGGTATTCCTTGGCAAAACGGACGAGATACTCCTTGTCCTCACCCAGATACGGAGGGTCGCCGCCTTCCACACCATGCTTCAGGCGGCTGTGCGCCGCCCAAGACAGACCGAAATCCACAGCCCAACGGGGATGGATGCAGGAAAACATGCGTTGGCAAAGGCGGTTGCGGAACACGGCACGCAGGAAACGGAACTTGCGGTCGGGGTCGCCCAAGCCGTCGCCGTGCGCCAGCATGAACACCTTGTCGCCCATCTCCACCGTCATCGGCTCGGTGTGCAGCGTCACGCCGCATTCCTTCACCAAGTAATCGCCGCACCAGATGTCGTGGTTGCCCGTAAAGAAGTGCACCTCCACGCCCCGGTCGGCCAATTCGCTGAGCTTCCCGAGAAAACGGGTGTAGCCACGGGGCACCACCGTCTTGTATTCATACCAGAAATCAAAGATGTCTCCCAACAGATAAACTGCCGAAGCCTTATCCTTGATACCGTCCAGAAAGCGCACCAACCGGCGTTCCCGCGTACGGTCGTGCGGGATGGAGCGGCATCCCAAATGGGCATCCGAAAGAAAATATACGCTTTTCATCACAAGAATCCCAATTCCATTTTGGCTTCCTCGGTCATCATGTCCTTGTCCCACTCGGGTTCAAACACCAGATTGACCTCCACCGACTTTACTTGCTCTATGCTCTCCAGCTTCTGACGCACGTCCTCCACGATGAAATCCGCAGCCGGACAGTTCGGAGCCGTAAGCGTCATGTCCACGCTCAGGGCATAGTCGTCCGCCAAGTCTATCTTATATATCAATCCGAGGTCGTACACATTCACCGGTATCTCAGGGTCGTACACCGTCTTGAGCATCTCGATCACTTTCTCTTCCACCTGCAATTTCTCCGGCATTTTCTTTTCCTCTTCCATATATCGGTCTTTATTTATCTTGTTATACTAATTTACCTTCTTCACAATAACTGTAAAAACCGCCTTCGGCCACGATGATATGGTCCAACAGACGGATATTCATCATCCGGCAAGCCTTCTGGAGCCGGTCGGTCAGCCGGTCGTCCTCCATACTGGGGCGCACCTGCCCCGACGGGTGGTTATGGCAAAGCGCGATGACAGGCGCACGGCGCAACAGGGCTTCGCGCAAAATCAGGCGGATGTCAACCGCCGTCTCCGTCAGTCCACCCTTGCTCACCAACACCTTATCCAAAATGCGGCAGGCCTGGTTCATCAGAAGCACATAACATTCCTCGTGAAACAGATCTTGCATCTGCGGCAGGAAATAATGGTATAAATCCACACTGGAACGGATGGAAGGCAGTTCCACCGCATCTTCCTCCATACGGCGGCGCCCCAGTTCGCAAGCGGCCATGATGGCCACGGCCTTGGCTTCGCCCAGCCCCTTGTAACGGCGCACCCTCTTTTTCTTTCCGGTCTCCTTGTCCCATACCTCCACATTTCCGGTCAGTTCTTCGAGCGACATGCGCCCCAACGTCTTCAAACGGTTGTCGCAATCGGCCATGACACGCTTCATCAAGCCCACGGCAGACTCCTCCACTGTGCCCGAACCGATAAGGATGGCCAGCAGTTCGGCATTGCTCAACGCCGAAGCCCCTTTCTGCATCATCTTCTCGCGAGGGCGATCGTCTTCGGCCCATTGCTTGATATTCAGTTTCGCCGTCTCCATACGCTTATTTATAGAAATTCTTCTCGAAAGCCGAAAACTCATCCTTACCGCGCACGCACCGCTGCCACCATGCACGGAGGAATCCCGTACCGTAGCCCGTCAGTTGGACAAAAGAAGCTCCCACGGCCTGCACGCCGATTTTCAGACTGCGGTTGGCCACCGTGGCATCCGCGCAAATCAGCAGGGCGAACAACAACAAGGGCAACAAGGGTATCCACGACAAGGCATGAAACACAGCCGCATGCTGCATCAATCCCGGCATCTCTACGGCATATACGTAACGGTGGGTCATTTGGAAAATCCAGACCGAACCTACCCATCCTACAAGTGCGGCCAACAGCAGGCAGCATGCCCCCACGGTAAACACCATGGGCAACAGATGCACCAACTTCAGCGATTCGGGATATTTCTTGTACAGATTGATACGCGCAATACCGGAATTATGCACTTGCTTGAAAAACTTCTTCATGTCCGTGCGCCGCTTGTGCCACACCCAGGCATCGGGAAACAAACGGCAACTGCACCCGGCCTTGAATATCCGGATGCTGAAATCGATGTCCTCGCCAAAACGCATTTTGGAAAAGCCTCCCAACCGGCGGTAGACTTCCGCCCGAACTCCCATGTTGAAGGAACGCGGATAGAACTTATCCATTTTCTTCTTCCCTCCCCGGATACCTCCCGTAGTGAAAAACGAGGTCATGGCATAACTGATGGCCTTTTGCACGTCCGTGAAAGATTCATGTGCCCGGTCGGGACCGCCGAACGCATCGGCAGGCTCGCGCCGCAACTCGTCGTCTACGGCCTGCAAATATCCCGACGGAAGCACACAGTCCGAATCCAGCACTATCAGGTACTCGCCGCTGCTGCGTTCTGCCCCGTAATTACGGGTCTGGCCCGGCCCGGAGTTCGGCTTGTCATAATACTTCACCGACAGGCGTCCGGCGTATTTCTCCACCACGTCGCGGCACGGACGGGAAGAACCGTCCTCCACCACGACCGTTTCAAAGTCCGTAAACGTCTGCCCGGTAAGGCTTTCCAACAGTTCATCCACCTCATCGGGACGATTGTAAACCGGTATAATCAGAGAATATTTCATTGTTTCAACTCACGCTACGAGAGACGAGCCCTCATTGGACATCCTATTTTCCAGACACCCCAAGCGGGATGCGCTTTGGCTTTGTCGAGCAAATGTAACAAAAAAAAGTGAACAACAAGGTGCAAAACACCTTATTATTCACTTTCCGTCATTAAAAACTAAAATATCTTCCGTTACTTCACGCGGCCCAAATACGAACCGTCACGAGTATCGACTTCTATCATCTCACCCTCGTTCACGAACAAAGGCACACGCACCGTTGCACCGGTCTCCACCGTGGCAGGTTTCAGGGTGTTGGTGGCCGTATCGCCTTTCAGTCCCGGTTCGGTATAAGTTACCTTCAGCACCACCTTGGTCGGCACATCGGCATAAAGCACAGTCTCGGTAGAAGCATCCGAAACCACATCTACGACTTCGCCTTCCTTCATGAAATCCACACCGTTAATCAGTTCTTTGGCGATAGGTATCTGCTCAAAAGTTTCCTGGTTCATGAAGATATAATCTTCGCCCTCCTGATAAAGATACTGGTAGGGACGACGTTCCACACGCACGTCTTCCAAGGCTTCGCCGATGTTGAAACGACGTTCGAGCACATAACCGTTGACCACGTCTTTCAACTTCGTACGCATGAAGGTATTGCCCTTACCCGGTTTCACATGCAGGAAATCGATACAGAAATACAACTTGCCATCCATACGAATGCAAGTACCTTTTTTAATGTCTTGAGCGTTAATCATAAAAATCTTGCTTTGTATTCTATTTTAAATGTATATAATTGATGCACACTTTCATTTGCGCTGCAAAGTTAATGGAAAAAAGAAAAAAAACACAAAAGTTTTGGTAGAAAATGACTTATCTCTTGCTTAATTTAAAAAAAGTGCCTAATTTTGCACCCCGAACCCGATAAGAAACAAATAAAAACAGAATATAACAATGAAAAGAACATTTCAACCCCACAACAGAAAGAGAAAGAACAAGCATGGTTTCCGTGAAAGAATGACTACGAAAAACGGTCGTAAGGTATTGGCTTCACGCCGTGCGAAAGGTCGCAAAAAGCTTACCGTATCCGATGAAAGACATGGTAAATAAGTTGCGGACGTCTTTTTCCGAAAGAAATTGAAAGAAGTAAGGAAGCCCTTACTTCTTTTTTGTTTTTATCCGTATCTTTAAATAAAACAGGCGTGGCCCGACATGGCCAAAACTTGAAAAACTTTGTTTTTCGTTTGCCTTTGCTCTCACCTTTCACTATCTTTGTTCCCACAAATATACACAGGTACTCGCAATGACCATAAAAGAATTCTTCGGCAAACTGACCAGCAAAATCATTTGGGTGAATCTGCTGGCGATGTTCTTAATCATAGTAGCCATCGCTGTCGGCATCTGGATCGGACTGGAACGCTACACCATGCACGGGGTGGAAATCACCGTGCCGAACGTGAAAGGCATGCGTGTGTACGACGCACGCCAGACTTTGGAAAGGCAAGGGCTGGTGGCTGTTGTCACGGATTCCGGATACAACAAGACGCTGCCTTCCGGAACGGTGTTGGAACAGACTCCGGCCAACAACAGTCAAGTGAAACCCGGACGGGAAATCTACCTGACCATCAATACGACACGTACTCCCACCCTCCCGATGCCGGACATTGCCGACAACAGCTCCCTGCGTGAGGCGGAAGCGCGGTTGACGGCCATGGGATTCAAACTCAGCCCGTGTGAATACGTAGACGGCGAAAGAGATTGGGTGTACGGTGTGAAATACCGAGGAAAGAACATCTTCGGGGGCGACCGTATCCCTATTGATGCCGAACTGACCCTACAAGTAGGAAGCGGAAGCTTTGGCGACGATTCGCTCTACGTTTCCGGCGACGACTCTATTTCCGTTACGGAAGAAGAGCTTTATGACGAAGACCGGGATGTCACGGTTCCGGATGATTTTTAACGTACGTTCCTCCATGATACAATGAATACGGACTGTAACAACAAAGACAGGCTGCCATCGAACGGTATTCCGTTCACGGACGAAGAACCTGACGAAGAAGGCGTATCGGTGTATGAACACCACCGCCTGACAGCGGACAGCGGACAAAAACCGATGAGAATAGACAAGTTCCTGATGGAACATCTATACAATACGTCGCGCAACCGGCTGCAACGGGCTGCCGAGCAGGAGTTCATCCTCGTAAACGGCCGGCCGGTGAAAAGCAGCTATAAGGTGAAACCGCTCGATGAAATCGTCATTCTCCTGGACCGGCCTAAATATGACAATGAAATCATCGCGGAAGACATTCCCCTCGACATCGTGTACGAAGACGAAGACCTGATGGTGGTGGACAAACCTGCGGGATTGGTGGTGCATCCCGGCTGCGGAAATTATACCGGCACGCTGGTCAATGCCATCGCCTGGCATCTGAAGGACAATCCGGACTATGACCCGAACGACCCGACCGTGGGATTGGTACACCGCATAGACAAGGACACCTCCGGACTTCTCGTGGTGGCCAAAAATGCCGACGCCAAAACGCATCTGGGCAAACAGTTCTTCAACAAAACCACCAAAAGACTGTACAATGCTTTGGTCTGGGGAAACTTTCAGGAGGAAGAAGGACGTATCGAAGGCAACATCGCCCGCCACCCGAAAGACCGGATGCAGATGGCAGTCTTCCCGCCGGACAGCGAAATCGGGAAACATGCCGTCACCCACTACCGCGTACTGGAGAATTTCAATTATGTCACGCTCGTGGAATGCAGGCTGGAAACCGGACGTACCCATCAAATCCGAGCCCACATGAAACATATCGGCCATCCGCTTTTCAACGACGAACGTTATGGCGGAAATGAGATCCTGCGCGGCACACAATTCAGTAAATACAAGCAATTCATACAAAACTGTTTTGCCGTATGTCCGCGTCAGGCACTCCATGCCCGGACGTTGGGATTCATACATCCGCGCAGCGGACAGGAGATGTATTTCACTTCGGAACTCCCGGCGGACATGACGGCACTGTTGGAACGGTGGCGCAGTTACACCGCGCACAGGGATATGGAGTGAACAGGAACACAAGCTTATCATAATATCAGCAGAAAATGAAAAAAACAATCGCGATTGTAGCCGGAGGGGATTCCTCCGAACACGACGTTTCCCTTCGGAGTGCCGAAGGTATCCATTCCTTTCTCGACAAGGAAAGATATGAAGTTTATATCATTGAAATCAAAGGTATGACATGGGAGGCTCATCTGAAAGACGGGAGCCGTTCGAACGTGGACCGCAACGATTTCAGCTTCATGGAAGGCGGCAAGCGTATCCGGCCTGATTTCGCCTACATCACCATACATGGCACTCCGGGCGAGAACGGTATCCTGCAAGGATATTTCGACCTCATCCATCTGCCTTACTCCACATCGGACGTGCTCGTGGAGGCCATGACGTTCAATAAATTCACCCTGAACCAGTACCTGAAAGGATTCGGTGTCAGTGTCAGCGAAAGCCTCATCGTCCGCAAAGGGTTCGAGCATTTGGTCACCGATGAAGAAATCATAGAGAAAATAGGTCTGCCCTGTTTCGTGAAGCCCAATGCGGGCGGTTCCAGTTTCGGTGTGACGAAAGTGAAAAGCGCCGACCAGATACACGAAGCCATTCTGAAAGCCATGCACGAAAGCGACGAAGTGATGGTGGAAGCGTTCATGGAAGGAACGGAAATCAGCCAAGGGTGCTACAAGACGCAAGAGAAAGAAGTGGTGCTTCCCGCCACCGAAGTGGTGAGCGACAACGAGTTTTTCGATTACAACGCCAAGTACAACGGACAGGTCAGGGAAATCACGCCGGCACGCCTGAAAGAAGAAACCGCCGAACGCGTAAGCCTCATCACCTCCATGATATATGACATATTGGGATGTAACGGAATCATCCGGGTGGACTATATCATCACGCACACCACCGACGAAAACGGCAAAGAGAGAGAACGAATCAACATGTTGGAAGTCAACACCACACCGGGCATGACCGCCACCAGTTTCATTCCCCAACAGGTACGGGCTGCCGGAATGGACATGAAAGACGTGTTGACCGACATCATCGAAAACAAACTGTCATAACAAATCTTACAGCTTATGCGTACGCCTGAAGAATTCGACGAAATCCGTCCATACGACCCGGAAGAGCTTCCGGCCATATTTGAAGAACTGATAGCCGACCCGGAATTCCGTGCCGCCGCCGAACAAGTATTGCCCGAAGTGCCTTATGAAGAGGCTTGCAACCGTCTGCGCCGTTGCCGGACCAATCTGGAAGTGCAACAAACCTTCTTCTATCCCTTGCTTCACGGCATTGTCGACCGATGCAGCGACGGACTGGTGCTGGAGAACAGCCAGTCGGTAGACAAACGTGTACCGCATACTTTCATCACCAACCACCGCGACATTGTGATGGACTCGGCTTTCCTTTCCATCAGTCTGTTGGACAACGGTTTCGGCAACACAATGGAAATTGCCATAGGCGACAACCTGTTGATACGCCCTTGGATTAAAAAACTGGTAAGGGTGGACAAGGCCTTCATCGTACAACGCTCTGTAAGCCTGCGCCAAATGCTGGCTTCCAGCGCACGGCTAAGCCGCTACATGCACTACGCCATCGCCACGAAACATGAAAACATCTGGATTGCCCAACGGGAAGGACGCGCCAAGGATTCAAACGACCGTACGCAAGATTCCATCCTCAAAATGATGGCCATGGGGGGAGAAGGAAGCATCATCGACCGCCTGAAGCAGTTGAATCTCGTATCGACCGCGCTTTCATACGAATACGACCCTTGTGATTATTTGAAAGCACAGGAATTCCAACAGAAGCGCGACATCGAAGGGTTCAAGAAGAGTCCGAAAGATGATCTGGTAAACATGCAGACCGGGATTTTCGGGTACAAAGGGCGGATATGCTTCCGCGTGGCCGGCCCGCTGAACGATTGGCTGGACACATTGCCCGCCGATATGCCCAAGACGGAACTGTTCACGGCCGTGGCATCTCGTATCGACAAGGAGATTCACCGCAATTACAAGTTATACGCCGGGAACTATGTGGCTGCCGACTTGCTACGGGTGACACAAGAGTTTGCGGCACATTACACTTCTGAAGAGAAAACGCGTTTTGAAGCTTACCTCGAAAGCCGTCTGGAAAAAGTAACCTTACCCAACCCAGACACGGTCTTCTTACGCGAACGCTTGCTCACGATGTACGCCAATCCGGTATTTAACTATATGGCAGCCCGTCAGGAATAAAGATATGAAAAGGCATTTGAGGTTAAAAACAGACTTTCCGCTTTTCCGGTTCTTGCCGGAAAGGTGGACAGCCTGTCTGTTTCTTATAGGTTGCCTGTGCTGCACGGCATGCGGTGACGATGAAGAAGACGGATATGCATATCCCTCGCTTCTGACTGAATTCGTTGAAGTCTATACGGACGCGAAAGGCAACGGCACGCAATTTGTCACCGACGACGATAAGATATATGCCATCAACAGCCCGATACAAGGTTTACAGCCTGACGCAGCCTACCGTCTCGTATGCGGCTACGAAGTGACAGCCGACGACCAAGAAGGGCACCCTGTGGCTAAAATCTATACAGTCGAGACGGTTAACCTCTTGAAGCAGAAAGAAGAGCCGTCGGACACTGATGACCCGTTGGTTGTCGCCAGTATCTGGAATGGCGGAAATTACCTCAACCTTCACCTCATGCCCAAGACACAAGGCGGTACGCAGGAATGGGGATACCGGTCGGATTCCACCCGCTCTTCCCATACCGGAACTATTTACCACTTGTCACTTTATCACCGGCAGCCCGGCGACCCGTATTCATATTCCACCACGGTATATGCCAGCCTCCCCCTTCTTCCTCTCGGCCTACAAGAAGGTGACAGCATCGCATTCACGATTCTGACTTTCGACGGACGGAAGACGTGGCGGTTCGGCTTTTAGCACTTCACGCCCAAATAATCCTTATAAAGAGAGCTTTCCTTAGTATTCTTTTCAATCTGACCGACAAACAGAAATATACTCCGCTTGCCGGTCAGATGTGTTAGGGTTATAATGCCTCCAGCATTCGTTTAAGCACTACTGTAGCTGAAATCTCACGATTGGCAGCCTCGGGGATGACCAACGACTGCGGGCTTTCTATCACATCGTCCGTCACAATCATATTGCGGCGCACGGGCAGACAATGCATGAAGAAAGCGTTGTTCGTCACAGCCATGTGAGCAACATCCACCGTCCAACTCATGTCCTTGTTCAACACCTTTCCGTAGTCCGCCGGACGGGTCACACCGGGACAGCTCCAGTTCTTGGCGTAGATAAAGTCGGCCCCTTCGAAGGCTTTCAGTTGGTCGTACTCCACACGGGCGTCACCCACGAACTTCGGATCGAGTTCATAGCCTTCGGGATGCGTCACGACGAAATCCACGTCTGCGGCGTTCATCCATTGGGCGAAACTGTTGGGTACGGCCTGAGGCAACGCCTTGGGATGAGGTGCCCACGAAAGCACCACCTTGGGGCGCGCCGTCCGTTTGTACTCTTCGATGGTAATCAAATCGGCAAAGCTCTGCAAAGGATGTACCGTGGCGCTCTCCATAAAGAACACGGGCTTGCCAGAGTAACGGATAAATTGGTTCAGTATCTTTTCCTCATAATCGTCCTTACGGCTTTCGAAGGTGGCAAACGAACGTACTCCGATAAGGTCGCAATAGCATCCCATCACGGGAATGGCTTCCAACAAATGTTCGCTCTTGTCGCCATCCATAATCACGCCACGCTCCGTCTCCAGTTTCCATGCCCCTTGGTTCACGTCGAGCACGATGACGTTCATGCCAAGATTCATGGCAGCCTTTTGCGTACTCAACCGTGTGCGCAGGCTGTTGTTGAAGAAGATGAGGAGGGCAGTCTTGTTCCTCCCCAGTTCCTGATATTGAAAACGATTCTTCTTTACCTCGAAAGCCTCGCGCAAGGCGGCTTTCAAATCGCCTAAGTCTTCTACGTTTTGAAATACTCTCATAAGATTGTTGTTTAATGATTGATAATCGGACTACTTCGGGCGTACCTGTCCATCGCCCTGCACGAACCATTTGTAGGTCGTGATTTCTTCCAACGCCATCGGGCCGCGGGCATGCAGTTTCTGGGTGCTAATGCCTATCTCGGCTCCAAGTCCGAACTGAGCCCCGTCGGTAAACGAAGTCGGTGCATTAGCATACACGCAGGCGGCATCCACCAACTGCAAGAACTTTTCGGCTGCATCGGCGTTCTCGGTAATGATACACTCGCTATGTCCCGAACCGAAACGGGCGATATGGGCCAGCGCCTCGTCCAAAGAGTCCACCGTCTTCACGGCCATTTTGTAATCCATAAACTCAGTGCCGAAATGTTTCTCCGTAGCCGCTTCCAACAGGTCCGCCGGATAATGCCCCTGTAGGGCGGTCAAGGCGCGGCTGTCGGCATAAATGCGCACACGGCCCTCCTGCAACGGAGCGCACAATTGCGGCAGGTCGGACAAACGGGAGGCATGAATCAGCACGCTATCCAACGCATTGCATACGCTCACCCGGCGCGTCTTGGCATTGTTGACAATAGCGGCACCTTTCCGCACATCCCCATCCACGTCAAAATAAGCATGGCAAACTCCGGCTCCGGTCTCTATGACCGGAATACGGGCATTCTCACGCACATATTGAATCAAAGCACTACTGCCACGCGGAATCAGCAAATCCACATAACCGCGTGCCTGCAGCAAAGCCGCCGTGGCCTCACGTTCGGCCGGTAATAAGACGACGACATCCGGATTCACACCGAAACGCTCCAATACGCCGTGGATTACTTTCACAATGGCACGATTGGAAAAGTCGGCGTCGCTTCCGCCCTTCAACACGCAGGCACTCCCGGCCTTGAGGCAGAGCGAAAAGACATCGAAGCTCACGTTGGGGCGTGCCTCATAAATCACCCCTATCACGCCGAACGGCACACTCACCCGTTTCAAGTCCAATCCGTTGGGCAATACGGTATGTTTCAGCACCCTTCCCAAAGGAGAAGGCAAATCCGCCACATGACGCGTGTCGGCGGCAATACCTTCCAAACGCGCCGATGTAAGTTTCAGGCGGTCGTACATCGGGTTATCGGAAGACATGCGCTCCAAATCGCGCGCATTCTCCGACAGGATGTATTCCGACTGTGCCAAAGCCTCATCCGCTACCGCACGTAGTATCTCATCCACACGTCCTACCGGCAACTGCAGCAACTCGCGGCCGGCCGCTCTTGCCCGTTCAAACAGAGAAGTCAAATCCATAGTTTTCCTTTTATTATTGTTTTCATTGATTTTCACCTACACGGTTCCACGTCCGGCACCGAGCATACAAGCCCCATACCTGTACCGGGAAGCACGGGCTTATTCCAAATATAAATAATCATAATGCACCAAAGGCTTACAGTCGTGCTGCCCGATGACCCGGGCGGCTTCCTCGCAGCTATATGCCGCACGCCCCACTCCCAGATTCTGCCCCTCGGGCGACATGATACGTACCAGGTCGCCTTTTTCAAAATCGCCTTCCACATGCGTGACCCCTACCGGCAGGATACTCACGGCACGGTCGCCGCAAACGGCTTCCACCGCCTTGGCGTTCAGGTAAACCTTCCCTTTCGTGAACCCTGTGCTGTGAGCCACCCATTTCTTCACGCTCGACACATTGCCTTCACGCGGAGCAAAACGGGTGCACACCCGGCTTCCGGGACGCAGGACCAAGTCAGTAAGCACGTCGTCGCGCTTGCCGTTGGCAATGATGACCTCGATGCCTTCGTCGGCCACCTTGCGGGCTATGGAACATTTGGTCATCATCCCGCCGCGTCCGAAACCGGATTTCTCCGTACGGATATACTCCTGCAAATCCCGTTCCGGTTCCACCTCACGGATAACCTCCACGCCCGGTTCGCCGGGAAGGCCGTTGTATATGCCATCCACATTGCTCAATATGATTAAAGCCTGCACGTCCATCATCGTGGCAATCAAACCGGACAGTTCGTCGTTATCCGTAAACATCAGCTCCGTCACACTGACGGTGTCATTCTCGTTCACAATCGGGATGACTCCATTTTCCAACATCACCATCATACAGTTCCGTTGGTTCAGGTAATGGCGGCGCGTACTGAAACTCTCTTTCATCGTCAGCACCTGCCCCACCGGCAAGCGGTGCTCGCGGAACAGTTCGTAATAGCGGTTGATGAGCTTGGCCTGCCCCACTGCGGAAAACAGTTGCCGCTGGTCCACGCTGTCCATTTTGCGCGAGACGGCCTCTTTCAGCTCGCCTCTCCCACTGGCCACGGCACCGGAAGAAATCAATATGACTTCGATACCGTTTTCCCGCAGTTCGGCAATCTGGTCCACCAAAGCCGACATGCGTGTCACGTCCAAAGCCCCGTCCTTACGGGTCAGAACGTTACTTCCTATCTTGACGGCTATGCGTTTATATTGTTGTGACATAAAGACACTCCTTTCCTTATTTCTTCACCGAAGCCCTCAATCCTTTGATGACGCTTTGGGTGAACCCGGCCTCCTCCATCGCATTCAGCCCACGAATGGTCAAGCCTCCGGGAGTCGTCACCTTATCAATCTCCATTTCCGGATGCAAGCCTCCGGCCGTTAACAAATCCACGGCCCCTTTCATGGTCTGCATGATGACGCGCTGCGCATCCTTGGCATAAAAGCCCAATTCCACACCACCTTCGGTAGCCGCACGGATGTAACGCATCACGTAGGCTATGCCACAGGAAGCCAAAGCCATTCCCGCGTCCATCAAGCGTTCCTCAACCAACATGGCATCACCCATCTCCTTAAACATCGCCAGCATTTGGGCGTCCAATTCCGGCGTGGAGCAAACGGAAGTCATAAAAGTCATACCACTCATAACTGCAATGGCCGTATTCGGTATCAAATAGTACACTCCGGGGTATTCTCCGTCACCACGATCCAAATAAGTACAAAGTTGCGCCGTGCCAATCCCACCTGCCATAGAGGCTATCGCCTGATTGTCATAATCCAAACCACCTTTGATTTCCTCTATCACCTCTTGTATCTTCCAAGGTTTCACAGCTAATATAACCACATCAGCCCCTGTCACCGCCTGGGAATTCTCACAAGTGATGTTCAACTCCGGAAACTCAACCTTCAACGCCTCCAACTTACCCCGACTGGGATTGGACACCGTGATATCCGATGTCTTGACCAAGCTTCCCTTTGCCAAACCACGGGCAACGGCTCCTCCCATATTGCCCGCACCGATAATTGCAATCTTCATTGTCACTCTCCTCCTTAAAAGCAGACAAACCGGTCTCCGACATACGCCTGCGACCGGTTTATCTCCGCTTGATTATTCATTAATTATTCACTACACGTTCCAACCGTTTCAAGAAATCAGCCGCTTCCGCCTCACCCAGACAAAGCGGCGGCAAGAGCCTCAGCACGTTCGTGCCGCTGCATCCCGTGAAACAATGCTCCTCAAAGAGCAACTTGTTCCTGATTTCCTTGTAAGGCACGTCCAACTCCACGCCGATCATCAGGCCGCGCCCTCTGACGTCCACCACATGAGGCAGGCGCAAAGCCTTTATGCCTTCCATCAGGAAATTTCCGACCTTGGCGGCATTTTCCACCAGATGCTCCTCTTCCATGATGTCCAACACGGCCAAGGCGGCGGCACAAGCCAAATGGTTTCCACCGAAAGTCGTACCCAACTGGCCGTACACTGGAGTGAATTTGGGCGAAATCAGCACCGCTCCCATGGGGAAACCGTTGCCGATGCCTTTGGCCACCGTAATCAAGTCCGGCTTCACCCCCAAATGCTGGTGGGCGAAGAACTTGCCCGAACGGCCGTAGCCACACTGGATTTCATCGCAAATCAACACCGTATCCGTTTCGTCACATGCCTGCCGCACGCCTTGCATGAACTCGGCAGTGGCCAACCGGATACCTCCGACCCCTTGGATACACTCCACAATCACGGCACACACATCGCCTTTGGCCAACTCCGCCTTGAAAGCGTCCAAATCATTCAAAGGCAAGTAAGTCACATGCCCGTTGGCGTTGATGGGAGCTATGATTTTAGGATTGTCCGTTGCCTCCACGGCCAAAGACGTACGCCCGTGGAACGCTTTTGAAAGGGACAACACGCGCTTGCGGCCATTGTAGAAACTGGCCAGCTTCAACGCATTCTCATTGGCTTCCGCCCCGGAATTAATCAGAAAGAACTGATAGTCCTCATAACCGCAGGCCTTGCCCAAACGCTCTGCTAACTCCACCTGCAACTTGTTGACCACGGAATTGCTGTAGAAACCCAACCGGCCAAGTTGCCGTGTCAGCTTCTCTATATAATGCGGATGGCAGTGACCGACACTGATTACGGCATGGCCGCCATACAAGTCCAGATACTCCTGCCCCTTGTCGTCCCAGACATGGCATCCTTTCCCTTTTACGATGTTCACATCGAAAAGCGGATATACGTCGAATAGATTCATTTTATTCCTCCTTTCTTAAATATGACATTCCGTCGCACCCCCGTTTAGAATGCGGACGGTTTCAGGCGCAAACCGGACGTTTCGTCCAGCCCGAACATGAGGTTCATGTTCTGCACGGCCTGCCCGCTGGCGCCTTTGAGCAAGTTGTCTATCGTGGCCGTGACCAACAATTTATCGCCGAACTTATCCACGTGCACCAAAGCCTTGTTGGTGTTGACTACTTGCTTCATGTCGATGGCCTTGTCCACATAGTGCGTGAAGGCCGCGTCCTTGTAATACTCCTTGTAAAGCCCAGCAAAATACCCGGCATCAGCCGACGCGTCCACACGGACCACCTCGGTGGCAAAAATTCCTCGGGCGAAGTCGCCGCGATAGGGAATGAAATCTATCGCTCCGTCGAAGTCCGGCTGCAAGGCACGGAGAGACTGGCAAATTTCCGGCACATGCTGGTGGTTGAAAGCCTTGTATATGCTCATGTTATTGTTACGCCAACTGAAGTGCGTGGTCGCACCGGGCTTCACCCCGGCACCGGTACTTCCCGTGATGGCATTCACCGACACGTCGCCACTCAACAGGCCGTGGGCAGCCAAAGGCAACAACCCCAACTGGATGCAAGTGGCAAAACAACCGGGATTGGCCACATGCTGCGCCCCAGCAATGGCCGCCTTGTCCAATTCTGGCAGACCGTACACGTAGTCATTGCCCGGAGCCGCCAGACGGAAATCCTGCGCCAAGTCGATGATCTTCACCCGGGAAGGCACATCGTGAGCCTGCAAGAACTCCGCGCTCTTGCCATGCCCGAAACAGAAAAAGATCACGTCCACCTCGTCGAAAGGCAACTGGTCCGTAAACACCAAATCGGTCTCCCCATACAGCCCTTCGTGCACGTCGGTGATCTTATTCCCGGCGTTACTGGAACTATTGATAAACTTTATCTCCGCTTCGGGATGGTTCAGCAGGATGCGGCAAAGTTCGCCGGCCGTATATCCTGCCCCTCCTATGATTCCAACTCTTATCATTTGAAATATCTGTTTTTTTCCTGAGGAATGACAATAACCAGAATGAAATAGGCGATTACACCGGAAAAGGCGGTGAACAGCGTCAGCAAGACATAACCGACACGTACGAGCGTGACATCCAACCCGAAATATCCGGCAATCGCGGCACATACGCCTGCAAGCATCCGTCCCGCACGGGGACGTTCCAGTTTTTTATCTTCCACCGTCATGGTTTACTTGATTCGTTCCTCGTCCTTATGGTTCGCATAATACAGGCGGAGCGGAGTGGAAGTCACTTTGATAAAGCCCTTGGCATCCTCTGCCGTCCATCCCTTCTGGGTCTCGCCATACTCGCCGAACTTGTTCTTCACCAAGTCGTCCGGAGAATCCACGCCGACCGTCGTGAAGCCGTAAGGACGAAGCTCCAATGTCACCACGCCGTTCACGTTGCGCTGCGAACTGGTCAGCATGGCCTCGATGTCCGGCATGACCGGCTCCAGATACTGGCTTTCGTGCAAGAACATGCCATACCAGTTGGCCACCTGCTCCTTCCAATATTGCTGCCACTTGCTCAGCGTGTATTTTTCCAAGAAACGGTGCGCACCGATAATCAGCATCGGAGCCGCCGCCTCGAAACCGACACGGCCCTTGATACCGATGATGGTGTCGCCCACATGGCAGTCGCGGCCGATGGCGTAGGCAGCACCTATCTTTTCTATCTCCTGTATGGCCTTGATCTTATCGTCATACTCCACGCCGTTCACGCTACAAATCTCCCCTTTCTTGAAACCGAGCTTCAACAGCTCCGTCCCCGTCTTCGTGGGATGTTTCAGATAAGCGCTCTCAGGCAATCCCTGATTGCTATCCAGAATCTCTCCGCCACAAATCGACGTGCCCCAGATACCTACGTTGTAGGAATACTTCAACTTCGTGAAATCGGCATAATAACCGTGCTGGTTCAGATAATCCACTTCCTCCTGACGGCTCAGGTTGCTGTCGCGCGTGAGTGTGATGATCTCCATCCCCGGCGCCATCACCAGGAAGGTCATGTCGAAACGAATCTGGTCGTTGCCTGCCCCGGTCGAGCCATGGGCTATCGCGTCGGCACCCACCTCGTTGGCATAACGTGCGATGGCGATGGCCTGGAAAATACGCTCGGACGACACCGAAATCGGGTAGCAGTTGTTGCGCAACACATTACCATATATCATGTAACGCAGGCTCTTTTCATAATACTCTTTCGTCACGTCCAACGTGACGTATTCCTTGGCACCCAACTTATAAGCATTTTCCTCGTTGGCCTTCAGTTGCTCGGCGCTGAAACCGCCCGTGTTGGCACAAGCCGCATACACTTCGTACCCCTTTTCCTTGGCCAGATACATCACCGTATAAGAGGTGTCCAAACCTCCGCTGAATGCTACTACTACTTTTTTTGCCATAATATTCCTTTTATTTTGTCTATACCAATTAACGCAGATTTTTTGCAGCCGCCTCGCGGGCCATCTTCACTACATCCTCCGGAAGTTCCACCGGAAGTTTCTCGTCCGGATGCGCGGCAGGGTCATACAACATGGCCGTACACACGCAATACCGCCGCCCCGTACGCTGCAGGATGTCATAATTGACGCAACACGGATGCTCCGGCGTGCCGCAACCTTTCCAATAAGCCTCGTCGTCCGTCAGCTCGGCAAAAGTGACCGGCACGTAACCCAACGCCGTATTGATCTTCATCACGGCACTCTGGCTCGTCAACCCGAACAATTTGGCATGAGGCCACCGCAGGCGCGAAAGCGTAAAGGCCGTCTGCTTGATGCGGGTGGCCAGATGATGACGCCGGAACTTCTCTACGACAATCAGTCCCGAATTGGCCACATATTCCTTGTTTCCCCAACTTTCGATATAACAAAACCCGGCAAATTCTTCTTCATCGCCTTCGCCGGCCAAAGCTATGACAGCCTTGCGTTCCTTCATCTTCGTGGCCAGATATTCATGCGTACGGGAAGCTATCCCGGAGCCTCTCTTTTTCGCAGAATCCGTTATGGTCGCAAGAATAACATCTACATACTTTTCGTGGCTGGCATCTGCCACAACCACTCTGATTCCATCGTTGTATTCCACTTCTTTCTTAAACTATATACTGTTTACATAAATCGCTCCCGCTCGGCAGACTTGGAGCAAGCTCCGTCTGCGCTCGCTTACTCGCGTTTTCTACGTTATATTCATTGTATGTCGGGAATCACCTCGGCCAACCGCCGCAAGGCCTGTTCGGAGGAAACTCCTTCCGCCAACACCAGTATGATGGTATCGTCTCCGGCCAATGTCCCCAATATTTCTTCAAACCTCTTGTTGTCTATATCGTATGCGATATGACTTGCATGGCCGGGCAAGGTATGAACCACGGCCAGATTGCCTGAAAATTTCACGGACAAGGCACCGGCCTGATGTACGGCAGAGGCGGTCAGATGGGTGTCCGAGACCCTTCTGTAAAGAGGCGAAGCCGGCAATACATACACATATTTGCCGGAGGCATTCGTCGCCTTGGCCACTTTCAGTTGTTTCAAATCGCGGGAAAGCGTAGCCTGAGTCAATTTGAAACCCACCTTTTTCAACTCACGCAACAACTCCTCCTGGCTTGAAATATCCTGTGCAGACACGACCATCTTGATGGCCTCCAAACGGCTGTCTTTATTCCTCATATATCCCTATCCTTTATTACTCTGGTGCAAAGATATGTATTTTAAGCCTCACCGTTTGCATAATATGCAGATATTTTCTCATTTTTATTCAAAACAAATCATATTCCACTTATTATCAAAAGAAAAACAAACTAAAGCGCCCGTTTCTTTCTGCATATTTATGCAATACGTCCACACCGTCCTTTTCCTCTCCCATACCGTATGCCGCAGCCACGCCTCCGGTACTTTTATCAAGCATGTCTTACATATTTTCCTGCAAATCGTCATATATTCCAAACTTTTTCCGTAAATCTGTATAAGGAATATACCTCTTTGAAATCAAGAGAGTTGGAAGGATTACCTCGTTTTGGGTAATGAGTTGGCAACCGTTCTAATTGCCGCAGTCTACATCGCTTTGCTTGTTTGGGTAACTCTTACGGCACAAAGGTATGAAAAATATTCAGGCTGGAAAATCATTCCAAAAATTATTTCAGTCTGGATATTTGGCATCCACCCTTATGCCGTTTTGGGCTTGAAGCAATTAACGAGCAAGGAAGCCACGGTAAAAGCTATTCCCGTCCAAACCACACCTGCCCATCCGTAATGTTGCCAAAACAGGCCTGAAACGAATGTACCAGCAGAGCCACCCAAGAAGTAAATGGTCATATAAACGGTATTGACACGATTGATAGCGGATGCATCAAGGGCGACCACGCTGGTCTGGTTGGACAGATGGATACATTGCATTCCTGCATCAATCAACAGGATAGCGACTATCATCCATACATAGCTGGCATTCCCCCAAAATGCCAAGAACCATGCAGCCAATACCACACATCCTCCGACAATAGAGAAGAACCTTGCGCCATACTTTTGGATATAGCCGCTGATGAAAACCACCGTGGATGCACCTGCCAATCCGCACAAACCGAGTGCGCCGATAATATCGTCACTCGCAAAGAAAGGCTCTTGTTTCATCCGGAAAGCAAGGCAACTCCACAATGCGAAGAACGAAGCATAAGCCAATGCTGCCCTCAAAGAAGCGATACGCAAGTATGGGTATTTGTAGAGCAGGCGCAGCAAGGATTTCATCAATCCTGCATAAGTTTCTTGTGAACGGGCAGACAGCACGGGCAGCATCTTGTAAATCATCAGAAAGCATCCAAGCATAAACGCACAAGCGACGAAATAAACGGAACGCCATCCCCAAACATCAGCGAGAAAGCCACTGAATACCCGTGAGCCAAGAATGCCTATTAGCAGACAGGATTGTATAATCCCCACGTTGCGCACCTTGTGTGCGGGTGCTGAATGATAAGACACCAACGGGATGAAGAACTGCGGCATGACCGAAGACGCTCCGGCAAGCAAGGATGCACCCCATACCCAATAGATGTCCGGGGAAAGGGCTATGGCAAGCAATGCGCACGATGAAATGATATAATTGGTCAATATCAGCTGCTTTCGTGAAACCAAATCGCCAAGCGGAATGACAAACACAAGTCCGACTACATAACCTATCTGGGTCAATGTCGCAACCATGCTGGCAGAAAAGTCGCTTACCCCAAAATCCTTTGCCATGCTGCCCAACAAAGGCTGGTTGTAGTAGCAGTTGGCAACGGAAAGCCCGGTAGCGACTGCCATCAGAGCCAGCAGAGGTGCCGGAATGCCGTGGTTTTCTCTCAATTCATATTTCATCATTTATTCCTCCTTTCAGTATGACACAACTTTCAATCCAATCAAGGAGGCAATGAGCGTGAACAGGAAGAAAAGCCGTATGGGAGTGGCCGGCTCTTTGAAAACGAATATCCCAATCAAGACCGTGCCGACCGCTCCGATACCCGTCCAAATGGCGTATGCCGTGCCCAAAGGCAAAGTCTGAACCGCTTTGGCAAGTAATGCCATACTCAATACCGTGGAAGCCAAGAAACCGCTTCCCCACAGATAAAAACCAATACCTGATGCCTCTCTCGTTTTTCCCAAGCAGAATGTAAGGCTTACCTCAAACAATCCTGCCAAAAATAAAATTATCCAATTCATACCTATGATTTATTAAATTCGGGTGCAAAAGTAAGCAAGTAATTTCTAACCGTTTTTTACATTTGGTAAAAACGGATTTTGCATTTGACAAAAAACAGCCGTTAGCAGCTGTTTCTGTGCGCTATTTTATAATTTTGTACCACAACAAAATGACTTATGGATATAAAGGAAATCATCAACCAGAGATATGCCATGCCAGATGCGTCTTTGGACAAGTTGCGGCAATGCCTGACGGAAGTCTCATACCCAAAAGGATTCCAAGTGTTGGAATATGGCAAGATAGAAAAAGACATCTTTTTCATCAAGAAAGGCATTGTCCGCGCCTATACTTCGGTAGAGGGAAAAGAAATTACCTTTTGGGTCGGCAAGGAAGGGGCGACTATTGTTTCCATGAAAGGATATGTGAATGACGAACCGGGGTATGAAACAATGGAGCTGATGGAAAATTCTGTCTTATATGTATTGGAAAGGAAAAAACTGAAAGAGTTATTCTTGAAGGATTTGCACATAGCCAATTGGGGACGGCGTTATGCGGAAATGGAACTGCTTGCTGCCGAGGAACGGCTGATTTCCATGTTGTCAGCCGTCGCCTCGGAACGGTATCACGAGTTGTTAGAGAAAGAGCCTGATTTGTTACAGCGGTTGCCGTTAGGAAGTATCGCCACCTATTTAGGCATCACACAGGCAAGTTTGAGTAGGATTCGGGCACAAATAAAATGACGTTTCAACCAACTGAGGATAGCAAGCGGTTTTGGTCTGCCCAAACACAAACTTGCTATTCTTCCGTTGGTATTGTTTATAATCCCATGCCCTTGCCTCTCCTAAGCGGTTCAACCGTCCTTTTAACGGATGAGAACAGCCTGCCAAACTGCTCCTTGAACCATTCGCCAATCAGTTGCCCGTTGATGGCAAGCGCAAGTTTAGCTTTGTCTTTCGGGTCTTTTACCACTTGGAAGCCTGCCCTCTCGGTCTTGAACTTCCGCCTGTGTTCCTCCGAATAGAGTTCGCCCTCGTAGAACAGCGGTTTGCCGCTGATGAGCGTGGCAGTCTGCCTCTCGTTGAAGCCGACTTTAAGGCAGAACTTCTCCATATACACCAGCTCTTGAAACAGCGGAAACCATTTCTTGGCTTTTTGGATAATGGATTTTAGGAATGACACTTCCTCTTGGTGTGCCGCTTCCTTGTTCGCCATTTCCCTGCGGTACTTGGCTTGCAGTTCCACCAATTGGCGGCTGTGTTCCTCCTGCTGCCGCTCCATCTGCTTTTGCAATAATTCGATACTCTCGTCACGGGCGGCAACCTCGCCTTGCAGGGTGCGGTTGTCGGCTTCCAGCCCTTTCAACTTGCCACTGCCCAAAAGAGAACCGACCTTTGCCACGAGTGCCGCTTTCGCCTCGGTCTTGGCGGCTTCCAGCTTCTCCGACTTGATTTCTTTTTTGACTTCGTCAAGTTCCTGCTTTGCCTGTTGGCGTTCGGTCTGCAACTGCTGCACGTTGGCTTCAAGCTCTCCCGTCTGCCGTTTCAGGTCTCGGTAGTATTGGGCGGTGGTGGTGTGCCGTGCCTCTGAACCCCGTATGCCACGCTTCAAGCCGTACTTCGCCATCGCCTTGGCATAACTGTCGTGATAGGAAACAAGCCTTTCACGGCTCATGAGGTCATCGGCGCACAGGCGCACGGCATTGGCTTTCTTACGGTAGGTGCGTTTGCTGTCCGCTTGTTTCTTCTTGGCTTTCCTGCGCTCTCCCGTCACTATCGGCACGACCGTTGCATGGATGTGCGGCGTGTGTTCGTCCATGTGCAGTACTGCCGAAACGGTGTTCTCCCTGCCGAATGTGCGATGTAGCCATTGCAGGTTGTCATCGCACCATTCACCCAGCCTGCCTTCGTCCTGCACTCTCACCATATCTTCATGCGTGCCCGAAAGCACGATGCGGATTGCCCGCACTTGGTCGGGCGTTATCTTCCTTTTGATGCCAGCTGTGCGGATGCGGTGGCTTATCGCTTCGGTGCGGTCTGCCACGCCGTCGGGAAACTCCACCAACTCACGGTTGAGATGGGTGCGTGTGGGGTCTGCGTTCTTGGGCGTGGTCTTGCGTTCTATATGGTCGGATGCGCCCGTGTCAGCCGAACCTTTCGCCTTGTTGATTTGGATGCTGATATATCCCATTCGTTTCTTGTTTTTTAGGTTGTACAAACTTGTTTGTCGGTGTCCGTCTGCCTGCGGTCATAACCGCATGGGGCAAACGGGGGTGTCCAGAGGGGTGCAACCCCGCTGGCTCATTGGGGCGTTTTTAGCATTAGCGTCAGCGGTGCGTGAAGAAAACGCCCTAATGAGCTATGGCTTTTTGTTTCCTAAAAGCCTGCGGCGGCGTCAGCGATGATGTCGGCGGACATTGGCTGCCTTTTTCTTTTCGCCAGCGACATCGGCTTTCCCTTGTCTGTCGGCAGACTGGAAGTCCGTCCGACCTGTCTGCGGATGGCGATATTCACCTCTGTTGCTTCCCCGGCAGACTTGATGAAGGGTGAAATTCCGATGAATTGATGATTAGGTAGTATAATATGCTGACAGCTAATGCAATAACACTTCATCAGCGTTTCATCAAACCGCTCGCCAAAAGAAAAGTGATGTGTGGGGCTGCGTCCGTTTTCTCTTTTCATCAGCCCAATCCTTTTGTTGAGCGTTTGATGAGCATGTAAGTTGCTGTTATTCTTTATGTTTATATATGCTTTCATCATTTCATCAAAATATCAGAGTGTTTCTAACTGTTCCTTGCTTACCGTATAGTAGCGTCCAATCCTCCTGACGGGCGAGTAACGGCATTCACGGTTGTAGTCGTATTGATAGGTGGTGTAGGAAAGCGAATTGGATGCAGGAGCCAGCTTCCAGCATTCCTGCACCACTTTCCGAACCTGCGACTTCTCCACCTTTACTTGCGAGCAGACGAGCAACGGGATAATGTCATTGAGGCAAAAAGAAACAGAACTGACGCCCACGCTTGCCATGATGTCGAGCAGCAGTTCCGCCATCTCTATCTCCAAACGGTTGCGGTTGCTTCGGATAATCTTCCGCAGTGCATCCGTTTCCAGCCGCTTCGGGTTGAACCACATACGACTTTCCTTTTCGGTGGATAGCTGCCTGTGTTGCAGGAAATGGAGAAAAGCGGGTATCTCCGCTTTCAGTTTTTGCAGGAAGTCGGTATCGTCACTTCGTAACGGCACAATCTTCCGCACCCAATAGCGTGTCTCTCCTGCGTCAATGATGACGGGCAGGTGCTCGTTGTTGGAGCAAAGCACGAACTTGGCGAAAAATCCTATCTCGTCACGGTCCTTGCCTTTCGCCTCCACCTTGTAGGATAGTGTGGTGCTGAGGTTCTTCAACCGCTCGCTGTCCTCACGGCGGTTGAGCAGCACCTCGTCCACCATGATGAGCAGCTTGCCAGCCCAATCTGAATTGAACTGGCTGCGGAAGTCCTCGTTGGTGTTGAACGTCACGTTGTTTTGGAACACGGCTTTCAGGAAATTCAGGAACGTACTCTTGCCCGTGTTCCTCTCTTCGGACACGAGCAACAGGATGGGCAGCTTCTGTACGGGGTAAAGGTAGAGCAACTGCAAATAGTCCATGCCCAACTCGTACTGTTCGCCGAAGATGTGTTCCGCCAGCGAGCGGATGCAGGGGAAGTCGCCCTGCACGGGAACATGGCTTATCGGCTCGTAGAGGTTGAGGAACTTGCCGACTACGGGCTTGTATCCCACATGGTCGGGTACGGTGCAGAAGCCGTCATACTTCGGGATGCCAGCCATATAGTCCTTGCCGTAGTCCTGCCGCAAGGTCTCAGAGTTCCATGCGATGCGCTTCCTCACATAGCCGCCGTCAATACGGGGCTGGTTCACAATCTTGTAGAGCGTTGTGCCTACTCGGATGAATTCTTCTTTTTCTGTCATTGGCTTTACTTGGTTTTAGTGCCGCCGACACCTTGTCGGCAAGCGGATTAAACATGGTTGCAAAGCTACGGCAGGACGGCTAAAACATTGATAAGTAAAACTATGCGAAACGGCGCAAAAGAAACTGACCGATAAGAAAATGCGGCGGAACGGGCAATATCAGCCATCCAAAGACGAAAAGAAAAAGCCCGAAGAAGCGGAAAATGATACTTCTTCGGGCAGACTTGGGTTGTGTGAATGCACGGGCGTATTGACACGCAACTGCACCCGCTAACATTTACACGCTGTACTGCTGCCTAACGAAAGCCACAGCATTTGTCTTTCTTTTCGCAAGCACAGCCTTTTGAGCAGGGTATTGCGTACCCTTGCGGCATTTGGCGTATTGATACGGAAAGCGAGTGCCACGACCATAGGCAAGGCATACACATCCGCATAATAACCATTGGGCAGCCTGATGCGTCTTTCCACCTCGCAAGGCTGCAACACTCCGGTCTTGTACACGGCTCGGATAGCGGCACGGAGTATCGGGGCGATTACATCGAACAGCCTTACCAATTCCATTTCGCTCATCCACAAATTGGCGGTATCGGACGGCACGGCAATCCTGCCGCACACATCCATTGTGATTGTTGTCCGTTTCATATCCCTGCCACTTTGATGTTACCGAATGACTTGCTCAGCTTGTCGCCCAGCATCGTGAGGTCGTTATCCAGCTTCTCCACGGTTATCTTCGCATAGATTTGGGTCGTTTCGATGTTCGTATGACCCAAAATGCGGCTTACGCTCTCTATCGGCATACCCTTGCAGAGGGCCAAGGTTGCGAATCCATGACGTGAGCAATGGAAGCTGATGTCCTTATTCACACCGCATTCCCGTATCATTTTCTTCAACGGCTTGCAGATTGACCAATAGTTCAGGTTGGGAAATACGAAGTTGTTTTCTTGAAACGGACGGTAACGCTCGATTATCTGTAAGGGGATGTCCAGCAGCTTCACTTGGAACGGTACGCCCGTCTTGTGCCGCTTGGAAATAATCCACTTCTCGCCGTTCACTTCCACGATGCGGTCGTTGGTCAGTTCCTTGATGTCCACGAAAGAGAGGGCGGTGAAGCTCGCAAACACGAACAGGTCACGGATGTATGCCAGCTTCGGGTCTGCGAACTCGTGCGTCATTACCGCCTTCAACTCATCCTCCGTCAAAAACTCACGCTCCTTGACATTCGGGCTGATGTGGAACTGCGCAAACGGGTTTCTCGGTATCAGACCGTTGAAGTGCGCACGCATCACCACACCTTTCAGCCACATGCACTTTTCCCATATCGTGCCGTTGCGCAATCCCGCTTCCGTGGAGAGATAGACCGCAAACTCCTTGATGAAGTCGGGCGTAAGCTCCAGCATCGACATGTCGCTGCGCTTGTAGAACGACTTGATGAACGCCGCCACATAGTTCCTTGCCACTACCCTTGACTGGTAAGTCGCCAGTTTCCTGTCCTTGCCGACACGCTTCTTGAACACCTCGTTCTCACGGTCGAAGGCTTTGAGCAGCGTTTCATACTCGCCGCCTATGCCCTGATAGGCGTTGCGTACCATCTCTGCCGTCACAAACGCCTCACGGTCGGATATGCGCTGGTAGTGCTTGATGATTTGCGCCTTGATGTTGTCAAGCGCAAGGTTCGTTTCCCTTGCCTCCAAACTCTTGCCTTTGGCACGGTTGCCCTTTGCATCCCAAAGTTCTTTTGAGATGCTCCGCTTGCAACTGAACTGCGCCACCGTTCCGTTGATTGTAACCCGTCCCATGATGGGGACAGTTCCATTCTTCTCCTTGCTGCCGTTCGCATAGAACAGCACGCGAAATGTGCTCCTTGTCATACTCGTTCTTTTTTGGTTGCAAAACTATAAATCAACGAGTTAAACCTTGACAAGCAAACCTACGCAGAGCGGCGCAAACGGAACGGTGACTGTTAAATCTGCATTTCTGACGGGTAACGATTAGGAAACCGTTCTCTTTCTCCAATCCGCTTTGAAACGCTATTCAGCCCTCTATCCAACTTCCGCGATTTTCTCCTAACTACTTAATTCACAGATTACATTGCGTTAATCTGCCGAATTTTGGAGGTTTTTCCAGAGATTTTCCGTAAGTTTGCAACTAAAGAACAAGAATTTCAATAAACACATCAAACACAATAAGCATTATGGAAAAGAAAAAAAGATATTTCCTGGCAGAAGAGGACATCCCTCGCTATTGGTATAACATTCAGGCCGACATGGTGAACAAACCCATGCCGCCACTCAATCCGGCCACCAAGCAGCCGTTGAAACCGGAAGACCTGTATCCGATTTTTGCGGAAGAACTGAGCCGTCAGGAACTGAACCAGACGGACGCGTGGATAGAGATTCCCGAGGAAGTGCGCGAAATGTACAAATACTACCGGAGCACACCGCTCGTAAGAGCCTACGGATTGGAAAAGGCTTTGGGGACACCGGCCCATATATACTTCAAGAACGAAAGCGTCAGCCCCATCGGCTCGCACAAACTGAACTCGGCATTGGCACAAGCTTACTACTGCAAGAAGGAGGGCGTGACGAACGTGACGACAGAAACCGGCGCGGGCCAATGGGGAGCGGCCCTCTCCTACGCCGCCAAGGTGTTCGGGCTGGAAGCGGCTGTCTACCAAGTCAAAATCAGTTACGAGCAGAAGCCCTACCGCCGCAGCATCATGCAGACGTTCGGCGCGCAAGTCACCGCTTCTCCCTCCATGTCCACCCGTGCGGGCAAGGACATCCTGACCAAGAACCCAAACTATCAAGGTTCTTTGGGTACGGCCATCTCGGAAGCCATCGAACTGGCACGCACGACCCCGAACTGCAAATACACGCTCGGGTCGGTATTGAGCCACGTCACCCTGCATCAGACCATCATCGGCCTGGAAGCCGAGAAACAGATGGAAATGGCGGGTGAATATCCGGACATCATCATCGGCTGTTTCGGCGGCGGTTCCAACTTCGGCGGCATCTGTTTCCCGTTCATGCGCCATAGCATCAAGGAAGGAAAAAAGACACGTTACATCGCAGCCGAACCGGCATCGTGCCCGAAACTGACGCGCGGACATTTCCAATACGACTTCGGAGACGAAGCGGGCTACACTCCCCTCCTGCCGATGTTCACCCTGGGACACAACTTCGCTCCGGCCAACATCCATGCGGGTGGACTGCGTTACCACGGCGCGGGCGTCATCGTATCCCAACTCCTGAAAGACGGACTGATGGAGGCCACCGACATCCAGCAACTGGAATCCTTCGACGCGGGCTGCCTGTTCGCCAAGGCCGAAGGCATCATTCCGGCACCGGAATCCTGCCATGCCATCGCTGCTGCCATCAACGAAGCCAAGGCGTGCAAGGAGAGCGGGGAAGAAAAAGTCATCCTGTTCAACCTGTCCGGACACGGCCTCATAGATATGGCCGCTTACGACCAGTATCTGGCCGGAAACCTGACCAACTACGAACTGAAAGACGAAGACATCCAGCATAACCTGGACGAGATTAAGGATTTGTAAACCGACGGCTCCGGCCTATCCGGCAACATATCAAGCGTCCATGCCCTTTCGCTCTTCCAATTACGAAGGCGAAGAGGCATGGACGCTTGTTTACAGGCACGAAGCCAAAGTATTAAAGTCGGACAAAACGGGGTCTCAGGAGGCTGCAAAATCATTTGGCGCAGAACGAGAAATCAATCTCAGCCGAACGAAAAATCGTTCGGCTGAGATTGATTTTCAAATCTACGGAGATTGATTTTACAGTATCTTTCGTGCAGATTTACAACAAGTTATACATCCACACGCGAAAGAGCAAAAGATTCGGACAAAATGAGGCTACTTACCAGTCAGACCGTAGGTCCCGGACTTCGCCTTCCCCCACATCCAGATTCGTATAACAGCTCGTCACGCTGAAATCCGGAACCGGATATTCAAAAAACGGGAAGCGACGCTCGGTCTCGCCTTCGGTATATGCCCAAAGCGTTTCATACTCACCCATATCTTCTCCCATGTCCTGCAACTGCAACAAGTAACGGTAGACCGGCTTGTTCTCCCGGATATACACTTCGTGGACACGGTCGATTATCGGGCTGTGCCTACGGGTGCGGTCGTGGTCGAACCGTAAGATGCGGCGTCCCTTGGCGTCCACTCCCACCAAAGCGAAAGACATACTTTTGCCGATGCCGGGCAGATTGAGCACACTACGATCCGTAGCCAGGAAAGGCACGTCATGCGCGGCACAAAACTGCCGGACGGCCACGGCTTTGTTCGGTGCGCCGTCCAGGCTTTCCAGAAAGTCGTGCTCAGCCTCCGGTGCCAGACGCCCCCATGCTTTCTCCTCGGCACTTTCCTGCAAGGAACGGGCATTCGGGGCAAAGACCTCATAATTCTCCTCAAACCCTTTCACGGTGAACGTGTAATAACAAATCACGCCCAAGCTGTTCAGCACCTTCCGCAGTTTTGCCGTATGCCCCCGGCGCGAAGCCGCCACGTTGTAGACCAACTGGTTCGTGACCGCCCATCCGGTAGACAGTATCCTCCGGATGGCCTCCCGCGACTCGGGCGTGACCTCCAAAGGCGACTGGAAATGCGTCTGCACGAAAAGTTGGGTGATGCCCGCCTCTGCGGCTTTCTGCCTGAAATCGCGCAGGATGTCCAACAGTTCGTCGTCCACACGCATCGGCAAGTACACCGGCAAACGCGTCCCCAGACGGACACGTTGTAATTCCGCATACTTCTCTCCGTCGGGACGGGACAGGTTGGCCTGCCGTTTGCGGACGGCCATCTTGCAGACGGCATCCAAGATGTTGCGCAACGTGGCATTGCGGCTCATCAGCGCGTCGCCTCCCGTTATCAGGATGTCGCGTATCTGCGTGTCGTGTTCGAAATAGTCCATCAGCTTCCGCAGGCGGGTGTTCCAGTTTTCTTTCGGCTTCAATTTCTCCAGCTCGAAGTTCAGCCTCCGGCTTTGGAAGTCGTACATCCGTTGGCAGGAAGCGCACAAGCCTCCGCAAGCGCGCCCCATCGTGTCGGGGATTAAGATGGCCACTTCGGGATAGCGGCGGTGGATGTTATGCCCGCCGGGCAGCAGCCAGCCGGCCACGTTCGGTTTGCCTTCCTCGACGATGTCCTCACGTTCCCATGCGCGGATGCCGCCGAACGTCTCGACCAGGCGGGACGAATAAATGACATAACTGCGGATGGCCGCGTCGTCGTAGCCCTTCCCGGTAGGGTTCAACAAGGAGAGGTAATAAGGCGTGACAAAAACGGGAATCCCTTTTTCCTGCGCCTGTTGGTAAATGCGCAGGGTCTCGCCGGAAAGCGTACCGTCCAGCATCCGGTTCAGCTCGGCAGCACTTTTCACGGCCATGGACAAATGGAAACGGGCTTCGCCCCACCACCGGCGCACCCATCCGAGCTTTTCTGCCTCGCTGCACCCTTCCGGGAACACATAGCGTCCGGAAGAAGCCGGACGATGTTCTATCTTCCGGACCAACAACGCCATAATCCTCTCTTTGTTCGCCTCACGGATGGCCCGCACCTGTTCATTCAGCCCGTCCGGCCAACGGCGCATCCACCGGAGCACATCCTCTTTCTCCGGCACGCCGGAGGGGCCGTTATGCAATCTGGAAAACTGGTGATACAATTCGAGTGCAAAATCCGGAGAAATCTCATCTTCCCCTATACGCCCGGACAAGAAACGCCACAACAAGGCAAGGGTCTCCACCTTCACGTCTTCCCCGACCGAAAGTTCATGAACGACCCTGCCGTCATACTCCAACAAACGCCTTACCACCCGTACCCCTTCCGCGTTCCACGACGCATCCGACAAATAAGCGTCTATCTTTTGCCGGAAAGAAGCCTCGTCCGGACTGTCTACAGCCCCGGCGAGCAATTCTGGAAATTTATTTTCGAATAACAGTCTGACCTCATGCAGGGTAACCGCCTTATTCTTTTGCTTCATACATATTCTATTTTAGGGTCACACAAAAAAACGAAACAACCGTTTCATTCTTCTAATTTAACGAAAAAAGGGCATGTCGGCAAAAGGCGGGAAATCATTTTTATTCTTTTAAAAAAACAAACCCGAAAAAACACACATTTTTGCTTATCGCTATATTTGTTACACGAAGACAGGAGGCGGATCGGCATAGCCAAACTTGAAAAACTTTGTTTTTCGTTTGTCTCTGCACTCGCCTTGGATTATCTTTGTTACACGAAGATAGGAGGCGGATCGGCATAGCCAAACTCGAAAAACTTTGTTTTTCGTTTGTCTCTGCACTCGCCTTTCACTATCTTTGCAAACAGAGAATCCAACTCACATCATACCATGAAAGTGAAAATTGAAGAAAGCTGGCGGCTGCGCTTGCAGGAAGAGTTTGACAAGCCTTATTTCGAAAGGCTCACCGCTTTCGTGCGGAACGAATATGCCCATGCCCATGTGCTGCCTCCGGGCTCCCGTATCTTTTACATTTTTAATGTCTGTCCTTTTGACAAGGTGAAGGTTGTCATACTCGGGCAAGACCCTTACCCCACTCCCGGGCAATATTATGGCGTCTGCTTTTCCGTCCCGGACGGAACACCCGTCCCCGGTTCTTTGGCCAACATCTTTCAGGAAATCCATCAGGATTTAGGAAAACCCGTCCCGGCTTCCGGCAATTTAGACCGTTGGGTCGAACAGGGCGTGTTCTCCTTGAACTCCGTACTGACGGTAAGGGCGTACGAAACCGGCTCCCACCGCAACGTAGGATGGGAAACGTTCACCGATGCCGTCATCCGTAAGCTCAGCGAGGAACGGGAACATCTGGTTTTCATGCTATGGGGAAACTATGCAAAAGCCAAAAAGAACCTGATTGACGGGAAAAAACACCTGATATTGGAGGCCGCGCACCCCTCTCCGCGTTCCGCAGAACATGGCTTCTTAGGCTGCAAGCACTTCAGCAAAGCCAATACCTATTTAAAAAGCAACGGGATTCAAGCAATAGATTGGTAAGAACGTATATGCGTCCACGACCATCCGCTCCGGATATATACGCCCCTCAATAAAACAACAAAACCATACCCCACAAGTAAAAATGGTTGTCCTATCCGTAGCCGAGGTAACACATTATTCAACAGGTTCGGTTAACTTTGCCTCATCTAAAAATTAAAAACTCATGAAAAGACTATTCGCCATATCTCTGCTGGCCGGAGGAATGCTATATTCCCCATTCGCGGCAGCACAAATAGAAACGGGCAACGCCCCAAAGGACCGCTCTTTGGACGAAGTCGTAGTGACAGGCACGCGCAACGAGACTGATGCCGCACAACTCTCTGCAACGGTTTCCGTCATAGACCGTAAACAAATAGAACAGGCCAATACGCCCTCGCTGCTTCCTATACTGACGGAACAAGTCCCGGGGCTTTTCGTATCCTCACGCGGAATCATGGGATACGGTGTATCAGGCGGAGCTGCCGGAGAAATAAATTTGAGAGGCATCAGCGGAAGTTCCGGCAGGCTGATGGTCTTGATAGACGGACATCCTCAGTACATGGGGCTTATGGGTCATCCCATAGCCGATGCCTATCAGGCCTTAATGGCCGAGAAGGTGGAGGTACTGCGTGGCCCGGCTTCTGTTTTATACGGTTCAAATGCGATGGGAGGAGTTATTAATATCATCACCAGGAAAATGCAGACAGAAGGCATAAGTACCCATGCCCACGTCGGTTACGGTTCCTACAACACGCTCCAAACGGAAGCCACCAACCGTATCCGTAAAGGACGATTCACCAGCATCGTCAGCGGTTCGTACAATCGTACCGACGGACACCGCGCAGACATGGGTTTCGAGCAATATGGCGGGTATGCCAAACTCGGATATGAGCTGTCCTCAAAGTGGAAAGCCGAAGCGGACGTGAACATCACCCACTTTAATGCTTCACAACCGGGTAAAGTCAGCCAACCGTTACTGGATGCCGACCAAAACATCACGCGGGGAATGACGTCTTTCGCTTTGGAGAACCATTACGAAAAGACTTCCGGAAGATTGAGTTTCTTCTACAACTGGGGACGTCATAAAATCAATGACGGCTATGCCCCGAGCGAAGGAGAAAGTCCATTGCCTTACCGTTTCCACTCCCGTGACAATATGATGGGGGTCTCGTGGTATCAAAATGCACAGCTTTTCCGAGGCAACCTGCTGACCGCCGGAATAGACTGGTACCACTTTGGCGGAGAAGCATGGAATAAGTTCGTAGAAGATCCACAAAAAGGAGAACGTAAGGACATCGTAGACAAGCAACAGAATGAAATCGCCGGTTATATAGACTTTCGCCAGAGAATCGGCTCGTGGATGACGTGGAATGCCGGCCTCCGCATAGACCACCATAGTCAGGCGGGAACCGAATGGATTCCGCAAACCGGCCTGGCCTTTCAAGTTCCGAAAAACGCTGAAATCAAACTTACAGCCAGCAAAGGTTTCCGTTATCCGCTCATCCGCGAAATGTTCATGTGGGGAACAGCCAATCCGGATTTGAAAGCAGAAAGCATGTGGAACTATGAACTTGCATTCAACCAACGGTTGTTTGACAATCGCCTGTCCTATGGCTTCAACCTTTTCTACATCAACGGTAAAAACATGATTACCACGGCTTCCATAGACCACCGCATGATGAACGTAAATACGGACAAAATCAAGAATGCCGGACTTGAAATGCAAATGGCATACCGTATATCAAAAACATGGTCGGCCGATGCCAACTACAGTTATCTGCACATGGAACATCCTGTCATAACGGCACCGGAAAACAAGTTATATGCCGGCATGTCCTTTTCAAAAAAGAAATGGCTATTGTCATCCGGCGTACAATATATACAAGGTCTTTATACGAACGTGAAGGTAAACGGGAAAGGCGATGAGACTTCAGAAAATTTTGTTTTGTGGAATATTCGCGGAACGTTCCAAGCCACTCGCAATCTTGCCCTTTGGCTTCGTGGAGAAAACCTATTAGCACAACGTTACGAAATCATATCCGGCTATCCGATGCCCAAAGCCACTTTTATGGGAGGAGTCAATTTCAGATTTTAGAAAGTCAACAAAAAAGACTTAATTCTGTACGAATTAAGTCTTTTTGTCGGAAAGAGGCGATTCGAACGCCCGACCCCTACGTCCCGAACGTAGTGCGCTACCAACTGCGCTACTTTCCGTTTTGCGAGTGCAAAGATAGAGTTTTTTTCTGAAACAAAAAAATATTTGTAGTTTTTTCTTAGAATATTTTGCCCACCCACCTTTTTATCTTACCTTTGCACTCGCAAAACAAAAGTAAGTCGGTGCCATAGCTCAGTTGGTAGAG
>OHXI01000196.1_pt1 | contig 34055 bp, 20 predicted proteins | sample 1579941 | NCBI WGS metagenome assembly OHXI01 (sample SAMEA3882553, study PRJEB24775) | human gut metagenome | biome: human-associated habitat; feature: intestine environment; material: feces | place: Netherlands | collected 2009/2010
TTATCAAGATTCTCAATATCCTCAATAATAGGTGTTGTAATGTGTTCAAATCCATTAGCAACATATACCTTTAATATCTCATTCTGAAGGTAATCTCTGATTTCAACCTCATTAGGAAGATAATCATTAGTACCCTTAACTGGTGTTATTTTCATAGTTGTCTCCTCATTTACACACTAAGGCAGATAACCGGTATTCTCCAGCCATCTGCCCCCATTTTCTTTAACACTAACTATTCTCCGCCAGTATTGAAAATGCTTCGCATTTTGCCTGACTCTTAACAGTTATTAATTAAGCTTCATCAATTGCCTTACCAATATCATGTCTCATATATTTGTTATCGAAATCTACCCATTCAGTAGCTTCATAAGCCTTGGCTCTTGCTTCCTTAAGGTCCTTGCCAAGTGCTGTAACACCGAGAACTCGTCCTCCGTTAGTTACAACCTTGCCCTCTTCATTGAATTTAGAACCTGCATGGAATAAGAAATAATCATCCTTACCCTTGAAGTTTTCCATTCCCTTAATCTCGAAGCCCTTCTCGTATGCGAGTGGATATCCGTCAGAAGCAAGAATTACACATACACATGCGTTATCCTCAAACTGAAGGTCAACCTTATCAAGAGTTCCATCGATACAAGCCTCAAATACATCAACAATATCATTCTTCATTCTAGGAAGAACAACCTGTGCTTCAGGATCACCAAATCTTGCATTGTACTCAAGAACCTTTGGTCCCTTTGGAGTAAGCATAAGTCCAAAGAAGATAACTCCCTTAAATGGTCTGCCCTCGCTCTTCATTGCGTCAACAGTTGCCTGATAAATGTATTTTTTACAGAACTCATCAACTTCCTTAGTGTAGAAAGGTGATGGTGAAAAATTACCCATTCCGCCTGTATTAAGACCCTGGTCACCATCCTTAGCTCTCTTATGATCCTGAGCTGATGACATAATCTTAATTGTATTACCATCAACAAATGAAAGTACTGAAACCTCACGGCCTGTCATGAATTCCTCAATGACAATTGTATCACCTGCTGTTCCGAACTTCTTGTCAAGCATAAGCTCATCAACACCTGCAAGTGCATCCTCTTTGTTCTCACATATAAGAACGCCTTTGCCGAGTGCAAGTCCGTCAGCCTTAAGAACGATAGGATACTCAGCAGTCTCAAGGTACTTCTTGGCCTCTTCTGCTGATGTAAATGTTTCATAAGCTGCTGTTGGAATATTGTATTTCTTCATAAGGTCCTTAGAAAATGCCTTAGATCCTTCAAGAATAGCTGCATTCTTTCTTGGTCCGAATACTCTTAAGCCCTCTGCCTCGAATACATCAACGACACCACCGACAAGTGGGTCGTCCATACCGATAACAGTAAGGTCAATGCTGTTTTCCTTAGCAAATGCTACAAGCTTCTCAAACTCCATTGCCTTAATATCAACACACTCTGCAAGCTCTGCAATTCCTGCATTGCCCGGTGCACAGTATATCTTGTCAACCTTAGGACTCTTGCTTAACTTCCAGCATATTGCATGCTCTCTTCCGCCGCTGCCTACAACTAATACTTTCATCTTAATTCCTCCGCATATCATTATCTATATACTTAGTCAATAATCATTAATTAACATGTTCATTGGCAATCTTGTTAATTGCCTTAGGAAGAAGCTTCCATTCAGCCTGCTCCATAATTCTTCTCTGAAGAGTTTCAGGAGTATCACCATCAAGTACATCAACTGCCTTCTGGAAAATAATCTCTCCTGTATCCATTCCTTCATCTACATAATGCACAGTTGCACCTGATACCTTAACACCCTTTGCCAGAGCTGCTTCATGAACCTTGAGTCCATAGAAACCAACTCCGCAGAATGAAGGTATAAGTGATGGATGAATATTAATAATTCTATGGCTGTACTGATGAACCATTTCCTCTGGAATTTTAACAAGAAATCCCGCAAGCACTACAAGGTCTACATTGAGCGAATTGACCTTATCTAAAAGTGCCTTGTTGAACTCATCCCTTGTCGCATAATCCTTAGGTGATACACAGTAAGCAGCTATTCCGTTATCTTTAGCTCTTGTAAGTGCATACGCACCGGCATTGTTACTTATAACAGCGACTATTTCTGTATTAGTAATCGTGCCATTCTTTACACCATCAATAATAGCCTGAAGGTTAGTACCGCCTCCGGATACCATAACCGCTACTCTTAGCATAAAGTAACTCCCTTCTCACCTGCTTCAACACTACCGATTACATAAGGTGTTTCACCTGCTGCCTTAATTGCCTCCATAGTTGTATCAACATCCTCTGGAGCTACTGCAAGTACAAGACCGATACCCATATTAAATGTGTTATACATCATATGCTCTTCAATCTCACCATCTGTCTGTAACATCTTAAAGATAGGTGGTACTTCGTAGCTGTCCTTCTTAACAACAGCTCTTACACCATCTGGGAGCATTCTTGGAATATTTTCATAGAAACCGCCACCTGTGATATGGCTGCATCCCTTAACGCGTACACCTGCGTTCTTTATAGACTTCATAGTCTTAACATATATCTTAGTTGGAGCAAGTAAAGCCTCTCCGAGTGTCTTTCCAAGTGACTCATAATATGTATTAAGCGACTCTTCTGTGATTGTAAATACACTTCTTACAAGTGAGAAACCATTAGAATGAACACCGCTTGATGCTATACCGATAAGTGTATCGCCCGGCTTTATATTTTCACCTGTTATAAGGTCTTTTCTGTCTACAACACCTACAGCAAATCCTGCAACATCATACTCATCAACTGGCATAAGACCCGGATGTTCTGCTGTTTCACCACCGATAAGCGCACATTCTGACTGACGGCAGCCTTCTGCAACACCACCAACGATTGTAGCTATCTTTTCTGGATAATTCTTTCCACATGCGATGTAGTCAAGGAAGAAAAGAGGCTCTCCACCTGCACATACAACATCATTAACGCACATAGCAACTGCATCGATACCGATAGTATCATGCTTATCCATAATAAATGCTAACTTAACCTTAGTTCCACATCCGTCTGTTCCTGAAAGGAGTACAGGGTCTTCCATCTGCTTAATCTTTTCAAGTGAAAATGCACCCGAGAAACCACCAATTCCTCCTAATACTTCTGGTCTGAATGTAGACTTAACCGCATCCTTCATTAACTCAACTGACTTGTAACCTGCTTCAATATCAACACCAGCGTTCTTGTAATCCATTATTGTCCTCCGTTCTTGTGTATCTGTGAGGGTATTATGATATATTGCAACTATCCCTTACAGATTTTATTATTATAATAAGTTATATAAATTTATATTATTGTAATACTTCTATAGTTAATTATAGATATTTATAGTATATTACTTGTTAACTCCTGTAACATATCAATCTCTAAAATAACAATATGTTATTAATAATTCTTATAACCAACTTCCTGAAGTCTTGCATCCTTAGCCTGTACGCTTTCCTTTAATTCCTTAGTGTAATTCTTAAGTCTTTCAAGAAGCTCTGCATCTGATGTTGCAAGAATTTTAGCTGCAAGTATACCTGCATTGGCACCACCATTAATAGCAACTGTTGCAACTGGGATACCTGTTGGCATCTGTACTATTGAATATAACGAATCTCTACCACCAAGAGAAGTTGTATGCATAGGAATTCCTATGACTGGCATAGGGAATATAGCTGCACACATTCCCGGCAAATGAGCTGCCATTCCTGCACCTGCTATTATTACCTTGAACCCTTTTTCCTCTGCTGTCTTGGCATACTCAAAGAAAACATCTGGTTCCCTGTGTGCTGAGATAATCGTCATCTCATAAGATACACCTAACTTGTCTAATATGTCTGCTGCCTTAGCCATAACAGGCATATCAGAATCGCTACCCATAACTATTCCTACTAAAGCCATGTTTAACTTCCTCCCATTCTGATAGAAATGTAACTATCACATTAAAATAATAATATTAAATCAAGTATTGCTGATATTATCTGATAAATAGCATTATATGTATTCTTTAAATCACTTAATTGTATAATAATCCATATATTTCAAAGATTACACAGATAAAACTAAACAATACATATAATATTTTACTTTGTTTTACATATATCGTCAAGAATAAGCATAAAATTGTATCTTAATTAAAAATTGAAATTTTAAATTTCACCATTATCTAACACATTGGAATTAGATATTTATTATACAAAGATAGCTTCACACCTGTCTTAGATAAACTATAGTTACTTAATTATTTTTATCACAATTTAATGATTTAAATCTTATTTCTTCTATTGCTCTAATATAATAATATTCTATATCTATTTTATTCGTTTTGGATAAAAAATAAAGAACAATTGCAAATAAATATATTATGGTTGAAAATAATATATTTGCATTTCCTAATTTCAACATTTTAAATATAATTGTAATAACTTTTATGTATATGCATGCGAATATTATTATGCTAATAACAATTGTTATATAGCATAAAATCAGCCTTAAATCTATACCTTTAACATCTTTCTTGTGTGTTTTTCTTTTTAATATTATTTTACAATTGTCTTTTTCAGTCTTTGTACTACCTTTTAATATTATTTTACAAATTTCATTCATTTCAAAATTGCAAAGAATATTACATATAGTAATCATTAATATATAACAGCCTATCATAGAAAATATATCTATCCAACCATAATTTTCAACATTTATTACATCTCTTGATATATAAATACATACAATTAAATATACACTCAATATCAAATAAAGCGTTTTTGTTATTATTTCATATATATTTCCCTTTACTTCCCTTTTACTTCTCTCCCAATCATATTTTAAAAGTAATGAAATATATTCTATTAATTGTCTCTGTTTCATAGTTAATTCTTGTTTTGATGGTTTTTTATTTTCTAAGTCTTTAATCAATTCCCAAATATGTGCATCACTGGAATAACTTATTTGTACAGCATTATTCCCAAATGCATTTATTCTCAACTTTAGTTCATTCAATATTACTAATGTTTTTTCATATGATGCCCCATCTACAATATGAGCTATTTCTCTTATTTTATCTCTCCATTCTTTTCGCTCTCCTGTTATATATTGGAGATTCCCTTGTCTTCTTGCAATAATATATGATACAAAACCTGACATAACAGCTACAATAACTGTCGAACTTAAAATAGTATTTATATCCATTTATAATTATCCTTTTCTTTATTATCCTAAATTATTCATTGCACAGCATACGAATAAAGTACTGTACCATGAAGCTTTTAAAGATAGCGTATCAGCTTGAATTAATCTTATTTACTTAAAAAGTATGTAAAATTCCTATAATAATTTTTCGGCTGTCAAAGTTCATTGTATAACTGCCTAAGCAAAATCTTAACTAGATTTATTTTCTTAGATTAAGTTGTCCTTCACACCTCTTTTACAATAAAACATAATGAGGTATCCCAGTGATAAATTCATATTTGTAGCATATACATACTTCACCCGCTATATCAACATTTGTTATGAATTTTCACTTTCCTCTTGTTCTACTTTCCGAATAAACTTATTCTCGAATTGACTCTTATTATATGTATGAGTTTCTTTAAAAAGATATCCATCCAGCTTGCCAATTCCTAAAATTTTCACTTCTTGCTGTGCTCTTTGCTGAATATTGGAATATATCATATTAAGACCTTCTGTCTTTGATGCTTTATTATTTTTTTGGTCATTGTATACTAATATATAGTAAAAATTATTTCTTATATATTCAAAATTATCAACAATTCCTATATCAACTAACATTATTAAACTATCATAAATTTTTCTATATATATCAGCTGTTTCAAATTTGCCATTCTTAAACTCTATAAAAAACCAGCGCCCATTTATATCCTTATACAATGCATCATTTGACTTTGGAACAGCACCCCAACCTCTTCCCCTTGAATACACATTGGGAATTTTATCAAAATCAATAACTTCTATTTTACTTTCTGTCATAACCTGTTTATTAGTATCGTCTCTAGATGCCTTTCTAATATCACATTTATATTCAACTAATATCTCCGGCAATTCTTTTAATATTTTATCTGTCATATCATCATCCTTTTTAATATAAGCATATCGTGTTAAATAATATTTATATTATTTTTAAAAATTTTAATAATATATTATATATTTTCGATAAACTATTCTAATTATTATTTAATTCATATCTTAATGTGTCTAATACTTCAATAGGCGATGCCATCTTTTTATATATCTTATCTATATTATCAGTAACTTTCTCCATCTTAATACCATCATAATCAACTACAGACATATAATAATTAACGGCATTATCCGTTTCATACTTACAAGAAAACAAATTAATAGCATCAACAAAATAAGGACTATGTGTTGTCACTATAACTGAGAGATTGAACTGTTTCTGTAATAAAACTAGTAATTCAGCATACTCTATCTGCCATTGAGGATGAAGATGTATCTCTGGTTCATCTAAAATCAAAACATCTTTTTCATATAAACTGCCTTTTTCTAACAACATTTTTAATACAGCAAATGATTTCACTCCCGTAGATAAGTTAGATAATGCTATTGGCTCTTTATATTCTTTGTTTTGTAAATACAACTCTCCTGTTCTCGAATTATTAGATATATCACCATCAACAACTTTATCTAAAAGTTCCTCTATTGTGTTCAACTTTTCCTTTGCTATAACAGATCCTATAACGTCATCTAGTATATTTTCATTTTCTCTAACTAAAAGATCTTTTAATGATTTATTAATAATATCAGGATTCTGATTTTTTGATAAGCCATCAATAATAAATGGATTATCAATATAAATAGCCTTATGCTGTATATTTATCTCTCTCGAAATCATTCCACAAACATTATTTCCAAATAATATTCTATTTTGTTTATCATTTATCTTCAATAAAACTTCAGCCAATTCATTTCCATCCACTATCGAGAGCGAATTAATCTGTCCATTAAATACATCACTAAAATAACGAGATATTATCTCTTTCATCAAGACATCTTCTGATACATTCATAACTCTAATAATATTATTGGCAATCTCTTCTACTGTAGTTTCATAATCATTGAAATAGTCTGGCACATTCTCATCGTTCTTTTCTATCTCTTTACGCAGATCTGTTATTATTTTATCTTTCGAATCCATATTTTTTTGATTATCAGCATTACTAATATATCTGTTAATACAATTACCAACATATAAAATATACTTTATTACATAATGATATGATTGGTCTACTTTAATATGATTCTGTAAAATTTCTTTGTTAGAAGAATCTATTTCTTTCAATCTTTGATTGTAAATTTTATCAGTAATATTATATAAAGAATTAAATGTAGAAAATAAAACTTTTCCTATTGTACTTTTACCTGTATTATTCTCTCCTGCAACAACTGTAATTCCATCTATATCAATATCTGCTTGTTTTATTTTTGCTAAATTACTTATGCTTAATTTCATTCATATACCCTCTTAAAAACTATATATATTATTATTAAATTATACTCATTCTATCATTATTTATTCTCAATGTAAACAAAATATTATAATAACTATTCACTTTTTTCACATATACGTTACTATTTAAAATCAATATTGAAAATGCCACAATATATATTAAAAATAAGCCCAGATTATCCATGTCAAAACCATAAACAATCTAAGCTTAATTCAGACAATACTTATATTTTAAATATAAGTACCTATTTTTATATATTATTTTATTTGTATTTTTTATGCCATACCATTAATTACATTATATGTACTGCCATTATAATTAACTGTTCCTGTATAATCCCAGTCTACCATACCATTCTGTACATAGAACTTAGCACCATTGTAATCAACTATCGCTGTTGTCCAGTTGATACAGCCGCCTGATACATAGAACCATGCATCATTATAATATATAAGTCCTGCATAATCCCAGTTGATTGTTCCTCCTGACACGTAGAACCACATATCATTATAATATATAAGTCCTGCATAATCCCAGTTAATCATTCCTCCTGAGATAACAAACCATATGTCATTGTAGTATGTAAGACCTATATAATCCCAGTCTAATATACCTCCGGATACATAGAACCAGATATCATTATAATATACAAGTCCTGTGTAATCCCAGTTTATCATTCCTCCGGATACATAGAACCAGACATCATTATAGTATGTAAGTCCAGCATAATTCCAATCTACCATACCGCCTGATACATAGAACCAGATACCGTTATAATCTGCAAGTCCTGTATAGCCCCAGTCTATTGTTCCATTATCTACATAGAACCACAAGCCCTCGTAATTCACAAGACCTGCGTAGTCGCTATTGACATTGCCATTCTCAAAATACATCCAGTTGCCATCAACATCTCTCAAGCCTGTATATGTATCCTTCTTGTTGACTGTCACTGTACAGCTTGCGGTCTTTCCATTCTCACTTGTTGCTGTGATTACTGCTGTTCCGGCACTCTTGGCTGTTACCTTGCCCATAAGGTCTACTGTTGCTACTGCCACGTTGCTGCTGCTCCACTTAACACTCTTTCCATATGTTGTGTTCTCTGGAAGCACTGTCGCTACAAGGGTTGTTGTTTCTCCCTCTGTAAGCGTTGCACTGCTCTTATCAAGGCTTATCTCTGTTATTGGTATCTCTTTTCTGCTTACTGTTACTGTACAGCCTGCGCTCTTTCCGTTTTTGCTTGTCGCTGTGATCACTGCTGTTCCGGCACTCTTGGCTGTTACTGTTCCGTTAGCATCTACTGTTGCTACTTCGCTGTTACTGCTGCTCCAGCTTACATTTTTACTATCTGTTGTGTTCCCTGGCAGTACTGTCGCTGTAAGTTTATATGTACTTCCTTCTACTATTCCAACTGTACTTTCGCTAAGACGTACTTCTGTGACTGGTATCTGCTTCTTTTCTACTGTTACTGTACAGCCTGCGCTCTTTCCGTTTGTGCTTGTCGCTGTGATCACTGCTGTTCCGGCGCTCTTGGCTGTTACTGTTCCATTAGCATCTACTGTTGCTACTGCTTCATTGTTGCTGCTCCATATAATGCTCTTATTCTCTGCATTGTCAGGTGTAACAGTTGCAGCTAATGTTTCACTTTCGCCCTCTGTTAATGTCATTTCTGACTTATTAAGGCTTACACTCTCAACCTCAACCACTGGTGTCTGTGTTTCATTGTCTGTAAATGCTTTAATAATAAAATTGCATGACCGTGCCTTACCAAAGTCGTCCCAATATCCATATGGGGTAGCTATAAAACTCTGATTTTCCTTAGCAGAAGCTGTACACCAATATCCTGCCTTGCCTGACTGCATACTGCGTTCATATGCCAAATATGGTGTTTTACCTGAATCATTCCTAACTTCTACAACAACTGAGAACTTATTACCTTCATTAATTTCTACCGGACTGTCAAGATTAACCGTGTATGTTCCGTCATATGTTGTTATTCCGCTTTTCTGTGCTGCTAATGTTCCACTTTCAGGATTAGTTTCATCTGTAAGATTAGTATATATACTTACTGTATAATTAAGATTAGTAGAACGTCCTGTCATAAATGAAACTGCCTTTATATTCTCACTGCCATCCTGATTAGCTTTAGCTTCAAATATGTTGGCATATTTATTATTAGAACCACCATATCCCATATATCCATAAAGCATCGCACCATCATATTGATAATTATTGTCATAATTATTTGAAAGCTCTGCTTCAAGTGCATAACCTACTGTATATATAGACTTGTCATAATAAGAAAGATAGAAATATCCTTCCTTACCATAATAACTGCCCCAACTGTTTCTTACTATCCATGCACCATTACCATCTGGTGTTGTTGCAAAATTATCTGCTGAATAATCATCATCCCAGCCTACAATAGTAACGGCATGATTAGATGTGTAAGCATTTGGACAATAGTACGCTGCAGTAGAACTATTGTAATTATCTGTACTCCAGTCACTGCTCTGGTCAGACCAGTATGATATTGAAACAGCACCATAATCCATAACTGCTTTCTTGACATCATCCCTGCTGGTTATGTTGACTCTGTAGAAATTCTGTACATGTGCAACATCTTTTCCATATGCAAGTGAATCATTTAACTGCTCATTTTCAACCTGTCTTATATAATCTATAGTATAAGGAACAACATCCTCATTAACAGCACCTTCCCAGTCAAGAAGTGAGTTAGCTGCCATCTCGACATTGCCACCATACTGCATTACAGAACCATATGATGTATCAAACTTGTTAACATCGCCTTCAAGTCCGCCCAAAGGGTCATTAACACAGTTATATGTGTAATTCACAAGATGTAATTCTGATAAATCAATATCACTAGAAGCAAGATTTTTCTTTATAAGATTAGTTTCTATTAATGATATTGTTGAAAATGACCAGCATACACCATATATTCCCTGGTCTCTTACAGCAGGAAGATTTTCTGTTCTATAGGCAGCCGGATATGTAGCTGCCTTTGCAATCTCCATTCCATCTATACTAGAATTATCATTACTGAGAACATCTGGAATTATCTGATATTCTTCATCTAATTGCCTATAACCTGTTGCAACATAACGTGAACCTGTATCGGTTGTTTCATTCTCATAATTCACATCTGCACTATTATTATCATTATTCCCGGCAAATGCCATTGATGAAGATGTAACTATAAGATTAACTGCAAGAAATGCAGCCAATGCTTTTTTTAACAATTTTCTTCTGTGCATATCATACCTCTTTTCTTAACAGATTATACTTTAAACTACCATTCCGCCAACAATGTGGTATGTATAACCTTTATAATCGATTGTTCCTGAGAAGTTCCAGTCTACCATGCCATCCTGTATGTAGAATTTATTTCCATTATACTCTATAACTGCTGTTGTCCAGTCGACACAGCCACCAGATACATAGAACCATGTATCCCTGTAGTATATAAGACCTTCATAATCCCAGTTAATTGTACCTCCTGATACATAGAACCATATATCATTATAATATACAAGTCCCATATAACTCCAGTTAATCGTTCCTCCTGAAATAACAAACCACATATCATTGTAATATGTAAGTCCAAGATAATTCCAGTCTAACATTCCGTTTGAGATATAGAACCATGTATCGGCAAAATATGCAAGACCTGTGTAATCCCAGCCAATCATTCCGCCTGATACATAAAACCATACATCGTTGTAATATACAAGTCCTGCATAATTCCAGTCTATCATTCCGCCTGATACATAGAACCATATATCATTGTAATATACAAGTCCTGTATATCCCCAGTTTATCTTTCCATTTGTTATATAGAACCACACATCATTGTAATAAGTAAGTCCTGTATAATCGGAATTAACCTTGCCATTTTCAACATATAACCAGTCATCGCCATCCTGAACAAGACCTGTATATTCTGTATCTACAACACCTTCACTTATATAATATCTGTCATCCTCATAATCTGCAAAACCTGTGTATGTTATGTCTACAACACCATTTCTTACATAATATGTACTATCTTCATAATCCACAAGACCTGTGTATGTTGTATCTACATTGCCGTTGTTAAAATATGTCAACTTACCATTAACATCTCTTAAACCTGTATATGTATCTCTCTTGTTGACTGTTATTGTACAGCTTGCGCTGACACCATTTTCACTTGTTGCCGTAATTATGGCTGTTCCTGCTTTTTTGGCTGTTACATTTCCCATAAGGTCAACTGTGACTACAGTGTTATTATTGCTGCTCCATTTAATACTCTTTCCATTAGTTGTATTTTCCGGATATACAGTAGCAATTAATTTTATTGTTTCACCCTCATCAACAGCTACACTTGTCTTATTAAGAACAACTTCTGTGATAGGTATTTCCTTCTTTTCTACTGTTATTGTACAGCTTGCGGTCTTTCCGTTTGAACTTGTTGCTGTTATTACAACTGTTCCAGCCTGCTTTGCTGTTACTTTTCCTGTTGAGTCAACCGTAGCTATATCGTTGTTGCTGCTACTCCAGCCTATGTTTTTAGACTCTGTTGTATTCTCTGGAAGTACTGTTGCTGTTAAGTTTAATATATCTCCTTCTGTAATTGTCGCGCTTGTCCTGTTAAGTGCAACATCTACAATAGGTATCTCTTTCTTGCTTACTGTTACTGTACAGCCTGCGGTCTTTCCGTTTGTGCTTGTTGCTGTGATTACGGCTGTTCCGGCACTCTTGGCCGTTATTGTTCCATCCTCAGATACTGTTGCAACTGCTTCATTGTTACTGCTCCAGCTTACACTCTTACTGTCTGTTGTGTTCTCTGGAAGGACTGTTGCTGTAAGCTTATGTGTGTTTCCTTCTATTATTCCTACTGCGCTCTCACTAAGACTTACCTCTGTGATTGGTATAAGCTTCTTTTCCACTGTTACTGTACATTCTGCGGTCTTTCCGTTTGTGCTTGTCGCTGTAATTATAACTGTTCCAGCCTTCTTTGCCTCAACATGTCCTGTTGTATCTACTGTTGCTATGTCGTTGTTACTACTGCTCCAGCTTATATCTTTTGTGTCGGTTGTGTTCTCTGGAAGGACTGTTGCTGTGAGTGTTGTTGAGTCACCCTCTGTAAGCGTTGCGCTGCTCTTATCAAGATGTACCTCTGTGATTGGTATTTCCTTCTTGCTTACTGTTACTGTACAATCTGCTGTTTTTCCGTTTGAGCTTGTTGCTGTGATTACTGCTGTTCCTACACTCTTAGCTGTTATTGTTCCATCCTCAGATACTGTTGCAACTCCTTCATTATTGCTGCTCCAACTTATGCTCTTACTATCTGTTGTATTCTCTGGAAGGACTGTTGCTGTAAGCTTATGTGTATTTCCTTCTATTATTCCTACTGCGCTCTCACTAAGACTTACCTCTGTGATTGGTATAAGCTTCTTTTCTACTGTCACTGTACAGCTTGCTGTCTTTCCATTTGTGCTTGTTGCTGTAATTACAGCTGTTCCTACGCTCTTTGCTGTTACTGTTCCATCCTCAGATACTGTTGCAACTGCTTCATTGTTGCTGCTCCAGCTTATGTCCTTGCTGTCTGTTGTATTAACTGGAAGAACTGTTGCTGTAAGCTTGAAAGTATCTCCTTCATACATATCAAGTGCTTCTCTGCCAAGCTGTACCTCTGTTATAGGAACCTCTACCGGCTGCTCCGGCTTATCAGCAGATTTTACTTCATAAGAACGAACAACTGCTTTACCAGTGTCACTGTCAAGATATGTCGCATATATCTTAGAATTACCGTAGCTTATATTAAGACCACTAATATCCTGAATAGATACATTAGTTCCAAGCTGCTGCCACTCGCCATCGACAAGTCCACTTACAAATGTAATGTTATCACTTGCAGTAGTTCCTACATATACATTATCACCATCAAAGCACAGACTTGCGTTATTAACACCCTTGTCTGTTATACTATTAGTCCCTACCTGAGTCCACTCTTTAGCAGAGTTGGCATAGTCAAGGCTGTATAGATAACTGTCTTTTACTGTATCGAAAGCAGTTCCTTTCTTAAACAAATAAAGCTTTCCATTATTATTACTTAATACAACCTCATTAGCCTGTATTGAACCATTTAATACAGCATTCCAACTGTTATCAATTTGATTATATTTTTTAATATATATCTTACTATTATTAGCTGTATCTCTGTATTCAACAAATATATTTTCATCAGCATCTACAGATATAGCAGCATTAGCCGGCATACTACTTACTGCTCCTGCTAATATATTATCAGATAAATTCTTTAATGTATTTCCATCATACTTATATGCATAAATATTGCTGTTATCCTGACTTGTATATGAAAAATATATGCCTTCAGAACCTGCAACAAGTGATACATTATCAGAATAACCTGAGGCTTTATATATATTCTGCCAACTACTTCCATTCCACTTATCTACATGTGCATAAAAATTAGTATCAAGATATGAAATATACACGTCACCATTGTAAGTAACTATAGACTTTCCATCATTAACAGCCTTAGGTCCGTCTGTAATCTTACTCCATGCTCCATCACTATACTTAAATAATACTGTATCATTTGTCGCATAACCATAGCCATCACCTATATTGGCTATAAAATATTTATTCTGTTCACTATCTGTATATGTTTCTATATCACTAAGCGAAAGTCCAAGTGTATCCGTACTTTCTGTTATCCAGCGACCTTCCTGTCCGTCATCTGCAAATGATATATCAAATGTTATTGTGTCGCCAGAAGCACTGCCTACATTTTCTATAACAATTCCGCTGTTAGTTCCATCTGAATATGTAATAGCATTGTCAGCTATACCTGCATTCTTATCATGTGTTCCATAAGATGTACGGTTGCTTTCCGCTGATAAGAATGATTTATCTAAGTTAGTATAATCTGCCTTTTCATAGCCATTAAGTATAGAATCACCTGGCCTGAATACATATGCCTTATATGGAGGACCATACATATTACCACCGATAAGAGAGGCGTTTATTCTATATATGATAAGTCCTGAACCATATATCTTGCTCTCGTATGACTTATCATCATAAGAAGCAACATCATATTTAACCTTCTGTTTTCTGTATTCAACAACAAAGAATTCATTAGATGAATAATCTGTTCTTAATATAACCGCCTGATTATTTCTTGTATCAAATGTTGTAGAAGAAGCTGCATATATTGAACAATTCTTCTTTGACTCTGTTACTGTCGGTATATCAAACCAGCCTGAATAAGCTGACCTGAAATATGCCAGAGGATACTGGATGAACTTGCATTCCATCGCCATAATATCCCACTGGCCTACCGGTACAACACCAGAAACATTAGTATTAACATAAAGGTCTGGATATCCAAGCGTATGCATAAATTCATGTATGACAACGCCGGTTTCACTTAATCCGAAGTATGCTAAACCCTCTGGAATAACCGTATAACTGCCTATTTTCTTGGAATTAATCTCATCTGTTCCTGCATATGTTGACTTATGTCCATACATCTGTGAATTAGAATTACCCTTTTCACAGGCTGTTACAATCATAAGATTATCAACACATCCATCACCATCATAATCTACTATTGCATCCTTAGGAAATCTGCTGTCTTTAGCAAGTAATTCAGAAATCTCCTTAACCATTCTTGTATCTCCGAGGGCTGGTCCTGAAGTTCCAACAGTCCTGTCCCCATAATATGATACGTCATTGCTTAACACATATGGTTCTATCTTATTATTCTCACTGTCATACTGTGGAATAATATTCTGGACATTAAGCTGCCCATAAGAAATGTTAGAAACATACTGCTTAAGCGCTCTTGGGTGCTCCTCATCCCCCTCGAAATATTCTGTGATTTTAGGGTCTTCCTTATAACACTTCCCTAGTTCAGTTTTTTCGTGTTCATGTGTTGTATCCTTAAAATCTACAAATACAACTATGTTAGCGTATTTGCGGGTTGATACACTCTGTGTATGCACTGTATCAGACACCTGTGCAGCCGGTGCTATACTTACTGATGTAAGCACAAGCATTACACTTAAAAATGCCGAAGCTATTCTTTTGATATAGTTTCTTTCCATATACTTCCTCCTTTTCGTATTATGATTAATATATACTTGTCTTTTTGTATCCCAATATATGATACCAGGGTCACAAGGTCATTCACCCACATACACCTGCTCATAGTTGTGGCTTTCACCCCAACATCATAATATTATGCTGTTCACAAATTTAAAGCCCTATCATATATTATATCGGCAAATATTACACATAATCTTACCTGATTGTAATATTGCGTGTATTACTTTATCATATTTTGTTCAAATATAATTATATATACTGTTCACGGTTACAAGTAAATCTAATTTTAGATATAGTATATTATATATAAACAATTAAGTAAACAAAAAATACGCCAGAAATCAGCTTTTATACCATTCTGACGTATTTTTAATATTTGTATTATATATCTTTATACTATATTATATTTTCACGCAGATTATAAATATCATACGTTCTTAACTTGAGCTGTAACTTCTTATATTGTAATAAACCACTTAATATAATTAGTTGCTTCTTACTGATAACTTTCCTGTTACACTAGCCATTTCCAGGATATAGGTATTTACTGTGTTCATAGTAATATCACCTGACATAGCCTTATCATCTACATCCTTGTATGTATGATATATATAGCTATAATCAGAGTTAGAACCGCCAATATTGATTTTTCCTGTTTCATTTTCTATTGAACCCAATAAATTTCTCTTCTTAGTCCAGCCTTCATCTACAATATACTCTTCCTCACCTGATGAAAAATCATATGATATAGTTGAATTCCTATTAACAAAGCAATTAATGTCATATGTTATTGTAGTATATTCCCCTGGATTAAGTTTTTCCATTATCTCTGGCTTTACAGCTAATCTGCAGTAATATGTAAGATTAGCTATACCATCAGCATCATATTCAGGTACTATACATTCATATACATATAAGTAATCCTTCCAGTTATCCTCTGTAATATCTACGTCTTCATATTCCGGAACTATTACATCAGTGTAATTATCCCTGTATGTATCTCCACATACTGAGCATGTGTGCTCTGTATAACCTTTTTCTGTATCTGTTGGCTCAACTACTGTATCTACATACTTATGACCTGTCTTTTCTATAGATTCTGTGTAAGTATCATTACATATTGAGCATGTATATGTCTTTTCACCATCCTCAGTACATGTTGCCTTTTTAGTTACTTCAGATGTATATAAATGATTATGCTTAACTGCAATACCATTTATTACTTTATATGTAACATCATCACTCTTTACATAACCATTATATTCTTTATTAACCATACCATTTTCAACATACCAGAGAACACCTGCACTATCCTCTACTACACCTGTATAGTCCTTATCAAGAATGCCGTTCACTATATAAGCTGTGCCATCTTTACTATATACAAGTCCTGTATAACTCCAATCGAGTACACCTTTCTTTATATAAAATGTACCGTATTCATTACTTGCAGTTCCTGTATAACTCCAGTCAACTATACCACCTGAAACATAGAACCAGTTTCCTGCATACTCTGCAAGTCCTGTATAACCCCAGTCTAATATGCCACCTGAAACATAAAACCAGTTTCCTGCATATTCTGCAAGCCCTGTATAACTCCAATCTAATACACCATTGTTAACATAGAACCAGCCATATTCGTTCTGGGCAAGTCCTGTATAGCTCCAGTCTAATACACCATTGTTAACATAAAACCAGCCATACTCATTCTGGGCAAGTCCTGTGTAGCTCCAGTCTAATACGCCATTTTTAACGTAAAACCAGCCATATTCATTGTTGGCAAGTCCTGTATAATCATAATCAACTTCATCATTAACATAGTACTTCCATGTTCCATCAGCTTCCTGCAGCAGACCTCTTTCTGTTCCATAAGCTGAACCATCCTTGAATATACCATGAAAACTTACACTATCCTCATCGCTTGTATACCATATAGCCATATCACCATACATAACTGGCTCGCACTGTGACAGCTTACCCGTCATAGTTCTTATCTTATCAGTCTGATTACCATTATTATCTACAAATGTATAATATACAGTACCCTCTCTATCGCTTCTCTTGCACCAGAGAACTAAGTATCTGTTATCAGCCATCTTAACAAGATGTGGTGTTGTTGCTGAATAATCATCACCTGTATAATCTGTAATCCAGTTTATCTTAGTATTTCCATCGGCTTTAGACTTTGAAAGTATACATATATTTCTGAGTTTACCATTATTATCCTGGTCTATAGAAGAAGCTGCAACTATATATGCGCTGTCTGTCACTTCAAAACCACCAACTGATGCATTAGTTGTATTATCACCTGTAGTACCAGCTATATTAAGTAAAGATGTACACTTGCAATTATCTCCCCAATAGTCCATATTGGAAATAAACTGACCAGTAGTAAAATCTGTTGGATACTCTATAAGTGCTATACTTCTTGGATAAGCATCGCCATGGTCTACAGCAACAAGATGATTACCATCTGTTTTAATAAACTGATTAAATGAATGGCTTACATAACCATACGCAGAATTCATAACCTTAGTAAATGAATCCGTAATATTCATATTCTTCTCATCAACCTGTATCGTTACATTTGCCTGATGATTATAACCATCTGATGACTTATACATAGTATGGCTTGTTCTTATGAACAGATATCCATCTGATTCTGTCATTCTTAGGCTTCCAGCATGAAATGGTCCAACTGTGTTGCAATTATATAAACCAGTAGATGTAATTCTGTTCCATGACTTATCGTACTTAGTTATTCTGAAACATTCTACATCTGCTGACTCTGATGGATTACTCTGTCCGCTTACTATATAATAAGCATCTGCACCATCATAAAATCCACCAAACTCAGAAAGTTCTGTAGGAATCTGCTTATAATCCGTAACTTGTAATTCTGAATTATAATATTCTACATAAACATTAGAACCATCAGACTGTACTCTCATAAGATTTCCATCACCAATATTGACAAGATATGCCTTAACAGGTGTTGCCCATCTTATATAATTATTGTCTGATGTCTTTACTGAAATGTTAGTACCAATAGTTGCCTCTGCATAAACCTGTGTGGTAAAACCAGACACTGCTGTACTTACACACACCGCACTGACAAATACAGCCATTGATGCAAGCAATTTCTTAATTCTTTTGTTCTTTAAGAACTTATCCCTTATCATATTTCCTCCTTTTTTTCTCACAATGCGCATAATTATATCAGGGTTAAAAGGAATTATATTCCCAACTGATATACCCATATTGATACATTGCTATGCAATTCTTACAATTTCCTAAATCATAATATGCCTTGCTGCTTTATCTTCAAAGTGTTTAACCACTAAGAATACCGCTATAAGTATAATACTTTAAATGTTATATATCTAGTACTTTTAATTAATAAAGCAAAAAACACAAACCTGCATTTACATAACCATTTTCTTTAATAATGGAATTCTTCTTACTATACAAGTTATCACCATACACACAGCAGTCATTACAACAGTTTTTATAAGATTAGCTGCCAGTGAATAATTTTCTATATTAATATATGGATATATATATTTCACACACAATATCAGTAGAATATAATGTATATAATATACTCCCATTGTACACTGTCCTACATATTTTCCAAACACATTTTCCTTATTAGAACTGTAATAATTAAAACACATAAACAGCCCTATTGATGCAAGCATAACCGATATTCTTTTATATCCATTATTAAGATATATGTTATTCCAGCTCATTGTTTTCGTTTCTATATACTTTTCAAGAACAATAAGCAGCACTCCCACAACAAACAAAATAACCGGAATATATCTGTTAATCTTGTTTTTAATATCGTCCCTGTATTCATGCATAAATGCACCTATAAGAAAATATGTAAGCATAAAAGCATAATTCGTATATGGAACAAGTGTACTCACCGAACTTATATCAAAGCTGCCAAAATATGATAACAATATATTAACTGCACCAACGCCTATATCTCCTATGAAGCTTACTATAAGCATACCAAGTGCAAACTTCCTGCCATCGTGTCTGAACAGAAACCATGTAACCGGATATATAAGATAAATTACAATATATGCCTTCATATACCACAGCGCCCCGAAGTCTACACCATTTATATCCGCCGCAAATAATGTTGCTCTTATATATTCGCTTACAGTATGTGTTTCGTCATATATGTTACTTTGAACGCACATATATATTAATCTCCATACTACGAACACTATGTATGTAGTTACAAGCCTTGTGAAATATCTTTTCCAGTCAAATGTTTCTTTCTTATGTAAAAGATATCCTGTTGTCATAATAAAGCATGGCACCGCAACCCAGCATATGCTCATAATTATATTGCCTGCCACCGAATCTGCCGGCAGCAGAACAAAATGACAGAAAACGACTAATAATATACACAATCCTTTTAAGTCATCAAGAAATACTAATCTGTTACTCATCCGTTGTTTCTCCAATGCTGCATTTTTAACCTGTAAATCACTTAGCTTATTCTCCATGTAATCCTCATTACATAAGAACCATAGCTGCTGCTTGTTCCCAATGAATGATGCTTGACTGTTACCTTACTATAATCCGTATAAGCACTTCTGAATTCATTATCTATTGGTGCATCCAGACTTTCTACATATATTACAACAGTTGCATTTTCCACGCCTGACTCTAATGCCTCCGACAGCTTTTTATTAAGGTATTCATAATAATCTGTTGTATTAGTGAAATAATTTTCCTGCTGTGCGTAATAATTATACTTTGTTCCATTAGCATTTATATCACTTGTATATGAATGGTCTCTTCTCATCTTTTCATCAGTGATATTAAAGTAATCATAATTTACAACGCCCGGATTATCTGGTACAGGGTCATCCCATGTAACATCAACCATATACCATTCTCCATCAAGCATAACTGCATTCCATGCATGTGCTACGCCATCGCCTTCACCCGTGATAATCTCGCAAGGAATTCCTAATATATCCATACATAACTTAAATGCACTTGAATATCCATCACACACTGCTGTCCTGTTCACAAATATTCCTTCTGCCGTATGTGATACGTATGGGATTGTACCATTTATATAATTATAATAATCATACTCTGAATTAATAACCATATAATTATGTACAGCTAACTCCTGCTCATAAGGTGTTGCGTATGCATATGCTGCATCCAGATATGATGATAAACCATCATAAAATGCCTTTTCACTATCTGTTTCCAATACTGAAGTATCACCTGTTTTATATGCATATTCATACTTATAATACTCACTATCAGTACTAAGATTTAATTGCATTTCTATTGTCTGTGTAACACGGCCTGCTTCTATTACATATATAGTTGTTCCTCTTCTTGCATTACCAGTATAGTCAAATCTGATACGTCCATCACAATACAGCCATGAACCATATTCATTAACTCCAAAGCCTGTATATGTATAGTCAAGTGTACCATCAACCACATACCACCAGCCATAATCATTATAAGCCATTCCTGTGTAGCCCCAGTCAAGCATACCTCCGCTTACATAGAACCAGCCATAATCATTGCTTGCAAGTCCTGTATAACTCCAGTCAAGTATTCCTCCGTTTATATAGAACCAGCCGTTTTCATTACTTGCAAGTCCTGTATAACTCCAGTCTAATATTCCTCCGTTTACATAAAACCAGCCATTTTCATTATATGCAAGTCCTGTATAACTCCAGTCTAATATTCCTCCGTTTACATAAAACCAGCCGTTTTCATTATATGCAAGTCCTGTATAGCCCCAGTCTATTGTTCCATCTTTTACATAGAACCAGCCATAATCATTGTATGCAAGTCCTGTATAGCCCGTATCTACAACTCCATTCTTATAATAATACCACTTATTATCTTCAGCCATACTTAATGAATAAGTATCCTGCGCTGCCTGCACATAATTCTTCTGTCCTATACCCAGTCCCAAGCCGATACCAAGTATAACAGCCACAGCCGCAATCGTATTTTTCAACAATTTTTTCATATGAAACGTACTCCTTTCGCATAATCCATATAATAATAGATTAGCACATACAAGAAAAGAAAGCAAAACAAACTCTATGTTATTGTTTATAACAAAACTGACATATGTATGCGTAATTAACACATACATATGCCAGTTATATTTTCATTATATATATGATGCTGTGGGTCCAAGGTCTTTCAGACACTTATGAGCAGACTCATGTGGGATTAGACCTTTTAACTCCGGTATCATATTATCATAATATCAATACGCTCTGGTAATCATAGCTAAAATGCTGCGATTATAGAATACATTAATTCGCAACTACCACACTACAACACCGCCAACGATATTAAATGTATTACCATAGAACACATATGTTCCTGTGTAATCCCAGTCTACCATACCGCCTGATACATAGAACCACATTCCATTATAATCTACAAGACCTGTATATCCCCAGTTTACTTCACCTGCTTCAACATAGATCCATGTACCATTATAATCTACTAAACCTGTGTACTCTGTATCAACCTTACCATCTTTATAATTCTTCCATACACCATTTTCATCCTGGGCAAGTCCATTTAAAGACTTATCTGGTTCCTTTGGTACTGCCCATGTGTCGTATGCTGTATAGTTGTATGTAAGAGTTGCGTTCTGGTATTCTTTATTATTACCGTAATCAAAGCTTATAGTTACATAATTGCTATAATCCTTTTCTGAGCCTGAATAATATATATTCTTTAAAGCTGTACAACCATTGAATACATTGCCATTCATTTTAGTTCTCTTAGGAATAGATATCTTTTCTAATGCTGTTGCATTAAGGAATGCATCTGATGCCATGGTTACATCATAATTATCCTTCTTAATCTTAACCCACTGTAAAGCTGTGTCATTCTGGAATGCTCTTCCATATATACCTGTTACTCTGTTAGAAAGGTCTGCATATGCAAGCTTCTTACAATCACCAAATGCATTGTATCCGATTGATATTCCAGCATTACCGTCCGCTATAACAACGCCAAATATATCTGTATTATCAAATGCACCTTCTCCATATTGTAATCCAATCTCAGTTACTGTCGATGGAATATTAATAACACCGCCTAAAGAAGTACAATTAGTGAAAGCGCCTTGTCCTATGCTTGTAAGGCCTTCGTTGAGCTCAAGCTTTTCAAGACTGGCACAATCTTTAAAAGCATAGCTTCCTAATGATGTTGTCTTTGATGGCAGCTTTACTTCCTTAATAGCTGTGTTATAGAATGCTGAGTCACCTATAGTTAAATTAGCTGGTACCTCTTTGAATTCAACACTTGATAAGTTAGTATCATTAGCAAAAGCACTGGCATATATATTATTAACTCTGTTTGGTAATACCACACCCTCAAGTACTTTACAATCCTTAAACGTTTTGTTATAAATACTCAATAAGGTACTCGAATTACCATCCTTGAATTCTACTGAAGTTATTGATGTTCCTTCAAAAGCTCCATCATAAACAGAACTACCTATAGTTTCAACTGTTGATGGTATAACTAACTTGCCACCAAGATTATTACAGCCCATAAAAGCTTCTGCTCCTATAGTCTTTACCCCATCGTTAAGTGTCATCTCAGTTAATTCAACATCATTTTTAAATGCTCCTCCACCTATCTTGATAGTATTTTTAGGAAATGTAACACTTTTTACTGATGTATTTCTAAATGCATTATCATCAATAGTGAATTCATAAGAACCATCTTTAAATGTTACTTTTTCAATACTGCTATCACCATCAAATGCATATGCACCAATATAAGATATATTAGAAGAAAAACTAACTTCTGTTAATGCTTTACAATTAGTAAATGAGTTCTGGTCGATTGTAAGTTCATCTTGACCATCTTTAAATACAACCTTAGAGATAGATGTATCGCTAAATGCTCCCTTACTCCAATTATGTTGAATTGATGTTAAAGTCGATGGAAAAGTTATTGTACCAGTAAGGTTAACACATCCAGCAAATGCATTAGCTCTTATAATCTTAAGACCTTCGCTAAATGTAACACTCTTGATATTAACATTATCCCTAAATGCTGAATTCTGTATTTCTGTTACATTATACCCATTAATCTTAGCTGGAATAATAAGATGAACATCTGACTGAGCTGCTGCTTCATCAGAAAGTCCTTCGATAATCGCTTCATTTTTAGAATTAACAGAGTACTTAAACTGACCATATGTAGCACTCTCTGATGCCCCAACCATCTCATAGTCTGACACAACCCCATACTGAGGCTGAACTGCTGGTTCCTGTGCTGCCGATACTGCTGTTACTGCTGTTACTGATGCCAATGTCATAGCAGCAACCGACAGTGGAATAATAAATTTCTTCTTCATACGCATTTCTCCATAAACTATAATATTATATGATATACTCTTTATATACATACATATATATATTATACATATATAAGTTTATTCTTTATTTATAAAATTGTCAATCTATTTATAAAATTTAATTGAATTTTTTAATATTTCCTTATACTTCTGTACCTGAGTTGTTCCTGGCACCTCAATATCTAGTTTTTTATAACAAAAAAGGCATATGTATGTGTATTGCAATCACATACATATGCCTAAGTATTTATTATACTATATTTTTTCTTTGTTTGATATTCTACAGGTCTTAAGTTCTTCATTAGCTGTATACTTCTGGCCTTTCGTACTCCGTTACTATATATTTTTTAGTAAATATGTTGCCATCAATTAAGAATTAATTAACTCACGATACTTTGCCCTGTCTTTTTCTTCTATGTCAAGTGTATCCATAGCTTCATCAACAGTCTGGTTCAGCTTTCTCATAATAGTTTTTATGCTGTCTAATCGCGCCTCTTCCTGACCTTTGAGCTGTCCCTCAATTATGCCTTCGCGCTTTCCTTCAAGTCTGCCCTCGCGTCTGCCTTCAAGTCTTCCTTCCTGTACGCCACTATCTCTGAATTCTTTCATTGCACTCCACATATGCACATCATCCTCCCTGTCTTCCTTTTCTTTATTCACCATCTTTGCCAGTTCTTTGGTTCCTGTCATCTCACTTATCATGTCGATAAGCTCTACGGATAATGACTTTTCTGAATAATTTCTTGAGATAGCGTTAAAATCTTTGTTGTATATACTATTCGTAATATCAAACAACGCTTTCACTTCGTCATTATTAAAGTCATAATCCGCTGTATCGCCTATCTGTACAAGATTAATGCGGTAATCGTTAAACATCTCCTTTACTTCATCCGGCATATCTACCATCATATCACTTAAAGATATCGGACCGTTCCACCTATGTTCTCCATAATAAAACACTATTGTTATTATCGGGTGAAACCTATCAGAATAATTTAATCCTGATAAAAACTCCTCACTAGTTCTATAACTTGCTGCTTTATTATCACTCTTATATTCAGTATTAGTTTTATTATCCGCCTTATCTTTATCATCAGTGTAAGCTTTACGCTTTTTCTTAATACTATTCTTAGTGTTATTGCTCTTGAATTCATTATATTCCTTGATATATCCAAGCGCATCATATACCATTGTTCTTAAGGGCATAGCCAGATGAACTTTTTCCTGCATCTCTAATCCTAATATATTAAATTCTACACCATTATAGTATTTCTTGACAACATCTCTGGCTCTCTTTAATGTTTCCTTATATTCCTGAACTCTGATTGTTCCCGATACATCCGTATCTATCTCCTACAGATTTTCTGCCTTAATCACACATTTACCCTTGAATAATACTGCATTAAAAAGGTCAGCAAATCTTTCATTATTTCTCCAGAATTCTTTAACGATAATATCATCAGAAGTCCTTTTTCTTGTACTATAACTCATATAACGCCTTTCTGCAAATATGCTTTTGTAAACAAACCACATATTGAATTACTTTTTGTCTTGGGAAATCTTTTTTGAAACTGAATTCAGTTGAGATTATAGATAATTAAATATAATTCTATAAATGAGCAAATTTAAAATATTGCACAATTATGTCCGTGTCAGAAAAACAGATTTTTCATAATCTATTAAAATGTATCTGAGGTACAAACAAAAGCAAAGTATTTTTGTGCATTTTTCTGTATTTGCTTATTTATAGTATAATTAATAAAATATGCTAAACACCTAATTAATATATATTTCTTATAAAAAATATATTTCAATCACTGCACACTTCTATAATTATCTATATATTATTTTTATTAGTATACTATAGTGATAGAATATCATATCAAATCAATATTTTCAATACTTTATTTTAAATTTTTTTAATTTCATATAAACAACAAATGAGCCAGTACACATATTATGTACTGACTCATTCATTAATGTTAATTCTTATATCTTATCTCGTTCCATAAGCAATATTAACATCACATCCGCCTGCTATACCTGGAACACTGGCTGTACTTGTATACTGCCATATTCTGTACTTGTATCCTATATCTGGAACATCATCGCCATCTTCCCATAAAACACCTGTTTCATAATAAGCATTCCAGTACCACGCAAGCCAGATATCATATCTTGATGATAATTCATCTGTATCTACATAATTAAGATAATCATACTTGTTAATATATATCATAGGGTCATATCCTCTGTTCTTAACAGTTTCACAGAATGCTATAGCCATAGCTGTACGAAGCTTGCTATCTTTTCTCATATCTTCTGTTCTATATCCAGAAGTTGTTTCCCAGTCATATACAACCGGATAAGTGATATTATATCCAGCTATTAAATCACAGATATAATTAGCCTCTTCAACAGCCTCACTTACTGACATAGACTGTGAAAAGAAATATACGCCAACCTGAAGGCCATTAGAAAGAGCGCCTCTTATATTTTCATCATAACAAGGGTCTTCATATAAGTTTCCATCATCGTCTATAGACCTTCCTGCTACTTTGATTATTGCAAACTTATATCCTGCATCTGCAACCTGTGACCAGTCAAGTTCGCCTTGTCCATTATCGTTATTATGGTGTGATATATCTACACCCATAATCTTCTCAGATATATTATCTTTAGATACGACTATACCATCTTTTACACTATACATATAATCATCCTGATTAACTGTGCCTGTATAACTCCAGTCTATCTGTCCATCACGTATGAAGAACTCTCCGCTTTCATTAGCAGCGATACCTGTAAACTTAAAGTTGACGATACCTGACTCTATTTTCCACCAGCCATTACTATTCTGTCTGATACCAGTGTAATCATATCTTATCTGTCCATTTTCAACATATACCCAGTCTTCTCCATCAGGTATGATATCTGTATAATCAAAATTAACTTTTCCATCCTGAAGATAAAATCTGCCATTTTCATTAGAAGCGAAGCCGTTATAATCAAGGTTAACTTTTCCGTCTTCTATTCTCCACCAGCCTATGCTGTTTGGCTTAATGCCTGTATAGTCATATCTTACAACACCATTTTCAACGTATACCCATGCTTCACCATCATATGTTACATCTGTATAATCTGATGCAACCTTTCCATCCTGTATACATACACGCTGTCCATTAACATCATAATATCCACTATACTCAGTATCCGCAATACCGTCCTTCATCTTCCATGTTCCAGCTTCATCAGATGCAAGTCCTGTATATGTATAGTCGACAACACCATTATTAATGTATACACGCTGTCCGTTGTACTCTGCCATGCCAGTATAATCATATCTTACCTGTCCGTTTTTAACATATACAAGTGCATCATCCTTTGACATAACACCATTAGCGTTAGTATTAACCTTACCGGCTTCTACATAAAATGTGCCATTAGCATTGCTTACATAGCCGTTGTAGTCAAAGTCTGCTTTACCAGAACTTATCATCCACACTTCATCACCATTATCGACAAGTCCTGTATAGTTATAATCTATTGTTCCACCCGAACATTTCCACCAGCCGCTTTCATTTTCTGCTACGCCTGAATAGCCCCAATCGATTATTCCTGAATTAATATAAAACCAGACTGACTCACTCTCATAAAGTCCTGTATAATTCCAGTCGATTATGCCATCATTTACATAAAACCAGCCTGCTCCATTCTCAGCAAGTCCTGTATAATCCCAATCGATTACACCATCTTTTACATAAAACCAACCCGCTTCATTTTCAGCAAGCCCTGTATAATTCCAGTCGATTGTTCCATTCTTTACATAGAACCAGCCCGCTTCATTACTGGCAAGTCCTGTATAACTCCAGTCAACCATTCCATCTTTTATGTAAAACCAGCCTTTTTCATCTTCTATAAGGCCATTACAATCGAAATCGAGCTTGCCATTTTTGATTACCCACCAGCCATACTCATTCTCAGCAAGTCCATTGTAACCAAAGTTAACCTTTCCAGCTTCTACTCTCCACCAGCCATTATCATTCTGTCTGACACCAGTATAACTATTATTAACCTGACCATTTTCAACATATACCCAGTCCTGGCCATCATAGACTATGTCAGAGGTTATATCGCCTCTTACTTCTGCACCATATGCCGGCATACTTAAAGCCACACATAAGCCACATGCAAGTGCAGCCGAAAACATTTTTTTCTTAAACACTTTATTCTCCTTTATTATCCCAATTTTTTATTTTATTATCTGTTGTAATATACACAATTAACTCCTGCAATACATATAATATGCATTTACCCTGTGTAATATATATTCTTTCAATATGCAATTCATCTTTTGTAATCCATAATGATGTCAATGTCTTATATCATAATATCTTTCTGACATTTTGACAATTTCATCATATAATATTATCATTCAAAGACTATCCATAAGATTTTACACACCCCTGAACGATAATCCTAACATCAATTATATACATTTTCACTTTATAAGGAACATATACCTCGCAAGCAATCTGCTTCTGCTTAACAACCATATAATCATTACTGATAATATAGTAGTTACTACCGTCATAATAACTGTTTCGAGTGACAGACTTCCATTAAACTGTCCCATATAATTTACTTTAAGTGATATTATTAAGACATGGACAAAAAATATTCCCATACTTATCCTGCTGATATATGTAAATACATTGGACAGCTTTACACATATACGATTATCATCAATCCTGCAAAATAATGCAAATATGCAGGATGAACATATTAATAAAAATGGAAAATCGTACCACACCTTATAAAAATAATAAGAACTGCTTCCCAAAGAATATAATTGAACATATAAAGTGATAGCATAACTACATAAAGAAATCAAGACCAACACTCCATTTTTCAATCGTACATGTCTGTTATTATATATATAATATCCTATTAACATATACAATCCATATGTTGCTCCCATATATGGTATATATGTATCTGAGCCAAATGTCTGATTAAGATTATATATCTTGGATATTACATTAAGCATAGGCACAATATATGAAAATATAAATATTGCGCCCATAACCGGTGCAACTGCCCTGAATGAAAACTTCTTAACTATTACAGCCACAAAAGGCACTCCTATATATACACCTAATATCATAGGCATATACCACATATTGGACATAATTGAATTCTTAAGTAATAACAGCTCCTTAATAAAATCATCTATAACAAATGTCTGCTTTAGCACGAACACATTAAACAGCTCATATAATATAACCCACACTTCATTGACAATAAATAAAGGTAACAGATTATTCTTATAAAATCTTAATATATCGCCTTCATTATTTATTATCTTCTTAAAAAGCAGCGCACCTGAAATCATAAGAAATACCGGAACGCCAAGTCTTCCTATCGTCTGGGTACCAATCATAAAGATTTGCGATGCCATTCCAAGCTCACTAAGCTTAATTGTATCATTATAATAATATGTCATATCACAACAGTGACATAAAACAACACATAATATTGCAAATGTTCTTGCAATGTCAAGTCGGATAATTCTTTTACTGCCTGCCATCAATAACTCCATTTATATAACTGATATTTTATAAGTGGTAACTTATCAGTGTTTTGAATTCTGATATATACGCACTTTAACCATTAGTACCGCTGCCCAGTCCATATGAAGCTTAAAACAGATTACTGGAAGCATACGAAAGCCTCGACATTCAGATAGCTTTGTTTCTGCAATAGCCTGCCTGAAGCAATCTGTTTTTAAAAGCTTTTTCATATTATGTTTTTTCTGCTTTCCCGTAGCAGGATTATTAACATTATAAGTATCATGTACAAGAATAAGAATGAGGTGAATTAATATATACTGATTATATGCCTTTCTTATCTCTTCTCCATCATTTTTCACATACTTTAATGTGTTATTGATAGAGTTTACATAATTCCTAGTTGTAGCAGCATTATAACTTCTTACTGTCGACTCATTATCTTTGGAATAGTGATATAATTCTGTTCTTATCTCTACAGCACTATCTACACACTGCATATATCTGAACAGAAAATCACTGTCCTCTGCAAGTACAAGATTAGTATCAAATCTTATATTATTGTTATTAATAACTTCCCTGTCTAAAAATTTTCCCCATACAGTCATATACTGGGTAGGATTTTTCAACATACTGCATCGGAAATCCAGATACTTATCCTCATCTTTATATGTAAGAGTTTCCCTGTCAACTTTACCCTCACCACTGTTATGTCCGAAAAATACACATTTTGTTTCATATGCCTGACTTATGCCAGATATATACTGAAACGCTCCATCATAAAGGTAATCATCTGCATCAAGAAAACATATCCATTTCCCTGATGCATTATCAAGCCCCTTATTACGTGCATTGGACACACCTTTATTACTCTGCATAACTTTAATTCTGTCATCTGCATTGGCATATTCCAGACATTTATCATATGTATCATCTGTAGAACCATTCTCAACAATTATAATTTCCCATGTTAATCCAGTCTGTTTTTTTACACTTTCCACAGCTCTGCCTATATATTGGGAGGCATTATACGCTGGGATTATTACACTTACATCTATATCAGCCACTTAATTTCCTTCTTTTTATTCTTTATTATATTTTTTGATTTTGTATTATCTTATAACGTATTTATATATGATAGCAGGGTCAAAAGGTCTAAATCCACATGAGCTTGCTCATAAGTGGGTGAAGGACCTTGTGCACATGTTTAACGCGGACAAAAGCAAAGCGTAGACGTGTGAGTGCGTAGCACTGAACAATTCATGTAATTTTATATATAATTATTATACTACCTTCCAAAAATACTCTCACACTTATCAAGTACAGAAGCAATAGTAGCATCCATATCATAATACTTATATTCTCCAAGTCTTCCACCGAATATAACTTTATCCTCTGCATCTGCCAACTTCTTATACTCTTCGTACAGCTTTCCATTCTTCTCATCATTTACTGGATAATAAGGTTCATCACCCGGCTTCCATTCTGATGAATACTCACGGCTTATAATAGTCTTTGGCAGGTCGTTGCCCTCTTCATCCTTGCCAAACTCAAACCACTTATGCTCTATAATACGTGTCCAAGGTGTTTCCCTGTCAGTGTAATTGACAGCTGCATTACCCTGAAAGTTTGGCTTATCAAGAGTTTCATTTTCAAACCTTACTGAACGGTATTCAAGTGTTCCAAGCTTATAATCAAAGTACGCATCTATCGGACCTGTGTATACAACCTTATCTGCAAGCGCATCAAGCTCCTCCTTATGCTCAAGATAATCTGTATTTAATCTTACTTCAATACCATCTAAGATATTTTCAACCATCTTAGTATATCCGCCCATTGGAATTCCCTGATATAAAGCATTGAAATAATTATTATCAAATGTAAGTCTTACAGGAAGTCTTTTAATAATAAATGCTGGAAGTTCCTTGCAGTCTCTTCCCCACTGCTTTTCTGTATAACCCTTTACAAGCTTTTCATATATATCACGTCCGACAAGTGATATTGCCTGCTCCTCAAGATTTTTAGGTTCGCCTGTTATCTCTTTTTTCTGTTCCTCAATCTTAGCCGCTGCCTCCTCTGGAGTTACAACGCCCCACATCTTATTGAATGTGTACATATTAAAAGGCATTGAGTAAAGCTCACCTTTATAATTAGCTACAGGACTGTTAGTAAATCTGTTGAATTCAGCAAACTGTGTAATATACTCCCATACCTTCTTGTTATTAGTATGGAATATATGTGCGCCGTACTTATGTACATTGATGCCTTCTTGCTTTTCTGTGTAAATGTTACCTGCTATATTAGGTCTTTTATCAACCACAAGAACTGACTTTCCTGCCTTCTTAGCTTCATGGGCAAATATTGCGCCATATAATCCTGAACCTACTACTAAATAATCGTACATTTTAATCCTCCATTTTAATCCATTGGCTTTATAATTTTTACCTTAGCATCCTGATTATAAATCTATTTACTTTTTATAAAACGCGATAGAATTCTATTCACGTTCTCCGTAATAACTTCTTCTCTCATTATATAAAGCATAATTACATATAATCCAAAGAATAATACTGCTGATACAACAAGTTTTATAAATATTCCTGATATTAATACTTTAACAGCAACAGCTCCAATCATTGCAACAATCAACGCAGCTATAATCTTTATATAATTCTGTTTAGAATACAGATACGCTATATCATTCTTAAGATATACCATCTGGACTATAAACACAATAAATTCTGCAACAAGCGTTCCAATAGCTGCACCTGCCGAACCAAAGAATGGTATAAGTATGGCATTTAATATAAGGTCAGCTATCGCACCTGCAAATGTTGATATCATAACTGCATTTTCAAGTCCCATTGGAATAAGCATCTGAATACCCATAATATTGGTAAGTCCTATAAACAATAATGTAGGCATTACTATCATCATAGGAATAACTGCTCCTTCAAATGCATCTCCCGACAGGAAAAGCACGCCTTCCCTTGCATATATCATAAAATATATCATCATCGATGTTGCTGCAATCAGAACGAACTTTATAGCCTTCTTGGAAAGCTTGTAGAATTCCTCCCACATTTCCTGCTCAATATAATAAGCAGCTCTTGGCATAAGCACTGTTCCTAATGATGTGACTATACTTACAAGAATATTTTTAATCTTCGTTGCTGCATTATAATATCCGACTTCAATATCATCCTTCATAAAACCAAGCATAACATTATCAAGATTGGTATATATAGTTGTAGCACACGATATTATAAAAAATGTAAATACCGGCTTGAAATGTCTTCTAAGATTAAGTCCTGACACTTTTCTTTTTCCTAAGATTTTCCTTAATCTTAAGAAGTTAAATACATTAGAAGCTGACGCTGCAAATATTGATATTCCGCCATATATTACATAATCATCCGCATCACGTACCAGCACAAACATTGCAATAAGCGCAACAAACTTAAATATAATTGAACGGACTGTTATATATGTATATTGCTCCAATGCCTTATAAAGCCATTCCACACCTATTGTATTAAAGAATATGAGTGTACTTGTTATAAGAAACAGATTTCTGTCTGCCCTTAGTCTTGGCACACTTGCCATAGCTATAAAAAACACTGCATATGCAAGAATACTCATAAACACATTGATTATAAATAACTCATATACTGTTTTCTTTAACTTTACCGGATTATCCCTTACAACCGCACACGCTCTTATACCATATGTCGGAATACCAAGCTGTGATATCATAACAAAATAAGTCACAACAGAATTCGCAAATGAAACTCTTCCTGTTCCTGCCGGAAGTAACACTCTTGATACATACGGAAATGTTATAAGCGGAAACAGAAAGCTTGACATTGTAAGTATTGCATTCATTATGAAGTTTAATTTTAATGATTTCTGCTTACTCATATTAACGTTCTTTCTTTGACATCTTTGAACTAATGTTACCTATACAATCATAAACCACACCTACTGGTTTTGATAACTTCTGCAATAATGGTATTTCTTTGAAAGTGTCATTATCACAGAACGCATATAATATAAATATGTTAAACGGACTGATAAAGTAAATATCATTTATACAAAATACAGATATAACTATCATAATGCATAACATATAATAATCCTTATTAGCATATGCCTTATACATACATATAACATATAAAAGCACAAGTAATACAAATATAACTAATCCCGACTGCATAGCTATATGCAGATATCCTGAGTCAATAAAATATGTCTGGTCGGATACACCACCATTAAGTACATTATGTACTTCAAAGTCTATATGTCTTCCAAATAGTGTAAAGCCATATCTTGTTATAGCATTTCTACACTGCCATAAACGTTCTGAAAGTACACTATTAAGCTTTATCCATATAGTGCTTTCCGGATTATATAATGGCAGCCAGCATGCGATAAATGC